>Ga0315268_10007852_pt1 | contig 11185 bp, 8 predicted proteins | sample C1_top_MG_FD_204535 | JGI IMG/M metagenome (GOLD analysis project Ga0315268, IMG submission 204535) | Sediment microbial communities from Yellowstone Lake, YNP, Wyoming, USA - C1_top | ecosystem: Environmental > Aquatic > Freshwater > Lake > Sediment | place: USA: Wyoming | collected 2017-08-01 | reverse complement strand
TGAAAATTGCGGCAGATTAAATTTTGCCAGGGACCATCGGGATATATTAAAAGAAGATTTTTCTTGATTAAGATTATTTCCAAATGAAATCGTACCGGGTGACTTTTGGGCTTTTTCTTTGGGCCAACTATTTTTTAGATTAGCATAAAAATTATGGAACTTCTTTTTTAATTTTAGACGTTTTTGATTTAATGACTGGAAAATGCGCTCAGCAATAATCTGGGCCTGTTGATCTTCCTTGTCTTTGGTCAAAGTATTTTTTGCTTGAACTTGTTTTAAATCCAATAAATAGGGAGAAGGCGCTGTCTTCTTTCTTTTAGATAATGCTATTTCGTTAGTCGCTTTCGGTTTTGTCTCATAGCTTATTGGCAATATCGGTTCTGCTGGTTTTAAAACAGGATTGGAAGAAAATGTTTTGGGCGTTTCTTCCTTTTTAATGATTGGCTTTACGCTTTCGGTAATTTTTTTAATTCTTTTACGCGCAACTTTAAGATTGGCAATTTTGCTGCAAATTGCCTTTTTTAAGTTTTTACTCTTTTTAGCAATTTTCTTTTTGTTTGTTTTTTTCCTTTTAGGCATGGGAAAAATTTATGAGCTAAGTATTTGTTGATAAAGAGATAGGGTTTTTTGGGCAGTTTCTTGCCAAGAATATTTTTTAACTAAATTTAAGCCTTTAATTTTAAGTTGCTCTTGTAAATGCGGATCATTTGCCACAGTATTAATAGTGGCTGCCATTTCTTCCGGATTATGAGGGTCAAAATAAAGGGCGGCATCAGCCAAAATTTCTGGCAAGCTAGCAGCATCCGAGGAAACTACAGGAATATTGCAAGCCATTGCTTCCAGTCCAATTAGTCCAAAGCCTTCATAAAATGAAGGTATGGCAAATAGTTTGGCAGCATTATAAAAAAGAGGCAGTTCTTCGTCGCTAATAAATCCAGGCACAATAATATCTTTTTTAAAAGGCGATTGTTCAATAGCTTGACGAATCTTAGGATAATGAGGATCTTCCATGCCGCCAAGCACCAATTGATAATCTAGATGGTATAAATTTTTAAGAATGGCAAAGGCGTTAATTAAGCCTTCAAAATTTTTATGATTGCGCCAAACACTGATAAAAAAAATAAATGGTTTGCTAATATTATATCTGTCCTTTAACTCTTTTATTTTATCATAATTTAGTATGATTTTAAAGTGGTCACCCACGCCTAAATAAATAACTTCAATTTTTTGGGGGCTTACTTGATAATAGTTGATTAAATCCAGTTCGGTATGGTGAGAAATAGTGATTATTTTAGCTGCTTTAGCCAGGCTGCTTTTAATAGTAAGGTCATAAGCTTTTTTCCTTAACCAGGATTTGAGTTTATGACCCGGAAAGAATTTGGGAATAATATCATGTATAGTGGTTAAGCGACGGCGATTATATAAAATCGGGGCATTAAAATGTGGAAAATGCATTAGATCCAATTTATGCTGATAAAGATCATAGAGGAATTTAGTTTGTTCAGGATAGCCGTACCAGCGTGAAGTCACTTTTATTTTATGGATATTATCATGAGGAACTTGATATGAGGAAAAAGTGGGTTCTAATAAAAAAAGATAATAATCATTAGCCTGATCAAGTAAAAAAATACGATTAGTCAGTTCTTGGATATAAGTGCCAATTCCCGATTGGGACTTGCCATACATGCGGCCATCTATACCTATTTTCATAAGGTTACTAATTTACTAATGAGTTGTTAGTTTAGGATAGTAAATAATTTAATGTCTCTTGGGCGCAATTAGTCCAGGAAAAGCGTTGGCAGTTTTCTTCCCCCTTTTTTATTAAATTTTCTTTTAATTCTGCAGTAGATAAAATTTGATAAATTGCCTGGGCAATCTCATTAATATTATCGGGATTAACCAGGAGGGCAGAATCTCCCAATACTTCAGGGAAAGAGGAATTGATAGAAGCAATTACAGGCACGCTGCAGGCTTGGGCTTCTAATACCGGCAAACCAAAGCCTTCGTAAAAAGAAGGGAAAACAAAAATTTCCGCTAAATTATAAATATAAGCTTTATCCTTTTCCTCAACATAATTTAACCAATAAATTTGCTGGTTAACTGCGGAGTTTTGGGCAGTTATAAAAACCTGTTCATATTTCCAGCCTTTTTGGCCGGCAATAACTAAATTTAAGTCAGCCAATTCAGGATGCTGGTTTTTTAATAAGGCAAAAGCTTCAATTATGCCTTCAATATTTTTACGAGGTTCAATGGTTCCAAGATAAAGTAAAAATTTATCCGGCAAAGCATATTTGGCTTTAAGCTCTTTAAGTTTTGTTGGTTCAATTGATAGCTTCTTAAAAATTTGATGATCCAAGCCCGGGTAAATGACTTTTATTTTCAGGGGATCAATTTTATAGAGATTGATTAAATCATTTTTGGTATTTATAGAATCAGCTATTACTTTATTGCTTTTAGCAGCTAATGTTTTTGGCCGAATAAATTTATGCCACAATCTTTGCTTGCAGGAAAAAAATTGGGGGTAGAGTTCGTAAGAAAGGTCATGAATGGTCAAAGTCTTAGGAGTTTTAGACTCCAAGGCGCAAAAATTTAAGTTGGGAATAAAAAAAATGTCGCAGCCGGCAATCATTTGTTCAATTTCTGGATAATTGAGAAATAAAAAAGCGCTATTAAGCAGCTTATTGGGATATTTGAAACCATAAAATTCTACATTAGGGTACTCAAATTTCGGCAGATTATGGGTAATATCTTCGTTGGAATTATAAAAAAGTTTGTAATGGTTAGTCTTGTCAATCCTAAAGATATTATTGAGAAGATTATAGGTGTAGTGAGCAACACCGCTGTAATTGGGATTCATTAAGCAGCGAATGTCAATGGCAATATTCATAAATTGTAGCTTTATTGATAGATTTGTTTATGTGCTGACCATTTTTTTTCCACAAAGTCTTTCATGCTCTGATAAAAATGTTTGATATTAAATTTTTCAGCTGATTGTTTAATTGTCTGGGGATTATATTCTGAGGATTTAAATTTAATAATTGTATCAATTAAAGCTTCCCAGCTTTGCTCATCAAAAAGCTTGCCAGTCTGGTTATCAATTACAGTTTCCAAAGCGCCGCCAGCTGCATAAGCAATCACAGGCCGGCCTGAAGCCATGGCTTCCACCACAGTAATGCCAAAATCTTCTTCCTGGGGATGGATTAAAGCTATACATTTTGATAAGTAGTCTCTTTTTTGTTCTTCGCTGATCGCTCCTAAAAATTCAATATTGGAGCGGGCCATTTTTTTTAATTTATTTTCTTCCTCACCAGTGCCGATAATTTTTAAAGGCAGGTTAAGCTTGTTAAAAGCTTTAATCACCAGATCCACTTTTTTATAAGGCTTTAAGCGGGAAATAACCAAATAGTAATTGCCTAGGTCAGGAGAAATATAAAAATTTTCCGTATCAACCGGCGGATAAATAACAGTACTTTCGCGGTTATAATAATTTTTTATGCGCTTAGCTACAAAATTAGAATTGGCAATAAAATGATTGACTCGCTGGGCAGCCAGCTGGTCCCAGGTGCGTAAGCGATTTAAAATAAAAGGTAAAAAATGCTTGACCAATTTGCCTTCTTTTATTTCTTTGGCATAAGAATGGGCTTCACTCCAAAGATAACGAGTCGGCGTGTGGCAGTAGCAAATATGCAATGTTTCCGGATGGGTAATAACCCCCTTGATTAAGGCTGAAGTCGAGGAAATAACTACATCATAATCATTTAAGTTGATTTGTTCAACAGCCGTAGGCATCAAGGGTAAATACCAGCGGATTTTAGAGCTGGCCAAGGGTAATTTTTGCAAAAATGAAGTGCGGATATCTTTATCTTCAAAGCCAGCCAGTTTTTTAGGGTCATGGATTAAGGTATAAATCGGCGCTTCGGGAAAAAGTTCGGTCAAAGCTAAAAGCACCCGTTCTGCGCCGCCGGCTTGGTTAAGATAATCATGAAGTAAAGCAACTTTCATAAGGCTACTAATTTACGAATTGGCTACTAATATACTAATGTTAGTAATATCCTTATTTTAGCTTATTTTACAATTGATTTCAAGTCCTTTTAGCAACAAAAAAACAGCCTTGGGCTTTAGAAAAATTTTGGGCTGTTTTTTTAATTTATAAAGCTTCTCTTTTGGGAAATAATACTACTTTTGGAGTTTTGAAAAGGATTTGCAGATCCAGCCACATTGACCAGTTTTCAACATAATATGTATCCAGCTTAACTTCTTCATCAAAGCTTAAATCAGAGCGTCCGGAAATTTGAGCCATGCCAGTGATGCCGGGTTTGATATCTAAAACACGCTTATGATAATCCTTGTATTCTGCAACTTCTTCGGGATAATGGGGTCTGGGACCGACCAAACTTAATTTGCCGGTTAAAACTAAAAAGAATTCAGGCAATTCATCAATGCTGTATTTGCGGATAAATTTGCCGACATGAGTAATTCTGGGATCATCTTTAAACTTTGTCAGGGGTCCTTGCCTAAGATTTTGCTGCTTTAATGCTTCTGAATATCTTAAGGAATCCGATTTATCTATCATTGATCTAAATTTGAAATATTTAAAAGGTTTGCCCAATTGGCCAATACGCACAACTGGCGTGCCATCGTCTTTTTTACTAAAAAATATCGGTCCCTTGGAATCAAGTTTAATGGCTAAGGCAGTAATGAGCATGATAGGGGAAGTGATAATTATAAAAATTAGAGAGGTGATAATATCAAAAATTCTTTTGTAAATTCTGCCCCATCCTTCCAGTTTGGTTTTTTTAATCTCAAAAATTTGCAAGCCAGCCAAAGTGTCAATTTCCAGGCGGGAAGTTTTGGTTTGATAGATATCAGCTGTAAATTTAAAAACAATATGGTTAGCTTCAGTAAAGTCAATTAAATCCAAAGTAGTTTGGCGGTCTAAATTGGGATCAGCCTCAATAATTTCATCAAGTTCTTCTTGCTGGCGCAATTGTAAAATCTCCTCTTTTATAGAAGCATTAAAGGTTGGAAAAATTTGGATAATCTGATAGCCAAGCTTAGGATTAGCTTTAATTTCTTTGGCAATAATTTGAGTATTTTTATCATTGCCAATCAGGATAATTCTTTTGGCGCCAATGCCTTTTTTAAGCAAGGATTTTTGAATTTGGTAAATTATTAAACGTCCGATAGTGACATAAATAACGCTAATGCCCCAAGCAGCCAAAATAATAAAACGGGAAGAGAATAATTCCCTTTTTAAAAAGATGGCCACAATAATTGCCAGAATGCCTGTAGAGCAGGCGAGAAAAATTTTAGTAAATTCCTGGCTAAATTTTTTTCTTTCAATGGCATAAAGCCCGGCAATGGCAAAAATAACTAGCCAAAACAAGGCAACTAAAAAACTGTAGCTTAGATATTCCCGAAGGTTAAGAGCATAAATGACCGGACGGATTTCTGTGACAATAGTGCCGACCCTCAAATAATAGGCAGTCAGAGCTGCCATAAGCAGCATTAAAAAGTCCAAGGGAAGTAAAATTATGGTAAATATTAATGCAGTTTTTTTCATAGTATATAAATTCTAAAAATTTTTAAAACTAAAGGAACCGTTAGGTTCCCAGTTTATCTAGCTGAATATCCAAATAAGCAATAAGCCGGATTTTGTTCTCTCCGGCGCTCCTTAGGAGTTATGGAGAGAGATGATCATCAATCTGGGCCTGGTCTTGCAACCAAGGCTCAAGCGGACTACTTAGCTCCATCCCGCATTGCGGGATGGATTTGTCCTTGCTTCAGGTAGAGTTTACCGCGGCACAGCTATTACTAGAGGCCGAGTTTTGTAGTTTTTGTCTCGAGAACAAAAGCACCAAAACACTTTTCACCTTTAATCCGCCTCGCACAAGGCTTCGGCGGACTAGAATTGTCTCTGTGGCACTGGTCCTCTTTTAATATTGCTATTAAAAGGACGGGTGTTACCCGTTACCATGCCGCATAAATTTGCGGCAAGAAGTCCGGACTTTCCTCCCTTCCTTTGCTCTTTTGGAGCTTTGGAGGGGCGATCATCAGCTTATTTGGATATTCAGCTAACCCTGAATAGATTCAGAGTAAGGCATATTAATATTTTACTATAATTTTAATATTTTGTCAAGATGGGCAATTTAAGCAACTCCGATCAGTTCTTTTACTTCACAAAGGGTTTTTTGAGCAATATTTTGAGCGTTTTTAGCTCCTTGTGCCAGGATTTTTTCCAGATAGTTTGGCTTTTTAAGGAGTTCTTTTTGTTTGGTGCGGAAATCAGCAAAATAGTCAGCAATCTGCTTAGCTAAAACTTCTTTTAATTCAAAAAATTTAATAGTTTTGTTTTTAATCTGTTCATTAAAGCTGATTAATTGTTCGCTGGTGCCAAATTCTTCTAATAAGGCTATTAAATTTTGTACGCCTAAAGGAATAGTATCCTCTGTGCCAGTTCCCGTAACTGCACGTTGTAATTTTTCTTTAATGACTTCCGGTTCATCAGTAATGGCAATATATGAATTAGCACTTGAGCTTTTTGACATCTTTTTATCTGGTTCCAACAAGGACATGACCTTAGGAATTTTTGTCAAAAGCGGTTTGGGTTCAGTAAAATACTCGCCAAATTTATTATTAAACCAGCGAGCGATATCACGAGTAATTTCCACGTGCTGAATCTGATCCTGGCCAACCGGAATTAAATCGGCATGATAAAGTAAAATATCAGCTGCTTGTAAAACCGGATAATCAAATAAGCCGGCATTGATATTTTTTATTTGCCGAGAAGATTTATCTTTATATTGTGTCATTCTTTCTAATTCACTGATGGGAGTAATAGTATTAAAAATCCAGGCAAGTTCAGTGCATTCAGGTACATCGCTCTGATTAAAAATAATGCATTTTTGGGGATCAAGGCCAGCAGCTAAATAAGTGGCAGCCAAATTTAAAATCTGCAGTTTTTTTTGCTTGGGATCATAATTTTCAGTTATTGAATGGTAAGTGGCTAGAAAAAAATAGCATTGATACTCGTTTTGAAGCTTAATAAAATTTTTCAGGGAACCCAAATAATTGCCCAGATGCAAATCGCCGGTCGGTTGGATACCGGAAAGAACAATTTCTTTTTTAGATGATTTCATATATTTTAATTGTACTTTTAAATAGCCTATATGTAAATAGTTAAAGTTTTTGAAGGCGAAAATTAGTTGATGGTTCGACTATGCTCACCATGACAACTAATTTTCGCATTGGTTTAATTACCCCAGCCAGCATTAGGTGCAAGGGATGGACAGCGGGGATTTTGACAGATAATTTTTGCAGTTTGTCCAAACCCCGCGGGTTTATGCCATTTTGCTGGCTGAAGACAGCGCGGACAAAGAACACTAATATCTTTGTCTTGCTCTAAGTTTGTTCCTTCTTTTTTCTGGCCCATTTTTCCCTCCTCAATAAAGTAATTTGTCCTTTAAAACAAAAAATCTCTAGCGTAAAGTCCAGAGAAAGAAATAAGAAAATTAAAATCCAAACTGGCTTTACGCTATATGCGTAAAATCCAGCGCCAAGAGTTTGAAGTAAATTTAATTCCCATATTTATATAGTATAAATTTTTTTATTATTTGTCAAAAAAGAAAAAGCCGAACTCTTTTTTGAGTCCGGCTGTTTGATTTTTCCAGCAAGTATTAATGCAGGAACGGGTCATGCGGGAACAGATCGTGCCCGTCAGGGAAGCCGTCGTTGTCAGAATCCCAGAGACTGGGGTCCAACTGGATAGTGCAGACATCGCCCACACCATCGCCATTGGTGTCTTCCTGGTTGGGATTCCAGTAGATCATGCAGTTGTCCCTGTAATTGGGAACAAAATCAGTGTCAAAGTCAACAATGATTTCCCCGATATCGATATTGGGACAGGCGCTCTGGACAAAGCAGACCAGGTAGCCGCCACCAACGCCAGGCTGGAAGGGCGTAAAAGCAGGGACCGGATAATTTGCACCCTCGATGGAAATATGAGAGGGCGGACGGTTGTTATTAAACCAAATGACGTTCGGGTCATTGTAGTGGCCCTGAGTGCCATCAATCCAGGCTATAAGAGTGTCATCAGGAACCTGAACTGTGGCGCAGCCATTGACCAGAACTACGTCATGGAAAATGACAACTCCATTGGGTGAAGACGGGCTAACTGCAATGGCCTGGCCATACCAGTCAGCCTGAGGATTGTCATAGCACCAGGTCAGGCCGTTAATGCCTTCACAGGCATCGCCAATGCCGTCATGGTCACTGTCCATCTGGTCATTATTGGGAGTGTCCGGACAATTATCAATAATGTCCGGCACGCCATCGCCATCCCTGTCGCCAGGAAGATTTTCACAGGCATTGCCAATGCCATCATGATCGTCGTCAAGCTGGTCATTATTGGCTATGCTGGGGCAGTTGTCGCAGACATCGCCGAAATTGTCATTGTCAGCATTACGCTGACTGGCATTGTAGACAAAACGGCAATTGTCCAGATGGTCATGAATGCCATCAAGATCAGTGTCTGTCTCGCAAGCATCGCCCAGACTATCACCGTCCAGGTCTTCCTGACCCGGATTGTAGACGTCCGGACAATTGTCCTGCGCATCAGGAATGTAGTCGCCATCGCGGCCAGGATCACCATCAGGATGGCAGGGCGGGCAATCACATTCATAATCGCCGCCCGGGTTATTGACATCCCCGCAACTGTAGGCAAAGATCCAGGTGGTACAGACCAAAAACGCGATCAACAAAATTTTCAAATAATCTATTTTCTTCATGGCTCCCTCCTTTTGGTTAGATTTGAAGGAACTAGCTAGTTCCCGGTTATCTGCTTTCCCTTGCCAATATATTCAAAATGGCTGAAACATAAATCAAGCCACGAATTGCTCTTTTTATATTTATATCATACACCTTAGAGCTATTATGGCAACTTAGCATATTTATTTAAAAAAGTCAAGTTTTTAGGGGCATTTTTTTAAAGCAAAAAGCCCGGGCATTTTTTGCACAATGGCAATTGATGCTCGGGCTTTGAATGGTCTGGCAGGACCTTTACTTTACTAGCGGCAGGATCTCATAGAGATCCTGGCACTGCTCTACGCACAAATCGTCCGGCGTTCCGTCGTTGTTGGGGTCATAGCAGTGGATGACCCCTGCTTTGCTGATCGTGCAGGGGCCGGGGAGGCAGACGTCCTTGGTAGGCTGGGTACAGCTGATGTAGCCAATACCCATGACATACCCAGTGGATGCCTCTGCGAAGACCGTGTCTCCCTGCGTGATCTCGGTGGAAATCGGCGCCACTCGGAACGCGGCCCAGTCGCCCTCGTGCTCAATCGCTTCGCTGAAGGCGTGTCTGGTGACATCGCCGGCAAAGGACGAAACATCAGGGGGAATGTCCAGGCTCTGGTAGCAGAGGATGGCAGTGCTGCCTTCTTGCAGGTAGCCTCGCTCATCGCGATCCGCTTCCCAAGCCCCCGTATCCCTGGCCCACGAGAACTGGCCTTTGGGGTCAGCCGTGGAACCATAGTTTGCCACCAGATCCGAGATCAGGTAGCAACGCTCGACTTCGAAGGGGTTGGGGAGTCCGGAAGTGTCGCCGTAGATGTTGGTGGTGGGTTTGTAATCACCACCGGGATTGCTCACATCGCCACAGCCCGAGGTCAAATACCCGGCCATGCATGCGAAAAACATCATCACAAAAATCGCGATCACTCTCTTATCCTTTATCATGGTCCTCTCCTTTTTGGTTGGAAAAAAATGGTTGTTAAGGTTCCTGCCAGAACCGGTTTGTATATTCTAAAGTAGTCCTGATTTGACTACAATTAAACTTCTTAGTCTAAATAATAGACCTTTAGTTTAATAGGGTATTGTAGCATGTATTTTTGGATTTGTCAAGGGTCTTTCTTGATTTTGGCTTAAATTAAAGGAAAAAAGACAAATGGTTAAATTGATAAATTGTTAAACTGAAAAATTGTTAAATTGATAAATTGCTAAACTGTTAAATGGTAAAGTTGTTTTTCATTATTATAAAAAGAAAAACGGGTCCATATATTTCAATGGACCCGTGATGAACAAAGGTACGTCAAGTTGTTGTAACTAGTGATTCAGCCAGCAGCCGCCGACCCGAACATTTCCGCCGTCGCCGGCTGGCCCTGCGCCACGACCTCCTGAAATGTCAATGCAGAGGAAGCCATAGGCAAGGCCGATGATTACTCCGTAGGTGAGCACGCACATGGCCTTTTCGCCCCGGGTTTTCTTGCAGGAACAATCCCAGGCCGGGCAGTCGTTATTCTGCGCGGGCTGACCTTCGGGACAGGTCACGGTGACCTTGACCACCCAGATCCCATTGACTTGGTTTATGTCCGTGGTATAAGGGCACGGACTATTAACTACCACAACGGGTTTGGGACACTCGGTCGCGGGTCCGGGCGTGCAATTGGGCACGGAAATGGTCGCTTCCGGAGCCGGTGCCTGTCCAGGATTGATCAGCCAGGAAACCACTGCTTGGTTAAGCAGATGGCCACCCAGCCGCATGCCAGTGATAGGATAATCCAAGATGAAAAGCCGTTTGGAGTTTATCCCGTGCTTGATCAGCCAGTCCGTGACCGCCCAGGCGCGAGCCAGGGCCAGTTTGGACTGGCACAGGTCGTTGGTTTCCTCGGCGTCTTGACCCAGGAGTCTTTGCGGACCCGAATGTAGGTCAAAGTAGCCGGGGTTGTTGGGGTCAATATAACAGCCACCCCTGATCCGCAACTTGGACACCCCACCCTGGTTGGCAACGATGACCTGAGGGTAGGTTTCCAATGTCTTCTTAAGCTCGTCAAGATGCTGTTCGATGTCCGGTGTGAGTCGGGCCGTTCCAGTCGGAAAGCGATCAATGATCACATAAGGCTTGACCAGGATCTGCCCGTTCGGAATCGTTCCCGCGGGAGCCGCTTGCCTGTCCGACGCGCTCTGCGCCATGGTCTGAAAAGGCAGGGCCAGGGGAACCAGAGCCAGCAGGCACATGAGTGCCACCAACTTGCCATGCTTTTTCGCGATTTTCTTCATTTTCTAACTCCTTTTTGGTTGTGGCGAAATTAAAATATTTTACGGGCTTAAGCCCTTTGACCTTGTAAACGTACCTATATAAATAAAGTAGCCCTAATGCTACGATAAACCCTAATTTGGGTTAATAGCG
>Ga0315268_10007851_pt1 | contig 11187 bp, 10 predicted proteins | sample C1_top_MG_FD_204535 | JGI IMG/M metagenome (GOLD analysis project Ga0315268, IMG submission 204535) | Sediment microbial communities from Yellowstone Lake, YNP, Wyoming, USA - C1_top | ecosystem: Environmental > Aquatic > Freshwater > Lake > Sediment | place: USA: Wyoming | collected 2017-08-01 | reverse complement strand
GAGTGCCGTTTGGGACGCATGCACGTGCCCGATTACGCGCGCGTGATCGTGCGCGATCCCGAAACCCTCCGTCGCGTGCCGTACGGCCGCCGTGGCTTGCCTCAGCTCATCACGCCGTACCTGACCAGCTATCCGTCGTTTTCCGTTTTGGCGAGCGACTGGGCGGAATTGAGGCCGCGCTGTCCTTGCGGGGTGCCGGGTGAAGTCCTGATCCTTCACGGCCGCGCCGGCCGCGCGCCCGCGAAAGGCTGTGCGGTCACCGCCGCCGAACTTCTGGCCGGAGCGTCCCAGTGAGCCGGGCCTTCGTCTGGGGAAAATTCAAGGAATTGCCGCCGTTGACGGCGTCTTACGCCGAGCGGCTGTGCGCCCAAGCCGACGCGCGCCGGCAGCGAGCCGCCGAGCGCCACCACTGGAAAACGATCGACATCCTGCACCGGACCGGACTTCTCTGGGCCGATCCAAAATCGCCGTTCCGCCGCCGCGCCCAGGCGCTGATGCCGGTGGTCAGCGGCTTCTCGCCGGAGATGGTGAGGCGCACGCTCGCAATCATTCCGGCGCTTCTCGATCGCGACGTGCTGCGCAAGCGGCTGTCCTCGGAGCTCGGCCGTCCGGATGCGTTGGACGCCTGGTCGCTCGAGCCTGAATCTCAATCGGCGCTGAAAGCCTTCCCGTTGGGAAGCGTTCTGCATGTGGCGGCCGGGAATGTTTTTCTGGGCTGCATCGATTCAATCGTCATGAGCCTGCTGACCAACAATGTCACTCTGTTGAGATTGTCCTCGACGGACACCGAATTCCCGCTTCTGTTCGCGGAGAGCCTGCTCAAGGCGGACACCAATAACGATTTAACCGATGGACTGTCCATTCTCTCGTGGCCCAAGGGCGACGAAAAGATAGAGCTGGTTTTCAAACGGCGCTTGCAGGGAGTGGTGATTTGGGGCGGCGAGAACGCCGTCAGCGCTTATCGGATCGGCTTGGGAGTCGGCACGAAGCTGATCGCGTTCGGCCCCAAACTTTCGTTCGGCGTCGTGAGCCGCGCCGGACTGCGCGGCGTCGGATATCAAGAAGCGGCGAGACGCCTGGCGCGCGACGTCTCCTGGTGGGACCAAGCCGCCTGCGCCTCGCCTCAGACGGTGTTCGTCCAGGGGGGCCGCCCCGACGAGTTCCTGGACGCGCTCGCCGCGGCGCTGGCGCGCGAAGGCCGCGCGGTCCCGCCCGGACCTGCCGCTCCCGACGAGGCCGCGTCCGTCCTGGAAGAGCGCCAACTCGCGCTTGCCGCCGAGCTGACGGGCGCGGGACGCCTGCTCGCGCCGCGCGGCCAAGGCTGGACCGCGGCGTGGAACAAGCGCGCGGAGCTGACGGCGTCGCCGCTGCGGCGCTTCATCCACGTGCGGCCCTACCGCGACCTGGCTCATCTGCGCGCGCTGGTCGCGCCGTCGTCGGCGTATCTTCAAAGCGCCGGCCTTCTCGTCGCTCCGGCCGAGGCGGGGGATTACGCGGAGGCGCTGGCCCAAGCCGGGATATCGCGCGCGCCGGCGCTGGGGCGCATGCTGGAAAGCGAGACCGGCGAGCCGCACGACGGGCGCTATCCTCTGGCCGAGCTGGTGCGCTGGGTCTCGGGTCCGGCCGAGGCGGTGTGCGCCAACGAAAAAAAGGCGCTGGCCGGTCTGCTGGAGCAGGCCGCGGCGGAGTCTACGTTCTATCGCCGGCGCCTGAAAAAATCACGGTTGCTGGACAAAAACGATTTGTACGCGTACGCGCCGCCGCGCTCGAACGCGATCTTGACTCACGCCGCGCCGGACGCGGGACGGCTGGTGTTCGCCAGCGGCGGCTCGACGGGCAAGCCGAAGTTCTGCCTGTACACGCAGGACGAGTTCGAGAGCACGTGCCGCTGGCTGGCGTGGGGGCTGAAGCGCTCGGGCCTGGACAGCGGCGACGTGGTCGCCAACCTCTTCGTGGCGGGAAACTTGTGGTCGTCGTTCATGGCCATCTCCGGCGCGGCGCGGGCGCTGAGCGTCACGCACCTGCCGGTCGCGGGCACGGCGGACCCGGCGCTGGCGCTGGACGCGCTGAAGCGCTTCAAGGCCAACGTCCTGATCGGCCTGCCCTCCACGCTTTTGGACCTGGCGCGCTTCGCGGCGTCGCGCGGCGAGCGGCTGCGCGTCGACAAGATCTTCTACGCCGGCGAGCACGCCTCCGACGAGATGCGCCGCGAGTGGGCGCGCGCCTTCGGCGTGACGCTCGTGCGCTCGGCGGGCTACGCCAGCGTGGACGCGGGGCTCATCGGCTTCCAGTGCGGCCGCGCCGCCGGCGGCGTCCACCACGCGGCGTCGGGCCTTCAGCGCGTGGAGATCGTCTCGCCGGCGACCGGCCGCCCCGTCGCGCCGGGCGAGGCGGGGGAGATCGTCGCCACGAACCTCATCCGCCGCTGGATGCCGGTCATCCGCTACCGCACCGGCGACCTGGGCCGCTGGACCGGCCGGCCCTGCCCGTGCGGCCATCCCGCGCCGCTGTTCGCCCTGCTCGGCCGCTGCGACGATCGCGTCAACATCGGCGGCGCGCACCTGGACGCCGGCGACGTGGGGCGCGCGATCGGTTCGGTGGCGGGGCTGAGCCCGGTCTACCAATTGGTCGCCGAGCCCGGCGAGAAGCTCCTCGTGCGCGTCGAGAAGCGCGCGGCGAAGACGCCGGAAGCGGGGCTGGCCGCGAAGTTGGGCGATGCGCTGCTCAGAACATCGCACGAGCTGCGCGACTCAGTGGAGCGCGGCTGGCTCAAGGCGCCGTCCGTCGAGATACTGGCGCCGGGAAAGCTGCCGCGCCAGCCGCGCACCGGCAAGATCCGCCGCGTCGTCGACCTGCGCCGTTAGGCCGGATCGGCGAACGCGCCGGGGTAGCGTTTGTCGAAGAATTCCGCGGCGTCTTCGGGCGATGCGCCCATGTAGTCCGGGAAATCCGGGATGAGCAGGAGCAGCGGGGTCATCACGATCAGGGCGGCGCCCAGGCCCAGCAAGGTCGTCGTGAGGCCGCACCGCTCGACGAGCAAGCCGGCCCCGGCGATGCCCAGCGGGTCCATGCCGCCGCACAGGAATCCCATGATGGAGCCCACTCGCGCGCGGTGCGAGTCGGGCACAGACAACGAGATTTGCGCGTTGATCGGCACGTTGGCCCAGGTCTGGCCGATTCCGATCCAGAACAGGACGCTCAGCGGCAGCAGGATGTTGGGCGTCCAGGGTAGCAGGGCGACGCCGGCGCCCATCATGCCGATCGCCAGGATCACGACCCCATGGACGCGCAGTCGCGAGAGAACCCAGCCCGTCGATAGAGCACCGACGACGGCGCCCACTCCGATGCTGCTTTCCAGCCCGCCCAGAAACCACGCCGGCATGGCGCGCGCCTCCTTGGCCAGCACGGGAAGGAGGACGACCAGCGGGGAGAGGACCAGGTTCATGAACATGGCGACGATGCACAGCCAGAACAGAACCGGGATGCGATGGATGACCCGGAAGCCCGCCTTCAGCTCGTGCACCCAGCGCGCGAGCGGGCCGGCCTTGGCGGCCCGCGGCGCCTGTTTCGGCTTCGTCGAGGCGCGGATGAGCAGGCTGGCCGATCCGGAGATCAGATAGGACAGCGCGTCCGCGAGGAAAGCCCCGAAGATTCCCATGAAGGTGACGATCAGTCCGCCCAGGATTCCGCCCGCGATGCGCGCGAAGGAGTCGACGGCGTGGGTCTGCTGGACGGCCGTGGCCAGTTGGTCGCGCTCGACGATCTGTGGGACGATGCCCGCCGAGGCCGCCGCGAACAGCGCCGAGCCCGCGGAGGTCAGCATGTAGAGGGCGATCAGCAGCGGCGGGCGGTAGCAATCGAAATGGACGAGCGCCGCGATGGCCGCGGTCGTTGCGAAGCGCCAGAAATCGGCGAGCGCGATCAGATGCTTGCGCGAAAATCGGTCGGCGACCGGCCCCAGCAGCGGCAGGAGGACGAGCCGCACCGCCATCGCGGGGGCCAGGACCGCGGACATTTGCGCGGCCGAGCCGGTCTTGCTCAGGATCCACCACGACAGCGCGATCATCCCGCAGCCGTCGCCCAGCAGCGAGACCAGCTGGCCGAGACGGAAATTCCAGAAGTCGCGCCCGAGGGAGAAGTCGAAGACGCTGGTTCTCACGGGCCGTGATTATACCGTTTCACCGCGGCGCGATACGGGATAAGGGATCGAAACTCGCTCCGGCGCGAGCCGCGATCCAATAAAAAGGATCGCGCGCGGCGGTTCCCGTCAGACGACTTCGGCGCGGTCCACCCAGCGCCACTTGCCCGGCTCCAGGCCTTTGAGGGTCAGGCGGCCGATCCCGGCGCGAACCAGGCGCAACGTCGGGTGGCCGACCGCGGCCGTCATGCGCCGGACCTGGCGGTTTCGGCCTTCGGTCAAAGTCATCTCCAGCCAAGCCGTCGGTACGTTTATCCGGAAGCGGATCGGCGGGTCGCGCGGCGGCAGGTCGGGCTCGGCGTCCAGGCGCCGGACCTTGCAGGGCAAGGTGGGACCGTCGGCGAGGACCAGGCCGCGCGACAGCTTCTTGAGCGTCTCGTCGTCGGGAATGCGCTCGACTTGGACCCAGTAGGTGCGCGGGTGGCCGCGGCGCGGGTCGGTCAGGCGGCGGTTGAGGCCGCCGTCGTCGGTGAGCAGCAATAACCCTTCGCTGTCGTGGTCCAGCCGTCCCGCGGGATAGATGCCGGACGGCAGGCTGAAGCGCGACAAGCCGGGGTTTTCGTCCTTCGCGGTGAACTGGGATAGGACGCCGTACGGCTTATTGAGAAGGACGATGCGGGTCTTGGCCACGGCGTCAGCCCGTCTTGCGCTCGCCGCTGAACACGTAGCGCGCCACGCGCCCGTCGCGGCCGCGCACGATCACGACGCCGGCGATATGCTCGCCCTCGACGCGGCCGGACCACTCCACCGGGTCGCGGTCGTCGCCGGCCAAGGTCAGGGTGAACGCGGTCGCGCCGGACTCCTCCGCGGCATCGTACAGCGCCGGGGCGTAGCCCTTGGCGACCTCGCCGGCGATCACGGCTTTGCCGCCGTGGAAGACCAAGGTCTCGCGCGTGGAGCCCCAGTGGAAGAAGCCCTCCTGCTTGACCTTCACGTCCCAGGCGGTGCCGTCGATGGGGCCTCCGAAGAGGGAGGCGTAGAGCAGGTTGACGGCGGTGAAGAAGATTCCGGCGAGGCTCTGCATGCTCCACGCATATAACAGGAGAACGTTTCGCGCGCAAGACCCAGACGCATGGCGCGGGCCCTCGCGGCTTGGTACGATGTGCGCATGAACGCCCTTCTGCCCCTTCTGCTGGCCGTGCTGTGCCTCCCCGCGCGCGCCGCCGACGACGCCCCGCGCCGCGCGACCGTCCAGATCAACTTCGTGTCGCGCGAGCCGGACTGGAGCCAGCCCTGGCAGTTCGGCCATCAGCAGTCGGGCTCGGGGTCGGGCGTGGTGATCTCCGGCCATCGCATCCTGACCAACGCCCACGTCGTCGCCGACGCGACGTACCTCACCGTGCGCAAGGCCGGCGACGCGAAAAAATTTCCGGCGCACGTCCTGTTCGTCGCGCACGACGGCGAGACGGCCCTGCTGACCGTGGACGACCCGTCCTTTTTCGACGGCACCGCGCCCGCGGAGTTCGGCGACCTGCCCTCCCCGCGCGACAAGCTGGTCGTTTACGGCTTCCCGACCGGGGGCACGGAACTGTCCACCACGGAGGGCGTCGTCTCGCGCGTGGGCGCGGTCACGTACTCGCACTCCGGGCGCCGCCTGCTCGCCATCCAGACCGACGCGGCGATCAACCCCGGCAACTCCGGCGGCCCCGTGTTCAAGGGCGGCAAGGTCGTCGGCATCGCGTTCCAGCACCTGGTCAGCCCGGGCGCGGAGAACATCGGCTACGTGGTGCCGGTCCCGCTGATCCGGCGCTTCCTGGCGGACGTGAAGGACGGCTCCTACCACGGCATTCCCGCCCTGGGCATCAACTGGCAGGAGACGGAGAACCCGGCCCTGCGCCGTGCGCTCGGCCTGGGCGACGACGGGGACGGCGTGCTGATCACCCGCATTCAATACGGTTCGTCGGCGTGGGGCGTTCTGAAGGAAGGCGACGTTCTGGTCAAGCTGGACGGCGTGGCCATCGCGCAGAACGGCACCGTGCCCCTGCGCCGCGACGAGCGCGTGGACCTGGGCGACCTGGTCGCGCGGCGGCAGATCGGCGAGACGCTCGCGGCCGTCGTCGTGCGCGGCGGCAAGCCCGTGACGCTGGAGCTTCCGCTCAAGAAGCTGGTCGAGCTGGTCCCCGGCCCGCGTCACGACGTGGTCCCGAGCTACTTCATCCTGGGCGGCTTCGTGTTCATGCCCCTGTCGGACGACTTCTTCCGCGCCCACGGGGGCGGGACCTACCGCCTGCGCTCGCTGGCGACCGACGACGTGGCGACCCCGGAGCGGACCCAGGTCGTCGTGCTCTCGCAGGTGCTGGCCGACGAGGTCAACCGCGGCTATCACGGCTGGGGCCTGATGGCCGTGGAGAAGCTCAACGGCAAGCCGGTCGGCGACCTGAAGGCGTTCGTGGCCGCCGCGGCGTCGCCGGTGGACGGCCGCCAGGTGATCGAGTTCGACAACGGCACGCGCGCCGTGCTGGACTCGGCCGCGGCGGCCAAGGCCATGCCCGCGATCCTGGCGCGCTACGGCGCGGCCAAGGACCGCTCGCCGGATTTGAATTGAAGCGATCCGTGCCCTGTCATCCCGGGAGGACCCTCGTCACTCACCGGGGACGGTTGACGAAAGGAGGCATGATGGAGAAGAAAGCGATCTTGGCGACGGCGGCCCTGGCGGCGCTGGCGATGGCGGCGGGCTGCGCGCACACGGCGGGCGCGGCGAAGACGGCCTCGGCCGCGAAGGGCGAGTGCTCCGGCGTGAACTCGTGCAAGGGCCAGGGCGAGTGCGGCGGCGTGGGCCACTCCTGCGCGGGTCAGAACGCGTGCAAGGGCCAGGGCTGGATCTCGCTGACGCAGGCCGACTGCACGGCCAAGGGCGGCACGTTCAAGAAGGGCTGACATGACGGACGCGCCGGGCGGCCGGGAAAGTTTTGTCGGGGTGGGGCTTCGCTCCGTCCACTACTCGCATCTCCTGAGCCGCCCGCGCGTCGCCGTGAAATGGTTCGAGGCGATCTCCGAGAACTACATGGACTCGGAAGGCCGCCCGCTCGAGGTCCTGCTGAAGATCCGGGAGGATTTTCCGGTGGCGCTTCACGGCGTGTCGCTGTCCATCGGCGGCGTCGAGGGGCCGCGGCCCGGCTACCTGGAGCGGCTGAAGACCTTGAGCGACCGCGTCCGGCCGTTCCTGGTCACCGATCACCTGTGCTTCACCGGCGCGCACGCCTCCAACGTGCACGATCTCCTGCCCCTGCCGTACACGGAGGAGGCGGTCGCGACCGTCGCGCGCAACGTCGCGCGCGCGCAGGACGCGCTGAAGCGCCAGATCGCGCTGGAGAACGTCTCCAGCTATCTCTCCTACCGCGAGTCCGTGATGACCGAGTGGGAGTTCCTCGTCGCCGTCGCGCGCCGCGCGGGCTGCAAAATACTCCTCGACGTCAACAACGCCTACGTCAGCGCCATGAATCACGGCTTCGCGGCGGAGGCGTACGTGGACGCCGTGCCGACGGAACTGGTCGCTCAGATCCACCTGGGCGGCTACACCGACACCGGCAAATTCCTGTTCGACACGCACTCGCGCGCGCCCACGGACCCGGTCTGGGCGCTGTACCGCCGCGTGATCGGCCGCATGCCGCAGATTCCGGTGCTGATCGAATGGGACGAGGACGTGCCGGAGTGGAGCGGCCTGGAAGCCCAGGCCGTGAAGGCCGCGACGATCGCGGAGGAAGAACGTGACCGACAGCCCGCTTGAGATCCTGCAGCGGCGCTTCGTGCGCTCCGTCACCTTCCTGTCCGATCCGGACTTCGTCAAGGGCGCGACGGGCGGGGGGACTTTGACTCCCGAGGAAGCCGTCGACGTGTACCGCAAGGGCTACCCGGCGCGCCTGACCGAGGCGCTGGGCGAGACCTTCGAGGCCTGCTGGCGCGTTCTGGGCGACGAGGACTTCTTCGCCGCGGCCGCGGCCTACATCGCGCGCACGCCGTCGACCTCCTACAACCTGTCCGACTACGGCGCCTCGTTCCCGGATTTTCTGGAGGGCGGGGCCGCCGCGCACCTCAAGAATTCCGACGCGCCGTTCCTGGGCGACTTGGCGCGCTTCGAGTGGACGTTCAAGGAGCTGTTCCACGCGAAGCCGCACGAAGGCCTGAGCGCCGCGATTCTCGCCGCGCAGGCCCGTCCCGAGGCCGTGCTCCGCTTCGGCGGCGCCGTGCGCCTGCTGTCCTTGAAGCACCGCGTCCACCGCATCTGGTCGCGCGACCGCTCCGACGCGTCGCCGTTGACCCCGCCGGATTGGACCGGCGCGGAGACCTTGATCCTTTATAAAGACGAGGGCAATCCCGTTTTCGTCTACGAGCTCACGGCCCCCGAGTTCCAGGCGCTGACCGCGCTGGCGGCGGGCCGGCCGCTCCAGGACGCGCTGGCTTCGGCCGAGGGCTTGGACGCGGAGGGCGCGAAGAAATTGTTCGCGTTCATCGCGGACGCCGGGATCGTGACGGAGGTCCGGTGACGACCGACCCCGCGGCCTGGGTGGACGCCCACGGCGACCGCCTGTTCCGCTACGCCCTGTCGCGCATCCGCGACGAGCGCGCGGCGGAGGACCTGATCCAGGACACCTTGATCGTCGCGTTCAAGTCCCGGGACAAGTTCAAGGGCGAGTCGTCGGAGCTGACCTGGATGATCGGCATCCTGCGCAACAAGATCTTCGAGCACCTGCGCCGCCAGTCGCGCGAGGTCCCGCTCGACCCGTCCGAGGACGGCGACGAGCGCGAGGACGCTAATTTCGAGAACGGCCGGCACTGGAAGCCCGAGCACGCCCCGCGCGACTGGGGCAACGAGCCCCAGCACAAGGCGGAATCGGCTGAGTTCTCGGCCGCTTTACGCGGCTGCCTGGACGCGCTGACGCCCAACGTGGCCCGCGCCTTCGTCCTGCGCGAGATGGAGGGCGTCGGCCATCGGGAATGCGCCGAGGCCATGGGCGTGCCGCCCGCCCGCCTGGCGGTCCTGCTCTACCGCGCGCGCATGCGCCTGCGCCGCTGCCTGGAGCGCAACCATTTCGCGCCGGAGGCCGCGTGAGCCTCCTGCCCACCTGCCGCGACGTGTCGCGGATTCTCTCGGACGCGCGCGACACCGGCCGCCCGCTGGGCCTGCACGTGCGCATCCACCTGGGCATCTGCGCGGTGTGCCGCCGCGTCCTGGCCCAGTTCGCGATTCTCGGCGCCGCCGTCAAGAAGGCGCCGCAGTCCGGTCCCGCGCTGTCGAGCGAGGCGAAGGACCGTCTGCGCCGCGCGCTCGACGGCCACTCATAGCCGCACGACCTCCGCTCCGGGCGCGCGACTAGGCCGAAAGGCCCGCGCGGCGGCGCCCTCCGAGAAGGTAGAATCTCCGTTCATGATTTCAGTCCGCGGCCTTAAGAAGTCCTTCGGCGACCAAACCCTCTACGACGGCGCCGACCTCCAGCTCAACGCCGGCGACCGCTACGCCTTGGTGGGTCCCAACGGCGCGGGCAAGACGACGCTCTTCAAGATGCTGCTGGGCGAGGAGGAACTCGAGGGCGGCTCCATCGAATGGAAGCGCGGCGCCAAGGCCGGCTACCTGCCGCAGGAAAATCCGCCCATCGGCCCGGAGACGGTCCTGGAGACCGCCTTGGCCCACCGCTCCGACCCCGACGGCCGCGAGACGGCGAAGGCCAAGAAGATTTTGATGGGGCTGGGCTTCAAGGTCAAGGACTTCGACCGGCACCTGTCCGAACTGTCCGGCGGCTGGGCGATGCGCGCCGCGCTGGCCCGCCTGCTCGTCGAGGAGCCCGAGCTCCTGCTCCTGGACGAGCCGACCAACCATCTCGACCTGGAGACCTTGCTGTGGTTCCAGGAGTACCTGAAGTCCTATCCCGGCGCCATCCTGATGATCTCGCACGACCGTTCCTTCATCGACGAGGTGTGCCAGGCCATCGTGGCCGTGGAGGAGAAGCGCCTCAAGATCTACCGGACGAACTACGACGGCTTCATCGCCGAGCGCGAGGCCGCGCGCGAGCGCCTGGTCTCCGCCCACAAGCAGCAGCAGGACGAGATCGAGGCGATGAAGGAGTTCATCATGCGCAACCGCGCCCGCGTCTCCACCGCGTCGCGCGTGCAGAGCGTGATCAAGAAGCTGGAGAAGATCGAGGAGATCGTCCTGCCTCCGTCGTCGAAGGCCGTCAGCATCTCCTTCCCGCAGCCGGGCCGCACCGGCACGACCGTCTTGAAGCTCAAGAACGTGTTCAAGTCCTACGGCCCCACGAAGGTGTACGAGGGCCTGAACTTCGAGCTGGAGCGCGGCCAGAAGATGGCCTTCGTGGGCCCCAACGGCGCCGGCAAGTCCACGCTCCTCAAGGTCCTGGGCGACATCATCCCGATCGACTCCGGCGAGCGCATCCTGGGCCACAACGTCAAGTGCGGCTATTTCTCCCAGCACCGCGAGGGCCAGCTGGAGCCGGAGCGCACCGTCCTGCAGGAAGCGATGAGCGTGCCTCGCTCCAACGGCGACCTGTTCACGCGCACCGTCCTGGGCACCTTCCTGTTCCCCGGCGACAACGTCCACAAGAAGGTGAAGGTCCTGTCGGGCGGAGAGAAGAGCCGCCTGCAGCTCGCCAAGCTCCTGCTCGACCCGCCGAACGTCCTCCTGCTCGACGAGCCGACCACGCATTTGGACCTGACCTCGGTCGAGGCGCTGGTCGGCGCCCTGAAGAAGTTCGAGGGCACGATCTGCGCCATCAGCCACGACGTCTACTTCCTGAACGCCGTGGCCGACCACGTCGTGCACGTGGTCCAGGGCAAGATCACCGTCTTCCCGGGAAATTTCGAGTACTTCCGCCACCGCCAGGCGCAGCTGGACGCCGAGCGCGAGCCCGTCGAGGAAACCCCCGAGCAGAAGGCCGCCAACGAGGCCGAGAACCTGTACGAGGCCGGCAAGGAAGTCCGTCGCCGCGCGAAGGCCCTCGAGAAGGCGAAGGCGGAACTCGGGCGCCTGCACGCGG
>Ga0315268_10007850_pt1 | contig 11188 bp, 10 predicted proteins | sample C1_top_MG_FD_204535 | JGI IMG/M metagenome (GOLD analysis project Ga0315268, IMG submission 204535) | Sediment microbial communities from Yellowstone Lake, YNP, Wyoming, USA - C1_top | ecosystem: Environmental > Aquatic > Freshwater > Lake > Sediment | place: USA: Wyoming | collected 2017-08-01 | reverse complement strand
GCCGTATCTGGCAAATACGCCGATTAAGTCAGTGAGTTCCTGGTCAAAGCTTAAGCCGGCGCCAAAGCCTGTAGCTTTATCCTGGGACATATCCGTCCATTTAGTATGCGGCTGGTTATTTCTCCAAGCCAAGAGGCGGTAATTTCCCGGCCGGCCGAAGATATGAGGTTTAAAATTAATCTGGCCCGCCAGAAACATCCCGTCAAAGATATCTTCCCAGTCCGCATCGCCATCGAGCGCAACCGTCTCTATATCAAAAAGCTCGTTTGGCTTAAGGCCCAGGCGGATACCTGCCGCGTTATCCGCAGGAAACTCAATGATGCAGGAATTAACAAACATATCTCCCAAAAACTGGCTTGTTTCATCGTTGGCATATTCGTTAGTATCGATGTAATATGTGGGGTCAAGCTTTCCGAACGTAACGCTAAGTGGTATACTCTTAAAGTAATACTCATACCAGGCCTCATCTATGAGGGCATTTCCATCGCAGTCACTGGCATCGGCATTGACATTGGAAAATAGCTTTAAGTCATCAGTCAAACCTGCTCCGTCTCCGGAATGAAGGCTGATATAAGCTGTCGCATAATCCTGGAATTCCTTTTTAAAGCTTATATCCGCGGAATACGAGCCGTCAGTAACATCTTCTTTTGCCCCAAGCTGGGTATCGGCATTGGCATTCCTGGCTGACTGCAGAACGCTGGTGATACTTACTCCCATATCCAAACCTTCCAGCAATTGAAATGTAGGGATTTTCTTGTTTATCCGCTCATCGATTTTTGCTTCCAGTTCAGAGCCGGGAATTGTTTCTGAACCAGCGGATATCTTTCTTTGTTCCTGTGCGCTGAGGCGCTTCTCTAATTCCCGTATTTTAGCCGCCTGATTTTCAAGCGTATCTTTTAACCCTTTTATTTCTTTCAATAAGCGGGCGTTCGAAACATCTTCATCCGCTGCCTTCGCCTTAGGCAGAAGCAAAGAGCATATTAAGAAAAACAAAATAAATATCCTCACCCGGTTCTGTCCCATAAAGCCTCCTTCTTCTTAACACGAATATAGGAATCGTGTTACTATTGGATAAAAAAATAATACGACCTAAACTAGATCCTTTCCGGTCGTAGTCATACTCAAGCCTCCGTGCTTAACCCCTTTGGCAGACCTGAGTTTATTGGCAAGTTCAACTATTCTTTTAGGGCTCCCCTTTACCGCAATAATCTCCAGGCAGTTATGCTGGTCTAAATGTATATGCTGCCCTGAAACAATCAACTCATGGAAATCATGCTGTATATCCGTTAGAGAATTTATCAATTCCCTCTTATGGTGGTCATAGACCAGGATAATTGCGCCTACGACCTGGCCATTGTCCAGCCACTCTTTTTTGACTAGTTCGTTTCTTATTAAATCCCTGAGGAATTCAGAACGGTTGGAATAACTTTTTTCTCTGAGGAGAATATCCAACTTATGAAGCAGCTCTTTTTCTAACGATACCCCGAACCTGACTAATCCTGACATAACTTTCTCCATTTGGTGTTACATTTATAATAATCATAACACTATTGATTTATCAAGTCAAGCAAAATCTCACCCTGCGGGTGAGAGGCTTAAAAACAACGAGCCTGCCTGCCACAAGCTGGAATCTTGTTCCATCTCTATCTGTGTGCATCCTTTATAATATTGAGTTTCTAAATTGGTTAGCATAATTTAAGTTTAAAAAGGGTGATATAATTTCCTATGCTATCAAGCATAATGTTGTAGGTTTATTTTTAAGAATAGCTGTGCAGGCCGGGAAGGATGAAATTCACACCCACAAAAGTAAAAAGTGTGGTCAAAAAACCGATGACGGATAGATAGGCTGCTCTCTTATCCTTCCACCCTCTAAGAACGCGTAAATGCAGATAAAGCACATAAACCAGCCAGGTGATTAAAGAACAGGTCTCTTTGGGATCCCAGGACCAATAATTACCCCAGGCAACATTTGCCCAGGTTGAACCTGTGGTCATTCCCACGGTCAGAAAAGGGAAACCAAAGAAGATTAGTTGATAGGAAAGTCTATCCAAATACAAAAGCGAAGAAGAATCTGCGGGATTCTTTTTTAAAAGCAGGAGGTATACCAGACTGGTGAAAAAAGCTATACTCAATGCTCCATAACCGATAAAATAAGTCACCACGTGTATGCTTATCCATCTGCTCTGTAAAGCCGGCATAAGAGGCTTAATTGTGCTTTCTAAAGGCAAAACAAAAAACATAATCACCAGGATGAGGATATTTACAGGGATGGCTAAGAATTTTGCGTTATATAGAAAATCAAAAATAATATATACCAGAATTATCGACCAGGCAAAAAGCACCAGCGCTTCAAACATATTGGCAAAGGGCGGACGTTTTGCTTCATACCAGCGCAAGGAAATCATCAGGGTATGCAAAATAAAACCCGACTTTAGTATTATAGAAGCTGCCTTAAAGAGGCTTCGATTCTTAGTAAAAGCCTGGGCCCGAAAGATTAAAAGGCTGAAAAGATAAATGCCAAAAGTTATTTCTAAAAGTTTTACCTGCATAGACCAACCTGCGTTTTTTCTCTATTGCGTTTTACTTTTTGCAGATAAACCAAAATTATTCCTGCATTCAACAGGATAAAACCGACAAAGACCACGCCAACACCGGGATCCCTGACTACTTCAAGCGCTGTCCAGTTAAGCCGCTCTGCGTCAAAACCGGTCTGATAAAAAGTATAACCTTTAAACCGCACGGGAGAATTAACCTTTATTGTCTTGAGCTCTTGTTTTTCACCGTCACTGAATCTCACTGTGCTCCTGAATTCTTTTATTACGGGCTCCCCGTCAAATATAAATTTTATATTTTCGTCCGCTCCTCGGGACACCATAGGGTGTTTGGCGAATAGCCACCTTTCTTCTTTTCCCGATGGAGATTTAATATTAATCAAAATTGCTGGATTATTCGGCTGTTTGGAATTACTGATTATCTTGCGTTCTTCCTCCATTTTAAAATCCGGTAAATAACGCAGGACGCAAAACACGTAGTCAGTACCCTTTATCTTATATTCTTTGCCCGGGATTGCCTGATAACTTCTTTTTACTCCTTTATCCTTAACATAGACCCTGACTTTAAAATTATCCGGGGCATACCATTCCAGATTAAAATCTTCCAGTAAAACTTTAAAATTTAACGGCTTTAGTCCTGCTTTAGAAATAAAGCTGTCTTGCGTCTGGCCTTCCACGAATTCGATGGTTCCCCTCTGGCCAAAGAAGAAACTAATCATTGAACCGAGCAAAATCACTAAAACAGATAAATGTGTAATAGTCGAACTCCACTTTTTAGGCAAAAAAAACAACCGCTGGAGGCTGCAAATGAAGAGATTCAAAGCGAATAAAATCAAAAGCAGGAAAAACCACCAGCTGTAATAAATATTGGCTTGAAATTCCTCCGGAACTAATGCTCCGATAAAAGAAACCAGAATTATCACCAGGAATAATACCAATGCCACCCGGATTGACCCAATGAATTTCCAGATTTTATTTTCTTTTAATTTAACTAAATACATCACCATCTCCTCATTTAGAAAGTCCTCAATGCCTTCTTAAACGCCTTTAGTGTTGCCTTCAAGTCCTGTTCTGAATGCGCAAATGAAACAAAATTTGCCTCAAACTGCGAAGGAGGCAGATTTATTCCATTTCTCAACATGGACCAGAAATAACGGCTATACTTTTTCGTATCCGAAAATTTTGCGCTGCGGAAATCACTGACTTTCTCTTTGGTGAAGAAAAGCGTAAATATTGACCCTGCCCGGTTAATAGTAAACTGCAAATTGTTTCTTTTTAACTCGAACCTTAAATCATCACATAACCTGGTAGTCATATTATTGAGCTTACAATAGTCCATTTGGGAAAGCAGTTCTAAAGTGGCTATCCCTGCGCTGACACTAACAGGATTACCGGACAAAGTTCCGGCTTGATAAACCCCGCCCAAGGGAGAAAGTTTATCCATAATTTCTTTTCTGCCTCCGTATGCCGCTAAAGGCATGCCTCCTCCAATAATTTTTCCTAAACAAGTCAAATCCGGTTTGATACCATAAAGGCTTTGCACGCCGCCGAAAGTAAAACGGAAACCGCAGATAACCTCATCAAAAATCAAAACAATTTTATATTTGGCAGTCAACTCTCTTAAATTTGCCAGAAAACCGATTTTAGGCAATACCACTCCCATATTTGCCGCAACCGGCTCCACTATTACGCAGGCGATGTCCTTATGTCTTTCTTTGACTATCCTACTTACGGCATCAATGTCATTATAAGGCAAAACTATAGTATCCTTACTTAAACTTTCCGGCACACCCAGCGAGTCCGGTATACCGAATGTTGCTGCACCTGAACCTGCTTTCACCAGAAGGCTGTCACAATGGCCGTGGTAACAACCTTCAAATTTAATAATTTTATTTTTCCCTGTATAGCCCCGGCTTAAACGGATAGCGCTCATTGTTGCTTCAGTACCGGAATTTACTAATCTTATTTTCTCAATAGAAGGAATAGCTACAGAAATGATTTTAGCTAATTTCGTCTCATTCTCAGTAGGAGCGCCAAAGCTCATTCCGGAGTTTACTGCCTGTTTGATTGTTTTTAAAACACAAATATGGGCGTGGCCCAGAATCAAAGCTCCCCAGCTCATTACATAATCGATATAACGATTACCGTCAACATCGTAAATCTTGGAACCTTTTGCTTTATTAATATAAAGCGGCCCGCCTCCTACTGCCTTAAATGCCCGCACCGGGCTGTTCACCCCGCCGACTAAATACCTGTTTGCCTGTTTAAATAATCCGGCAGATCTATCAAACTTCATTTTTCCCTTCTCTAAGTTTTTTATAAATAAAACGAATTAAGCGCATTCTATGGGCAATATCCAAGTTTATAAATTTTACTCCTGTTTCATAAAGGTTTTCGCCTCTCTGGGTCTTTGTAGCATCTTTCATCTGCCAGACCACTTCCCCCAGGGAGAAAAATATTTGCTCCTCGTGCGGAAGGATAAGCCCCAATTCCACCAGTGTTCCTATCTTGACTTTCTTATTTACAAATAAACGTATGCCCCCGCCTCCCAAATCCGCTGTTGGCAAAGTAACCTCGCCCTCAATTCCCATTAATTTAAAAACCAACTTAATCCCCATCTTAACCCTGCGATATTTTCTTCTTTCTTTCATCTTAATATACTCCTTAAATTTGATTTTGTCTTCTTAAATTCCTTTAATGTAAATAAAACCCGATAATCCTTTATCCCGGCTCTCCGGGCAATTGATTTTACAAGCAGAAGACAGGAATTCTTATCGCGGCAATGCAACATGGTATAAAGATTATACGGCCAGGCAGGATAAACTTCTCTCTGATAACAATGGCTGATTTGCGGAAATTGCCGTAATATTCCAGCCGCGCCGTTTATCCTGTTTGCCGGAACACGCCAGGCGACCAGCCCATTGACTTTAAAACCGATTTTCTGATGGTCTAAGATAACCCCTAACCTGCGTAAAAGTCCGTTTTTTTGGTATTCTTTTAATAAAAACAAAAGCCTGTCTTCCTGAATTTTTAGTTTTTTAGCTATGGGTAAAAACGGCCTTGCCGTAATACCCAAAGGTTTGTTTAATGCGATAATCAGCTTTTTATTTACCTTGATGTCCTTAAATTCCGGTCTTTTATTTTCATAATCAATATTTTCTGTTTGTGAGCTCCTATCGGTTTTCAGATTGAATCTGGCATCGATTTTAAAAACCCTGACCGTGGAAAGATTAAGCATCTGGTTTATCCCGGTTTTTTTTCTGATCTCGGAAAGCAGATTCTTAAGTTTATTTCTATTGGGTGCAGAAAGTGTAAACCAGAGATTGAATTTTGCGTTCCTCAAGTAGTTGTGGCTAATCTGAGGATAAGCGTTTATAATTCCGGCTACCTCTGGTAAGCGTTGTTCGGGTACAGCCATTGCCACCAGCGTAGACTCAACACCCAATCTTTTCGTATCAAAAATCCCGCCGACATAACGGATAATCTTTCTTTTCATTAAGTTTTTTACTCTATTCATTACAACTCTTTCAGAAAGTCTTAATTTTTTGGCTATTTCAGAATAAGGACGCGATGATAGAGGAAAATTATTCTGCAGTTCTTCCAGGAAAAATCTATCTTTTTGTTTTAACATTTCTCACATCTACTATTATCCAAACCCGCATTGGTTTTCCAATGCGGGTTTGGAACTGGTTAAGCAGTAAAAACGCAGTCTGGGTCTTCTGCCATAAAATCACCGCCGGTATAATAGTATGCGCGTGCGCGGCATCCACCGCAGGAATTCTTATCTACACAAACCGCGCAACTACCGCCGTAGTCTAAAGTGCGCAGCTTGCGCAAAATTTCACTGTTTTTCCAGATAGAACTGAATTTCTCCTCCCGCACATTACCCACCCTTATAGGTAAATAAGGACAGGGATGCACATCACCGTTAGGCAGGATACAGCAATAACTTGTTCCCGCCAGGCAACCGCGTTGAAAACGTAAAGTCATTCCCATCTTACGGGATAAAGGTATAAACTGCGGGGCACAAACCGGTTTTAATTCCATCGTAATCTCTTTTTGTTTATTCAGGATTTCTTTAAGAACTTCCTGAATATCTTGCGCCGTAATCAAGACATCGTTTATATCTTTGCCTCTGCCCGTGGGGACAAGGAAAAATATATGGTGGGCAGCTGCTCCCAGTCCAGAAACAAAATCCGTAATCTCTAAAATCTGCTGGTAGTTTCTTTTGGTTACGGTGGTATGCACCTGAAAATCCAGACCTTCTTCTCGGCAAATTTTCATTGCCTCAACTGTTTTAGCCCAGGCACCTTTTTGTTTTCTAAAATCATCGTGGATTCTATTATCTTTGCTATCTAAGCTTATTCCGGCGCGGCTTAAGCCCGCCTGTTTTAATTTTCCGGCAATTTCGCGGGTGAGCAAAGTGCCGTTAGAGCCCAAAACAGCCCTTAACCCCAGAGATTTAGTATAAGAGATAAGTTCAAAAATATCTTTTCTTAAAAGCGGTTCTCCGCCGCTTAAGATAACGATTTTAAAACCTGCACTGGCGATTTCCCCGAGTAAATCTTTGCCTTCTTGCGTAGTTAATTCGTTTGCGTCTTTTTCTCCGGCATCGCGGTAGCAGTGCGCGCATTTTAAGTTGCAGGCTTTGGTCGTGTTCCAGGATATAATCATATTGCTTTATCTATTTAATTTCTCAACTATTTCCTTTGCGTGATAGGTAATAATAATATCTGCACCTGCGCGTTTTATCGCAGTAAGAATTTCTAAAACAGTCCTCTCTTCATCCAGCCATCCCAATTTTGCCGCAGCCTTAACCATGGCAAATTCGCCGCTCACATTGTAGGCAGCCAAAGGGAAATCAAACTTTTCTTTTACCATGCGGATTATATCCAGGAATGCCAGAGCGGGTTTTACCATCACAATATCCGCGCCTTCCTGAATATCCAAACTTACCTCCCTCAATGCCTCTTTAGCATTAGCGATATCCATCTGATAGGACAATCTATCTCCGAACTTGGGAGCTGATTCCGCTGCCTGACGGAATGGCCCGTAAAAAGAAGAAGAATATTTTGCACTATAAGCCATAATCGGAAGTTCAACATAACCTTCTTCGTCAAGTATTTGACGTATAACTTTAACCTGTCCATCCATCATCGCCGACGGAGCAACCATATCTGAGCCAGCCTGCGCCTGTGAAAGTGCTATCTTGGCCAGCAATTCCAGCGTCGCATCATTATCTATTGGTCCACGGTCCATGGTCGACAGTCCACGGTTTTTAGGTTTTTTCTGTGGACTATGGACTGTGGACGGTGAACGGCTTTTAAATACGCCGCAGTGTCCGTGACTGGTAAATTCACAGAGACAAACATCGGTTATCACTAAAATATCGGGAATTTTATTTTTAATTTCCCTGACTGCCTTCTGGACAACTCCTCCAGCAGCATAAGCCTGTGAGCCAAGTTCGTCTTTTTTATCCGGGATACCAAAAAGAAGCACCGCCGGTATGCCGAGATTTTTCGCTTCCTTAACTTCTTTAATCAGATTATCAATGGATAATTGAAAATTTCCCGGTAAAGAAGGAATGGGCTTCTTAATATTTTTGCCTTCCCGCACAAAAAATGGCATCACCAGATTATCCACACTAAGATGAGTCTCGCGGATTAATCGACGAAAGCTCTCACTCTGTCTTAACCTTTTAGGACGATAATTGGGGTACTGCATAAAAATTCTCCTTTACTAACCTATCCCACCCCCGAGATGGGATTAAGGTTATGAGAAAAATATATTTCTTCATCGGTCAGATAACAAGCTGGGTCTTCCTGCCAGATATCTTTATATATTGCCTCTGCCCTCACTCTGAAATTACCGTTGCAAAGGGCAAGAAATTGGCATCTTGCGCAGCGGCCTTTGATAAAAGAGGTTCTCTCTTTTAGTTTTGCCATTACCTCGTCTTTAGTATCCATCCAGATTTCGCCAAACTTTCTTTCCCGGACATTACCGAAAGAATAGGTCTGCCAAAACTGGTCCGCATGCACAAAACCCAGATTATCCACGTTGGCAATGGCAATTCCGGAGGCATTGCCTTTATTATACTCTAAAAGTTCCCATATTCTTTTAGCTTTTTCGGGGTTTTCTTTCTTTACTTTTAAATAAACAAAAATTGCGTCAGCGTGATTATCTACGGTCAAAACCTCTTTATTTATTCCCCTTTTATACATCGAAACAGCCCATGCACATATAGAATCCACACATTCCCGCATCTCTTGGTGCGTCAAATCATCTTCCGTCATCTTGCTGCCGCGGCCGGAATATACCAGGTGATAAAAACAGACCCGGTCAATCTCTTCTTTCTCAACCAATGCAAAAATTTCCTTTAAATCCGGATAATTGTGTCTGGTAATAGTAAATCTTAATCCTACCTTTTGTTTTACCTCCACCAGATTTCTTATCCCGGATAATGCCAGGGTAAACGCACCCTCTTTACCCCGGAAGCGGTCGTTATTCTTGCCTATCCCGTCAAGGCTTATACCGATATAATCAAAATTATCCGCCTTAATTTTTCGGGCGATTTCTTTGCTGATTAAAGTTCCGTTGGTGGAAATTACCGTCCTTAAACCGTTCTTGCGGGCAAAGTCATTAAGTTCAAATAAATCCTTACGTAAAAAAGGTTCCCCGCCGGAAAAAAGCAAAACCGGCACTTTGAATTCTGCCAAATCCAGAATCATCTTTTTAGCTTCAGCTGTGGATAACTCGCCCGTATATTCTTTATTTTCAGAATTGGAATAACAGTGAATACAGGAGAGGTTACATTTGCGGGTGCAATTCCAGACCAGGATAGGCCTGCGGTTCATCGCGGTCATATCTTTACGATACCTTAATTCATCGCCGTAAGACGGCAAATCGCAGAGTAATTTGGTTATGCTGATCATATTCGCGTATTAAGTGACATAGGCAGAGGTAAAGGTAGAGAAAAACGTTTTTCTCTGCCTTTAACTATGTCGAATTTAACTCTGCTCTTTATAGTATTTCAAGATTGCCTCAACCAGGCCTTCAAGCGTATACTGTTTTGCTTCTATCGCGACCTTAAGGCCAAATTTACGCGCAGTCTGCGAAGTCACCGGGCCTATCGAGGCGACCTTAAATTTGTTTTTCCGGGAAAAAATATTTTTCCTCGAAAAAAGCTTAAAAAATCCCTGGACACAGGAAGAACTGGTAAAAGTAAGCAAATCCAGATGCGCTAAAAGTTCATCCGCTGCCTTCTTTCTGTCAACGGTAATTGTTTTATAAGCGGGAATTACCGAAACGCATGCGCCCAATTCTTTTAGTCCCTGCGGCAGGACATCCCTGGCTTGCAGCGCACGTACAATCAGGATATTCTTACCTTTAATATTCATCTTCTTAAAAACCCCAATTAATCCTTCCTGGCGGAATTCAACAGGCCTGAGATCAACCTTTAAACCTAAATTCTTTAAAGCCATCTCTGTTTTAGGCCCGATTGCCGCGACTTTAATACCTTTAAGAATACGCATATCTTTTTTAGAGTAATCCAGCCTTTGTTTAAAAAATTTAACTCCGTTCTGACTGGTAAAAATCAACCAATTAAATTTTTCTATTTCTTTTATGGCTCTGTCTAAAGCACGGTAATCTCCCAGCGCTTTAATCTCTATTAAAGGTAATTCAATACAGGATGCGCCTTGTTCTTCCAGTAACCCGCTTAACCGGGTTTTCTCTTCAGAAGGAACGGTAACCAGAATTTTTTTGGCAAAAAGCGGCTTTTCTTCAAACCAATTAAATTTTCTCCGCAAAGAAACTACCTCGCCTACCACCAATATCGCAGGCGGGCCAAATTTTTCTCTTTTAGCCTTGCGGACAATTGTCTTTAAGTCAGCGCTTAAGCTTCTCTGTTGGGGTAAAGTGCCCCACTGAATCAAACAGCAGGGGGTAAAAGGTGACCTACCGAATTTTATCAGGGTTTGGCAGATCTTTGCTAAATTCTCAAATCCCATAAGAAAGACCAGCGTTCCCAGCCCGGTTGATATCTTCTCCCAGTTTATACCGGTATCTTCTTTTGTGGGGTCTTCCTGTCCGGTAAATATTCCTAATGAAGAAGTAAATCCCCGATGCGTAACCGGTACACCCGCATATGCCGGCACAGCAATAGCGCTGGTTATCCCCGGCACTATCTCAAAGCCAACATTATGGGCCGCTAAAGTTAACACTTCTTCCCCACCCCTGCCAAACAAGAAAGGGTCGCCACCTTTTAGACGCACGACTGTCTTACCTTGCTTGGCTAACTTAACTAAAAGCAGGTTAATATTATCCTGGGGTAAAGTATGTTTACTGGAAGCCTTGCCTACGTAAATTCTTTCTGCATTTTGGGAGAGATGCTTAAGAATTTCAGGGTTAACCAGACGGTCATATACAACCACATCTGCACAGTTTAATAGTCTCTGCCCTTTAAGCGTAAGCAATTCCGGATCGCCCGGGCCCGCACCAACAAGATAAACCTTACCTTTAATTTTACTCATTTTTTATCTGCGCCAAAATTTCTCTGCCGCCTTTCTCTAATGCCTCGACGGCTAAACTTTTCCCAAGTGCTAAAGCCTGGCTAAGAGGAGCACTTCTTGAGAGGC
>Ga0315268_10007848_pt1 | contig 11189 bp, 12 predicted proteins | sample C1_top_MG_FD_204535 | JGI IMG/M metagenome (GOLD analysis project Ga0315268, IMG submission 204535) | Sediment microbial communities from Yellowstone Lake, YNP, Wyoming, USA - C1_top | ecosystem: Environmental > Aquatic > Freshwater > Lake > Sediment | place: USA: Wyoming | collected 2017-08-01 | reverse complement strand
AAGACGATTAAAACTGAATAATGTGGAGATAATCCAAGGCGACATATTCGATCAAGATATCAGTCGAGCTACGATCATAGTTGCTTATCTTTCGTTGAGTCTTGCACACAGGTTACAGAAGAAGATTGAGAAAGAAGTGAAAAAAGGGACTAAAATAATACTCATCGACCACTCTTTCAAGGATTGGAAACCGGTTAAACTGAAAAAAGTTGGGTTCATCTCAGTTAGATTGTATTTGAGGTAAAAACTTTTCTGTAAAATAAAGTTTTTTATACCAAGAAGAAATAATTTAAACACAGAAATGAATTTAATTAAAGGTGAACGAATGGTTACTGAAGAGGGTGAATATGAATTGGTGCCCATGTCTCCTATCAGAAGACTAGAACAGAGGTTAGATAGGATGGAATCTTCATCTCCAATGGACTCAAAAAATATTTTTAGCGAAGTTATCGACATAGTGAGGATGAACCAACAACTTGTCGATGAACTAGCAAAATCAAGTGATGCTTTAAGGATAGAACTATCAAAACTGCCAGGTAAGATAGATGATTTGGTTACAAACCTTAAAGATTTGATATCTTTCATAAAGGCTTCTGGAGAAGAGGAATCAGTTGGAATTTCCCAAGATGCTATGAAACCCGTTGTGGATAAGCTGGATGAGATGGTCAAGTCAAACAAGACCATATCAGAGAAGAACGATGCGATGCTTGAATTGCTCGACGAGATAAGTAAGAAACTAAAAAGACCAGAGTTACCATCAAGACCTCTATCAACAATGTCTATGCCAACACAGATGAGTAATAGACCAACAGTTCCTCTAAGAAAGTTAAAGCCGATTAATGTTTAGTAGATTAAAATGGGGGTTTTAAAAAAATGAAAGGAATTTCAACCATAATTGCCACCATAATAATGGTAGTGATAACCATTGGTTTAATATCAGTGGCATACCTCTACATGTCTGGACTGATTGCAGGAACGACAGCAACGAACATACAATTGGCAGACGCTTACTGTAACACTACACACATCATTTATTTGATTAGAAATATAGGGACTTCTGATATTGCCAGTCTAACTTTTTATATGGACGGTGCGTCAGTAACAGCAAGTTGTAACCCAGTCCTACCAATAGGACCATCAAACTCAACAAGTTGTCTCCATACTGCCACTAAAGGTGTTCATCAAATCAGAGTAGTCGGCCCATCGAATGCAGCATCAGGAACTGTAGATTGTACTTAATTTTGACTGTTGATGGAAATGAATAAAGGTATATCGACAATTATAGCTAGTATTATACTTTTGATAATCACTATTGGTTTAGCTGGAACTGCTTATGTCTTCATCACTGGCTTAATATCTGGTTTTTATTCAAAGGTTATAAACGTTCTGGATGTTTCTTGCACGCCTTCTGGTCTTCCCAATAAGGCTAACATCACTATAATACTGTCGAACGACGGAACAACGAATATAACCGATTCTGAATTGACTGTCATGGTTGATAACAACATAAAATCAGATAAATTTACTTTTAACACAATTATGCCACGAAGTACAGAAGTAGCAACAAGTTCAGATAGTTATGAGATGAATAAACTTCACTTAGTATTAATTGTTTCACCGAGCAATTCTGTCAGAACTGAAGTTTGGTGTTGATAAACGTGAGAGGGCAGTCACAAGTAGTTTCAGTCGTAATCCTTATTGTTTTAGTTCTTGGTGCCATAACATTAGTTCTACCATGGACTTACACGATGATACAGAAAAGAAAGGATATGAAGAGTGTGGATGACGTCTACAATTTTTTCCAAAGACTTGATGAAACTATAACGAACATAGCAAATAATGGTGGTGAAGAATCTTTAGAATTGAAAGTACCGGGAAAATTCACTGTATACCCCGAGTCGAGTAACTCTTACTTGAACAACAGTATCGTCTTCTCTTTCAGGAGTTTAGTATCTTTCATTGCTGATTGCGGTGATCTTAAAAATATTGCACCTGAGTATTATCCTCAATATTGCTGGATACCTTTGAACACGCCGAACATGAACTATACTGGAATAATGGGAGTTGATTCACCATCTGTTATCTTTGGAAAAACAGAGAGAGTTGAAAATAAATTAGAAGTACAGTACAGACTTTGGTATAGAGAGCTTAATGACACACCCACTCACGGTTATAAAATCATTATGAATACTTCTGGCAATACAGAAAAGAACTCAACTTTTGGCTTCTTGAGAATACAAAGGATAAAATCAACAACCACACCATATTTGACTACTACTGAAATCAACATCATAGTCTAGTCTTGTAAAAATTCTAATATACTAAGGAAACCAATATTATTTTTGGAAAAGATGAAAAAAGCTCAAAGTTTCATCGTTGAATTCATAATTTTTTTCATGATTTCATTCAGCTTGTTCGCTGCGATAAGTTACCTTTTTTACAGTCAGAACATTTACTATAAAAAAAAGATTGGTGAAACGACGTCAGATCTTGTAAGTGATCTCATATTAACGCATATTATTGAAGGGATAAATTGTAAATCATGTGATGAAGTTAGTATAACAGAAGAAATACCATCTAAAATAGGCGGCATATTCTACGTTGTTAATCTTAACAACTATAAGATGAACATAAGTTTGATGGCAGGGAAAACTTCTTTTAAAGAAACATCAATATTTAATTTGAATGAAACTTTATTTTTTTCAGGTAGCTCAATAAGTGAGGATAGAAGTATAGTAATAAAAATCAATAATACAAATGTGAGGGTTGAATAATGCTTAATGGACGTGTTGTCTTCAGAAAGTTTGTAAGGGGATACAAAATACTCAAAAAAGGAAAGTTAGTAACACCTGGAGTGGAACAAATCCCGATTTCTTTTTTAACAGAACCATCTAAAAAACCTGTAGAAGTTACAGGTGAGCTTAGACTTCTACCGCCCGAAAAATCAGAATTAGAAGGAATTGAGATTCCACCTTTTAAGAGCAGACTGGTAACTAGAACTGGACTGAAAGAAGGAGAAATTGAAGAAACTTTCGAAACAACGTATCCTCTGATACCTGAAAAACCAAAAAAAGGTGAACCAATATTCGCTTATACGCAGATTAAATGGAACCAAGAAACTAATCGATATGAGTACTTCGTTTATCAACCAACACTCTCCCCAGAAACAAAGACATTGTTTCTCAAAATCAAAAGATTATTAGAAGAAAAACTAGACGTAGACCTAACTAAATTAAAGGAATCTGAAGCAAAAGAATACTTGAACAAGCAAGTTGTCGAGTTGATGGAGTATTTCAGGATAAATTTAACAGAGACAGAAAAACAAGTTCTTAGCTATTACATAGATAGAGACTTTTTGGGTCTAGGGGCCATCGAACCTCTGATTCGTGATGAAGAGATAGAAGATATAAGTTGTGATGGTGTAGGGATCCCGATTTTTGTTTTTCATAGAAATCCGATACTTGGTTCTTTACCGACTAATATTGTTTTCAATTCAGAGGAAGAACTCGATTCTTATTTGGTTCGATTGGCACAATTATGTGGTCAGGCTATATCTGTGATGGATCCTTTATTGAACGGGACTCTTCCAGAAGGGTCGAGAATTCAAGCAACTTTAGGAACAGATATTGCAAGAAGAGGGTCTAATTTTTCAATAAGAAAGTTCACTAAATTCCCCTTCACCCCAACACATCTTCTCAAGTACGGAACTATTGACATAAAAACATTGGCATATCTATGGATGGCTATAGATTATGGCTGTAGTGTTCTGATATCTGGAGGAACAGCAACGGGAAAGACTGTTTTTCTAAACGTTCTATCTTTATTCATAAAACCAGAGATGAAAATTGTCAGCATAGAAGATACGGCAGAACTAAGACTTCCACATCCACACTGGATTCCTCATGTAGCCAGAGTTTCGATTGCCTCGGAAGAAGGAAAAAGAAGGGGGGAAGTCGATTTATTCGATTTATTAAAGGAGAGTATGAGACAAAGACCCGATTACATAATCCTTGGAGAAGTTAGAGGCAAAGAAGCTTATGTACTATTCCAACAGATGGCAACAGGTCATCCTTCACTTGCTACTATCCATGCTGATTCATTAGAGAAATTGATAAATAGGTTGATCACACCACCGATATCACTGCCACCAAGTTTGCTGGAAACTCTAGATTTGGTAGTCTTTCTAACAAACTTGAGGTATAAGGGAAAATACATGAGAAAAGTGGAGAGCATATATGAAGTTACTGGCTACGATTTCAAGAAAAAACAAATAACGACAAACTTAATCTTCGAGTGGGATACTGCAGTTGATAAGATTGCAACGAAGAACAAGAGTTTTATCTTTAAGAAAATTGCGAAAAAAATAGGTTTGTCTGAGAAGAAACTCATAGATGAGTTTGAGAGAAGAATGGCTGTTCTTAACTGGTTACAAGAAAAAAATATAACAGATTATCGGGATGTGAGTCAGGTCATAAACCTATACTACAGTTTTCCTGAGAAAGTTTTGGACATCATAACTGGTGAAATTTAATGTCTTCCTATGAAAGAATAGCGATGCGTTATTTAGACAAATACATAGAGCCACATCTTGAGATTTTCTCTGATTTGAAAAAAGATTTGAAGAAGAGCGGTATGAAAAAAACCTTAGAAGAATACATTTCAACAGCCATACTAACGTGCATCATACTTTTTATGGTTGAATTACCTGTCTTTTCATTAATTTTTTCTCTGTTGAATTTAGGTGCTTTATTCAGTTTTTTTATGTCAATCACAACGTCAGTCCTAATTTGTGCTTTCTTTTTTCTTATGTTCATAAACTATCCAAAATTCTTGATTAGGGACAAGGCACGTGAGATAGACAGAACTCTGCCATTCGCAGGAATATATCTTGCGACCATTGCAAGCTCTCGTCTACCCCCTCATAAAATTTTTGAAATTTTCTCTAAATTCAAAGAATATGGAGAAATCAGTTATGAAGCTAGGAGAATTGTTGCCGATATGAAAATGTTTGGTTTAAACATTTATGATAGTCTAGAAAAAGCTGTTGAACGTACACCTTCAAAAGAACTCAGAGATTTATTCTGGACGATATTATCTACAATAAAAGCAGGCGGTGACCTTACATCATACTTACATGAAAAATCGATTAGTTTTTTAACTGATTACAGGAGAAGGTTGGATGAATTTTCACGTACGCTCTCGATATACTTGGAGATATATTTGACAGCATTAATCCTTGGCACGATTTTTTTCATAATACTCACTTCTGTAATGTCAGGCTTCACAGGAATGGCGGCTGAAAACATCGTATTCGTTCAATTTTTTCTGATATTCTTTTTTGTACCATTGATATCGGTTGCTTTTATCATCCTCATTAAATCAGCTACACCAGGGGGAGAATGATGGTTAACTTTGAGATGACAAAAGAGAGAAGAATTTTGTTGATTTGTATCCTTATCTCAGCTTTTTTAATATTCGTAGGTGTGATAGCTGGTGGAGGGGTTTTAGGAAATACTATAATCTTATCTGTTTTTTTGCTTGTTACTCCTCAATTAATATTCAGTTATGTTGGCTACAGGGAGATGAAGGAAATTGAGCTGCGATTCCCTAATTTCTTAAGAGATTTGGTCGAGATGACTAGGGCAGGCATGCCTCTTCATAAGTCTATAATCTTCGCTAGTCATACAGATTATGGTTTACTCTCTAGAGAAGTGAAAAAAATGTCCAATCAATTGACATGGAATGTTAACGTACTGGAAGTTCTAGACCAAGCCAAAAATAGATTGAAAAAGAGTAAAACATTGAACAGAATTTTTAGAGTAATGATAGAGACTTATAAATCTGGAGGAAACATGGATGATACCTTAAACTCACTCTCAAACACTTTGTTGACGATACAAGATACAGAAAAAGATAGAAAAAGCATGCTCAACCAATACGTCATAGCCATGTACGTTATTTCTGTAGTCTTCATTGGAATCATTGTTGGGATAAACTGGCTGATGGTACCTGTTTTCGAATCTTTACTTACTCCAACTACTGCTGAAGGTTCTCTGGTGGGTATTATTGCTGACCCATGCGGCACTTGTACAGGTAGCAGTGGTGGTCAATGTGCTCCTTGCAATATCTATTTCAGCATATGTTCTATGTTCGGTGCAAAGACTACTGGCATCAGTTGCTATTACTTGGGTATGTTTTTTTCCATCAGTCTAATACAATCTATAATGGGAGGACTAGTCGCTGGGCAGATAGGAGAAGATTCTGTGAAGGCTGGCATAAAACATAGCATCATACTAGTAAGCATAACCTTTGGTTCATACTTCATCATAATTTATCTAGGTCTGATGGGTGGTTGAAATAAAGGCACAACTAACCATCCAATATCTAGCATCTTTTATCTTCTTCATTGGTCTGGTAGTGTTGGTTTATTTGGGATATTCTGCTAATATACCAACTTTCGTTAAAGAAGTAGAAAAAGAGGATACCTATTCAAAGGCATATCAACTCTCTGAGATATTAGTTAACAATCCTGGTCAACCTAGAAACTGGAATAATATTAATGTCGAAAGATTGGGATTGTCTGATGAAAATTTTAACAAAACAAATTTGATATCATACAATAAAATACAACAAATTTCTAGCAAGAATTGTTATCTGAATATAAATGATTTTAAATTTTTCCAAAACAAATTGGCCATGAACAGATCATTTTCGATATTCATTTTCAACATCACTGAGAATGGTGATAGGAAACCTCTCTTTGATTGTACTCCTTCCACTTTTTCAAGAACAACAGTTAATGCAACAGTAAAGCGTATTGCAGCCTTGAACAACTTTGGAAAGATAGAATTGGCCGAAATAATCGTGCAGATGTGATAAGATGAAAGGTATAATGAGTATAATAGAAGTCATGATAACTGGAATGATACTGTTTGTTGCATTCCTACACTTTTTCCCCCAGTATGCCATCAAATCCAAATGGGACAAGGCTTTACTAGTAATAAAAGTGAGGGATAGTCTCAATACCATAGACAGGTTGAACAAGACTTATGATTTTGCAATGTCCAACGATGAATTCAACAGTTTCATGAATCGCACATTCCTTCCAGAAAAAACAGGTGGCGTTGTTGTATGGTGGAAGGTGATAGAAGATAATAATATCGGAGCCCCAACTTATCAAATACCATATTTCACTGAGGGTTACAAGGAATCCATAGTAGATGTGGTTAACACAACAGCAGGTTATAAAGTTTACAGCTTCACTCTAGGATTAGGATATCCCTATTAATTACCTCAACCTTACTGTTTCTAAGTTTCTCGGAGCCACTGTTTCCACTCTCAATAACTTATGAAAAGTTCTAGCTAGGTTGATTGGTTTGGTGTTATCTCCATGACACACCAGTATTCTCTCTGGTCTTGATTTTAACCTATGTACGAAATTGAGTAGTTGATTAATATCTGAGTGTCCACTCAATCCCTCGATGGTCTGGACCTCTAACTCTAAATTCATCGTTTGTGTCTTACCGTTAACAGAAAAAGGAATCTCTTTCCAACCTTTTTGTATCCTTCTTCCCATTGTGCCTTCACCTTGGTAACCGACAAATAACAAGGTGTTGTTCTTATTCTCGCCCAAAGCTTTCAAGTGCTCCATTGCAGGGCCACCCATTAACATACCCGATGTCGAAATTATAACAGAAGGTTTTTCATCCCACACTTTCTCTCTTTCTTGTGAAGAAGTTACTCTCTTGAATACATCATTCATGAAGGGATTTTCACCCTGAAAGATTTTTCTTTCCATATCTCTTGACATGTACTCTGGATAAGCTGTGTGCACTGCGGTAGCATCCCATATCATACCATCGATGAAAATTGGATATTCAAACTTGCTTTCGGAAAGAATGGCCATCACTTCTTGTCCTCTTCCCACAGCGAAAGATGGAATCAATACTTGTCCGCCCCTTTCCATAGTCCTGTTTACTATTTCAAGTAACATTTGCTCAGATTCTTCCCTATGCGGCATCACATCCTCTGTTCCACCGTACGTGGATTCTATAATCAATGTTTCTATTCTCTGGAAGTTTGTGAACGCAGAGTCGAACAGTCTTGTCCTCCCGAATTTTATATCTCCAGTAAAAACTATGTTATGCAGTCCTTGACCAACATGCAGATGAACTTGTGCGGAACCGAGCAAGTGCCCTGCTTGCTGAAAAGTCAGTCTTACATCAGGACCGACGTCAGAGACTTCATCATATTCCAACGTGATGGAATGTTTGACTGCTTCTTTTACACCCTTGGCCGTGAAGGGTGGTTTAACTCCATTTTTTTGTAAAACGTCGATGTAGTCAAGACAGAGCATCGTAAATAAATCAAGAGACGGTGTCGTGCAATACAATGGACCATCATAACCATACTCATACAGATAAGGTATCATGCCGCAATGGTCAAGATGGGCATGAGACATTATAACCCCATCCAATTCATTCGTGTCAAATTCTTTTGCTTGCAAGTAAGGGAATCTGCTGGTTTCATTGCCACCAACGTTAACACCGCATTCCACTAGAATTTTTGATTTTGGAGTTTCCACTAAACTACAAGATCTGCCAACTTCTCTCCATCCACCTAAACAAATAACTCTAATCCAATCCCTGTTCGTTTCTCTTTCTGTGAAGATGTTTTTCCCAACTTTTTTAAAGAAAGCCTTTCTCCATTTAGTTTCTGTGAACAGCAAATCTCTTATCGATTTTACGACTCTTGAAGTAATCTCAGGAACTCTTTCAATCCTTGGGACCCATAGGGTTTTCTCCTTTATTTCTTTGAATGTTTCTCCACCTCTTCCGATGACCAATCCAGGTTTTTCTGCTGTGATTATGACAAGACTTCTTTCTGGTTCAAAACGAATATCTTTAATCTTTGAATCGACTGGTGAGATTTCCATGATGATTTTCTTTGCATCTTCTGGAGCAAGCGATAGAGTGCTGTCAGGTCTAACCTCTATTCTCTTCTTCAACTCCTGAACTGTACTCTTGACTTGTTCGGATGCATCGAGGAAGAAGAATTTATCCTTTGTGTAAACTACTATTTCACAGCCTTCCAATTCTATTCTATCGACTACTTCTTTAGGTAGACTTGACTTTACTCTTTCCAGAATTTCCATTTCTCTTACCTAGAGGATTACTTCTTAATATTTTCTAGTATCTTTTCAACTTCAGCTTCTTTTAACAACCTAAAACCATCTTTGTCTATGACTGCTATGTCCATACCTTTTCCACCAGATGCTATATCTCTTTCGACTGCAGCTCTAACTGCCCTGGCCGCTAGTTTTTTACATTCATCGATTGAGAGACCTTCCTTGTATAGAGTTTCAAGCACTCCAAAAGCCATTGGAGAACCCGAGCCCGTGGAAAAGAATTTCTTCTCTTCTAGTATAGAACCATCAGGATGAAGGATGAAAAGGTTTGAACCAGTTTCATCGTAACCAGCTAGTATTAATTGGACCATGTAAGGGAAGAAACTCCATCTTCCTCCGTATAATATGTTAGCTAATAAATTTGCTGCAGCTTTCACCGGAATTCTCTTTCTTGTCCTCAACTCATACAGTTTTGACTCAGCAATCAAGTATCTTGTCAAGGCTTGAATATCCCCAACCATGCCAGCTTGAGTTATAGCAATATGTGGCATAATTTCTACTATTTTCAAATCCTCTTTTGATGCGACTAAGTATCCCATCGTCGCCTTTTTCTCGGCTGCTAATATAACACCATCTTCACAAACTATTCCGACAGTTGTAGTACCACTTTTCAATCCTTTCAAGGAAAACACCTCAGAATTTTATTAATTTTTTAACGCCAATATTTAAATAGTTTTGAGTTAATAGGCCTTTGCGAAATACACGACTTCTTTTGCCCTTTTCCCGCAATAAATGCAATTGGAGAATATTTTCTCTTTTTTTAGTGGTATTAGTCTTATCGTCGCACCAGTTTCTTCTTTGATTTTTTCTTCACACTCTTGTTCAAGGCAATGAGAAGCTCTTAAGAAACCACCTTTTTGTTCTAAAATTCTTTTAAATTCATCGAATGTTTTGACAGTAGTGATGTGTTCGTTCAAGAATTTTTTTGCTTTGGTGAACAGGTTTTTCTGTATCTCATCCAAGAATTTAACGATTTTTTTAATCGCATCTTTATCTTTAACAAAAACTTTCTCAAAATTATCTCTACTTACGATAACAACTTGTTTTTTCTGAATATCTTTTGGTCCGATTTCTATCCTTAAAGGGACACCTTTCAATTCCCATTCGTTGAACTTCCATCCTGGCGTGTATTCAGTTCTATCATCAAGAATGACTTTTAAACACTCTTTCTCTAATTTCTGTTTCATCTCTTCCGCTTTTTTTAGAATCTTTTTTTTATCAGTTTCTTTGTAGTAAATCGGCACTATCACAACATGAGTATGAGCTATCTTCGGGGGCAATATCAAACCTTTATCATCACCATGTGCCATTATCAAAGAACCGATCATTCTCGTTGAGACACCCCAAGAAGTATTCCATGCTAATTTCTCTTTCTCATTCTTATCTAAGAATTTTATGTCAAAAACTTTAGAGAAGTTTTGATTAAGGTTATGCGAAGTTCCCATCTGGATTGCTCTGCCGTCAGGCATAATAGCTTCAAGAGTGGTCGTTGTCAATGCCCCTGCAAACTTTTCTTTCTCACTCTTTCTTCCAGTTAAAACAGGTATTGCCAGATAATCTTCAATAAAAGCTCTGTACGTTTCAAGTATGTCCAACATCATCTTATCTGCTTCTTCTTTTGTTTCATGTGCGGTATGTCCTTCTTGCCAGAGGAACTCTGTTGTCCTGATGAAGAAACGTGTTGAAGACTCCCATCTAACGATGTTGCACCATTGATTAATTTTAAACGGTAAATCTCTCCAACTCCTGATCCACTTGCTGAACATGTAATAGATGATCGTCTCACTCGTTGGTCTTATTGCCAATCTTTCTCCAAGTTCTTTGCCACCACCTATCGTGACCCAAGCGCATTCAGGAACGAATCCTTCGAAATGTTCTGCCTCTTTCTTCAAGAAACTTTCTGGGATGAATTGTGGGAAATAAACATTCTTTACTCCAAGTTTTTTGAAATCCTGATCTAAGACTTTTTGTATATTTTCCCAGATTGCGTAACCATTCGGCT
>Ga0315268_10007847_pt1 | contig 11189 bp, 14 predicted proteins | sample C1_top_MG_FD_204535 | JGI IMG/M metagenome (GOLD analysis project Ga0315268, IMG submission 204535) | Sediment microbial communities from Yellowstone Lake, YNP, Wyoming, USA - C1_top | ecosystem: Environmental > Aquatic > Freshwater > Lake > Sediment | place: USA: Wyoming | collected 2017-08-01 | reverse complement strand
TTCTCAATTCATAAGGAAGAGAAATCAAGAATTGAGGGTTTTGTTGTCTCAATGTCAGAATATGTTGGCTGGCCTTATAAACAAGATGTTTGGTCGTGGGAAAATTTTCGGTTGCTTAAATTTACCAAAAGCGATTTATCAAAAGATTCACTTAATAATCGGACATACTGCTCTCTCATGGACAAGAACCCCTTATCACTGGCCATGACAAGTGGAATCAATATTGAATTTACCTTAGAAACTCCAGATAAATTGATTTGATCAAAATAATTTCTCTGATGTTCTCTTCAATCTCTGCTCGGCTAATTCACAATATTCTTGCGAAATATCAATCCCAATATAATTTCTTTTCAGTTGTTTTGCTGCAACTGCAGTAGAACCACATCCTACAAACGGATCTAGCACTACTCCGTTGGTAGGGCAAAAACATTCAATAAAATCCAGTGGTATTTTATCCGGAAATACTGCGGGGTGTTTTCTTTTTAATTCATCCTTGTCCCCAGCATTTAAATAATCCCAGATGGTACCCCTGCATTTCGTCGGATTAATGGGCCGCGTAACCGTTTTGGTGGTCGTCCCGTCAGTTTTTCTGTTGCCGCTCCCCGTCATAATTTTCCCGCCATGCTTGGAGGGAATTTTAAGCGGCTCTTTATTAAAATATCGGGGTTTAACACCCTTTAAAAATATCGGCATATATTCATGATCAACCCTAAATCTATATTTCCACCAAGCCCCTTCGGTTCCGTATTTTCTATAAATAACCGTTTCAAATAATTTAAAGCCGATATCATCAACCCAATCCACAATAGTTCGAAAAGATGTTAAAGATTTACCAAAGTTTTTTGTTTGGTCCTGAATAACCATCGCCGCGATACCGCCGTCTTTTAATACCCGGTAAATTTCTTTGCCAGTATCATGTAAATTATAATTAAAACCATTATATTTTCTTATCCCGTCGTAGGGTGGCGAAGTAATGACTATATCAATCGTTTTGTCTGGTATTTTTTTTAATACTTCAACGGAATCCCCACAGATTATCTTATCTAATGGTAGCGGATCGAATTTATTTATTTCTTTATGCAATGGCGTTTCTTTTTCTTTTGCTTCAACTTTATTTTTTATCACATCAATCACTATGCCCTGCACGGCAACTCCTCTCTCGCCCTTATTAATTATAATCGGCTCGTAATTGTCATTGGCTGGCTGCAGCTTGATCCTATCTTTTTCTTTATAAAAAGTTTTTAACGTTGCGTCATAATTATCAATCAGAGCCACAACCCTTTGACCATTTTCCGCTGTACTTTGTTGTTTTACTAAAACAATATCCCCATCATTAATGTTTTCACCAACCATACTATCTCCTAGAACCTTTAAACCAAATATATTACCATTTTTGGGAAGTTTATTTATCGGTATAGCTATTGTCTCAACATCCTCTATTGCTTCAATTGGGTTGCCAGCAGAAATTGATCCGGCAAGAGGTATTCTTACCATTTTCTCACTCTTATAAACAGAAATAGACCTTGGTCGATTTTCCTCTCGGGTCAGAAATCCCTTTTCTTGTAGTTTTTGAATATGAAAGTGTATTGTTGATACAGCTGAAAGCCCAAAGTGCTTCTTTATTTCTTCTAAAGAAGGAATATACCCCTTTTTATTTTTGAAGGTTTTTATGAAGTCGAGTACTTGTTTTTGTCGCTTAGTAAGCATAATTTATGAGATTTGACTTTCGATTTATTTTCGATTATAATTATATTAATTAAAAAATTTTTATAAGTCAAATTTTTAAATTTCGTGATTTTTACAGATTAAAATGCAAATAAATTACAAAGTGGATAAACTTAAATTTATTAGCTATGGAGAAATAAGGTCGAGTTTTTCCTAAGGTTATACTTATTGTTTAAGCTCGAAAGAGTAAATATTATAATACCAAAGATGGATCAATCAAACAACCAACAGATACAAGTTAAAGCGACTGACGAGGTGATTAAGGGGGTATATTCTAATGTTATGGAGCTAAAAGGGCTAAAGGACGAATTTTGCTTGGATTTTTTTAATGTTTTTCCGCCAATTGGAGCAATGACTGCAAGAATTGTAATTAGTCCGGGACATATGAAGAGAATGGTTAAAGTGTTACAACAAGGTGTTAATACTTTCGAAGAAAAATTTGGGAAGATTGAAGAAGCAGAAGAGCCGTCGAAGCCTAGAATGGGATTCAATTAAAAAGAACGGTTCGAGTCTGGACGTAAGTCCTTTCTCGAGCCGCCTTACCTAATTTAATTATTAACACAATAAAAAAATGCCGAAAAGAAAAGGTATCTTTCGTACAAAAATCAAACGAGGCGGAAAAGTCTATTATGCGAAACGTAAGCCCAATGGACAATTTGATGATATACAATCTTTGAGCAGGGCAGTCCCGAGAAATATTCGCCAAAGTGCAAAGAAAAAAGTTAAACCAGGATATGGTTTTAGAGGTGACACAATTTAAAGAACATATGCGTTGCACTTAATCCTTGAATGTAGTAACCTAATTATTAATTGATGTCTGAATATTACAATGATCGGAGTGGGAATGGACTTGGTAAAGAGGGCCGGAAGGATGAAATTCTGAAGTGTCCTAAATGTAATTCCGAAAATTTATGGATATCTGGTCCTTTCTTAAAAAGATATAAAAATGGGAGAACAGTCCCTCAAGAGCCAGCAAAATATCATTGTTGGAATTGTGGTTATAACTGGTAAATTAGGATAATTTTTTATTAAAATAATGGAAGACTGGTATAAAAAATTTAAAGAAATGAACGACGATGAACTTTCGGGCTGGGTAAGCTCTGGTGCTCAAGTTGGTAGTAATGTAAGTAATCTTGCAATTGCAGAACTGACTCGCAGGTCAATAGAAAAAAATAGTAGGTACACCAAAAAACTTGCTATCACAATTTCGAAATTTAATAAATCCAGCAGCAGATATTCACGTACAATTATCGTTCTAACCTGGATTCTCATTATACTTACTCTGATAATGGCTATCCCTATTTCTTCAGATATTTATCGCTATTTTAATTCTCCAGCTAGTCAGGAATCTATTTCCAATGGCGGAAATAAGGCTATGGAAGTATATTTTAGCAAATTTGCAAAACTATCCGCTGGGGTAAATATAAATTATTTCAAAAATATTTTAGGTTTAGAGCCAGTTTTCATCAATAGCCCGAGCGGTGAGAAAGATTGTAAACAAAAGAATGAGCAGAAAGAATTTATTTTTGTTAACGATCTTTTTTATATCCAAGCAATTGTTGGCAAAGATGAATCTGTTATAGAATATGCTATTACAACCAAGAGTAAAGATTTTAATCCGGAATTCAATTTTTGGAACGGGACAAAAGAAGCAAAAGTAACATTAGGAAAAACCCGATTCTTGGAAGCGGTTAGCAATCCTCCCGAAAAAATAGATTATTCTTGTGGAGCTCACAATTATGAATATTCTGAAGAACATTATTTTGGCAATCCTAGTAATTATCAATATTTCATTTTAGCAAACAATCAAGCTGGGATCCCTTCCTCGGATACCGCATGCAAACTTCAGAATTCTCAAAGTTCTCCTAATCCAATCCCTCCAGACAGCAAAGAAGCTCAAAATGCAAGAAGAGATGGATTAATCAACACATTCAGCGTAACCGCACCATTTGTTAGTATGCAGGACTTATGCTTTAATATTGGTCCAAGTTATAACCAAGTGAGGGTTTTGGATAAGAACAATTAAAAATTTTACAGAGTTGGTTTGGGAAGATGACAAATACCTGGATTTTTACGACCAAAAAACTTACCCCCATTTCCAACTCTGGCTTGTGTAAAAATTTCCTGAGCTTCAGTTTACCTGCCTGCCGGTAGGAAGGTTTTTTGATATTGACAGAAACCTAAATATATTCTCTACTATTAGTAGCCAATTAAGAGGACTGGGTCCGTTAAGAGCACCGGTCCTTTTTTATTTTGTGATTTATCCATCCTCCAAAACCCCATAAACATTGACATTCCAACATTCTTAAGAATGTAAGAATGTCGTGTGTGCCAAAATTCTGAGCTTCAGTTTATATTTCCCCTTGCAAAAAAGAAAAAATTTATTCTAACATTCTTGAGAATATTGGAATATTAAATTTTCCCTCAATGAAAACCAGTAAGCAATTGGAAAGACATTTTAAAGGCATCGCCAACCACCGGCGGATTGATATTCTATTTCTAATTGAAAAATATCCTGGGATTATAGTGGAAGATATATCCCGAATGCTCAGATGTAACTTTAAAACCATCTCGGAACACACCCGAAGATTGGTCCAAGCCGGACTAGTAAATAAAGCTTATCAGGGCAGATCGGTCCAACATAATCTATCGCCCTACGGCGAAACAATAGCAAAATTAATAAAAACATTCCAACATTCTTGAGAATGTAAGAATAATTTTAATAATCTATGCCAAATTTAGGTTTAAATTATAAACAGGCATAAGAATTGGTGGGGAAGTATGTGACTGATCCGATTACGAAAATGCATTTGCGGGAGAGTGAAGTGATTATACGGGCGCTCGAGAAGCATTTCGGAGAAGACGAGGAAAAGTGGGGGATTGTCGGATTGTTGCACGATATCGATTGGGATTTGACCAAGAATGAAACCGAAAAGCACTGCGTTACCGCGGTAAAAATCCTTAAAGACGCCGGCGCCAGTGATTATTTGATTGAAACAATCATCTCCCATTGCTACGGCTTCGGAGAATACCAAGCTAAAATCCGGGAAACCAGAATCCAATACGCCCTAACGGCCGCGGAAACCCTAACTGGTTTGATTATCGCCAACACTTTGGTCCAGCCGGACAGGAAACTCAAAAGCGTGAAAACCGAATCTCTCATGCGCCGGTTCAAAGATAAAAGCTTTGCCGCCAAATGCAGCCGGGAAAGAATCCGGGAAGGCGAAAAAACTGGTCTCACCCTCGAACAATTTTTCACCATCGGCCTAAAAGCTCTTCAGGAAATAGACCAGGAGCTAGGCTTATAAATCAAACAATGCACTTTATTACTAACATTCCAACATTCTTGCTCGGGTGAGAATGTTTTTATTTTGTGATTTTTTTGTTTGGGTATATAAAAAAAGGATCTTCTGCAGCACTTTCTGATAAAGCTTCTATCAATACCACTACAAAGGAGGGTTTATGAAAATCATCAGAAAAAAACTGCTTGGTCGAGAAAGTTTATCTGCCAGCATTGCAAGGCAGAGCTTGAAGTAAACAGGAGAGACTTGTTTGTCGTCAACAACGCAGCCCCTCCGGATACCGGTGAAACATGGGAAACATGGAATCCCCTAATCGCTTTCCGATGCGTTGTATGCAAAACCGTCAACTACCCCCGCCGGAAGATTCCTGCGGACATTGAGAAAGAAAAAATCGAAAAGGCCAAAAGAAAGTTTGATCGGCAAAAACGTTAGGTTTTTTTCGGACCCTACGGGACGACCATCACGGCCGTCCCTTTTTGTTTAAGAAAATATTTAAATTAAAAAACATTTAATTAAAAAAACGCTCAACAATATATGAGCGCTGTTTTTATTTAACCGCAACAAAATATAGCATTACATTAGGGCAATGCATTCAACAATATTCGCTTACATTATTTTACGGCCTTGCAATAACCTTACTACAATCAATATCAGCGCGATCACAAGCAAAATATGGATTAGCCCGCCAAACGTATAGGATGTGATGAATCCTAATAACCAGAGAATCACCAAGATCACAACAAGGGTCCACATTTTTTTAAATTAATTATTATTAAAAGTAAGCTATCGATAATTTTGATAATTAAGTAATTATCACTGGTTATCATTAATAACATAACATGAATATTGAAATATAGCGATATAGGCAGATCAGTGCAACATTCTTGCTCGGGCGAGAATATTATTATTTTGTATTTTTTTTGTTTGGGTATATAAAAATAGGATCTTATAGAGCACTTTTAAACTATGCTTATCCCATTCCAAAAGGAGGTTTGTAATGGCAGAAATCATCAACTTCCAACAGGCGAGGATGAGGCGAGACAGCCCAGAAACTGGCAGTATAAACGATTTTCTGAAGCGAGCGTCTCTGATCTTGAAGTATGAGACAGAGCCTATCCGAGGTAAGCTAAATGTTGTCGGCCGGGGGGATCTAAGAAAATTTTTTGAAAAGAAGATCACTGAAGCGATTATTGAAAGAAAGTTAATAGAAACCGACACTTTCTTGTGCGGTATCTACATCTCCAATCTCTTGGACGAGCTCGTTGGGAAACGAACAACAAGCTGGTGGGCAATAGATTATGCGGTACCCGAAAGTCCTCAGATGCTACAGTAAGGAGGGGACACCTGTTTTTTAATTTGTGGAGTTTTCCCGAAAAGGGGCAATGTACGGCTAATGGATATATCTTACTATCAAAAAGCAGGAGCAGGTTTTTACTACAGTTTCTATAACTCGACCAACAAGGAAATTGGCTACCACATGAGCCGGAGATTTAAAACGATGGCCCAGGTGGTCCAGAGCTGTTTGAAAAAACTTTGATTGGGGAACGATTATGCACACAGACCCGGGATTTTTCTCGGGTTTTTAAAATAGCCAAAAAATTTTTATCTTTATTATAATAGAATCAGCTTAATATTTAATTTCTTGTTTAACTAAGATGTCTGAATATTACAATGCCCAGAGGACGAGGAATTTGTATGATCCAAAATCAAAGGAGCCTTTCAGGATTTCTCGTTCGGCTATTGATTCATTTATTAAATGCCCAAGGTGTTTCTACATTGATCGGAAGTTGGGGACTGGTCAACCAGGAGGTTTTCCTTTCACACTGAACAGCGCAGTTGACTGCTTGTTAAAAAAAGAATTCGATATTCATCGGGCCAAGGGCTCCCAACATCCTCTACAGAAAGAGTATGGCATTGACGCAATTCCAGTTGCGCACGAAGACTTAGACAAGTGGCGCGAGAATTTTGTCGGGGTTCAATTCTTGCATCAGAAAACCAATTTTCTTGTAACCGGTGCGATTGACGACCTCTGGCAGAATTCTCAAGGAGAATATATCGTGGTGGATTACAAAGCCACCTCTAAAAACGAAGATATTACCGAACTGAATAAAGAATGGCAGAAGGGTTACAAAAGGCAAATGGAAATCTACCAGTGGCTCCTGCGCCAAAACGGCTATAAAGTATCCGACACGGGCTACTTCGTCTACTGCAACGGCAAGACTGACTGCGCGGCCTTTGACGGCAAACTGGAATTCGATGTAACGCTCATCGCCTACACCGGGAGCGACAGTTGGGTGGAAAAAACTATCGGGGAAATTCACCAGTGCCTCAACACAGAAAAAATCCCCGCCGCCAATCCCGATTGCGATTACTGCAACTATATCGCAGCCGTAAATGCAAAAAAATCGGCTTAATAAATTAGAAAATCTTCACCAAAAGGTGTATAATATAGGTAGAAGAATATACTAGAAAGGAGGTGGAGAAGATGGATAAAGTTGTACACTTCGAGATTCCCGCTGCCAACCTAAATAGAGCTAAGACATTTTATAAAAATATATTTGGCTGGAAAATCAAAGACGTTCCCAATATGGATTATGCTTTGATTTACACAGTAGCAGTAGATAAAAAATATATGCCCAAAACCGCCGGTGCCATAAACGGCGGTATGATGATGCGCGACAAGACGGCTAAAACACCCATTTTTCTTATTAGTGTGGCTTCTATTGACAAATATCTCAAAAAAATTGAAGCCAAAGGCGGAAAAACGACCCTCCCCAAACAAACAGTGGGGGAGATGGGATTTTACGCCCGCTTTACCGATCCAGAAGGAAATACCGTCGGCTTGTGGGAAAACACAGGAATGTAAATGGCTTAAACTAAAATTTAAATCGGAAAAAGATGAAGAATAAAAATAATTCCCCAAAATTAGATTTTGCGGTTTTAGGCGGAGGATGTTTTTGGTGCCTGGATGAAATGTACTCGCGCTTTAGGGGAGTGAAAAATGTAACGGCCGGTTACGCCGGGGGCAGAAAGGTTAATCCCAATTACGAGGAGGTATGCACCGGCAATACTGGCCATGCCGAGGTGATTAAGGTTGAATATGATCCGAAACAGATTAATTACGAGGATTTGCTGAATGTTTTCTTTTCCGTCCATAACCCCACGACCCTGAATCGCCAAGGGAGCGATGTAGGAACTCAATACCGCTCTATAATATTGTACGACACTCAAGAGAAAAAAGAGTTAGCCCAAAAAATCATCCGTAAATTTAATCATGAGGAAATTTATCCCGATCCAATTGTCACTGAACTGAAACCGCTCATAAATTTTTACCCAGCCGAAGATTACCACCAAAAATATTTTCAAAAAAACCCGCAAAACTTTTACTGCCAAGCAGTGATTTCACCTAAGTTGGCCAAAGTTCGAAAAATGTTCCATCAATATTACGAGTAGGTGATTTTTCCCAAGATTATTTTTTTGTTTTAATTTTTTAGATACCCCGATTAATAATTATTTTAACTTCCAAAAGTTATGAAAAATGAAGAAACCAAAAAAATCGTGAAGGAAGCTTACGGAAAAATCGTGCGGGAGAAAAAAGGCTGCGGCTGCGGGTGCAATAACTTTGACCCGGAAAGCATTTCCCGGGCGATCGGTTATCAAGAAGAAGATTTGCAAGCGGTTCCGGAAGCCAATTTGGGTTTAGGGTGCGGCAACCCGACCGCCTTTTCTGAGATTAAAGAAGGGGACACCGTTTTAGATTTAGGCTCGGGGGCGGGTTTTGACAGTTTTTTAGCGGCCAAAAAAGTGGGGGAGAAAGGCAAAGTAATCGGCGTGGATATGACCGATGATATGATCACAAAAGCCCGGGAAAATGCGAAAAAATACGGTTATAAAAACGTTGAGTTTCGTTTGGGGGATATTGAGAAACTTCCTTTGGAAGATAATTCGGTTGACATAATCATCAGTAATTGCGTAATCAATCTGGCTCCTGATAAAGACAAAGTTTTTGCCGAAGCTCACCGGGTTCTGAAAAATGGGGGCAGGATGTTTGTCTCGGATATTGTTTTACTCGCAGAGCTTACGCAGGAGCAGAGAAATGATAAGGAGCTCGTCGCCGGCTGTGTGGGAGGCGCGCTGCTGAAAAATGACTACTTGGCGAAAATTAAAAAGGCCGGATTTAAAGTGGCAATAATTTCTGAAAATAAAGATATCAGCAAACAGCAATATCGGGGAATTCCTTTGGAAAGTTTGTTGGTAAAAGCAACTAAATAAAATTCTTCCTATTTGACAAAGAAAATAAAAAATATATATTTAGACTGTATAATTATTATATCATCTAATAAATGAGCGACCGGATTGATCGGATCATCAATTTGATTTTTGCTATTAGGCAACTGTCCGCTTGCCACATCCATAGTAAAAGCAGCAATTTTTCCTTCCTCCAATTCGCCACGTTGCTTTTCATTAAAGATAAAAAGCCGCTGATGAAAGAATTGGCGGACTTTTTGGATATCACTACCCCTTCGGCCACCTCGCTGGTGGAAACTTTAGTTAATGCCAAATTGGCCAAGCGGCTGCACGCCGCCAGCGACCGCCGTATCATTCAGATTGTAATTACCGCCCAAGGGCAAACTTATTTAAAGAAAGGGAAGCTTGTCCTCGCCAAGAAAATGCGCAAGAATTTGGAAAACCTTAATCAAAAAGAGCAAGAAACTTTATCGCGAATTTTGGCAAAGATTCTAAAAACAAAAGCCATTAAATAACCCGATGAATAAAAAATTATTAATTTTAGGCAGTTTGGGAATTATTGTTGTGGGCGCGATTGCAGCTTTCTTTTTTTATCGGGAGATGACCAAGCGTCCTGCGTTTTCGGAAATTAAAGCCGGCAAGGGAACGGTCCAGGCCGTACTTAATTTAAACGGCAAAGTGGCGCCTCAGGACAGCGTCGAGTTGGGATTTGAAATCGGCGGTAAAATCACCCAACTTACCCATGCGGTCGGGGACGAGGTAACTAGCGGCACTCCCTTGGCTTATGCCAACGACGCCGACTTGGTTTCTGAGTACCAGGAAGCCCAGGATTTGGTGGACAGTGCCGACGCGACCCTTGATCAATACGAGAAAGCCGTAAACCGAGAAAAAGCTAAACTCAAATCGCTGAAAAAGCAAAAAACAGGAGTCAACACTTCGGATATAAAAGCTCAAAGGGAACAAATTAATGTCAGCCAGGAGCAAGTCGAATCCCAAGAAGCCAATCTGAGGGCAGCGGAAGCCAATGTGGCAACCACCAAAGCCCAGATCGATAAAACAGTCATTGTCGCACCCTTCGATGGAATAATTACTAAACAGGACCCTAAAGTCGGTGAAGTAGCCCAATCCAATGTGCCATTTATTACCTTGGCCAGCCAAAATAACTTTAAAATTGAAGTCTTTGTTTCCCAAATTGATATTCCCAATATTCATGAGGGGTCGGCCGCCCAAGTGACCCTGGACAATGTTCCTGATCGAGAATTTTCCGCCACTGTAACGGCTATTGATCCGGCCGAAAGTGTAATTAACAATATTTCCAATTACAAAGTTACTTTAAATTTCACAGCAGTTACACCTGAATTGCGTTCCGGAGTGGGGACCAATGTCACCCTTACTTCCGAAAGCCAGGAAAACACGGTGCTCGTACCAAAAGATGCCCTGTACCAAGACAATAATCGCAGCTACGTTTTTGTTTCCCAAAACGGTACGCGACAAGTTAGAGAAGTTCAAACCGGCATTTATGGATCAAATGGTATGGTAGAAATCACTAAAGGACTAAACGCGGGGGAAATAATTTTTGAGCCCGCCAACCAATAAAACTTATTAATATTTATGGAAAAAGAGGATAATATAACAACCAAAAATGCTAACGGTGAAATGAGAAAAGGCCTGATGTTCCTGGCGTTCTTGGCTTTTTTGGTAGCCGGAGCGGTCGCCCTTTATTATGTTTGGCTGACCCAGAATCAAATCTATGTTGAGAACTCTTCCATCCAGGCCGATGTAATCGATTTGTCATCCCCTAGTGGCGGAACTCTCCAAAATCTTTGGGTTCGGGCCGGCGACAATGTTTCGGCTAACCAAGCAGTTGCTCAAATCGGGAATGATATCGTTAAGACCCGCAGCGCCGGCACCATA
>Ga0315268_10007846_pt1 | contig 11189 bp, 7 predicted proteins | sample C1_top_MG_FD_204535 | JGI IMG/M metagenome (GOLD analysis project Ga0315268, IMG submission 204535) | Sediment microbial communities from Yellowstone Lake, YNP, Wyoming, USA - C1_top | ecosystem: Environmental > Aquatic > Freshwater > Lake > Sediment | place: USA: Wyoming | collected 2017-08-01 | reverse complement strand
AGCTTCAGGCACACGAAGCAGGGCTCCAGCGTCACGTAGAGGCTGGCCCCCTTGATGGCCACGCCGTAGCGGGCCGCCTGGGCGATGGCGTTGGCCTCCGCGTGGGAGGCCCGGCACCAGTTGTACTTGTCCACGTCCGCCACCCCCAGGGCCCGGCGGTGGCAGTAAGGGGAGCCGTCGGGCATCACCTGGTCGGAGCAATGGGGGGCGCCGGGCATGGAGCCGTTGTAGCCCGTGGCCAGGATCTGCCGGTCCTTCACCAGCACCGCCCCGGTGGGGCGGGAGTTGCAGGTGCTCCGGGTGCTCACCAGCTTGGCGATGAGCAGGAAATATTCATCCCAACTCGGCCGCATCATGCTCACATGCTAACAAAATTACTCCGGCAAATCAATGAAGGCGCGGCGGGGAAGGTAAGATTGGCTGGCCCCCCAAGAAAAACAGGGGGCCGCCCTTGCGGGCGGCCCCCGTCAGGCGCGCGGCGCCCCGGGCGCGGTTTACACCAGCACCAGGGACCGCATCATGTCGTGCTCCTCGTGCTCCAGGATGTGGCAGTGGTGCACGTATTCATAGCCGTCGATGCCATAGTATGATTGCATCCCCGGGCTGTAGGGGATGGCCCCGAAGCCCGCGGGGACCTTGGGCGGGGCGAACTTCGCCCTGACAATGGCCACCTCTCCCGGGTTGATGCGCACCGTTTCCTTCCAGCCCTGCTCGTTGGGGTCGGGCAGGCGCCAGGGCCCGGTGATGGTGAAGGTGTCCGTCTCCGGGACCACCGTGAAGGGCGCCCGGCCGATGACCTGCACGTTCACCAGGTGCCAGTGCCAGGGATGGACGTCGCCGGTGAGGTTGTACACCGCCCAGGTCTCCGTGGAGCCCAGGGTTGGCGTCTCCGTGACTCCGTTAGTCTGGTCGAGGTACGGGCGGCCCCAGGTGTCCAGGGACTGGTTGTTAAGGCCGGCGATGGTGAGCCCGTCGGAGGTGGTGAGGCCCAGGTGGCTCGTGGTCCCGGCCCGCTGGATGAGGCGGCCATAATCGTCAAAGTCCTCATTCAGCGTGACGCTGCGGTCAATGAGGCCGGTGTACGGCACCGGACCGGGCACCGACGGGTCCAGAGCGTGGTACAGCAGCAGGTCCGCCTCGCCGGTGAGGAAGGCGTTCTTCAGGGCCACGCGCAGCTCCGTCAGAACCCGGGCGGTGCTCTTGGTGTCCGCGGGGCTGGCCACCACCACGATCTTCATCACGGTGCGGGTGTTGGGCCCCTTGCCCGGCTGGGTGCTGGGCGCGCCGCCGCCCAGGCCGTAGGGGTTGTTGCCCGGGTCGGTGAAGTCCGGGTCGCCGGTGTAGTAGTCGTTCCGCGGGTCGCCGCCCGGGAAGGGCGCGGGCGCGTCGTTGTACAGGATAAAGGAATTCCCTGCCTGGCCCGCGAAGTCAATGATGATGTCAGCCCGCTCCGCCGGGGCCAGGAGCAGGTTGAAGGGCCCTGCCGGGTTGGCGGTGTTGCCGCTGGGGTCGCCCAACAGGTCCTTGGGACAGGGGGTGGTGTTGGTGTGAATCACCGGCGCCGGCAGCCAGCCGCCCTCGCTGCCGATCTGGATCAGGTTGGGGCCGGGCACCCCCTGCACCAGGATGGGCGGGTTGTTCGCCGTGGTCAGGGGCTCGCCGGGATTGGCCGGGTCCTCGGCGTACAGGTTCAAGTGCCAGAACCGGGCCTGGGAGGCGTTGAGGATGCGGAACCGCACCCGCCGGGCCGGGAGGGTGAGCACCGGGTAGGGCATGCCGTTCACCATGGCCGTGTCCGCGAAGAACTCCGGCACCGCGGAGGGCAGGGGCAGGGTGTAGTTATCCTCGGGGAGAACGGCCCCCAGGCAGGGGCCGTAGTCCACCCGGCCCGAGGGGTTGTCCTCGCAGGCGGGGGGATACCCCGTCCCGCCGGTCTGGGCGACTTCATAAATATGGGGATACCAGAGGCTGCCCGGCGGGCCCCAGGACCAGGTGGGGTCCTGGTCTTCCACGTTGGCGGGCACGAAGGTCTTGTCCTGGACGACCAGGGGAATCCCGTACGGCGTCCCGACGGAGGGCAGGGTGCCGGCCCGGATGAGGCCGGCCTCGAAGCCGTCGGTGATGAGGTACCCCGTGGCGATGCCCACATAGGCGTTGAGGCGGGTGATGCCCAGGGCGTGGTCGTGGTACCACTGGAGCCGGGCGCAGGAGTCGTTGGAATAATAGTAAGTCCCCTGATCAACCCCGTTGGGCTGATAAGCCGGGGGAGGCGCGGCGGGCAAAAAGCTGGGGCCGGTGTTGCCCGCGGCGTCGAACCAGGCCAGGGGGCCGCCGTCGCTGTTCCAGAACACATGGCCGCCGTGATTGTGGGTGACGATGCGGTTGACGTTGTTGCCCATCACCCCCATGAGGGTGGTGTCCACCGGCAGCGGATGAACATTGGGCAGGTTGTTGGTCACCCGGAAAAAGACCGGCCGGTTCCGCTGGGCCACCACCAGGCCGCCCAAATATCTCTTGGGGCCCGCCGCCAGGGTGGTGTCCTGATAGCCCCAGAAGGTGGTGGGGCCGGGCAGGTCGGGATGGATCTGCTGCTGAAACTCGTTCACCGCCAGCTCGTAGACATCGGTGTTTTTGCCGAACCAGTACTTGACCTTGGGAGTGGCCACCGGGATGCCCGTGGGGCCGAGGCCGGGCAGGTTGGTGGTGAATTTGTTGATGATGTCCGTCTGGGCAAAGGGCAGGGCCCGGGCCGTCATCAGCCTCCAGGTCCGGGTGTCCAGCTTCCACGGCAGCGCGGCCGCGGCTCCGGCCATGCCCATGATCTTTACGAATTGCCGCCTCTTCATTATGACCCTCCTCGTTTCAGGGGTGGCGCCCCCTTCCCCTGGTCGGCGCCCACGATTATGGTTGGATGGCCATCATCGGCTCCCTGCTGGGGGCCTCGTGAGAAGCCCTCCACCTCCTTTCCAGCCTGGGAAGAGAGCCGGTCCTGGCTGATTGGGCCGGGGCCTAAGGGTTGCCTCGGAGTTGTTATCTCCCTTGGGTCGAGTACCGGATTCTTGGTAATTTCCCCCTTTCCCACCCCCTTGGCGGGGTGAGGGTTGCACGTGGCCGGATAGTAACAAAACCCCCGTTGAACCCTGTTCTAAGAAAATTTAACCTGGCTTTTATTAACCTCGCACTTATGCCCATTGTAAATTTCCAGAGTGTGCCAATTATAGGACACTGGAAATAAAAATCAACAAAAAATGATGCTAAAAGATGCCAAAGAAAAACACCTTCTTCCACCTCCCTCCCGGGCTGCCCGGACCCTTGGTCCCATACCAAAGCCCATCCAGGAACAAAAAGCAATCGGTAAAAATACCTATTTTCCCCTAGGCAGAAATACCTAGAAGATATTTTGTCTAAAATTCTGCTGACGCTGGTCAATGACCAGAGGGGAGGTCTCCTGCTCCCGGTTCAGCGACCCCGGCTCCACCAGCTTCACCCGGGGGGTGACGCCGATGCCCTGCTCCAGCTTGCGGCTGAGCTTCCGGAGGAATTCCCGCTGCACCGTCATGCGGTCGAAAAACAGGGCCTCCCGTACCTCGATCTTCACCTCCAGGTAGTCCAGGTGCCCCTCCCGGCCGATGACCAGCTGGTACGCGGGCTCCTCCCCCAGGGCCCCCGCCAGCACCTGCCCCACCCGGGCCGGGAATAAGTTGACGCCCTTGACGATGACCACCTCGTCGGCCCGCCCGGCGATGCGGCTCAGGCGGGCCAGGCTGCGGCCGCAGGGGCAGGGGGCGTAGTCCAGGCGCACCAGGTCCCCGGTGCGGAAGCGCACCAGGGGCGCCGCCTCCTTGGTGATGGTGGTGAGGACCAGCTCCCCCAGCGCCCCCGGAGGCAGGACCGCGCCCGTGGCCGGGTCGATGACCTCCGGCAGGAAATGGTCCTCGTTCAGGTGCATGCCCGGGAGGTGCCGCCCTGCGCACTCCCCCGCCACCCCGGGCCCCATGGCTTCGGACAGAGCGTAATGGTCCAGGGCTTTCAGGTACAGGCGGGACTCAATCTCGGCCCGCTGCGCCTCGGTCCAGGGCTCCCCGGCCAGGAGGGCCAGCTTCAGGTGCAGGCCCTTGGCGTCCACCCCCATCTCCTCCATTTGGTCCGCCATCACCAGGGCGTAGGACGGGGTGCTCACCAGCACCGTGGTGCGGTAGTCCCGCATGATCTGCACCTGGCGGGCCGTGGCCCCGGGGCCGGTGGGAATCACCGACGCGCCCAGGAGCTCCACCCCGTTATGGACGCCGAAGGCGCTGGTGAGCAGGCCATAGCTCAGGGTGACCTGCACCACGTCGTCCCGGTCCACCCCCGCGGCGGTGAGCACCCTGGCCGCCAGCTTCGCCCAGTGGCGCAGGTCCCGGCTGGTGTAGCCCATGACAATGGGCGCGCCGGGGCTGCCGGTGGAGGAGTGTATCCGCACCACCTCCCGGAGGGGCACCGCAAACATCTCGTAGGGATAGGCCCGGGCCAGGTCGTGGCGGGTGGTGAAGGGCAGCTTCGCCAGGTCCTCCAGGGACTGGCAGTCCTCGGGCAGAAACCCTATCTCGTCGAACTTGCGCTTGTAGAACTTGACGTTCTTATAGACCCGGTGCAGGGTGGCCTGCAGCCTTTCCAGCTGCAGCTGCGCCAAGTCCTGCCGCCCCATGCTCTCCGCTTCCGGCTCAAATAGCGCCATGGCTTCCTCCGAGGTGATGCGTGGGTTTGCGGGGGAGGGCCGGGGGACGGCAAGTCCCCTCCTCCCCCAAATCTTTACCCCTCCTCCTCCCGCCCCAAATACGCCTCGATGACCCGGGGGTTCTGGCGGATTTCCCCGGGTGGGCCGGCCGCGATGACCTGGCCGTGGTCCAGGACCACCACCCGGTCGCTGATGCCCATCACCAGCGTCATGTCGTGTTCGATGACCAGCAGGGTGATCCCTAGGCCCCGCAGTTTCTCCAGCAGGGCCATGAGGTCTTCCGTCTCCCGGGGGTTGAGGCCTGCCGCAGGCTCGTCCATGAGCAGCAGCCGGGGTTCCTGGGCCAGGGCCCGGGCGATCTCCAGGCGCCGGGCCTCGCCGTAGGCCAGGGTGTCCGACGGGACCTCCGCCTTGTCCGCCAGGCCCACCAGTTCCAGCAGTTCCCGGGCCCGCTCCCGGGCGCCGGCCTCAGCCCGGCGGGTCCGGGGCAGCGGCAGGAGGGCCGAAAGCCCCCCCGCCTTTTGGTGCAGGTGGCGGCCCACCAGGACGTTGTCCAGCACCGTCATGCCCCCGAAGAGCTGAATGTTCTGGAAGGTGCGGGCCATACCCCGGTGGGCCCGCTGGTAAGGGGCCAGGCCGCCCAGGTCGCCCCCGTCCAGCAGCACCCGGCCGGAGGTGGGCGGCATCAGGCCGTTAACCACGTTGAAGCAGGTGGTCTTACCTGCGCCGTTGGGGCCGATGAGGGCCATGATGGCCCCCGCCGGCACCGTAAAAGAAACCCCGTCCAGGGCTTTCACGCCCCCAAAATATTTGGTCAGGGCATTAACTGTTAACAAGTCCATTTAAAAGCTGGTTTTCTGTTTTCTGTTTTCTGTTTTCTGGGGGACCGCCTTCAGGGGACGGCTCACTCCCAAACTTCCTGGTAGCCCTTGCCCAGGTAGGCCCGCTGCACCTCCGGGTCTTCCCGGAGGTCCGAGGCGCTGCCGTCCAGGATGACGCGCCCGGTCTCCAGGACGTAGCCGCGGTCCGCCAGCTTCAGGGCAGCCCGGGCGTTTTGCTCCACCAACAGCAGGGTGGTGCCCCCGGCCTTGAGTTCCCGGAGGATGCCGTAAACCTGGGCGGCCACGCGGGGGGCCAGGCCCATGGAAGGCTCGTCCAGCATGAGCAGCCGGGGCTGGGCCATGAGGGCCCGGCAGATGGCCAGGATTTGCTGCTCGCCGCCGGAAAGCGTGCCCGCGGGCTGGTGGCCCCGCTCCCTGAGCAGGGGAAAGCGCTCCCTCAAGCCTTCCAAATCCCGGCGCACCTGCCTCTTGTCCGGGCGGTGGAAGGCCCCCAGCTCCAGATTGGCGGTGACGCTGAGCGTGGCAAAAACCCGGCGGCCTTCGGGCACCAGGGCCAGCCCCAGGGCGACGATGCGCTCCGGCGGCAGGCGGTGCAGGGCCTGCCCGTCAAACTGCACCTCCCCTTTCCGCACCGGCAGCAACCCGGAGATGGTGCGCAAAGTGGTGGTCTTGCCCGCGCCGTTGCCGCCGATCAAGGTCACCACCTCCCCTTCCCGGACGTGCAGGGAGACGCCCTTGAGTACCGGCAGGCGGCCATACCCGGCCTGAACGCTTTTCAGGGTCAGCATCTTGAAGATAGTTTTCGGCTTGCGGTTTCCGGTTCCCGGCCATTAAGAACCATGAAGACCAGCAGGAAAACCGCCTTACTCCCGTTGCAAAAACTTCAGGCTCAATTTGCCCCGGCCCAGGAGGCCCTCGGGCCGCCAGATGAGGAGGCCCACCAGGAGCGCGCCGTAAATGAGGTCCTGCAGGGCGTGGGTCTGGCGCAGCAGCTCCGGCACCGCGGTGAGGATCACTGCGCCCACCACGGAGCCGGGCAGGGAGCCCATGCCCCCCAGCACCACCATGCACACCAGCAGGATGGAGGTGTGCAGGCCGAAGGATTCGGGGTTGATGAACGTGATGTAATGCGCATACAGCGACCCCGCCAGGCCGGCCATGGCCGCAGCCAGGGTGAAGATGACGATCTTGTAGGCGCTGGTGTTGATGCCCATGACCTGAGCGGTGGTCTCGTGGTCCCGGATGGCTCTCAAAGCCCGGCCGTGGTAGGAGTTCACCAGGCGGTGGGTGAAGCCCAGGGCCAGGAGCACCGCCCCGGCCACCAGGAGCAGGTACAGTCCCCGGGCCCGGAAGCTCAGCCCTAACAGCACCGGCGGCGGGATGCCCACCAGGCCATCGGGCCCGCCGGTCACCGCCAGGTTGAGGAACACCAGGTCCACGATGACCCCGAACCCCAGGGTGACGATGGCCAGGTAATCCTCCTTGAGACGCAAGGTAGGCAGCCCCAGACCCAGGCCGCAGGCCCCGGTCACCAGCATGGCCGCCAGCGCCGCCACGGGAAAGGGCAGGTGCCAGTTCAGGGCCGTGAGGGCCGAGGCGTAGGCGCCGATGCCGTAAAAGGCCGCGTGCCCCAGGGAGACCTGGCCGGCGTAGCCGACAATCAGGTTCAAACTGAGGGCCAGCAGGATGTAAATCCCGGCCATGACGGCCAGGTGGAGGAGATAGGCGCTCATATCTTCCCAACCGCCAACCGCAACCTGAAAACCGAAAACCGCATCAATGCCCCCGGCCGCCCAGCAGGCCCTGGGGCCGGAGCAGCAGCACCAGGATGAGGATGGCAAAGGCAATGGCGTCCTTGAAGCCCGAGGAGATATAGGCCGCGCCCAGGCTCTCCGCCACCCCCAGGACCAGCCCCCCCAGGATGGCCCCGGGGATGTTGCCCACCCCCCCCAGGATGGCCGCGGCAAAGGCTTTGAGGCCCGGCAGCAGCCCCATGCGGGGATAGGTGGCGTTGTAGTAGATGGCCATCATGATGCCCGCGGCACCGCTCAAGGCCGAGCCGATGAAGAAGGTCAGGGACACCATGCGGTCCACATTAATGCCCATGAGGCGGGCCGTGTCCCGGTCCAGGGCGCAGGCCACGATGGCCTTGCCGTAGCGGGTGTAGCGCACGAACGCGAACAACAGCGCCATCAGGCCCAGGGCCGCGCCCAGGATGGCCCCCTGGAGGCTGGACAGGGGCACCCCGGCCACGGTGATGGCCTGAAAGGAGAACTGCACCGGAAAGGGGCGGTCATTGGGCCCGAATAGCAGCAGGGCCAAGCTTTGCAGGAAAATGGAAGCGCCGATGGCGGAAATCAGCGGCACCAGGGGGTGGGAGCCCCTCAGCGGCCGGAAGGCCACCCGCTCCAGGGCCACCCCCAGCAGGGCCGCGGTTACCATCCCGGCGGCAAAGGCCAGCAAAAAGGGGACCTTCCCCGTGGCCAGCAGCAGCACCGCCACAAAGGCCCCGCCCATGTAAATCTCCCCCTGGGCGAAGTTGATGAGGCCCAGGATGCCGTAAATCATGGTGTAGCCCAGGGCGATGAGGGCATACACGCTGCCGGTGGTGAGGCCGTTTATGAGCTGGGCCCAGAACATGCTTGGAGGGACGTCCCCCGGGCTGGAATTTGGCAGAAACAACTTACCCTTTCTGCCGGAAAAGCTCAAGGGGCAAAGGGGCGGACTGCAAACCAGGCTTAAAGGCGCGGACCGCCGCCCCGAAGGCGTGAAAATGGCAAGTGTTTCCAGGCAATAAAAAAGGGCGGCCCCAGGGCCGCCCCATATTTAGGGCTCTGCAGCTTAGAAGTGGTAGCTCACCCGGAACATGGCGGTGAACAGTTGGTATTGGGTCTTCATGGTGGTGGTGGTGCCCTCATGAGGAATGGTGTATTTGGGTTCCGCCCAGCGGAAGCGGAAACCCGCGTCCATGGAGACGTTCTTCAGGCACATCCAGCGGAGGCCCGCCTCGGTCACCAGGGCCACGTCCACGGAGCTGGCGTGGAACTGGTACCAGCCTTCCTCATTGGCGCCCCGGGCGCTGCTGAAGAGAATGCCCGGGCCCACCATCAGGTAGGGCTGCAGCCGCCCGAAGGGCACTTCGGAATCCGGGAAGAAGCCGTAACGGAACTTGAGCATGAAGCTCCAGCACACCAGCTCGGCTTCAAAGGGCCCGAAGAATTCATGCCAGCCGGCGCCGCCCCCTTCCGTTTCCGTGACCAACTGCTTGCGGACTTCGGCCTTGTTGTAAGTGACGTCGGTGACGAAGCTGAAGTACTTCATCCAGTCCGGATAATTGTAGCCCAGGAAGCCCTCTTTGACGAAGTCATAGCCGATCATCAGGCCGCCCAGGGCCGCGGGCTCTCTCTTAACCGGAGTGAATTTTTCGTTTTCTTCGGCGATGTTGACGGAGGTCGAGGCCGTGAAGTTGGCGCCTCCCTCAGCGCTGATCCACATGCCGGCCTGGACCATGCCCGGCGCCAACAGCAGGGCCAGCGTCAGTCCCACCAAAACAGCTTTTCTCATCAGGTTATCCCCCCTTAATCATTGAAGATTTTTGATTGCTCCGAGAAAACAGATACCCCCATTCCCTCCTTTGCTGTTTATTCATTATTCTCCGGCCCCCATTTTACGGCGCTAATAAAAAAATAGTCAAGAAAAATTTTTAAAAATATTTTCGCAGCCCCGAAAGGCTCCGGCGGCTTTCCTGCCGCCGGTGAACAACCGGGGGAAAACCCCGGGACCCGGAGGCCATGGACAGGGGCGGCAGCGCCAATCAAGGCTTTTTCCCCGGACAGCGCCATTATCCTTGACATCACCTCACGCCCATGGTAGTTTTCAATAATATTCAATAGTTAGTCTACTCAATGCGAGCCCCAGGGAAGGAAGCCGGGGACGGAGGCGGGGGCGTTCCACCCCTAGCCGCGTCCCCGCCCTTCCCTAAATTTAACCCGCAGGTCCGCCATGGCCGAAATCCTGGACAAAGTCTACGAACCGCGCAAAATCGAAGAAAAGTGGTACCGCCACTGGGAAGCCGCGGGCCTTTTCACCGCCCGGGCGGACGGCTCCAAACCTCCATACTGCATCGTCATCCCGCCCCCCAACATCACCGGGTCGCTGCACATGGGCCACGCCCTGAACAACACCCTGCAGGACATCCTCATCCGCGTGAAGCGTATGCAGGGCTTCGACGCCCTGTGGATGCCCGGCACCGACCATGCGGGCATCGCCACCCAGAACGTGGTGGAGCGCATGCTGGCCCAGGAGGGCTTGAACCGCCACTCCCTGGGCCGGGAAGCCTTCGTCCAACGGGTCTGGCAGTGGAAAGCCTCGTCCGGCGGCCACATCATCACCCAGCTCAAACGCCTGGGCTGCTCCTGCGACTGGAGCCGGGAGCGCTTCACCATGGACGATGGCCTCTCCCGGGCGGTGCGGGAGGTCTTTGTCCGCCTTTATGAAGAGGGCCTCATCTACCAGGGCGACTACATCATCAACTGGTGCCCCCGCTGCCAGACCGCCCTGGCCGACCTGGAGGTGGAGCACGACCCCCACGAAGGCTACCTCTACTACATCAAATACCCCCTGGTGGGCCGGGAAGGCGCCATCACCGTGGCCACCACCCGGCCGGAGACCCTCCTGGGGGACACCGCGGTGGCGGTTAACCCCGAAGATCAGCGCTACCAGGCTTATCACGGCGCCAAGGTGCGCCTGCCGGTTCTGGGCCGGGAGATTCCCGTCATCACCGACCCCTACGTCTCCCCGGAGTTCGGCACCGGCGCGCTGAAGATCACCCCGGCCCATGACTTGAACGACTTTGAGGTGGCCCGGCGCCACGGGCTGCCCGCGGTCAAGGTCATCGACGAAGCCGGCCTGATGACGGAGGAAGCCGGCCCCTACCGCGGCCTGGACCGCTTCGGCTGCCGGGAGAAAATCCTCAAGGACCTCAAGGCCAACGGCCTGCTGGCCAAGCAGGAGCCCTACCACGTGCCCGTGGGCCACTGCTACCGCTGCCGCACCGTGGTGGAGCCCTTGATCTCCAAGCAGTGGTTCGTGGCTACCAAAACCCTGGCCGACGCGGCCCTGAAGGCCGTCCAGGACGGCCGCACCAAACTCATCCCTGCCATGTGGGAGAAGAGCTACTACGACTGGCTCACCAACATCCGGGACTGGTGCATCTCCCGCCAGATCTGGTGGGGCCACCGCATCCCTGCCTGGACCTGCACAACCTGCGGCCAGGTCATCGTCAGCCGGGAAGACCCGGAAAAGTGCCCCCAATGCGGCGCCGCCCAACTGGCCCAGGAGACCGACGTCCTGGACACCTGGTTCTCCTCGGCCCTGTGGCCCTTCTCCACCCTGGGCTGGCCGGACCAGACCCCGGAGTTGAAGATCTTCTACCCCACCAGCGTGCTGGTCACCGCGTTCGACATCTTGTTCTTCTGGGTGGCCCGGATGATGATGATGGGGCTCCACTTCATGCAACAGGTGCCCTTCCACCAGGTTTACATCCACGCCCTGGTGCGGGACCCGGAAGGCCAGAAGATGAGCAAGTCCAGGGGCAACGTCATCGACCCCCTGGAGCTCATGGACCGCTA
>Ga0315268_10007845_pt1 | contig 11190 bp, 12 predicted proteins | sample C1_top_MG_FD_204535 | JGI IMG/M metagenome (GOLD analysis project Ga0315268, IMG submission 204535) | Sediment microbial communities from Yellowstone Lake, YNP, Wyoming, USA - C1_top | ecosystem: Environmental > Aquatic > Freshwater > Lake > Sediment | place: USA: Wyoming | collected 2017-08-01 | reverse complement strand
ACCAACACCCCTAAGATAAAATGGGTCTGTAAATGGATCGCCGCATCTTTTGCATTTCTTTTGAGCTTCCCATTCAGACATGATTATATTAAAGCGAACTTCTATTTAAAACTTACGAGTTCGCTTAATGCATCTTGTGCGAAGTTTTGGCTTGTTTTTTGGCTTTTATCGACGAGAAATCATTCATGCAGGAAGTTTTAAGCATTGCTAGCATGTTTTATCGACGGGATTTCTGCTGTTTTATAGAAAAATACAGGCAGGTTGCTAAGATCAAATCTTTTTCCTAGTTCAGCGGATTGTGGCTGGCTAAGTATAAGAGTTAACCCTTTATCCCTTAGAAAATCGAATTCTTCTTGTCTAAATTCTGGTTTTTGTTGAAGATAATAATCCCATCTATGCTCGTCTTTCACTTTCCCTAATGCCAAAATAGCGCATTGCAGTCTAGATGCAGCTGATCGAAGCTCTTCATCTGACAACTCTCTCGGACTTTTACAAAGATAAAGATCCATCTTTTGATTAAAAAATTGATATATTTAAGAATTGTTGTGATATTTTGTTCAAGCTAAAAGTTATGCTTGTTCGCTAAAAAGGTTTAAGCTTTATTCGTGTTTTATTGCTTTTACTTGTTTTTACTTGGCTTCAGCTGGTTTTGCGCTCCATCTCGTGAACAAGATAATCGCGATAACACAAATTATGGTTATGGCTACTGCTGCATATATCTTGTACAGATAGATGTTCTGAGCCGGAATTCCTAGCGAGCCTATGATAGACATGACACCTTCCTTGATGGCATCGTTCCATGCTAGTGCTATGACCAAAGCAAAGGCTGCACCTATAGCTGTAACTGTCTGCTTCTTGAACTCTGCTTTGAACTCTTGGGCAGATTTTTTTGCGCCGCTTAAAACATTTAGCCTTGATTTTTCTGGCATTTTTCTGTATTTTTTTACCTCTTTTATGCTGAAAAATTATTTTTATTTATAAATGTATTGAATTTCTGCGAAACATTTATATATTAAGTTTTGTTAAAATTTTTATGGGTTTTTTCTCATGGTTGAAAAGGAAAAAAGATCCTGAAATTATAGATTCTTTTGACTCTGTCAAGCAAGATATGGCTAAAATCAGCCAGTGGATCAAGCATTTAAACACCCAAGACAAGGGCCATGATACCAGAATTGATGAGATTTATGATGAAATTAGGCAAATGAGGGCAGATATCGACGATATAAAAGGCTTCGTTTCTTTCTTTGATGTGCGTTTGGCAGGCGGCCTGTTTAAGAAAAACAAACAGTTGTTTAATAAACAAACAGCTGTTCAAGGTGTTCAAACAGCTGTTCAAACAGCCTTTTTACGTGGTTTGACATCAAATGAAAGATTAATAGTTTATGCCTTGGCAAATATGCCTGACATGAAATTAAGCTATGAAGACTTGGCCATGATGTTAGGAAAAGAGAAAGCAACTGTGCGCGGACAGTTGAACAGCATAAAGCAGAAAAATGATCAGCTGATAAATGAGCTGGTTGAAAAAAACGGAAAGAAAAGGTATTATGTTGATGAAAAAGTGAGAGAGCTTTTGTTCAGTTCAGTTAAAGCCAGTAAAAGAGAAGCTAGCCGGGATAGTGAGAAAGGGCTGAGTAAGGAGTAAGTAAGAAGAGAAAAACTGAATAACCAGTGAAAAAAGTGATGAAAAAGATGAGAAAAACAGGGAAAGTGAGTAAAAACCGAGTAATCTTAAGGCAGAAAAGAGGAAAAGTGAGAGTTCGTTGGAAGGTTAAAACGAACTTTTTATAAGGGCTTAGAAGAGCATGGAAAAAGCCAAAAAAAGAAGGTGAGTGTGGCGTATTTTGGCTGGTTGAAAAATAGGTAAAAGTGAGAGAAAAGGGCCGAGAGCTGTGGCTTATGAGTCATGTTTTGTCGAAGGGCGAAAGTGAAAAAAGAAGGAATTAGGGCTTATATCGTCGAAAAATGAGAGTTTATCCTCGACAGTTTTATTGTCGTCGATAAACAATAAAATTATTCGTTATATCGATTACCATTGATTTTAATATCGTCGGAAACAAGAGGATTTGTCGAGGATTTATCTTTATTTTCTGGGCTTTTCTAGAGCGTCTTCAGCTTCGATAAGCTGTCTAAGGTAGCTATGTCCTTGAGCTCTCGAGGGATTCTTAGCACTATTATCTTGTTGTTGACCTTCTCCTTGACTATAGGCAATCCTTTGTGCTGTAGCCTCGAGATATAGTCTCTGCACGAGCTTTCAGTCAAGCCGGTTCTGTTGGCTAAGTCCTTGTATGTGACAATATCAAGCTCTTCTTCAAGTGTGTATAAAACAGAGAAAACCAGGAACTCTTGCTTTGTCAGCGTCTTGAACTTGTCCTTGAGATCTTGTCTTAGGTTGTCTATAAGAAGCGAAATTTCATGCGTTGAAAGATTTGTCTTTGGCTGTTTTAGTTGATTTGACTGGGATTTTTCCAGGTTAAGCTTAATGATATTGCTATTGTCTTGTTCATTGTCTTTTATCTGAAATACTCGTTTTAATGTGTCGAACTGTCTGCTGACTGTCTGTTGTCTGTCTGCTGGAACCCCTTCATTTCCTATGGAACTATGGAAATTTGGCCTATTTAAGCCTTGATTCTTGAAATTATCTGCCGAACTATGTGCCGAATGCCTGACGTTTGTCTGTGGTATGCTGGATTCTAGAAAATTGCGTATTTCCTTGATTTCCTGTCTTAGGATGGTTATTTCTTGCTGCAGATAAAGCATGTCTTCCTTTATTTTTGAAAAAGAATCTTTCAGCTTTTTTTCGTCAAACATTTTCTCCCTTAGCCTGCTTATTCGAGGTTTTCTTCTCTTTCCAAGGCAATATTGTTTATTGGAGTATTGCCATTGACTTTCTTGTAAGCATCATAGGCTTTGTTGCTCAAGCGCCAGCGTATACGTCGGCTATAGTCAAGGCCCTTGGGATTCTTTCTGACGCTAGCCACTAGGCCGCTTAGTTCGAGGGCTTGCATCAGTTTCTTTATGTATTCTTCGTCTCTTGCAAGCTCTTGGGCTATGTGATATGTAAACAATGACTTTGGTGATTGTTCGAACAACAAGTGCAGAATCGTTTCTTTTATCTTAGTCTCTTTTGTCTGTGAGATTCTTGGCATTATTCTTTTTATCGAGCAATGTTTATAAAGATTATTGTTTTCGATAAGACGAATATAAAGATATTTAAAGAGGTGAAATGGACGAAGAAGACTTGGGAGAGGAGAACGAAAGGTCTTATTGTGCTGATCCTGTCGGCGAGGAGCTGAGCAGGCGAGAGTTCTTGAATAAATTAATAGTTGGTGGAATTGCATTGGGTGCTGCGAGCCTGCCTTTATCACAGTATTTGTTTGGAAATAATGCCCGGGCAGGTGAAATAGATAAAGATAATTGCAGGACATTAACAGAAAGGCTGTATCTTGCTCTAGAGCCGAAGGGCGATATAAAAGCGAAGCATAGGATACATTATGATTTGAAAAGAGGGCATCTCAAGGAAGCTGATGTTGATGTCAGGATAGAGAACATAAGAAAAGGCGCGCTAAGATTCTTGGTTTACCCTGAAGAAAGTTTATGGTGTCAGGGATTAGTATTTGACAAGATAGATTTTTTCTTGTTAACCACAGAAAGAAGCAGATTCGAATATCAAGACTATGCCGTTTTCCAGAACAGGCAGCAGCAAGTTTCCATGTATTGCGCTACTGACCACGAGCTTGAGGAAACTGATACAGTAATAGACAAGATTGCTGGATTATCCCTAGAAGTTTTGAAGAAGCTCGGGATAAACAAGACAGATTTGCTTTATATGCTTGAATCTCTTGACCCAAGTGTTTTCCCTGATGCTTTCAGAGACTCGAGACTAAGGCAGAAAGCTATTGAGAACGGCAATCTGATAGCTAAGGATCATATCTATATAAAAAGAATAAGCTACAATGGCATGAAATATCTCAGTATGGACAGCATCCGTGACACAAAGCTTTATGAGCTTGTAGTTAACGAAGGTGAAAAAGCCATAGCTGGAGTTATGGTTGCTGCCAAGCTGTATAGTTTCAAAGACATAAAGCTAGCGCCAGAAGGAGTTCCAATAGGCGAATACGGCTTTCATAGCAACACAGAAACAACCACTTTTTCTATGAAACTCGAAAAAAGATAAAGGATAGAAATTCTTATAAACTCTTATAAATCTGTATTGCATCTCTTGAAAATGATAGGGCAAGTTGATAAAGAGCATAGCGAGAAAGAGATAGCAGAAGCTCTTGATCCTCTTGTAAAGGAATGGTTTTATGGCAAGTTCAAGGAGTTTAGTGTGCCCCAGCGTTATGGTGTTATGCCAATATTCCAGCGCAAGAACATACTTATCAGCGCGCCAACAGGAGGCACTAAGACGCTTACAGCTTTTTTGTCTATCTTGAACTATCTTATAATGCTAGCACGAAGGCAAGAGCTTGAAGACAAGGTTTATGCTGTTTACATTTCGCCCTTGAAAGCATTGAACAATGATATTCATGTTAATTTGGATGTGCCTTTGAAAGAGATAAAGGAACTTGCAAAGGCGAACAAGATAGAATTGCAGGATATCCGCGTGAGCGTGAGGACGGGAGACACGACAACAGAGGAAAAAGCTAAGATGTTGAAAAGGCCGCCACACATTTTAATCACTACACCTGAAAGCCTTGCAATTGTTCTCAGCAGCAAGAAGTTCGTTGAAAGGCTTATGGCTGTTGAGTTTTGCATTATTGATGAGATTCATGCCCTGGCAAACAACAAACGCGGAGTTCATTTGTCATTATCGCTTGAAATTCTTGACAAGATAAACTTGATTGGCATGACGAGAATAGGCTTGAGCGCAACTATCGCGCCTATTGACGAGGTAGCAAGGTATCTTGTTGGCTATAGCTATGATAATGAAAAGAAAAAGTTTTCAGAACGAGACTGTTTAATAGCAGATGTCCAGTTTTTGAAGCAGCTTGATTTGAAAGTCCTAAGCCCAGTGGCTGACTTGATAGACATGACAGCAAAAGAGATGCAAGAAAGCCTTTATGGCTTGCTTGATAAACTTATACAAGAGCACAAGACTACATTGATATTCACCAACACTAGAAGCGCGACAGAAAGAGTGATAAATCATCTTAAGGAGATGTTTCCAGGCCGCTATGAGGCTGTGGAAGAGACTATAGGCGCGCATCATTCGAGCTTGAGCAAACAGATGCGTTTTAGCATAGAGCAGAGGCTTAGGGAAGGAAAATTGAAATGTGTTGTTACTTCGACAAGCTTGGAGCTGGGCATTGATATAGGCTATGTTGATCTTGTCATCTTGCTAGGCTCGCCCAAGTCTGTGGCAAGATGTTTGCAAAGAACAGGCAGGGCAGGACATAAATTACATGACAAAAGCAAAGGACGCTTAGTTGTCCTGGACAGAGACGATCTTGTTGAATGTTCTGTCATGCTGAAAGAAGGTATTGAAAAGAAGATAGACAGGATAAGCATTCCAAAAAACTGTCTTGATGTATTAAGCCAGCAGATTTATGGCATGGCTATTCAAAAAATCTGGAACATAGACGAGATGTTCAATTTGATAAAACAGAGTTATTGTTATCATGAACTGAAACGCGACGAGTTCTTAAGTGTCATAAGTTATCTTAGCGCAGAATATGCTGGCTTGGAGGCGAGACATGTTTATGCAAAGATATGGTATGATTCAAAGTCTAAAGAGATAGGCAAGCGCGGCAAGCTTGCCAGGGTTATTTACATGACAAACATAGGAACTATTCCTGAAGAAAGTTTTGTAAATGTTGTTATAGCATATCCTCCTGACAGAAAAGATGCAAAAATTGGTGTCTTGGATGAAGCTTTTTTAGAGCGCTTGAAGAAAAATGATGTTTTTGTCTTAGGCGGAAACAAATATGAATTCTTATACACTAGGGGAATGAACGCTTACGTTAATGCTTCTGTCCAAAGGCCTCCGACAATTCCTTCATGGGCTAGCGAGATGTTACCATTGTCATTTGACTTGGCGCTCGCAATCCAGAGGTTCCGCAAATTGGTGAATGAGATGTTTGAAAAAAGAAAATCAAGGCAAGAGATCAAGGATTTTCTTGACAAATACTTGTATGCTGACAAAAATGCAGTTGACGCTATATATAATTATTTCTACCAGCAGTACAGATATGCCAAGATCCCAAGTGAGTCAAGATTTTTGATAGAGAGATGGAAAGATGATAATGGCAAGAACTATGTCATATTTCATTCTTGTTATGGCCGCAGAGTCAATGACGCTTTGTCAAGAGCCATAGCCTATCTTGTCGGAAGTCATGGACAGCGAGATGTTGAGATAGGAATAAATGATAATGGCTTTTTCATAGCTGCCATGTGGCCGATGCAGGCAGAGAAAGCTTTGTCATTATTAGTTGAAAAGCCAGAAGCTATAAGAAAGATTATTGAAGAAGCAGTAGACAAGACAGAAATGTTCAAGCGCAGATTCAGGCATTGTGCGACGCGCTCTTTGATGATTTTAAGAACTTACAAGGGCAGAGAAAAAACAGTAGGCAGACAGCAAATGAAAAGCGATTTCTTGCTGTATGCTGTCAAGAAAATCTCTCAGGATTTTCCCATATTGCAGGAAACAAGGCGCGAAGTCATGGAAGACTTGATGGACATAGATAATTCAATGCAAATTTTAAGGCAAATGAAAGACAAGAAGATAAAAGTCGAAAGTATAACCACAGATTTGCCTAGTCCTTTTTCATTCAATTTAATCACGCAGGGCTATGCTGACTTGATGAGAATAGAAAACAAGATACTTTTCCTGAAAAGGATGCATGAAAAGATACTTGAAAGGATTGGTGAGAAAAAATGAAAATCGTTGAAGGGATTGAAGCGCGAGGAAAAGCACTATGGATAGTAAAATCGAAAATGCTTGTCATAGCTGACTTGCATATAGGCTATGAAGAAGCTTTGAACAAACAAGGGGTTTTAGTTCCCAGGATGATGTTTGAGGAGATGAAAAAAGAACTAGAGAACTTGTTGAAATTAAAACCAAAAATTATTGTTGCTAATGGCGACTTGAAGCATGAGTTTGGCGAGATATCAAAGCAGGAATGGTTTGAGACGCTTGATATCCTTGATATGCTCATGGAGAAATCTAAGGTCGTGCTTATCCGAGGCAATCATGATACAATACTAGGACCTATTGCGAGAAAAAAAGGCTTGGAGATCGAGGATTATTATTGTGTTGGCGATATTTGCATTGTTCATGGTGATAAAATCATTGAAAATAATGATGTCAAAAAGTCGAAAGTGATAATAATTGGGCACGAGCATCCTGCTGTGTCGATTCGCGAGGGTGTCAAGCAAGAGATATACAAATGCTTTTTGGTTGGCAAGTGGAAGAACAAGAAATTGATTGTAATGCCTTCATTCTTTTCTGTCTTCGAAGGCTCGGATGTGAAGAAAGAGAAATTGCTGTCTCCATACTTGCACAATATCAGAAATTTTGATGTCTATGTTCTTGGCGACAAAGTTTACTGGTTTGGCAAGCTGAAGAACATAAAATAGCTATTGAATAATGTTCTAAATAGCTCTAGCTCTTCTATATTCCTGTTTTGTTTATTTCTTGTTCTTAAGCTGTTGTACCCATTACTCTTACGTCATCAAAGTATATGTCGCTGAAAGGATGACTTGACAAGCCCATTGCACCTGTCATGAATGTGCCATCAAATGTATGCTGCATCACATTATCGTCGTCTATCGATAGGCTAAACTCATTGCCTTGTATGTCTATTTTCAATGCGTGCCATTTATCGTCGTCTATTCTCTTGTTAGATGCTCTTTGTTTCAGTTCGAATGGCTGTCCATTGGTTACCTTGTACAAGATGTAGTTCGTGCCTGTTGGTTGTGTGTTTGTTGACAAAAGATAATAGTTACTGTCGTCTTGCACCCTGAACATGACTTCAGGACCTGTGTGTTCGCCTGCGTTGAAGATTTTAAAGTTCATGTCTATTGTGTAGTCTTTCCAGTTTGCGTCGCCTGTCTTAATTAACCTGCCCTTTAGCTCGAGAACCAAGCCGTACTGTCCATTTGCCTGGCTCATGCCTTTTGTTGCTGCGTATATACCATCTTTCGCTACAGTCTGCCATCTTGTTGGGGTTGTACCTGAATTGTAGCCTTGAAAGTCGTCTGAGAAAAGTAAGCTTGGCTGCTGTTGTCCTTGTTGCTGGGTTTGGTTTTGCTGTTGAGTTTGGTTTTGCTGTTGAGTTTGGTTTTGCTGCTGTCCTTGCTGTTGTTCTGGTGCGCATCCGGCGCCTATCACTAGAATCATGGCTATAGCTAGAATTATAAGAACAAGAATTGTGTTTACCTTAGCCATCTTATTGCTATTAAAAAGAAATTTAAATATCTTTTGCCTCGCAATCTTGGGCCAGCGTGCCAGAACGGTAATGGGGCAGTCTCGAAAACTGCTGTCTGCAAAGACTACTAGGTTCGAATCCTAGCGCTGGCGTTTTATTATGGAAAAAACTAAGGTAAAAATAAAGAGAAGGGCAGTTGAAGGTTTGGTTGAAATAATAATCGCGGCCTTATGTTTTTTAGCTAGTTTGTATTTCTTATTTTATAGTCAAATTATTAGCATAATTCTTTCTATTGTTGCTATTTTCTTTGCAAATAAAGCGAAGAGAACTAGCTTTGTTGTCTTCGCTTATGTTATCTTGTTTTTAAGCGCTATTGTGGCTGTACTAAGTGCAATATTAGGGGCATTATCTCAGCTAGGAAACTTAAATTACATATTGAAATTTTTTCAGAATAGAACAACAGAAGTTTTGAATACTAGTATAAAATAATAGGTAATTATTTTTTCTTCTCTTTAGCTTGCTCTTGATCCTTACCTGGCTCTTTTAGCGTTGGCATTGGTAGATGTGATGGCAAACCCATCTCTTCTTCTAGAACTAAAGCTTTGAGGTTGCATTTAGCTAGGATTGTATTTAGAACCTTGAGTCTTATCTCTGTAGGAATTTCTTTCTTTTTCCATTCATCTAGTATTTTCTTTGTGTCTTTCGGATCAACAAGATATAAGACTTTGCCTTCGAATATTATATCCGCGACATTGCCTGTGTGGTCAGCAATACCTTGATAGCTTACAATGAACTCGAAATCGAAGTTTAGAACCTCTTTGCCTTGTGTAATCTTTATATCCTCCTTTTGGATATTGAGAATGTTCATCTTTGTGTTAACTTTTACTTCACCGCGGACTAGGGATTTCCTTTCAACGAGGATTTTTGTCAAGTTAAAACCAATGACTACCATTTTTATATTAAGAGTATAATTGAAAATAGGTTTTAAAGTTTTGTAACATCCCTAAAAGAAGGTTAAAAGATAAAATTTACCTCATATCTTCTTCACTTACCACGACAAAGTCGCCTATAGCTAGGATTGATGAATATGGTATAAGCATTTCACCAGCCTTGGCCTTTTCTAAGTTAAGCGACATAGCGTATGATGTTGGTGAGGTGATTACAATTTGTATAAGCTCCCCACTTCTAGTCTCGAATGATATGTCTTTGACAAGTCCAATACGCTTCCCTTCTTTCGTCACAACAAGTTTTCCAACAATTTCTCTTGCAGGTCTTTTTTCTAATGCCATTTTAAATTAAAAAACTGAACATCATTTTGTTTATAAATTTTTCTCTTTTTTTATAGAATATATTTTTTTGTATCTATTACACTATATCTTATCATCTTTCATCGATTTCGCCTGATTTTCAACATTCTTCTCGGATCTTGGGAGCCAGACCCTGCTGTTGCGGATGGAACTTTGATAAAGGTTTATAAATCATCGGGTTGTTCGGTTTGCGATGTTTTATTTATAAATATTTATATTATATATTATAATAATTATAATAATTATAATAATTATAATAATTATAATAATTATATTATTATGTTAACGACGGTAAAGGCATGTTCCATAGGAAATGAAGGTTTGATAACTGTTTCGTGACGAAAGCAAAAACAGACGAAACAGCTAGAAGGAGTTCCATAGGAAATGGAGGTGTATATGTGTTTGCTTTAGAACAAGAATATTTATAAAATATACAAGACACAGTTAAAATCTATTCAGTCAGGAAAATAGAGGTAAAATGGCAGAGAAAAACAAAAGGGGTGATAAAGAGGAAAAAGGGGACAAGTGGGACAAGGGCAACGGGCAAGAAGTAGACAAGATATTCAATTCTTTCATCAATCAAACAATTTTCAGGGACAAGATGATCCTGCAGACAAGCTATACTCCAGAGACCATCCCACATAGAGACAAACAGATAAAACAAGTCGCAGAGATTATAGCTCCCAGTCTAAGGCTTGAGAGGCCGAGCAACCTGTTTATTTATGGCTTGACTGGCACTGGAAAAACTCTTGTCATACAGTATATAAAAAAGCAATTGCTGAAAAAAGCGGAAGAGCAGAATGTCTCTTTATTAATGCCTTATGTAAACTGCAAGATGCGCAAGGTTGCAGATACAGAATATAGGATACTAGCAGAGCTTATAAGAAAACTTGGTGGAAAAGTGCCATCTACAGGACTGCCGACTGACCAACTTTATCACAAGTTCTTAGGCTTGATAGATGACAAAAAGCAAGTAATAATTTTAATATTCGATGAGATAGACCAGGCTGTCAAGAGAATAGGTGACGAATTCTTGTATAATTTCACAAGAATAAATACAGAGCTGAACAAGGCGCAGATAAGCATTATCGGAATTTCCAATGACTTAAAGTTCTTGGACACTCTTGACCCTAGGATAAGGAGCTCTCTCAGCGAAGAAGAACTATTGTTTCCTACTTATAATGCACTGCAGCTCCAGGATATATTAAAAGAGAGGTCAAAAGAGGCGTTTAAAGACAGCATAATAGATAATGGGGTCATTGAGAAGTGCGCTGCTTTTGCTGCCCGCGAGCATGGAGACGCTCGCCGCGCTTTGGATTTGTTAAGGATATCTGGCGAGCTTGTTGAACGGGACAATAAGATGAAAATTACGCTGGAGTATATAGACAAGGCCAAGGAAAAAATAGAATCAGACAAGATACTAGTTGCAGTAGAATCACAGCCAAAGCAGTTTCAGCTAACACTCTTAGCAATAATAGAACTTTACAGAAAAAATATCAAAGACAGAAAAAAAGAAG
>Ga0315268_10007844_pt1 | contig 11190 bp, 8 predicted proteins | sample C1_top_MG_FD_204535 | JGI IMG/M metagenome (GOLD analysis project Ga0315268, IMG submission 204535) | Sediment microbial communities from Yellowstone Lake, YNP, Wyoming, USA - C1_top | ecosystem: Environmental > Aquatic > Freshwater > Lake > Sediment | place: USA: Wyoming | collected 2017-08-01 | reverse complement strand
TCGCGTGCAGGGCGGCGGGCGCGCGAACCCTTCCTTGTGTCAAGTGATTTCTTTGCATTTTTGTAAATATTTTTCCGTGCTAAAATTCCCGTCCTATTGGGGCTGAATGTCTAAACTTGAGTTAAATAACATAGTGTCTCCTTAAAACGAAAGACTGAACGAGTACAAACCCATTCTTTTTCTATCGGTAGTGATAGAGCTTGTTTAGCCGACTGATTATGCTAATACGACATCAGCAAAAAAAATATAGGGAAAATCCTTAATTTGAAGGGGCGATTTGCAATGGATCGCGGTGTCAAAAATATCCTGCTTGCTGCAGGTGTAAGTATCAGCAGATGCACTTGCTGCCGGTCAATGCTGGGCAGAATTCTGCAATTTATTCTTAATACTTAGGGAGTTATATTTGCAGGTCGGGGCGCTTCAGATCGGTGAAACCGGCAGGTGGCACTTTCAAAAAAATCATTTCACAGTTGAATCTGTCTTTGTGTGCCCCAATAAAGAGAGATATACCGGCGCACCCAGGGCTCCGCTTGCGCCATGGCCATTACGCTATAGCAAGCTGAAGCCTTAACAAATTTCGACGAGAGGTTATCATGCAGCCACTCAACGTTTCACGCCATGCAAGCAGATTCAGTATCGGCCTGCTTGTACTCTTCACTTTTCTGCTCAGCGGATGTCCCTCGGGTAACGGCGGCCCGGTGCCGCCAGATTTTGGCAACAACTTGCCGCCCGCGAGCGGGCCAGGCGATGTCGAAAACTTTTTCCCGACCACGACAGGGTCTTCATGGAACTACTATGCCACCGTCAGCAACCCGCTGGCTGGTGAGCCTGCATACTTCATGGATGCGATCACCGTCACCGGTACGCATTCAGTTGGCGGTCAGCTTGCAGCGGTGTTTCAGGAGTCGAATGTTTCCGGTTCTGGAATTCCCGCCAGCGGCTATTTCCTGAAAAATGCGGGCGGTTTGGCGTATCTGGGGTCCGATGACATTGCTGACACGGTGACGCCGAGCATTGTCCCTTACATTCTTGCGCTTTTTCCGGTAACGCCGGGCACGGTTGCGCATTTTGGCAAAACAGGCCTTAATTTCGGTGCCGATCTCGATGGCGATGGCATCAATGAAACAGCCAATGTGACGATTACCAATACGATAGACGGATTCGAACCCCTGGACTTGGGCATCGGCAAGTTTGCGCGCACGGCCAAGAGCACCGAGGCGGTCAACGGCACTGTCATGCTCTCTGCTACCAGGGTTGGCATACCGTTCTCAGGTTCGGCCACACGCTGGCTGGCTCCCGGCATCGGCACTCTCAAGACTGTGCAGACCACGACCGCGCAGGGTGGTCAGGTGGTGGTCACGACTGTTGAAACGATGGAAGCACGCGGCTACGTGACAAGCGATGGGGTTGAAAGTACCCCGCATGGTTTTGGTTTGCCGATTGCGCTCGCAAGCGGTTTGGCCGATGCAGATTCAAACCTGCAAAACCCCGGTGCCCCGGCGGTGGCAAGCGATGGAAGCAACTTCCTGATTGTAAGTGGAAATTCTAACGTCGGGGGCGCCATGCGCGGCCAGCCCACAGATGGTCAGGGCAAGTTGATCAGCGCCCTGCAACTGGCGTCCGGCACGTCGCCGGTGGCGGCATTTGACGGCTCGAATTACTGGGTAGTCTACGCGGCCAATCCGCTTTCCGGCCCCGGCTGTTATGCGCAGCGAATCACGCCGGCCGGCATCATTCTGGATGACAGCCCGATAGAGGTGTCCACCACTTCCTATTGTGGCTCGAAGCAAAGTGTGGCGTTCGCCGCAAGCAAGGGCCTGGTCGTGTATTCGCGCTATAACATGCTCACATACCGGCATGAGGTGTACGGAAGACTGGTCGCCAAGGATGGTACGTTCCCCGGAGACGAGTTTCAGATAAGCGCGGATGCAAATGACAATTTGTCGCCGGCGCTCGCTTTTGATGGCAACAACTATCTGGTGGTATGGGAGCAGCACTCGCTCACCTATCCGTCGGTGAGCTATCTTGGCGCGGCCCGGGTAAGCGAGGCGGGTGCATTGCTGGATGCCCCGGCCATCCCCGTTTCCACCAATGCGCAAGGTCAATACAGCCCGAGCATCGTGTTTGACGGCGACAACTACCTTGTTACCTGGCTGGACCTGCGCGCGCAGTCGGGCGTGGCAATTATCCCGCACCCGGATATTTACGCGGCGAGGCTGACGCAAGACGGCGTGCTGCTGGACGGGTATGCGGCAAGTTCCGGCTTCCTGGTTGCTGGCGGTGCAGCGCAGCAGCTCTATTCACCCTATGCCGTTTATACCGGCACGGAGTATCTGGTGGCTTGGGGCACGCTGGACTACAACAATGCAGACGGCCAGGGCATACAGGCGGCGCGCGTCGGCACGGACGGAACGCTGCCCGCCGGCGCCAATAAACGTATCGTTGTGAGCGGCCCGCCGTCTGCCGTCACTTCCTCGCGCTATGTATATCCGGTCACCGCTGTCGGAGAATCGACGGGGCTGATGGTATGGCTGGACAACAGGGAAATGTCAGGAACGCAGAAGGCTTATGCAGGCGCGACCGTGGCGCCGTTTTAAGCCGCGGCCTCTGCTTTATCACGGAAAAAACAGTTGTCCGCAGATTAAACAAATTAAGCGAGATTAAACCATGATAATTCATACGCTAGCAAAATAATTATCCTAACGCAGGCGCTCGATTCACCTCTGCCAGAAAATCTCCGTAATCTGCGGATTGAGTCGGCGTTTTCCGCTTTATCGATTTAAACGCCGATAGGTGACAAAGTGATAGGACAGCCGCTCTGGAGTTTCCTGCTGCCGTGGTTCGCGTTCGATTTCCTGCCATTCGCTGGCGTCAAAGCGGGGAAAATGCGCATCGCCGGCCACGTCATGCCGGATTTCAGTGATGTAGAGCGTGTCGGCCAGCGGCAGTGCCTGCACGTAGAGCTCGGCGCCGCCGACGATAAAAATCTCATTGTCGCCAGCGCATGCCGTTATCGCCTCGGGCAATGAATGCGCGATGATGCAGCCTGTGATTTCCAGCTCCCGATTGCGCGTAACCACCACGGTCGTGCGTCCCGGCAGTGGCTTGCCGATCGAATCGAAAGTCTTGCGGCCCATGATCATGTGATGCCCCATGGTGAGCGCCTTGAAGTGTTTGAGGTCCTCCGGGCAGCGCCAGGGCAGGGTGTTGTTGATGCCGATGGTGCGGTTCTGCGCCATGGCTACGATAATTGAAATGCGTGGCTGCATTTCAGACCCTGAAATGTGCAGCCATGTCGAGCAAGGCGGAAGAGAGCTGCTGCACGCGTTCTGCGGCGGCTGAATTTTTCTGGATGGCAGACATGTTTTCCTCGGTCATTTGCGCGATCTTTTCGACGTTGTGCGCAATTTCATTGCTTGCCGCCTTTTGCTCGTTGACGGCCTGGGCGATATTGTCCACTCCTCCGCTGGTCCGGTTTACCGATAGGCTGGCCTCACTCAGCACCGTAGCCACATTCTCCAGCATTTCCTGGCTGCTGCGCAGAGATTGTTGCCCCTGTGCGACTGCGTTGCCGACCGCTTCCGACTGCCCGCCCAGCGACACGGTGATTTTGTCAATCTGACCGGCGAACTGCGCCGATTTCTCGGCCAGTTTACGCACTTCATCGGCCACTACGGCAAAGCCGCGACCCTGTTCACCCGCCCTCGCGGCTTCAATGGCGGCGTTGAGAGCGAGCAGGTTGGTCTGCTCCGCGATGTCTTTGACATGGCGCGCGATCTGCGCGATCGCTTCGGTGCTATGCACAAACTCCGTTACAGACGCGGCGATTCCTTCTACCGAGGATTCTACCGCAGAAAGTTCTCCGATCAGCGAAGACAGGCTGATATTACCTTCGGTGGAGCGTGCCAGGCTGTCATGCGAGATCTGCTTTAAACTGTCGGCATTTTCTGCAACCGATGCGATACTCACCGCCATTTGTTCCACGGCTGCAGAGGTGGAGGCGGTTGCCTCGCTTTGTCGCGTGGAGGCGTTTACGACCTGGTGTGCGGTGTCGGAGAGGCTGCCGGCGGAATTGCTGATTTCCGCGGCAAGACTGTTCAGCTTCGCAATAATTGCGCCGAGATCGGTACGGATCAACTCTGCGCTGTCCGCAACATTGCCGATTTCATCGACGGTGGTGTGCGAAATGGACATGCTGAAATCCCCCTTGGCAAGCCTGCCAAGATCCACAACCAACTGGTTGGCCGGAGTTACAATATTATTTTTCACCAGCCACAGAAAAGCGAAAAAGGCCAGAGCCACCGCAGCCACCATCAGGCCGAGGCTGACAATAATGCCACGATAGCCGCTGCCGAGCACCAGGCTGGAGGTTTGCGCGGCAATTTCCCCGGTTTCATGGGCAGCCTGCGCCAACAGTTCGGTCGGAGCCCTATCTATGCCCTTTACTGCGCGGTCTCCGGCTTTGGGATCGAAATTGCTGTCTTTAAACGCCTGTAAACCTGTTCGGTACGCAATACCCATGTTCTGATGGGCTGCCAGGAATTGCCGCAGCAACTCTTTTGCTTTGGGACTCCGCAGGCTTTGCTGCAAGGATAATGCGAGATCACGGGTCTTGAGTTCTTCTTTTTCAAAGTTCCCCCAGTATTTGTCCATTGCCGTCGCATCGCCGCCGCGCAGCAAAACATCTTTCCACTCCTGAACCTGGGTCTTGAATGAGACTTCCATTTCCAGGATGTTGCGTGCGTCATTTCTGCGGCCTTCGACTTCATGATCGAAAGCGCGGATGCTGCTCCACGACAGCCACAAACCGGACAGCGAGGCGGCTAGGAGGAGAACCGTTCCGGTGCCCGATATCATCAACAGTTTGTTGCGTATGCTGCGCTGGATAAAGTCCATTATTGATCACCTTCAGGAGTCATGTCGAAATACTGTTCAAGTAAAGACAGACTTTATACTCCGCTGCCCGGCATGGTATTTAACGAATAAGGCAGGGAAAATGTCGTATTTGTCGCGCAGCGCGTAAAAAACGGTTTACACGGCGACAGGCGCTTTAATCGCGGGGTGCGGGTTGTAGCCTTCGAGAGAAAAATCCTCGAATCTGAACGCAAAAATGTTATTTACTTCAGGGTTGATGCGCATCGCGGGAAGAGGGCGCGGCTCGCGCGCCAACTGCAAGCGGGTTTGCTCCAGATGATTGAGGTAAAGATGCGCGTCGCCGAGGGTGTGCACAAAGTCCCCCGGCTTGAGGCCGCATACCTGCGCGATCATCAGCGTAAGCAGCGCATAGGAGGCGATGTTGAACGGCACGCCGAGGAAGATGTCGGCGCTGCGCTGGTATAACTGGCAGGACAGCTTGCCGTCCGCGACATAAAACTGGAAAAAGGCATGACACGGCGCCAAAGCCATCCGCTCCAGTTCGCCCACGTTCCACGCCGAAACAATCAGGCGCCGCGAATCGGGGTTGCTCTTGATCTGCGCGATCACCTCTGAAATCTGGTCGATCACATGGCCGTCCGGCGCTGTCCACGAGCGCCACTGCTTGCCATACACCGGCCCGAGGTTGCCGTTTTCATCGGCCCATTCGTCCCAGATGCTGACGCCGTTTCCCTTGAGGTATTTGATGTTGGTGTCGCCCTGCAAAAACCACAGCAACTCATGCACGATGGATTTCAAATGGCATTTCTTGGTGGTCACAAGCGGGAAACCCTCGGCCAGATTGAAGCGCATCTGGTAGCCGAACACGCTGAGGGTGCCGGTGCCGGTGCGGTCGGATTTTTTCGTGCCATGCTCCAGCACGTGCTGCATCAGGTTGAGGTAGGTGCGCATAAATATCGGGAAACGGTTTGGTTTGACGGATGTTAATGAGTGCCTGGAAATTGACCCGCAAGGGGTGCGAATGCTAGCACAAATCATCTTGCTCAAGTCTTGCGCCATGCATTTCATTTGATCAGCCAGCGTGATCTGCGCTTTGTCCGTCTTTTATTGTAAGTACTTGATTTTATTAAATATTTTTATGGCCCGGGTGGGCATGTGGCGCACGCCACTGTCAGCCCGGGTGTTTCTTCTTCGGCATATATAAATCGGTAATGCTGCCTTCGGCAATCTCCGCCGCGAAGCCTGTAGTTTCAGACAGTGTGGGGTGCGGGTGGATGGTGAGCGCCAGGTCTTGCATGTCTGCGCCCATTTCCAGCGCCAGCACACTTTCCGCCAGCAGCTCGCCGGCATTGACGCCGACTATGCCCGAGCCGAGGATGCGCATGGTGTCGGGATCGTACAGCACCTTGGTGAGGCCTTCCTCGCGCCCAACCGATAATGCGCGGCCGCTTGCCGCCCACGGGAATACCGCTTTCTCGTAGGCAATGCCCTGTGCCTTCGCCTGCGTTTCGGTGAGGCCCATCCACGAAATTTCCGGGTCGGTATAGGCCACCGACGGAATAGTCAGCGCATCGAAACTTGCCTTGTGGCCGGCGATCACTTCGGCGGCAACCTTGCCCTCGTGCACCGCCTTGTGCGCCAGCATCGGGTCGCCGACGATGTCGCCGATCGCGTAGATGTGCGGCACATTGGTGTGCTGCTGCTTGTCCACCGGGATGAAGCCGCGCTCATTTACCAGCAGCCCGGCGGCTTCCGCATTGATCTCGCGTCCGTTCGGGCGGCGTCCCACCGCCATCAGCACGCGGTCATACAATTGCGGCGCGGGTGCGCTGTCGCCTTCGAAGGTGACCAGCAGTCCTTCTTTTTTTGCGTCTATCCGGCTGACTTTGGTTTTCAGGTAAATGGCTTCGTAGCGTTTGGTTATGCGGTTATGCAAGGGCTTGACCAGGTCGCGGTCGGCTCCGGGGATGAGCTGGTCCATCAGTTCCACCACCGAAATCTTGCTGCCCAATGCGTCATACACGGTGGCCATTTCCAGGCCGATAATACCGCCGCCGATAATCAGCATGCGTTTGGGCACATCGGCCAGCGCCAGCGCGCCGGTGGAGTCGATGATGCGCGGGTCGTCGTAGGGGAAGCCGGGGATGCGCGCCACGCTGGAGCCCGCGGCAACGATACAGTTGTCGAAGGTGATGGTCTTGTTGCCGTCCGCGGTTTCCACCAGCAGACTGCCGGCCGAGCTGAATTTCGCGACGCCCCGCACCACTTGCACTTTGCGTTGCTTGACCAGTCCGGCAAGGCCGCCGGTGAGCTTGCCGACCACGCTTTCTTTCCAGCTGCGTATCTTGTTGATGTCGATCCTGGGCTTGCTGAAAGTAACGCCGTGATGTGAAACCTCTTCCGCCTCGGTGATTACCCTGGCGACATGCAGCAGCGCCTTGGACGGAATGCAGCCCACGTTCAGGCACACTCCGCCGAGCGCGGCGTGCTTCTCGATCAGCACCACCTGCTTGCCGAGGTCGGCGGCGCGGAATGCGGCGGTGTAGCCGCCGGGGCCTGCTCCCAGCACCACTACTTCGGCGTGGATGTCGCCTGTGACGGCAGGCGAAGAAATCCCCCCCAGTTCCCATTTTACAAAGTGGGGAACAGTGTTTTGCCGGTTTGCGGCAGATGCGGTAAGCGCAGCCGTCTCCCCTTTGGGTAAAGGGGGGGCAGGGGGGATTTCAGCCTGTTCAGTTTCTGTACTTTCAAGCATCAGAATCACGCTGCCCTCGCTGACGGTATCGCCCGCTTTGAGCTTGAGCTCCTTCACTACACCGCCAGCGGGGGCGGGTACATCCATCGTGGCCTTGTCGGTTTCCAGCGTAATCAGCGACTGTTCCGCCGCTACGGTGTCACCAACCTTCACCAGAATTTCGATTACGGGAATATCCTTGAAGTTGCCGATGTCCGGTACCTTGACTGCGATGGTTTTGCTCATGTTGATTCTTTCTCCAGTTTTGCCGTCATTCCCGCGCAGGCGGGCATCCAGCGATTGTATTCAAGATGCTTTGGGTGTTGTCCTCGCCTTTGCGAGAGAGCTATTTAATGACTGGATTCCCGCCTGCGCGGGAATGACGGTTTAAATTCGAATCTGCCCGCTACCGAGCACAATATATTTCTGCGAGGTCAGCCCCTCCAGCCCAACCGGGCCGCGCGCATGGATCTTGTCGGTGGATATGCCGATCTCTGCGCCCAGGCCATATTCAAAGCCGTCGGCAAAGCGTGTCGACGCATTCACCATCACCGAGCTGGAATCCACCTCGCGCAGGAAGCGCATCGCGCGGGTGTAGTTTTCCGTCACGATGCTGTCGGTGTGCTGCGAGCCATAAGTGCCGATATGCTCGATCGCTGCATCGATCCCGGCAACCACGCGCACGCTCAGGATAGGAGCAAGATATTCGGTGTGCCAGTCTTCCTCGGTGGCGGCTTTCATCCGGCTCACCAGTTTGCGCGCGGCTTCATCACCGCGCAGCTCCACGCCCTTGTCGAGGTAAATTTTGCCAAGCCGGGGCAAAACTTCGGCGGCAATCCCCTGTGCCACCAGCAGGGTTTCCATCGCATTGCATACGCCATAACGGTGGGTCTTGGCGTTGTCGGCAATGCGTATTGCTTTTTCCAGATCGGCTTCATCGTCTATATATACATGGCAGACGCCATGCAAATGCTTGATAACCGGAATGCGCGCATCTGCGGACACGCGCTCGATCAACCCCTTGCCGCCGCGCGGCACGATCACATCCACATACTCTTTCATCGTGATCAGCTCGCCTACTGCATCGCGGTCGGTGGTGTTGATCACCTGCACCGCAGTGTCAGGCAAACCGGCAGCCTTGAGACCGGCCTGCACGCAAGCCGCGATGGCCTGGTTGGAATGTATTGATTCGGAACCGCCGCGCAAAATCGCGGCATTGCCGGACTTGATGCACAGGCCTGCCGCATCGGCGGTTACATTGGGGCGCGATTCGTAAATGATGCCGATCACGCCCAGCGGCACGCGCATCTTGCCGACCTGGATACCCGACGGGCGAAACTTCAAGTCGGTGATCTCGCCGATCAGGTCGGGCAGTTGCGCAATCTGGCGCAAGCCTTCCGCCATGCTGTGGATGGTTTTGTCGTCCAGCGTGAGCCTGTCCAGCGACGCGGCATCCAGCCCGTTCGCACGCGCGTGGCTCACATCCCTGGTGTTGGCCGCAATCAGCGCCGCACTGCTGTCCGCCAATGCCTGCGCAATCGCTTCCAGCGCATGGTTCCTGGCATTGGTATCGGCCTGCGCCATCAGGCGCGCAGCGGCTCGCGCCTGTTTCCCGACTTGTTGCATGTATGTTTTGAGGTTTTCCATTATTGTTCCATTGTTAATGCAAGTTTCAGCCGTGCCGTTAATTTGTTCCTGATGTTACACGTAAGTCATTCCCGCACGGGCGGTAATCCAGACACATCCAACAACCACCACGCCGTGGGGCAACATCCAAAATATGGTTTTGTCCGCTGCGCGGAACTTATATAATCAGCTGGATTCCCGCCTGCGCGGGAATGACGGAGTATTTGCTTTTACAACTGCTGCTCTCATTTTAAAGCGCCGGCTTCATTAATGGAAAACTCAATAATGAGCAATCCGGGACAAAACAAAAGTTTCTTCTGTGTTTAGTCGGTACGGGAAGTGATTCCTTATAAAATCTCGTGCCATAAATCACGCCAATCAGGATTTTTAGATTCAATTAACCTGATTTTCCATGCACGATTCCACTTCTTGATTTGCTTTTCCCGGGTGATTGCACTTTCCATGTCACAGTGCAGTTCGAAGTAAACCAGCAGATGCACAGCATAGCGTCTGGTAAAGCTTTCTATAAAATCATTCTGATGTTCCCACACCCGCTTGATCAGGTTGCGCGTTACGCCAGTGTACAGAGTGCCGTTGCGCCGGCTGGCAAGAATGTAAACGGCGGGCTGCATGTTCGGCATTTTACTGGATTCGGCTCTGTGCGGGAACAGCGCCGGTAATGGTAAAATGAAACAGGCCACAGATAATGGTAAAACTTCGTCATTCCCGCGCAGGCGGGAATCCGGCAATTGAAAGCACTCTCGCGCAGCGAGGCAAAACCTCAACAGGCAAATTTGTCCGCCACGCGGAACCCATATGTAATACTGGATTCCCGCCTGCGCGGGAATGACAGATTGCTTGAGTTGCAGCGGTATTGCTCATGCGCGGGAATGACGGCTATTGAAAATGTTTCGTCTTGAGTTTAACAGCAGTTCAATCATCGAAAGCACAGCATGTCCGATATTCTGAAAAAAATCCTTGCGGTAAAGGCACAGGAAGTTGCCACTGCCAAACTGGCAATCCCCATGGCTGCCATACGCGCTGAAGCGGAGCAAGCCGGCGGAGTGAGAGATTTCACCGCTGCAATACGCAGCAAGATTGCTGCAGGTTTGCCGGCCGTGATTGCCGAAATCAAAAAAGCCAGCCCGAGCAAAGGGGTATTGCGCGCAGACTTTAATCCGGCTGAAATTGCGGCCAGCTATGCAAAACATGGTGCGGCATGCCTGTCGGTATTGACCGATGAACAGTTCTTTCAGGGCAGTGCCAGTTATCTGCAGCAGGCTCGCGCAGCCTGTGCCATTCCGGTATTGCGCAAAGATTTCATGGTCGACAGCTACCAGGTCTATCAGTCCCGGGCGATGGGGGCGGATGCCATCCTGCTGATTGCCGCAGCGTTGAGCCGGCAGCAGATGCGCGAGTTTGAGGCGCTGGCGCACAGCCTCAAGATGGCCGTGCTGGTCGAGGTGCACGATGCGGCAGAGCTGGATATGGCACTGCAACTGACCACGCCGCTGATCGGCATCAACAACCGCAACCTGCGCACTTTTGCAGTCAGCCTGCAAAATACTTTGGATTTGCTGCAGCGTATTCCGCATGATCGCATCGTGGTCACCGAAAGCGGTATTCTCAAGCGGGAAGATGTAGCGCTCATGCGCAGCCACGAGGTGCATGCTTTTCTGGTCGGCGAAGCATTTATGCGCGCAGCGGATTGCGGGATGGAACTGGAAAAGGTGTTTGCCGCATAAACCCAGATCATCCTTTTAGCCCCGCGCCATTCCCGCGCAGGCGGAATCCGGCCACAAGCCAGTCCGTTATTGCCTTCATTAATGCGTCATTCCCGCGCAGGCGCATAAGCGCTAACTTAATAGCTCATACAACCGCTCTGTCTGTCGAACTCGCCGACGTGGCGGCTCGGCAAGCTGATGGGCGATGCGGCTCCAATCCTTGACGGCATC
>Ga0315268_10007843_pt1 | contig 11192 bp, 9 predicted proteins | sample C1_top_MG_FD_204535 | JGI IMG/M metagenome (GOLD analysis project Ga0315268, IMG submission 204535) | Sediment microbial communities from Yellowstone Lake, YNP, Wyoming, USA - C1_top | ecosystem: Environmental > Aquatic > Freshwater > Lake > Sediment | place: USA: Wyoming | collected 2017-08-01 | reverse complement strand
TCCGGCGCGTAGGCGTCCGCACCGATTTGCTTGGCGAACGCATCCGTCAGCGGCGCGCCGCCCACCATCACCTTGACCGACCCGCGCAACCCCGCCTCCTGCAACGCCTCAATCGTCGTCTTCATGCCCACCATCGTCGTCGTCAACAGCGCGCTCAACCCCACCAGCCTCGGCTGATGCTCACGCACCGCCGCGACGAATTTCTCCGGCGACACGTCCGTGCCCAGGTCCACCACTTCGAACCCCGCGCCCTCTACCATCATCCTGACCAGGTTCTTGCCGATGTCGTGCAGGTCGCCCTTGACCGTCCCGATGACGTACTTGCCTGCGCTGGGCACGCCTCCCTTCGCCAGCAACGGGCGCAGGACGTTCATGCCCGCGTGCATGGCGCGCGCGGCGATGAGGACTTCCGGGACGAACAGGTCGCCCGCCTTGAAATCCTTGCCGACTTGATCCATGCCCGCGATCAAGCCGCCTTGCAGCACCTCAGTGGGCGCCAGGCCCTTGTCCAATGCCTGCTGAACCAGTTCAGCCACCTCGTCTGCTTCACCTGCGTACAACTGTGAGACGATCTTGCTCAATACGTCTGCCATTTCTTCTTGCCTCCTTGTCGAATCTATCGGCGGATTGGTTTATGCTGACCGCGCTAGACTCGGTCGCCCTACCGCCGTGAATGTCAACTCTGTGCCTAGATAGACCGGCTCATTCCAGCCGCCCCCCGTAGGGACGTTGTGATCCAATCGGACCATCTGCACCTGCACCTGATCTGCGCCGGCCTGACGGGCCAACGCTTCCAACTGGACGGGCGCCAACCGTTCAGCATAGGCCACCCCTTCTTCGACCGAGGAAAAGTCAAGCACCGAATCGGGCAAATGCAGGCGAACATGATGATCGTCACTCAATGGAAGAATACTCGCTTCGATCCGCTGCACGACGCTGCCTGCCACCGCGCCGACAGCGTTTGCAACGTCCGCGTGATTGGGAATAATCAACTCGGTATGCAGTTGACCGGCAACACGAGGCAGATAGGCTTCCACTGGCGCGCCGATGGCAACGAGTGGCCTGTGAAGCTCCAACTGGCAGCCGAGGTCGGATCGAACCACGCGCTCCTCGCCAAGCGCACGCGCAAGCAATGCCGCCGAAGGCTCGAGTTCCGCGCACAGCGCGCCGGGCAAAGCCGACTCGTCGCTCAATACTTTGCCGACCAACGCCGTCGTCACCCGATCCGAGACGCCGTTGACCACACTCTGACAAAATGCTTCAGGCGACAGATTCACCCGCGCCGCAAGAAGCATTGCGCCCAGCCGTGAGGCTGTGGTGTTCCAACGTTCGAATTGCCCCATCACGTGCAGCGCATCAGTGGGCGTAAAGCCCGCGCGGAGAACCAGGCGCAGAGACTCTAATCGTTCGATCTGTTGAACTGCCCACGAGCCAAAGCGCGCCCTGTCTGTCAGCGAACTCAAAGGCAGGGGAGCGTGGCTCAGTTGCCGCAAAAGCTCTGCATCATCTTCCGAGACCGCAGCCGTCGGCTGGCGCAGTCCCAAAACAAACTGTCCTGCCAGATGATTCGGTTTGCGCGAAAGCTGCGCAACATGCCGATCCAACTCGGCCATTATCTCTGGATACAGACTGGCTAACAGGCACAGGGGCATCACTCGCCGGGGACCGATCAAGATACGGCCTTGCCCATCAATGCGCACATCGCTGTCGCCGCCCAGCCCAATCGTGTGAACATCCACGGCCTGCACCATCGTCCGCCACTCACCGACCTGCGCGCCTTTTGGGTTGAGCCGGGGGCGGCCGTCGTTGAGCGCGGCGATGTCGGTCGTCGTGCCACCCACATCCACGGTCCACACGTCACGGCGTCCTGCCAGGTGCCAGGCTCCCACGACGCTGGCTGCCGGCCCGGAAAGAATCGTTTCCACTGGGCGCTGCATGGCCCACTCGGCCTTGACCAGCGAACCGTCGCCTTTGACGATCATCAGCGGAGCAGAGACGCCTTGCTCGTCGAGTGTGGAGCGTACGGTGGCGATCAGCTCGCGCAGCAAAGGGATCAAGCGCGCATTGAGCGCCGCCGTCGTCGCTCGCCGCACGGCGTTGAGGTGTGTGGTCAGCTCGTGGCCGCAGGTCACTGGCATCGTCTGACCATCCTGTGCGGTCAATTCCTCGATCATCGCGCGGACGCGCAACTCGTGAGCCGGATTGCGCACACCAAAATAGCCGGACACGGCAAAAGCTTCCACTTGATCACGTTGCGCCAGAATGGCTTCGCGAGCGGCGGATTCATCCAACGGCTCGACCTCATTGCCGGCTCCGTCGTGGCCGCCGCGCAGATAGACGACGTCCCGCGTCACCAGATCGCGCTCAAAGCCAAACTGTTGAATGAGCGTGGGATCATAGCCGATGAGCAAAAGACAGACCGAGCAGCCTCGGCCTTCGACAATGGCGTTGGTTGCCAGCGTCGTGGAGAGAGAGACTAGGTCAATATCGGCGGGCCAGACCGAGGCAGCCGTGTGCTCCAAGACCTCGGTTACGGCTTGCCCGATGCCGATGGACAAGTCGTGATAGCTGGTCAAGGCTTTGGCTTTTGCCAGAACGTGATCGTTGGTGTGATCCACCAGCACGGCGTCGGTGTACGTGCCGCCTGTGTCAATGCCTAAAGCGATGGTCATCTATGCTGCTCGCCTGGTACGTCTTTTCGCCGCCAACAAGTGTCTTTCAATGAACAAAACTCGCAAATAGGACGAGTGTGAGACGGGTCGTAATCAGGGCCAAGCCCAATCAACATCGAACAAGATTTTTGCGGCTCCAACATACATCCGTCGTTGAGCCGCACCGCGATCTGGTCGAGCGGCACCAGCAAGCACAGTTCGCGCTGACCCGTGACAGGCCAGCCCACCAGCGACCCTGGCGCAAGCGTCGGCCCTGCATTCCACCCCAATTCGGCGGCTCGCTGCTCGGCCCGACGCCGCATCGCTTCGCTCACCTTGCCCAACATCATCACGCCGACGCTATCAAGCATGAAAGCAAGCAGATCGTGCCCCGCCGAGTGCAGCTCGTGCACTCGGCGCTCAAGCGCAGGGCCAATCGTGTTCACCGCAATCACCGCTTGTTTGGCCGGAGTCATCAAATCAACTTTGGGGCCGATGGTCAATCGTCTTTCAGTGCGGCCGTCGTCAATCAAAACACGCTGACCGACGATGCTCTTGACTTGACATTCCACCCAGATGCCGGCCGGTGCAGCCAACCCTTGACCCCAGGCGATTGCTTCTCGTGCGACGGCGAGCAGCGCCGGATTGGGCGAATCCGAGCGACCCCGCCTTTGCGCCTGAACCACTGCTTCTGGCGTGAGAGTCAACGACACGTCGCGCAAGATAGTCATGGGACGGTTGCCTCCCGCGTTGGACCTGTTCACACGCAATTCGTCATGCAAAAGTATCGGCAGCCACAAAGATTAGCGCAGCATTCGCGTTAGCTCTTGCACATTCGGGACTTGATCGAATTGCCAGGCCAAACCGGTCAATTCACTGGCGCGAGCTTTATCCAGAACGTGGCTCACGAGCCAACAGAATTTGTCTTCCATTTTGCGCTCGTCCCAACCGGATTGAGGAAAGCTCAGTCCACCCTCCACCAATCCCGAGTTGAACTCCTGGCCGTCCTTGATGGCAATCGTCACTCGGCTGGCAAAGCGGCCGCGCGGATCGCCTTTTTCATACAGGCGGCGCAACTCGTTCAATTCTTCCGATTCCTGTACCTCGACCCGTTGGGCCAGTGCGCGGATCCTCTCATCATTCAGCTTGAGTTCAAGCGTTTGCTGTGGGCCGATTTCGCCATCAACAAGCATCGCGGCTACGGGCCACGCCAGATTGAATTGCGCTTCCTCAGCGGTGGTCGGCAAGCGCGTGCCCAACTGCGCCGATTCGTGAAAGGTCTCGACGTGAATCCTGGCGATGTCATCCAGCTCGATGTGATAGGCTTCGGCAAGACGCTTGGCTCCTTCGACGGCAGCGTGCGCCCACCCGCAACAAGCATAGCCCTTAGCCTTCCACCATCAGATAATCGTGCCCAATATCGCATACCCAATCACGATACTTTTCAAGGGATAGGAGGCTGGGGATGCCTGTGAAGCCATAGGACGCCAGCTCGGCGGCGTTGATGCCCGTCATGGCTCCCCAACCGATGCCGTGCTTGACCATAGCCGGATGTTCAACGTCTCTCATCATAGGGAGGTTGGGCGCATGATATTCGGCGATGCCCAGGGCGTGCCAAGTTTGGGCGGGAGTGAGACCCATCAGGTGCGCGGCAACGGCTGCGCACGCTACCGACCCCCACGAGCCACACGCCTGGTACACCTCACGAGAAGCGTGCCAGCATCGTCCCACGCGGTGGGCCACTTCGTAGCCCACGACCATGGCCGAAAGCAACTGTGCGCCGCTCAATCCGCGGGCTTCGGCCAGGGCCAGGGCAGTCGGAAAGATCTGCGCGCCGGCGTGCCCGTAAGCATACCTGGCCCCGTCGTCTGCGTCAATTCCGTTTGCCGCGTTGCCATTGGCAAAGGCCGCGCCGGTGACGCTTGCTCGCTTGTCGTGCAGCAAAATGGTTGCCTCGCCACCCGGCATTCGCTCAGAAGCAAAAGCTGCCGCGACGCGGCTGACTTGCGTGAGAGTGCCGCTGAGTAAAGCGCCCAAGTTGTCTAGCAGGCACAACTTGGCTTTGCGCTGAACGTCGGCTGGGAGACCATCCCAGACCGTATTGCAAATGAACTTGGTGACTTGGTCGCTGCTATCCATGTCAAAGGCCGACCGCCGCCTATCTTGGCGAAGGTTGCAACTGCATTCCAACCTTCGCAAGGATGCCGGCTCGAAGTCTAGAGATGCCAGGACCCGCCGTCTTCGCGGATCACATGGTCTAGCACCGCGTCGCGCGTCGCGCTGATTTCATCGAGCATCGCTTTCCGAGCGGCGGCTACGTCCCGCTTTCGCAACGCCTCGATAGTGTCCGGGTGCGTGGACATCTGGGACTCGCCGCCGCGGCGCAATACCATAAAGCGCGCCAGCCGATCGTGCAAGCGCCCCAGCATCTCGGCCAGCTCATGATTTCCTGATGCCTCCGCAATCAAATAGTGAAAGCGCCGATTCTCGTCCGTGTAGCGGTCGTAAGACTCGTCGTCGTCACCCGTGTAACCGGCATGGACATGTTCGAGTTGTTCAAGACATTCGTCTGTAATGCGAGGAGCTGCTCTCTCAATCGCCGCCAGTTCGAGAATCTCGCGGAGCTCAAACAGCTCGCGCAATTCTTTGAGTGTCGTGCGGCTGATAAAGTAACCGGAACGAGGCTTGATGGTGACGAGCCCATCCTGGGCAAGCATGTGGAGCGCATCACGTAAGGGCGTAATGCTGGTCTTGTAGGTCTTGGCGAGTTCGGCCAAGCTCAACCGCTCGCCGGGCCTGCGATGCCCTGTGATGATCGAGCGGCGCAACTCTGTGTAGGCCTTGCTCTTGGATGTGTCGTACGAATCTTGCTCTGCCATCGGCCCACCTGTTACTACGTTTCCGGTCTGATTATACCATATAATATATCAGATTGCAACACGTAAAATGTCTACGACAAACACCACAGTATCATATTCACAAAGTGAAACATGTAGTATTGACATCTGATAGATTAGATTATATAATAGATATATCATACTGCTCAAAGCATTAGCGACCATTCTTCGTTACTGTTCGCAAAAATGGTCAGGCACACGAGGTGAAACCATGATCGAAACACACGGCCAAAGCATGACCACAGCGCACTATGCCCGCATGGGCGAACAAGAGTGCGAAAAGATCCACCTGGCAACTTCAGAAATCCTAGAGCGCGTGGGTGTTGATGTCCACGACGAAAAGGCTCGCCAGATTTTGATCAAGGGCGGCGCCAAGGCAGATGGGATTCGTATTCACATCCCAGAATACATGGTATCCAAGGCGTTGTCAACTACGCCCAAGCACATCAAACTGTATGATCGCAACGGCAAGGTCGCCATGCGCGCGGGTGGATACAATACCTACTATGGCGGCGGCTCGGATTGCCTCAACATTCTCGACCATCGCACCGGCGAGCGGCGCAGGCCGATGCTGAAGGATGTACAGGAAGCAGCCACTGTGATGGACGCGCTGCCGGAAATCAGTTTTGTCATGTCACTCTTTTTGCCCGAAGATGTAGACCAGCGTATCTATGATCGCTACCAGATGCAGGTCATGCTCAACAACACGACCAAGCCCATCGTCTTTGTCTCGCCCGACTTTGAAGGCTGTGTGGCGGCGGTCGAGATGTGCGAGGCAGTGGCTGGTGGAGCTGAAGCATTCCAGAAGCGTTCCTTTGCCACGTGCTACATCAACGTCACCTCGGGCTTGATCGCCAACGCCGAAGCGCTGCAAAAGTGCATGTACCTGGCCGAGAAGGGTTTGCCGCAGTTGTACATCCCGCTCAACGCTGGTGGAGTCAACTCGCCGGTCACCACGGCGGGCTGCATGGCTTCGATGAACGCTGGCATTTTGCTTGGCATCGTGCTGTCGCAACTCGTGCACGAAGGCGCGCCCATCGCTGTCCCTGGCTGGAACGGAGGCCCGTACAATCTCAAGACGATGGTGGGCAACTATGTCTTGGCCGACGAGCAAGGTGTGCCGACCTCGATGGGCAAGTACTATAACTTGCCGGTCTTTGGCCTGGGCGGCTCGACGGATTCAAAGGCGCTCGATCACCAGTGTGGAATGGAGGCGACGGTCAGCCTGATGACGGCGCTTTTGCATGGCGCCAACATCGTCCACGATGTCGGCTTCATGGACTCGGGCCTGCAAGGCTCGCTGCAATTGCAGGTTCTATGCAACGATACGATTGGATTCCTGCGCGCCGCTACTGCAGGCGTGCTCGTCAACGACGAGACGCTGGCGCTGGATGTGATTGACGAGTTAGGTCCGACTGGCAACTATCTTGGTCATCCTCACACGATAAAGCATTTCAAGGAGCCGTTCTATTCCAAGCTGGCGGACAAAGGCCCGTATTCGCAGTGGGTGGAAAAAGGCGCGACGACGATGGAGCAACGCGCAGCCAAGATGGTGGACAAGATTTTGGAAACCCACAAGCCGGTGCCTTTGCCAGCGGATGTCCAGGCGGCGATCCAAAAGATCGTCGAACGAGAACAACAGTGGATTGACAGTCGCAAATAGAATCAACCCTCATCCCCGACCCTTCTCCCTCCTAGGGAGAAGGGAGTATGCACTCCCTCCCCTCTCTCAAGGGGAGAGGCGGGGTGGGGTCAAATTGGAGAAATCAACGTGACCACAGACAAACTTTTCTTCATGCGCGATCCCTGGACGTTTGATCCCGATTTCAAACGGCCTGCGCGTTCCATAGATGATTTAGGTTTCGAGACCAAAGCGCTGCACGCCGGTTTCCGTCCCTCCGACAACCTGGAGCGGTTCAGAGCATTTGCGCCGCCCATCGTGCCTTCGATGACGTATCCTTACGAGTGCTTTGATAAAATCCCGTATCCGGTCTATGGCCGCACCAAAACGCCGACGGCGGATTTGCTTGAGCAACGCCTGGCAGCGCTCGAAGGCGGCGAGGCGTGCGTCACGGCCGGCTCTGGATCGCAAGCGTTGTTCAATCTCATCTTCACCATCGCTCGCCCCGGCGACAACGTGGTGACGACGTTGAATATTTTCGGGGAAGGCTACAAGCAAGCGACTTGCATTTTCCCTGAGCGCTGCGGCATCCAATTTCGATTCGTAGAGGATCCGGCTGATCCGAAAGCGTGGGACAAAGAGATTGATCGCAAGACACGCCTCGTGTGGGTAGAGACGCCCAGCAATCCTTGCTTGTTCGTCACCGACATCAAAGCTGTGGCCGACGTGGCGCATGCGCACAACGTGCCGTTGATGGTGGATAACACCACGGCGACTGCCGCGCTTCAACGACCGATGGAACTTGGCGCGGACATCATTTTGCTTTCGATCACCAAATTCCTTGCGGGCAACGCCACGGTATTGGGCGGGGCAATTGTCGGGCCGGAAGAGTTGACTGAGGACATTCGCTGGAACACAACCGAGTTCGTCGGCGCGATCATGCAACCCTTCGATTCATGGCTCACACTGCAATACCTCGAGACGCTCTCGCTTCGCATGGATCGGCACAGTTCCAACTCGCAAAAGGTGGCCGAGTTCCTGGCAAGTCACCCCAAGGTCAAGCGCGTCAATTATCCCGGTCTGTGCACTCACCCGCAGCATGAACTCGCCAAGCGGCAAATGAAGGCAGGCGGGGGGATGTTGTCGTTTGTGGTGCCGGGCGGCATCCCAGGCGCGCGCACTGTGATGGACAGCTTCAAGCTGGTGATTCATGCCGTCACGTTCGGCACGAGCCGCACCATCTGCATGCACCCTCGCACGATCACTCACGAGCACATGACTCAGGCTGAGCGCGACGCCGCCGGCATTGACGACGGTTTGATTCGCCTCTCCGTCGGACTGGAAACTCCACAAGACATCATCGCCGATCTGGATCAGGCGCTCGCCAGATTGTGAGAATCCAGACCTGAAGAGTCCGGGAGACCCTTCAGGTCTTTTTCAACAGGTGGACCATGTATCCGCAACACGACCGAGACAACAAAATTCCCTCTTGACTTGCGCCAAATCAATGCTATAATATTAATAGTTCTGAATTTCTGATATTCAGATAATATGAAGCAGAAACGCCGTTCACGCAACTCGCTCGTAGATCACGTCGCCCAGGATCTCCGGGAAACGATCCTGGCACGCAAGCTTCAACCCGGCGAGTTCCTGCCCTCGCAAAAAGACCTCGCCGCCCAATATGATGTTGGGCTGTCCACGGTTCACGAAGCCATCCAGGTGTTGACTGCACTCGGACTCGTCGAATCACATCCAGGCAAAGGTACATGGGTCCGGCAGGATGCTACCAGCACTCTGTTGCACCCCACTGCCGTCAAGGCCCGACTTGGTGAACTCAACGCCCGTCAACTCTTCGAAGCTCGCTCGGTCATCGAAGTTGGGTTATCCAAGTTCGCTGCACAGAGAGCAACCGACCAGGACGTCCAGCGCATTCGGGCCGCCATGCAGGCGATGGAAGCCGCCCAAGATAATGATGCCTTTGTCGAAGCGGACATCGAGTTCCACCTGGCGGTGGCGCAGGCAGGACACAATGGATTGCTCGAACAGTTCTATCATGTCGCGCGCGAATTATTGTCCGAAGTCGCCATCGAGCTAATTGCACTGCCCACTGTGAAAGAAGCTTCGATGCCGCTTCAGGCCGCCGTCGCTAAAGCTATCGAGCAGCACAATGTTCCAAAAGCAGAAAAGGCTGCGTTGGCCCACATGAAGTACATCGAGGAATTGCTCGACCAATACGAATAAACGTGCAAAGGAGAAGCGTCATTATGAAGACCTCTAATTCTGTTGCATTTCGGTCGCCACAGTTCTCGTTGCTGTCCGAAACCCAGATGCGCGACATCAACTCGGCGGCGCTTGAAGTCCTGCGACGTACCGGCGTCCGTTTCCATCACAAGCAAGCCCTGGAGATGCTCAAAAAGGCCGGTGCTTTCATCTCTGATGACAACCTGGTCAAGTTCCCGGCTCGCCTGGTGAAGGATGCATTGTCTTCCGCGCCGAGCCGCGTGATGATGTGTGACCGCGACGGTAAACCTGCAATGGCGCTCGAAGGCTGCAACGTCTACTTTGGCGGCGGCTCGGATTGCCTCAATTTGCTCGATCCAAACACGGGCGAGCATCGCAAATTCCTCGAAACTGACATCATCAATGGTTACAAGTTGATTGACGCGCTGCCGAACATTCACTTTTTGATGTCCATCGGCATTCCGGCGGACGTGGACACCAACTTGTTCTATGACGTGCAGATGGCGCGGATGCTCGAATACTCGACCAAGCCCATCGTGTTTGTGACGAATGACAAGGCGAGCTGTCAGCGCGCGATTGACATGGCCGCAGCGGCGGCGGGTGGTTATGAGGCGCTGCGCGAACATCAGCACATTCTGCTCTACTCCGAGCCTAGCTCGCCGCTCCAGCAATCGGAGACGGCGGTGGACAAGCTGTTGATGATGGCCGAATACGAGTTGCCTGTCGTCCATTCGCCCGGCCCGCAGATGGGCGCGGTCGTGCCGATTACGATGGCAGGTGGTCTGGCGGTCTCAGTGGCCGAAATCCTGTGCAGTCTGGTGGTGCATCAACTCAAGCGGCCCGGCGCGCCGTTCGTCTTTGGGGCGGGGCTGCATCACATGGACATGGGCTCGATGCAAATTTGCTATGCGTCGCCTGAATTCCAGCTCACCAAGGCGGCGATTGCGCAGTTGGGCCGCTGGTATGGCCTGCCCACCTGGGGCTATGCGGGCTGTTCCGACTCGAAGGTGATGGACGAGCAGGCCGCCGTCGAAGCAACCCTGTCCGTCATCATGGCAAAATTTGGCGGATCGAACCTCGTGCACGATGTAGGCTACATGGAAAGCGGCCTCACAGCTTCGTTCGAGATGTTCGTGTTGACCGACGAACTCGTGGCAATGGTGGATCACATGCTCAAAGGCATCGAGGTCAACGACGACACGCTGATGCTCGACGAGATTCACCAAATCGGCCCCGGCGGCAATTACATCGGCACCAAGCAGACGCTCAAACGCTTTCGCGAGTTCTGGTTCCCCGGTCTGCTGGATCGCAAGATTCGCCCTCAGTGGCTCGATGCAGGCGGGACGACGATGGGTCAGCGCCTCAACGCCAAAGTCAAGGACATCCTGGCGAATCATCAGCCCAAGCCGCTCGAGCCAGCCAAGAAGCAAAAGCTACAAGAGATTGTGGCTCGGGCCAAAGTTGCATAAACCTGTGTCTGGCGCTAACCAGAATTCCGAGTCGGAATATCGACTTGAGTCGGCTGTGTTGGCAGGCTGAAGCCAGCGTTCCAAAAGTATGTCAGGAGGCAAGAAGAAATGGCAGACGTATTGAGCAAGATCGCCTCACAGTTGTACGCAGGTGAAGCAGACGAGGTGGCTGAACTGGTTCAGCAGGCATTGGACAAGGGCCTGGCGCCCAATGAGGTGCTGCAAGGCGGCTTGATCGCGGGCATGGATCAGGTCGGCAAGGATTTCAAGGCGGGAGACCTGTTCGTCCCGGAAGTCCTCATCGCCGCGCGCG
>Ga0315268_10007842_pt1 | contig 11192 bp, 7 predicted proteins | sample C1_top_MG_FD_204535 | JGI IMG/M metagenome (GOLD analysis project Ga0315268, IMG submission 204535) | Sediment microbial communities from Yellowstone Lake, YNP, Wyoming, USA - C1_top | ecosystem: Environmental > Aquatic > Freshwater > Lake > Sediment | place: USA: Wyoming | collected 2017-08-01 | reverse complement strand
TCTGAACGACCAAGCCGCCCATTCGAGGCAATCGTTCAGCCATGTGTTCAAAAATCTCACTCGCCGGCGTAATGGGATAGCCAGCAAAGAAACGGCAGCCAACCGCAATGGCGCCTTCAGCGCAGGCCTCGTTGCCCTGCCAAAAATGCGTCCCAGGGAATATTGCTTTTTTCAACTCCGTATTCCTCCCAATGAATATTCGGTATGGGGACTCATTTATTTGCAGATTCACTTATAGGCATACTGTAGCATCACAATCACAACAAGTCATGATTGATACAGCAGACAGTAACATCGACATGGCGCTGAGAATCCATTAAAGTTGGGGAAATAAGTTTATATCCCTCTTTTAGGCTCTGACATCATGAGAGAAAAATGTTGGGCTACAGAGAAGAAATCTGGGCTTCCATTAAGAAGTCCTCCGGAATGATCCTGACAATAGCTGGACTGCTTCTCATGGCTTTTGGACTACTTAATCTGACTATGGTAGGGTCATTGCTCTTCGCCGTTGGCCTGCTTTTCGGTCTGATGCTGGTGATTAGTGGTATTATTTTACACTTTGATTGGCTTCCAACTAATATTAGGTCTAAGGATGGCATGGGTTCCCTTCTGATTTGTCTCTCACCGTTTCTGCTCGCATCAGGATTGATATGCTTTTTTGTAGCTCTGCCAGACGTAAACGCTGCCTCGTTTATCCAACAGACTGTTGCCCGTGGCCGCCTTAAACCAGACGCATATATTCTGCAAGTGCCTTACGTGCGAATCTACCTCTGGCTCGCGTTACTGTTACCGGCGTCCGGCGTTATTGCCTTTGTTACAGGACTTTTTCTCAGGATTCTAGACGACTTTTTCTAGAACCTGACTGCTGGCGAGCTGCCCTGGGCATATTGAGCTACTGGTCCAGACTCTTTTTCTTGATTTGACAGATGCTAATGGCTATAGTCTAGTTTCCCTCGTGCTCGTACTGGATGGGTGCAGAGGCGAAGCCTGAAGGTTTTGGAATTAAGAAAAAGGGGAGGTTTGTTGGGTTAGTGTTGAGGGGTGAGCTATGGATGAAGTACTCCTATAGGAGGCCCGTCCCAAAAGGCGCTGACAACGCTAATGTCGAGTATGTCGACTTTACCGTCTGGTATGCCTAGTACTTGGCCGTCGCCGGCAGACGTTGCACCATCGCCGCCCGTTAAATCGGCTTGTGGTGCGTAACCCAGTAAGCCTACGGGTGGACCGCCCCAGTGAGCGCTTATCACGGCCGCGTCTACTACGTTGACTAAGCCGTCGTTGTTGGCGTCGCCCATGTGAGTCCATGCTTTCCATAAATGGTACGCATACACGCCCGGATAAACTGGGTTGTAGTACCAAGCGCGCACCCAGTCGCGTTCCCAATGGCGTCCAAGTGTGGCAACTAGGGTACACTTGGAATGTCGTCTAGGGCGTATATGGCTTGTAGCTCATAGTAGATTGAGCGTCTCCGCCATCGGGTGTCGCCTGGAATGTTCACGCCTGGGTTGTTGTTCATTAACAGTCTTGGATCGGCTGCATCGAGTGCTCCAGCGTAAGGGGCAACATCGTCAGGTGTGATTGCGCCAGTCTCAACTAGGTCGTCGACATGTGGGTTGCTGTACTTCTGCCATTGACCGAATGTCCCCGTGCTGTGCATGAATGGAAATATAAGGTTGTCTGGATCAGGATAGTCCGCTAGCCACCCCATCATGAAGATTGGTATTCCGCTCGCTGTCATAGCAGGCAGGTATTGAGATCCCCAAGGTATGCCCCTAGGAGGGTCAATTCGGAACTTTGTTGGGTTCAGCGAATTGACGTTGTCTGTGAACACTTGAGCTGATGTTCCTCTGAACGTGCTACCAGTACTATAGGGAATCGTGAACTTCATGCCATTTGTCCACAGGGCACCAGGAGAGTATATTCTGTAACCGTCTCCAGACGCAACTGCAACGACATCAAACGAGCCATTAGCATTGATGTTCTCCGCGTGTTTTTCATTTGACGCAAACGGGATTAACCACGTGCCAATTAGTTGACTTGGACCTAGCAACATGACGTCAGATGCTGTGACGGTTCCACTGTTGTCAACATCACTGTAGATGGCTTCGCCGGAATCATAGACGCCATTGCTCAGAATATTGTCCGCATGTTTTTCGTACCCATCAAACACACTGTTATTGTTGCTGTCCCTGACTGCTGGTTCGCCAACGTCCCATTGGGTGTTCGTATTCGCGTCAAAGTATTTGTCGAGGGACCCTGGCACACTCAAAGAAGAGTCCTCAGGCGGAGCCGGCCCAACCAACACGACATCGTTTGCTGCCTCATAAAAGCCGCTTCCGTCATCTCTTATGGCAGGTTCTCCAACGCTCCACGAACTAGTGCCATCCGCATCGTAATACTTTTCACTGGTTCCTGGAGTACTCAGAACAGCTTTGAACGGCGGCAGAGGACCGACCAACATGATGTCTGATGCAAACGTTTGTAAGGCTATGTTATCTCGTTGGGCTGGTCCTTCACGCAGGATGTCGGAAGCGTCGACTTTCCCGTTGCCGTTGACATCTCTGTAGATGGCTTCGCACAAGGCCGCGTCGAGAGTGAATGTCTTGGTTGCCAAGTTCCAATTTGTGACAACTCTGTGTTCCGCTTTACCATTTCCACTGGTAATTAAGATGGTTTTGCCATTCCAATAGCCACTCGGTTCACTTCTACTAGTGTCCACAATTGTCGTCGGTGATCCACCTGTTGCCGTTCCAGTTGCCAGAAGTGATCCACCCCATGCCAACATCAGATAATTCTTAGCCTGAACGACGTCGTAAGTCGGTCCTGCTTGAGCTGGGTTGTCGTATAGTACTCCTGCGATTATCGGGTCTGATGGATGTGTTCCCTCGCCTAGGTATGCACTCTGGATCCAACCGTTATAATCGAAGGCGTATGCGAAGCCTTTCCTAACATTGACATCGCTGAATATGTCTGGCGGAATCCCGTTTGGACCAAATGTGCCTGGTGCATACCACATTGGAGCATACGGGTTTGTTCCGCCAAAGGTGTTGATGTCGAAGGTGAAGAATGCGGCTGTCACTGACAACGTGTTCAGGACATCAGGTTCTGGCGTAGGCTCACCTGGCTCTGGAACACCGTTGCCGTACCAACCACGTACTCCAGGCTGTCCCAACAATGTTGCGGTCAAGGTTCTGTCGAAATAAGCCATGTCGGTGACTCCGTTTAGAAATCTCGTTTGCATTAAACTGCTGCTTGTCAAATAGTTCCAAACAACAGTCGAGATGTAACCTTGCAGACGTTCAATGCTATCCTCTGCCTTCCGCGCTGGCCATCCATCCCAGTAGTCATCGAATTTCACGACAGACCATCCCACACTTGGATTCCAGAAACTGAATCTGTACGGCCCTGTGCCCATCATGCCGCTCGCTATCTCTGAGATTGGTGGGTCGTGCCAAGTGTTGTATATGTATGCCCAGTTGCTCCATCCGCCCGACACAGAGGCAATGTCGAGACCGCCTTGGCTTATAACCCAAGCTTTGTTAACGATTCCAGCCCAGGCCTGGGACAAAATCTGCAACCAGATTTTGTCGGGAGCAGGCAGAACCATGTTGAACCAAACGTGAGTGGCGTTGTTTTCAACTGCGTGGTCAATTTTCTTTCCGAAGTTAGGGTCGGTAACTGGGTCGTACGAATAGTAGTCGCCAAGCAACCAGATTATGATCATCCACAGTGGACCACCGGCTCTATCCTGAACCATCCACCTCTCAAACGAATACTCAACATCTTCAATCGTGAGTACGTCGCCGTTGTGGAATTTAATTGGTTGTCCAGTCGAGTTGGTGAGCCTTATCTCAAAAGTGACCCGCTTGACCCATGATACGCCTTCCGGGCTTATTTCATTGATGGTTTTTGACTGCCAAGTCTTTGCCAGTTTCGGGACGAACATATCTGTTTTGCCAGCTTGGTAATACCCACCCAAACCAGTGTAGTCGCGATCAAAGAACACCAAAGTCTCGTAGACGTTGAAGACTACTTCGGCGCTGGCTGTGTCGTAGATCCACGCGGGGTCGAGGCTTTCGGGTTCACCGATAGTGTCGATGTTCAGTGTTGAAGGATCAGGAGCACCCCAGATGTTCGGGTTAGGCGTCAAATCGGCGTTGTGCGCAAGCGCAGAGGAAATCTCAGTAATCAACAAAAGAGACAATAGAGTCCACACTATAATGCTCTTGTTCATTTTCCTCTCTCCCAAGATTCTTGAATCAACCGTATATAAAAATCGGGTTAAATAAGCATATAAAGCTTATCGAAATGAGACCAATTTATCAATGATGGGAATTAAACCGACAAATCATCACTTGGACGCTTCGTAGAAGCACGCCTGAATGCTTTAGCTGCCATCAAGCGATTATTCCGTGTCAAAGAATGCAGGCACGCATTATAACCCACGCGCTTAATTAGCCCCTTCCACCAAATCAAACCACTGGATTCAAGCGCGGCCGTAGTCTAGCTTGGTTAGGACATCGGCTTCCCAAGCCGGCGACCCGGGTTCAAATCCCGGTGGCCGCATTACAGTATTTCTTGCAGCTAAGCGGAACATCGCAAAGCGAATTGACAGTTCTCGTAGAAAAAAAGGGAAGGTGTGCTGTTGAATGTTGAGGTAGCTGCTTAGTTACGGGTGTGAGGGCCCGGGTGGCGGACCGTCCCAGTAGGCGCTGATCAAGGCCGCGTCCAAGAGGTCCACTCTTCCATCTGGAATTCCAATAACTGGTCCTGATCCACCGCAGACGACGCCGCCTGTGCCGCCGTTGATGTCAGCTTTTGGGTTGAATCCTAGAGGCCCCACGGGTGGTCCAGGATACCAATGTGCACTTACGAGTCCTACATCAAGGATGTCGACGGCTCCATCGTTGTTGACATCGCCGAAATGAGTCACAGCTTTCCAACGGTGGTAGGCGTATTCACCCTGATATAGTGGGTTGTAGTACCAGCCTCGCATCCAGTCACGTTCCCAGTAGCGTTCCTGCGAATTAACTAACGGGACGCTTGGGGCGTCAGCAAAGTAGATGTCCTGTGCCAGATTGTAGTCACGGGCTTCAATTGCCGCATCCATCGCGGGGTTACTGTAGCTCTGCCAAGATGGCCAATTTCCCTGGCTGTGCATGTGGTCATAGAAGGCATAGTATGGGTCGGCGAGGCTCGGAGGATCAGCCCACCAAGTCCAAGTGACTATGGGCAATTCTTTGTTAACCAGTTTTGGCAGATAACCTGAGCCCCACAGTAGAGCAATTGGGTCAATGTGAAATCTCGGGTTGTAACTCTCGATAGCGGCTTCGAGTTGCAGAGCCACGAATTGCCTTGACGCGTCTCCAGTCGGGTAGTAAATCGGGAGTGTGAATCCTGTTTGCCAAAGCTCGCCACCCCAAGCTCTCTGGAAGTAGGCAATTGCTTGAGTTGAGTCGAACGAGTATTTTGGGTCTGTTGGATCGTAATAAAGAGGCTTTGGGACAGGGCAGGCTGGCTGCTCTCCGTCAATGTACACACTTTCTATGTAGGCAGTGTAATCGAAACTGTAATCGAATGCCTTCCTCACTTTTTCCCCTTCGTCTATACCCGACGTGGTGTTCTTGCCGAAGAAGTTTGGTGGAAACCCACTTTCATCGAAAGTGTTGACGGGAAGCGGAGCCTTCACTATGAAGAAGTTGTAGATCATCACATTGACCAACAACTGATCAATTGGGAAGAAACAACGAATACCAGGTGAACTCAAGAGCATGTCATAGATTGTCTTACTCTTCGGAACCACTGTCTGATCTGATTGCCCTGCTAAGAATCTCGCCTGCCTCGTAATCCAGTCGGGGATGACGAACCAAGTTACCCTCTTGACGAAGCTCACCAACCTTTCATTGTATAGTGGCGAGCTTGGATTGTCACTCACCCGAGCAGGCCAATCGTCCCAATAGTCGTCAAACTTCACAATTGAATAGGATACACCTAACGACCAATAGTCAAATTTGTAGGGGCCAGTGCCCATCATGTCGCCTTCAATGAACGAAACTGGAGGGTCGTGCCACGTATTCCATATATACGCCCAGTCGCTCCAACCGCCAGGTACGCTCTCTACGTTGAGGTCACCACGCTGTTGGCACCATAGCTTATTGACCACTGTGCCCACTGTGTAACCGAGAGTTTTGAGGAATTCGTTTTGTTGAACGCTAAGGCTGGCCAAGTTGAACCAAATGCTGGTGGCGTCACTCTCCACAGAGTGGTCTATTTTCAACCCCCAGAGTGGATCTGTCGCTGGATCAACAGCGTTGTACACATTCAACAATGGTTGGTATATCAGCCAGGGGGGACCACCGGCTCTGTCTTGAACCATTAGCCTTTCAAAAGAATATTCTACATCCTCAGGTATGACCGTTCCGTAGGCTGGATCGTGCCATTTGACGTTTGTCCTTATGGTGAAGATGTATCTCCAGTACCAAAGCAAGCCCTCTGGGCTAGGTTCCGCTGGGACAAGTGGCATAATGGACCATGAGACAGCTAGCTTAGGAATAAATGAGTCCATTTTTCCTGTCATATAGGGATCAAGGGTATAATCGCGGTCGTAGAAGACCAATGGTTCGTAGACGTTTTGAATCACTTCGCTGCTAGCCATGTCGTATGCCCAGGCTGGATCCAAGCTTTCCGGCTCGAACATAGTGTCTTTCACGAAATGAGTTGGGTCAGTTGAGTTCGGCGGATGTGCCCATGCAATCTCGGTGTATGCTGCAAACAATAGATACGAGACCAGAACAACCGATATTACCTTCTTGTTCAATTTCCCTCTCTCCTGAAGCTTTCACAAATCAGCAGATACAAATATAATTGAAAGGATATTTATTGCTTTTCTTCCATCCAAGAAGAAATATAAGCTCTCTTGTTGACATTTGAAAGAAAACTCTATCTGATCACTGAACTACTATACATTAGGCAAGGCGTAGTTTATTTTGCTGAATTCTTATTGTGGAGATTACGTTCTTTGTCTGTGTAATTGGCGGAAAGAGTTTTAATTCCACCCGTAGCACGTGTAAGCAAAAAAGAAGGGTAAAATCTTTGGACAAGGAACTTGTCGATTTCGCACTCAACTATGCTGTGGGGAAGAAGGTTGAGTACGCTGAGGTTCGGGCACACAGTGAAGACGACGAGGGCCTCGTCATGAAAAACGGTGTCCTAGACGCCTACTCGAAAGCAGTGGACAGCGGCTTCTGTGTTCGCATTTTGGCTGAGGGTGGAATAGGTTTTGCCTCAACAAACAAGTGGACGAAGGAAGAAGCTAGGACAATAGTCAACATCGCATACAAATACGCTAGAATGGCGAAACGTAGGGACAAAATAGTTTTCGCTGAGGAAAAAAGCGCTCAGGCAAATTGGAAGGTGCCAGAAAAAAAGAAGACAAAAGATGTATCGCCACAAACGCGGATTGAAACAGTGATGGAAGTGGACAAGGCTCTAACTTCGCTGGGAATCAACATAGCGGCGAGAATGTTTGGCTTTGGTACTAGTTTGACAGAGAAATATTTCGTCAATAGCGAAGGCTCAGTTATTTCCTCGAGTCTTCCCCGAGTTGGCGCCTACGGGTTCATCACGGTGGTTGAAAACGGCAAGCCTGAGCAAGCTTCTAAATCGTTTGGTTATGCTGGCGGCTGGGAAGCTCTCGAAGAATGGAATATAGCTGAGCAAATGATTCATGAAGCTAAAGTGCTGCAGAGGGTAATCAAGGAAGGCAAGGCGGTAAAACCTGGAAAAATGGACCTCGTCTGCGGACCAGAAGTAACTGGCATAGCCACCCACGAGTCATGTGGACACCCTATGGAGGCCGACAGAATACTCGGAAGAGAGATGAGCCAAGCTGGCAAGTCATTCATTTATCCAAACGGCCCCTTTTGGCTTGGAACAAAAATCGGTAGTCCCGCCGTCACAATTGTAGACGATCCAACCGTCCCGAATAGTTATGGCTACTACAAATATGACGATGAAGGCATCAGGGCAGAACCACGGTACTTGTACAAAAATGGTGTAATCAACGAGTTTCTGCACAATCGAGAAACCGCTGCAAAAATGGGCACGAGGAGCAACGGAGCCTCGAGAGCCGTAAGCTACGATCGAGAAGCAATAGTTAGAATGGCTAACACGTTTGTGCAGCCTGGTGACTTCAACGAGGAAGAAATTTTTGAAGACGTGAAGCAGGGTATCTACATGCGATCGTTCATGGAGTGGAATATCGATGATGTGCGCTTCAACCAGCGCTATGTTGGACGAGAAGCCTACTGTATAGAAAAAGGCGAGTTGACCGATCCGATTGCTCGACCAGTTATTGAGACCAGTACGCAGATTTTCTGGAGCGCCGTGGACGCAGTGTCGAAGAAAGTTGAATACGACTCAGGTTCGTGTGGAAAAGGCGACCCAATGCAGGGCATACCCGTCTATATGGGTGGTCCACTTATCCGGCTTAGAGAGGTGTACGTCAAATGAGTGACATACTTGCTAAAACTGAGCAAATCGTGAAGAAAGGCAAGGCTCTCGGCGCCGACGATGTCATCGCAAAAACAGTCTTTGGTAGGTATCGCCAAACACGATTCAGCAACAATCAAATTGACATTTCAATAGCTTGGAACGACTATGCCACAGACGTGTTCCTGACCTGGAAGAATCGGGTCGTCGCTACCCTGATACGCAACTTCCAGAAGGTCGACGAGAGTGTAAAAAACCTCTTTAACCTCGCCAAGGTTTCGAAAGAAAACCCCCAGTACGGTGGCATCGCCAAGGGAAAATTCCATTATCAGAAAAGCAAGGCTGACAGGGCTTTAGAAAACCTTGAAAACCCTGCGAAATATGTTTTTGAAGCTGTAGAGGCAGCTAGGAAAGAAGCTGGACCGGACACGAATGCAGGTGGAATTCTTTTCACAAAGTTTGAGGACGTTTACCTCGTCTCTTCCGAGGGACCAATGGGCGAAGACAGCCGATCTGCCATTGAGTTTTCTATGAGAGCCTTTTCGCAAAAAGAGGCCTCAGGCCACGGAGTTGAATGCAGCTCAACTATCAAGGGATTTGATGCGACAAGAGCTGGGAGAAAAGCCGGAGAAATTGCAAAGCAAGCGAAAAATCCGAAGGCTGGCATGGAAGGACGTTACGATGTTGTTTTTGATCCCCTGTTTGCCGGTGCGCTTTTAGACATGTGGGGCTCGATGACTTCCGCCTACAATGTGATGGTTCAATTGTCGATTTTCGTTAACAAGCTAGGGCAGAAAGTGGCTTCAGACATAGTGACTATACGTGACACGCCTGCTGCCTATTCGATGGCGAACAGGGTTTTCGACGATGAGGGAGTCCCTGCCAGAGAAAACGTTTTGATCAGTAAAGGCGTGCTCAAAACATACTTGCACAATACTTCCACGGCTAAAATCTTCAAAACTGAAACCACGGGAAACGCTGGACTCGTCGCGCCTACGCATTGGAACATTGAAATGGACGCTGGCGACATGAGCAGAGACGAAATGTTCCATGGGGTGAAGCATGGCTTATACTTGACCAACACGTGGTACACAAGATTCCAAAACTATGCAACAGGAGACTTCTCCACGATTCCACGAGACGGCATCTTTCTCATTGAAAACGGAGAGATTAAGCAGTCTTGGAAGGAAATACGCCTAAGCGACAACGCCTTAAAGATGTTAAGCAATGTGGTGGGCATATCCAAACAGCGGCAGCACATTCACTGGTGGGGTGTAGAAGGACAGCCGTCGCTTGCACCATACATCCTTATGAAAGACGTACAAATCACCAGACCAAAATAGACTAGTACCGCACGCGTTGCCTCAGATAGTCAGATTGGCGGTGACGTCACTTTTCTCTTGTCTTGTGGCAGGCGCATCCACTTTTCAAACTCAGGGCTCGGAGGCTCTTTTTCGAACAGCTGCTTTCGCTGAGATTCTAGCAGTGTGTTTTCTTTCTTTAGAAAGTCAGAGGCGGTCAAGGCTGTGTGTCCAGCCTTCAGAGCTGCGTTGAGCACTGATTGTGTGAGCCTCCACCAGTTTTCGTCTCGAAGAAGATGATGCTCTAAAATTGTAGTGGGCACATTTTCAACAATTTTCTCAAGGTTCTGCATTCCTTGTTGAATGTGTTCCTCTTGCACTAACCCCGTTAGGTATGTAGGTGGACCTCCAACTATCACGGTGCTGGGATTTTGTTTTAAAATTGTATTGACTGTGGGTGTGTGCATCGGGCCCTGCACGTCAGAGGCGAAGAGCACTCGTTCGTTTTCATGTTCAATAGTGGTCATGATGAGCCATCCGAGTTCTGAGTCTCCCGAACCATGGAAAACTGGCTCAGAAAAACGAATCTTCGTGTCGTCAAAAGTGAACACTTTGCCGTCTGCGTATTCCAGCTTCCCAGCGCATTTGCCGCCTGTCTGGGCGAAAACCCAGCCTCTTCGCCGTTGGTTGTAGTTGACTTTTTCTCTATAACTCTTTGCTAAAACGATTTTTCCCTCGTAGATCTGCCTAGCAGCCTCTTCAGAAGACCAGTGAAGAAACCAGTCAGTGTACGATGGTGTGTGATGATCAAAATGATAGTGACTAATGGTGACCACTTCAGCCTTTTCTGCGGCTTCTGCGATTTTCTTGCGGCTCTCTCTCAGTGCTTCATACTCTCGGGGATGGGGTGGAAACCCGAAGCGATTTGGACCAAGAGAGACACCGGCGTCTAAGAGAACTCTTACGTCTGGGGTTTCAAAGAAGGCGCACATTGAACGGACGCCCAAGCTTTCAGCGGCTAGCGGAGTAACCTTGATGTGGTGGAGCACTGGTTTCACTTGTCTACACTATTGCCGATGCTTGCTATAAGAGAATGATTGAAGTGTCTCAACTGCAAAGTATAGTTTTTATTTTGGCTCTCACAAGTTTGTTTCCGTGGGCGATGACGACTCTGGCCCCACTGAAATAAAGTGATTTCGATCTTGAGTGCGAGAGCCCACACATCAACTGTGAATTCGTTTCATTATTCGCAAGGCTAGAAGGGTTGTCCACCGAGAAGGCTTCTCTTTCTGTCCAAAGTCGAACTCTGACCACACTTTCACGATTGATTCGGGGGTAAACCTTCCTTTGTCGTCTTGTTTTGAAAGAAGCAGGTTAACCATTTCTGATTCTTGAAGCCTT
>Ga0315268_10007841_pt1 | contig 11193 bp, 7 predicted proteins | sample C1_top_MG_FD_204535 | JGI IMG/M metagenome (GOLD analysis project Ga0315268, IMG submission 204535) | Sediment microbial communities from Yellowstone Lake, YNP, Wyoming, USA - C1_top | ecosystem: Environmental > Aquatic > Freshwater > Lake > Sediment | place: USA: Wyoming | collected 2017-08-01 | reverse complement strand
TGAGCGAAGATGTGGGCAGTCATGAAATCAAGATCGATCTTCGGGGACTCATAAAATTACTGGCCCAGCATCTTTATTCCCACCACGATGTGTTTATCCGGGAGATGATTCAGAATGCCCAGGACTCCCTCACCCGGCGTCGGGTCCTTGAGGGAGACAGGACCCCGGCGGGCCGCATTCAACTGAAGGTAAATTGGGCTCAGGGGGACGAAACTATTGTTATCGAGGACAACGGGGCCGGTCTGACTGAGGATGAGACCCACGAATATCTGGCCGTCATCGGCAGAAGCGGCACTGATGCCGCCCGTCTCGAATTGCTGGGTAAAGGGAACTATGAGGACGCCCAGAAACTTATCGGCCAGTTCGGCATCGGCTTGCTCTCCGCCTTCATTGTGGCCCGCAGGGTAGTGATCCAGACCAAGAGCGTTAAACCCGACAATCCCGGGTGGCGGTGGGAGAGCCTGGGAGATAAAGATTACAAATTGTCCCGGGACGATGGCGCGGGCGTGGGCTGTCGCGTCACCCTCTATGTCAGTGAAAAGCACCGGGATGTGCTGGACCTGGACTTTGTGCGCAGCACTGTGCGCAAGTACGCGGATTTCATACAGTTTCCCATCCACCTCAATAACGAAGGGGTGATCAACGCGGTTAATGCACCGTGGCACTCCACTTACAAGAATGAGGATGAGCAACTGGTGGCTTACACCGTTTTCGTCAACAACCGTTTTCCGGATATGCCTCTATCCGTGATCCCGGTAAAGATCAAGGAACCCTATCCCATTGACGGCGTGCTCTACATCACCGACCGGAGAGTCCCGGACATTGCCTCCCCAGGCCGGGTGGACATTTATCGCTCCCGCATGTTCATCGCCGCGGAGAATTCCGACCTGCTGCCCAAGTGGGCCAAGTTCGTGCGGGGGGTCATCGACTCTCCCGCCTTTACCCCCAACGCCGCCCGGGACAATGTCCAGCAAGATGCCCAGTTTCGGGACATCCGCCAGAGACTGGGAAAGATCATAATTGCCCACCTGAAGCAGATGGCCCACGAGAAACCCCAAAGGTTTCAGGAGATCATGGACTGGCATCACCTCCACGTCAAAGGGATGGCCATGGACCCTGAGGCCAAGGACTTTTTCCAGGAGATCGCCGAGCATCTTCCCGTGGAAACCAACAAGGGGTTGATGGCCCTCCGTGATTACCTCCAAGAGACCGGCCTGACTACGGACGGCCGCCGGCGCCTCCTTTACTTCAGCGAACGGGGTTCCACCACCCAATTTTTTATCCTGGCCGATGCCAAAGGGATCCTGGTAATTGACGCCAGTTACCCTTACGACGAAAAATTCCTGCGGGAATATCAGACCAGCCATCCCCAGGAGGTGGCCTTGGAACAATTGGACTTTGGCCAGGATTCCGACGCCATCTTCCAGAAAATATCTCCCTCCGAGAACCAGGAGTTCCGGGACCTGCTGAAACAGTTTAAGGACACCATCCCCACTCATGGGGGAGTGGTGCGGGTGGTGCGCTTCGCCCCGGATGCCATCCCCGCGGTCATGAGTCTCACGGAAGCTGCCAAAACCCAGCAAAAGTTGAAGACCACCCTCACTTCTCTACAAATTCCCACGGAAATCAGGGACCTGGTGGGGCGGCTGCTGGAGGATAAGAAGGCCCTCCCCATCACCCTGAATCTCAATGCCGACAATCCCACCATCCGGTACTTGAAGGACATGAACCTGCGCTCCGAGGTGGCGGTCAACGCCATAACCGCCATTTACAATAACTCCTTGATGATGGCCCAACACTTGATGACCCCGCAAAACGCCCAGGTCATGTTCCAGCAGTTCAACCAGGTGGTCCGGCTGCTCATCGAGCAGGCCGGGTCAAGGGACCAACTCCTCCAGGAGGTGGAGGAACTCAGGAAAGCTCTGAAAATTCAGGAGGAGGAAGCAGAGCCGGCGGTAGCTCTCACCCGGTACATCTCCTGCTTTGTGGCCTTTGACTTTAATGCCCGGAGACACGTGTTCAATACCCTCTCCGACATTTTGCAGAGTCCTCCTTACTTTTGGGATGTGGTGCGGGCCGATCGGGACCAGGAGCATTCGGCCTTGCTGACCAACATCTTGAAAAAGGTGCACCAGGCTCATTGTTTCATTGTGGAGCTGTCCGAGGCCAACCCCAACGTGATGATGGAGTTGGGGATAATCATGACCTTGAACCGCCCCTTCTTGCTCCTGTGGGACAGGACCAAAGGAAGCTATCCGGAATGGGCCAACATTGCCGGGATACTCAGAGAAACCTACGACGGCAGCGCCTCTCCCGAGGAGATGCGGAAGCAGTTGGAGGAAGCCGTCAAGCGCCAGACGGAATTCAGAAATTTAAAGTCCGAGCACAAGTTCCTGTCTCCCAACTTGTTAAAGATGGATTATGTGGACGAGAGAGCCACCAGCGCGATCTTAAGCCACTACCTTACGGTGGATGAATTCCTGAAAGCGGACCTGGAGACCCTGAGGGCGAAAACCAGGCTTCCCGGGGGAATATTGCAGGAAATCCAGGAGCATGTCTCCAGGTTGGTGGGAAAGGACAGGGGATGAGCGGCTCCTTTCTCGAGACCTTTAAGATCCTGGTGCTCTGCAATGAGGCCAATGAGGCCCACCAGTCGGGCCAATACGCCCTGATGGAGGCCCTTTTGGTGGAGGCGGCCCGCCTGGCCGACGAGCACGCGGACCTGAACACCCGGATCTTAGTGCACTCCCGGTTGGTGGATGCCTGGCGGATGCTCTATAAACATCAAGAGGCTCTCACCACCTTGACCTGGCTCATCGGTCTGGGCAATGATCCCCAGGAAAGCGCCGCCCTGATAGGACAGACCGGGGTGTTGGGCTCCCTGGCCATGGCCTACGCGGAGATTGTGGATACCGCCCGCCACCTGGCGGTGATGCCCACGGTGGAGCTGCACCGGGTGCTGGACCAGGGCCTGGCCTTCCTGGACAACGTGGGGCAGAAGCAGTGGGGCCACGTCATGCGGCTCTATCGGGGGATGCTGTACGAAATCGAAGGACGGCTGCCGGAATCCCGCCAGGAATTCGAGGCGGCCCTGGCCATGCGCCGCCGGGAACAGGGCATCGGCATGAATATCGGCACCCACCTAAACCATCTGGGAAATCTCCTGGTGCGGATGGAGGACTACGAGGCGGCCCGGCGTTGTTACCTGGAGATCCTGGAGGAACATAACCACATGGCGGTGGAGCGGCAGAGGGCCACCACCGGGATGGCCTGGCTGGAGAAAGGGCGGGGAAACCTGGAGGAGGCGGAGCAGTGGGCCCGGGAGGCCGTGGAGTTGGCCGAGTACATGGAGACCCCCTCCACTCAATTTTTCGCCCGGGAAGCCCTGGTGGCTACCCTGCTCAGCCTGGAGTACCCGGCCGAGGCGGCCCAGGAGGCCCCTGCCCTGTGGCTCTGGAGCCGGAGATATGGGAACCAAAGGGCCAGATACCTCATGAGCCAGCGGCTGCTGGAAGTGAGGTTGGCCATGGCCCGCAAGGCCTTGGGCCTGAACCCGGTGTGGCATGAGCCGGTGCCGGAAATATACCCTAATGTGGACCGTGAGGCTCTGCCCCGCAGCCGGCGTTATCTGGCCGCGGCCGAGGCCTGGCTGGCCAGGGCCCAGAAAGCCGCGGGGCTCCTGGACGCTCAAGCCGGTATTGACGGGTATCTCAAGACCCTGGACCAGCAGGCCCAGGCCCTCCAGGCGGTTCGGGGAATCTTACATAAGACCCTGGACTCCTGAGCAGACTTCTCTTCCCTGAAGCAGGGGCCGGCAGGCAGCAGACTCCTTATCCCCCCATTCCTTCCAGGAAGATTTTGCCCCCCACAGTCTTAAGCCTGCCGTATGTTCCGGGCCGGCAGATTTGCTGCCGCCGTCGGCCTCCTTGAAGAATGGTATTGGGAAAAAATTCATTCCCTGTCACAATATAAGCTAGCCCCAACGAAAACCACGGTTCCTTAAGTAAATATGCCCCAGATACGCAACTTCAGCATTATCGCCCATATCGACCACGGCAAGTCCACCCTGGCGGACCGGCTCATCCAATGGACCGGGATGGTGGGAGAGCGCCAGTTCCGGGACCAGATCCTGGACACCATGGACATCGAGCGGGAGCGGGGCATCACCATCAAGAGCAATACCATCACTCTCCCCTACATCGCCGCCGACGGCCAGGAATACGAACTCAACCTCATTGACACCCCGGGGCACGTGGATTTTTCCTATGAGGTCTCCCGGGCCCTGGCCTCCTGCGAGGGGGTGCTCCTCCTGGTGGACGCCTCCCAGGGGGTGGAGGCCCAAACCCTGGCCAACCTCTATCTGGCCATGGAGCACGACCTCACCATCATCCCGGTAATCAACAAGATCGACCTGCCCCAGGCCGATGTGGAGGGTGTCAAGGTCCAGATGGAACGGGAGCTGGGAGTGGACCCGGACCAGGCCATTCTTTGCTCCGCCAAGGAAGGGATCGGCATCGATGAGGTGCTGGAGGCCATCGCGGCCCGCATCCCGCCGCCCCGGGGCAGCGTGGACAAACCCCTGTCCGCCCTGATCTTTGACGCCACCTACGACTCCTTCCGAGGGGCGGTCATCTCCTGCCGCGTCTTTGACGGCTCCATCCAGCCGGGCGACCTGATCCGCCTCATGTCCCTGGACGCCGTCCATAAGGTGGAAGAGGTGGGCATCTTCCGGCTGAGCCGGGAGCCCCGGAAACAGCTCGCCGCGGGCATGGTGGGCTATATCATTGCCGGTGTTAAAACCGTAAGCGACACCCGCATCGGGGACACCATCACCCGGGAGGACAACCCTGCCTCCCAGCCTCTCCCCGGCTTCAAGGAAGTGAAGCCCGTGGTCTTTGCCTCCCTCTATCCCGTGTCCGCGGACGATTATCAGACCCTGGCCGATTCCCTGGAGAAATACAAATTAAACGACGCGGCCCTGATTTATCAAAAAGATTCCTCCGCCGCCCTGGGCCAGGGCTTCCGCTGCGGCTTTCTGGGCCTCTTGCACCTGGAGATCGTCCAGGAGCGCCTGGAGAGGGAGTTCGGGCAGAGCCTCATCATGACGGTCCCCGGGGTCCAGTACCGGTTTATCCTCCAGGACGGCAAGGCCATAATTGTGGATAATCCCCAGCATTACCCGGACCCCACCCGGATTAAAAAGGGTCTGGAGCCCTTCATCAAGGCCACCCTGCTCCTGCCGGAACGCTATCTGGGCGCGGTGATGAAGCTCTGCCTGGAGCGCCGGGGGGTCAATTCCCGCTTCAGCTACCCCGCGCCGGGACGGGTGGAAATCACCTTTGAGATGCCCCTGGCCGAGGTGATCATCGACTTCTACGACCGGCTGAAAACCCTCACCCAGGGCTACGGCTCCTTTGACTATGACCTGCTGGATTACCGGGAAAGCGACCTGGTGAAGCTGGACATCCTGGTCAACGGCGAGAAGTTGGATGCCTTGAGCATGATCGTCCACCGGCAGCGGGTCCGGGAGTGGGGGGTCAGGGTCTGCGACCGCCTGAAGGACGAGATCCCCCGGCAGCAGTTCAAGATCGCCGTCCAGGGGGCCGTCGGCGGTCAGATCATCTCCCGGTCCACCATCTCCGCCTTCCGCAAGGACGTCACCGCCAAGTGCTACGGGGGTGACATCACCCGGAAACGCAAGCTCCTGGAAAAACAGCGAGCCGGCAAAAAGCGCATGAAGATGGTGGGGTCGGTGATGATCCCCCAAAGCGCCTTCGTAGCGGTTTTAAAGACGGAGAATGAGTGAAAGATCTTGAGGTTTTGGTTTTTTGTTTCCCACGGTTCATGGTTGGTGGTAGGAAAAGGAGAAGTCTCCGGATCGGCCCCTTTGCCCCGGGGCCGGATAACGGCAGGTGAGAGTGGGTCCTCCTTCAACTAAAGACCGCAAACCCAAGAAGAGAGACCAGGCTCTGCCCGGCCTCTATGTCCACGTCCCTTTCTGCCGGAGCAAATGCCCTTACTGCGACTTTTATTCCACCACCGACCTTTCCCGGATTCCCGCCTGGCTGGAGGCCCTGCAACAAGAGGTCCTTTTCTACAAAGACTCCTTTGCCTCCTTCGATACCCTCTACCTGGGAGGAGGGACTCCCACCCTGCTGGATGAGGGGCAGCTTAGCCGATTGATGGATTGCCTTAGCCGGCATTTTCAGTTCGCCCCGGACACCGAAGTGACCCTGGAGGCCAACCCCGACGACCTGACCCCGGAAAAATTGACTCTGCTCAAGGAGTTGGGAATAAATCGCCTGAGTCTCGGGGTCCAGTCCTTTGATGATGAGGAGCTTGCCTTCCTGGGAAGAAGGCACACGGCCCGGCAGACGGTGCAGGCCCTCACCTCCATCAGGGCTGCGGGCTTCGCCCACCTGGGACTGGACCTGATTTATGCCCTGCCGGGCCAGACCGCCCGGGATTGGGTGAAAACCCTGGAACGGGCCCTGTATTTCCAGCCGGAACATCTGTCCTGCTACCAGCTCACCCTGGAGCAGGGAACGCCTTTGGGGTCCCTGAAAGCCCGGGGGCAAATCACCCCCATGGGAGAAGAAGCGGAGAGGGCCCTTTTTTTGTTGACCTCCCATTTCCTGGAGCAACGCGGGCTGATCCACTACGAAATCTCTAATTTTGCCCGGGGGGAGACTCACTACTCCCGGCATAACTGGAAATACTGGCGCCATGTGCCCTATCTGGGGCTGGGTCCGGCGGCCCATTCCTTCAAGGACGGCAAGCGCTGGTGGAATCACCGGTCCCTGGAAAAGTATTGCCGGGCCCCGGCGGAAGGCAAGGCGCCGGTTGCCGAGAGCGAAGATCTCTCCCCCCCCCAGCTCCTGTTGGAATCCCTCTACCTGGGTTTCAGGACCAGGGAGGGCGTCGCCCTTTCGGCCATCCGCCGCTACCCCCGGGGGGAAGCGATTTTAGCTGAACTTAAGGGGGCGGGGTTGGTGGAGGTGCGCCGGAGCAGGGCGGCGCCCACCCGCAAAGGTTTTCTAGTGGCTGACAGCCTGCCCTTGCTCTTTGCTGAGAGTGAACCAGGAAAGTCTGGATAAGTCCCAGGGAGCCGGGCTCCAGCCCATCCGGGGGGGGCTTCGGCCCCCCTTTCCCAGGATTTCGCCAAAAACTCCTTGTGCCGCATTTAGGGCGGGGGGAAAGCTTGACAAGGGTTTTTCCGTGTCCTAGATTTATTCAGGTTGAAAAAGGCAGCCTACTGCAAACCATCGGGGTGTAATGCCGGATGAACCTTCCCAAAACGAAGTGCCTGCTCTGTCTTCTGATCCTGGTGGTAATCGGGGGCATCCTGGGCGGCTTGGCGGCCTTTGGCCCCCCGAGACTTTACGCCAAATCCGAGAGCCCCGAGTTCTGCGGCCATTGCCACGTGATGGAGCCGGAATACGAGGCCTGGTTCCACTCGGGAGCGCATCACCGCATCAAGTGCGTGGACTGCCACCTGCCCAACGACACCTTTGCCCGGCACCTGGCATGGAAGACCCTGGACGGCGTCAAGGATGTCCTGGCCTTTCATACCGGCCGTATTTCCGATCCCATACGCCTCACGGACCACGGCGCCAAAGTGGTTTTAGAGAATTGCCAGCGTTGCCACGCCGAAACCATAGCCCGGGTCAATGAGGACCGACGGTGCTGGGACTGCCACCGCCGCATTTCCCATAAACTCACCGGGACCATCGAGACCCGGACCCCTTAACATTTAAGGATGGGAGAGCTTATGAAACGTAGAGGACCAATCTTTGTTACCTGGGTGATGGTCTTATGGGGGATGGCTTTCCTGCTCAGCGCCTGCTCGCCTCCAAAACCGGAGCCGGTCAAGCCGGTGAGCATCGCCGACGGGGATTATGATCCGGCCAACTGGGGCAAGGCCTATCCCCTGGAGTACGATTACTGGCTGAAGACCAAGGACCCCAAGCCCCCCAAGAGCAAGTATAAGAAGGGCTATGACACGGACCTGGTCATCTATGACAAGCTCAGCGAATATCCCTTTATGGCCCTGCTCTTCAACGGCTGGGGTTTCGGCATCGAATACAACGAAGCCCGGGGCCATCACTACATGCTGATAGACCAGTTGGAGATCGACCCCTCCCGTCTGAAGGCCGGCGGGGTCTGCCTGACCTGCAAATCGCCTTACGCGCCCAAGCTGGAGAAAGAGATGGGCCTGGACTATTTCAAACAGCCTTACTTGGACGTGCACGCCAAGATCCCCGCGCAATTCCAGAAACTGGGGGTAAGCTGCTTTGACTGCCACGACAACAAGACCATGGCCCTGAAGATCAGCCACCCCACCTTGTTTAAGGCCCTCAAGGACATCGGCAAGAATCCGGAGCAATTGACCCGCCAGGAGATGCGCTCCCTGATGTGCGCCCAGTGCCACGTGACTTATATCATCAATAAAGATAAGGACATGAAGTCGGTGGGTGTCTTCTTCCCCTGGCAGGGTAGTAAAGAAGGGGACATCTCCATGGAAAATATCATCAAGGTCCTCAAAAGCGATCCCTCTTTCCTGGAGTGGAAGCAGAACGTCACCGGCTTCAAGGTGGGCTTCGTCCGCCATCCGGAGTACGAGTTCTTCAGCCGGGGCGGCACCCACTGGAATGCCGGCGTCTCCTGCGCCGACTGCCACATGCCTTATACGCGGGTAGGGGCCAACAAAATTTCCAACCACGATGTCATGAGCCCCTTGAAGGATGACATGCGGGCCTGCCAGCAGTGCCATAGTGAGTCGGCCCAGTGGCTCAAAGACCGGGTCACCGCCATCCAGGACCGCACGGCCTCAGAGATGAACCGCGCCGGTTATGCCGCCGCGGTGACGGCCAAACTCTTCGAGATGGCCCACAAGGCCCAGGGGGAAAAGAAGACCATTGATAAGGACCTCTACGACAAGGCCAAGGACCTTTATCTGGAGGCCTTTTACCGGGTAAATTACATCGGCGCGGAAAACTCCGTGGGCTTCCACAATCCCACGGAAGGGATGCGCATCCTGGGGGACGCCATCGCCATGGCCACGAAGTCTGAGGCCCTGCTGCGCCAGGCTTTGACCAAAGCCGGCGTGGAGGTCCCTGCCAACGTGAACCTGGAGCTGGCCAAGTACCTCAACAAGAGGGGAGTGAAGCCGCTGAATTTCAAGGCGGAGATGGAATTCAAAGACCCTTACGGCATCCAGGAGATGCTGACCCCGACGGCCTCTCTGGGGAAATAAGAGGACTTCTTAAATTCTTAGGGGGCCAGGGGTTCCCACAGTCTGGAAGCCTGTGCCACTGCCCCTGGCCCCTCTCCCAAACCCTCTCTCCCAACCCCTTAAGTTTTTTCCCCGGGGAAGGCGGGGGCCCCTTACGAATTACGAAAAACCCCAACTTCCCCGGCTTCCTTTGCAGAATATGGGGTAATGCCAGGTTGCCCATAAAAAGGTTGGTGGTACAGGCGTCTCGCCTGTGCGGGCGCAGGCTATAGCCTGCGGCTATATATTCTGCTTTAATCCTTTATTTAAGGCAACTTTCCGTCCTTTATTTAAACTCTATTTCTCAAAATCCCCCAGGAGGGCGCCATGAGAACTTTAGGGTTATGCCTGTGCCTGATTCTCCTCATGGGGTCGGGCCTGGCCCAGAGCCAGGACCCTGACTCCCTCGTTCAGCAGGGCAAAGAGGTCTTCAGCGAGAACTGTGCGGCCTGCCATCGGGCCAACGGGGAAGGGCTCCCCGTCAAGTTCCCGGCCTTGAATAAAAACCCCTATGTTTTGGGGGATTCCGGTCAGGTAATAGCCACCGTCCTTAATGGCCGGAAGGGACAGTGGGGGACCATGTCCACCTGGAAGGATAAACTGGATGATGCGCAAATCGCCGGGGTGGTGACTTACATCCGCCAGGCCTGGGAAAATAAAGCCCCGGCCGTCACCCCGGCCCTGGTGGCCTCCATCAGAAGCAGGTGAAAACCCCAAGATTAAGAGAGAAGCCTTGTCCCGAATCTTACAAGCCTCTGCTTATTTGCCATGGGGGCTGGCGTTATTCCTGGCGCTAGGGGGGCTGACCACCCTATGGGGCTGTGGCGTCCGGCAGTTGGCCCGGGGAGAACTACAGCCTCCCCGGGTATCCCTGAAAGGGGTCACCGTCCATCCGCCCACTGCCAAAGGCTGGCCCCTGTCCTGCACCCTGCTTTTGGAGAACCCCAATCCTGAAGCCCTCAGCCTTTTAGGCTATGACTACGATTTTTTGCTGGAAGGCAGGAGTGTGGCCCAGGGGGCAAGCAATGAGGCAGTGACCCTGCCGCCCCTGGGGCAGGGAGCCGTTGAGTTTCCGGTGCTTTTGAAATTGCCCGCCTTGATGGCGCTGCTGCCCTCATTGCTTCAGGACCAAAGACTCCGCTATCAAATCGCCGGCGGTTTCCGCCTGGCCTCCCTCCTGGGAGGCTTTAGGGTGCCTTTCCGATTCCAGGGCGAGTTCACCCCCAAGGAGGGCCTGGAACAACTTAAGCCCTTTCTGCGGGGACAGCCCGCCAATCCCTTTTCCCCACCCCTCCTGGTTTGCAATTGAGCTGGGGTGGTGTCCTTTGCCGGCGTGAATTTACCCTTTAAAATTTTCCAGAAACAATATATATATGACGAACTTCGCATGCCTGTCTTAGGAGTGTCTTCCGTACTTTCTAGGGAGTTTAGCAAATAGAGGCTCAACCACGAGAAGGAGGAGGGAATATGAAACGCATGGGATTATATGTTATGGGCCTGGCAGTCCTGGGCCTGCTCCTGGGGGTCTTGAACCAACCATCCCCCGCAGCCGCAGTCCCGGAAACCAAGACGGTGGTCATCGGCTTCACTGCCTCCCAGACCGGCAAACTCAACGTGGAGGCCATGCGGCAGATCAATGGCTTGAATCTTTGGATCGAGTTTGTGAACGCCGCCGGCGGCGTTAAGTTGCCTGATGGCAGTACGGTCAAATTCGCCGCCAAGTTTTACGACGACGAGAGTAAAAAGGAACGCGTCCAGGAACTTTACACCAAGCTCATCAGCGGCGATAAGGCCGACTTCCTGATCAGCCCTTACAGCAGCGGCTTGGCGGACGCGGCCGCGGTGATTTCCCAGCAGTACAACAAAATCATGATCACTGCCGGCGCAGCCTCGGATTCCACTTATAAAAAAGGCTATAC
>Ga0315268_10007840_pt1 | contig 11194 bp, 11 predicted proteins | sample C1_top_MG_FD_204535 | JGI IMG/M metagenome (GOLD analysis project Ga0315268, IMG submission 204535) | Sediment microbial communities from Yellowstone Lake, YNP, Wyoming, USA - C1_top | ecosystem: Environmental > Aquatic > Freshwater > Lake > Sediment | place: USA: Wyoming | collected 2017-08-01 | reverse complement strand
TCTGGTTTGGTCACGGCCACGGTGAGTGATGGCTGTGGCAGCGTGCTGAGCGGGCAAGTGGTCGCCTTTGCCAGCGACCTGGGCACGTCGGTTGCGCCAGTGACAGGCACAACCAATGCGTCCGGCCAGGCGACGACGCTCTTGACAGCCGGCTCGCTCACCGGCACTGCGACGATCACGGCTAGCGTGGGATCGGTCGTGACCCATACTACTGTTATTGTGAGCAGCCAGATCTTTAGGATCGGCTTGATCGCCAGCCCACAGACGGCTGGCGGCAATTTCACAGTCGTGATCACAGCTTATGATACATTCAACAACGTGCTGACCGGTTTCGTGTCGCCAGTGAACCTGGCGGATCGCACTGGCGCACTGGTGCCTGCCTCGATGGGTGTTGGCGCGTGGACGAACGGCGTGGCGACGACGCCGGCTTCCGTTACGTTGGCGTACCCGGGCGACGTGATCACCGCCAGCATTGGCGGCGCGCCGGTTGCGTTCAGTAACCCGTTCGACGTGCGGCCTGGTGTGCCGATGAGTGTGGCGTATGCTGTGCCGAGCACTTTGCCCGTCCAAAGCACGGCTCCAGTCTCTGCCACCATCGCCGATCAGTTTGGCAACCGGGTCGCTGATGGCGCTGTCGTCACGTTGACCGCTGCCGCCGGGTTGACCTACACGCAGGGCAATCCATACTATCCGACCACCGTGAACGGAGTCGTTTATGCAACGCTGATGGCGTCGTGTTCGACCGGGCTGATCTCGGTTCAGGCGCAATCTGGCGCGGTCAGTCCGGGGCCTCTGTTCGTAAACGTCACGTCGCCGGGCGCGCTTGCTTCGATCAGTGTCCAGTCGCCAGCGACGCTGACCGTCTTGAGTTCCGGCGCGGTGACTGCCACGGTGCGTGATGGCTGTGGAGCGGCAGTGAGCGACCAATTGGTCAGTTTCAGCAGCGATCTCGGCACCTTGGTCGCGCCGGTAACGGCGACCTCGAATGTAAGCGGAGAGGCGACCACCCTACTCACAGCCGGTTCTATCACCGGCACGGCGATCATCACGGCCAGCGTGGGAGCTTTGTCGGGCGCGGTCTCTGTGCAAATAGTAGATGCTCCACGTTATCATGTGTTTTTGCCGCTGGTCATGCGCGACTATGTGACGGTAGCCACGAACCTTACACTGGATTCTATCACGGTTGAGCCGGCCTCTCCGGCCGTCAACCAGCCTGCGGTGGTGACGGTTGTGGTTCGTAACAGCGGTACAGCGGCGATCGCAGAGGATTTCTGGGTTGATCTCTATCTCGATCCGACGCTGACGCCCACGGTGGGAGTGATCTGGAACAGCATCGCGCCGTATGGAAAAGCGTGGCTGGTGACGACTGATTTGGCGCCCGGCGCGACGGTTGCGCTGCGGAGTGATGAGCCCGATGATCCGACCAACCCGGACGCTCGCTACAGCAATTGGCCGGGCAAGTTCTTGACCGCAGGGTCGCACAATCTTTGGGCAGTGGCCGATTCGTATGGCGGGCCGACTGGCCGCGTCGTCGAAACAACCGAGGCCGACAATGTCTTCGGCCCGCTGTTCGTGACGGTGACGCCATAGCCGGTTCGACGGAGTAAACTGATATGAACCGCAAGCTTCGTTCACAGATTTGGCTCGTCGGGCTGGCGGCAGGCAGCCTGTTGCTGACGCTGGCGCTGATGTGTAGCGCGAGCGCGACAGCACCGGGCGCGCTGGCGGACAACCGTCCCACGCTTCCGCCTGAGCGTTCCACGTTGACGCCACAGCCATCCTCGCCTGGCGCAGCAGGCGGCGGTACTGGCTTCCTGGCCGAAATAGATGGATTTGTCTGGGAGAACGGCGATACCTCCAGGCCGTTAAGCGGCGTGCGAGTGCGCTACACGAGCGACGGGGTGAGTGGTGAGGCTACGACTGACAAGGACGGCTATTTCAAACTGGTGAACATTGGCCCTGATCCGGGCACGCTTGACCTGGCCGATAGCGCCTGGCAATCTGGCACAGGCGGCGTCGTTCTCAAGCCGCCTGTGGGGCAAAGGATTCGTGTGAACCTGGCGGCCTTGCCCAGGAACAGGTCGCTATCCTCTCAAGTGACACTGCGCGTCGGCGCTTTTTCCCCAAGCGCGGCGGCCGGACAGACAGTCACCTTTACGCTCAAGGTGGTCAATGGAACCCAAAACGCGGTCTCTGGTTTGATTTTAGGCGATCAGCTCCCGGACGGCATGACTGTTGCGGGTGTGACGACATCGCGCGGCGATGTTTGGGGACGCGGCCCGAGCGTTGTCATGGTGGATTTGAACACGATGGCGGCAGGCGACTCAGCCACGGTCAACATCTTGGCGTTGGTGGACACGAACGCCAGGGCCTCCCAGGCGACCAACCGGGCGACGCTGGCTTACCGTGAAGGGTCCGCAATCGCGGCGCAAGTGGCAATCAATCTTACCGGCGGACCGACGACATTGCCAGTAACCGGCATGGGTGTGCCGGTGGCGATCAGCATCGTATTGGTGGTAGTTTTGTTTATAGCGCACCGGCTGAGGACCAGGTCGGCGGTGTAGGCAGGTGAGGTTAACGCGCCCAGCGTGGCAATAGTACGATAAAGAACCCCGGCTTTGTGCACAAGCCGGGGTCCTTTATCTCGTCAATCCTGCGACGAGCAAATCGAGCGCGGCAACGTCCTCAATCTGGCCGGTCTTGATTTGCACGTCCGTCTCTTGCAAGCGATGGTAAACCCGTTCGAGTTGCTCCATCGAAAACGCCTGCGCTTGCCGTCCTGTTTTTTCTGCCACATAAGGATGCAGCTCTAATTGCCTGGCGATGCCGGCGCTGCTTTGGCCGCGCTCGGCCAGTTCTTTGACGGCGATCATCAGCCGGAACTGGCGGACGATCATTCCAAATAGTTCGAGCGGCGACTTGCCCCGGTCAATGAGCCGGTGCAGTTCGACGATAGCCTTCTTGCCGTTACCTTCGGTCAGCGCATCAATCATGCCGAACAGGTCGCCTTGTTGTGCGTCGGCCACGAGCAGGCGCACGTCTTCCGGTTTGACCGGACGCGACCAGTTGACGTATGCCAGCAGCTTTTGAATCTCCTGGTCCATCTGGCGCAGTTTGTTGCCCTGCTCGGGCGAGCGGTCGCGGTCAGACGGACGCGGGTCATAGCCCACGGCAGTGACAAGTGCTGTTGCGGCTTGCGAGGTGAACTCGCCACCATGCAGCCTGGCGCGTTTTTGCACCCAGCCGGCCATGCTCTCTTTGGGGGGCAGCCGCAATTCCTTGACCGTGCGCTTGTCGGTCTCGAGCGCAAGCTTGAGAACGGGGTTCGTTAGGGGCAGTGATCGAGGTTCGACAAAAATCAGGCGTGTGGATTCGGGCACGTTGGACATGTAATCGAGCAGACCTTTGATGAACTCTTTGGCCGCGCCCGAAGGCTCGCCTTCTCCGCCTTCTTTGCTTCGCTTTGAAGAAGCCAGCCAGGTGAGCAAGCCTTCGACGACGACGAGGCGTTTGTCGGAGAGGAATGGAACCGCGTCGGCGTTGAGGATCAACTCGGCCAGCGTTACCGTGCGGCCATCGAGCACCGTGACGTTGAGGTCGCGCGTTGTCTCGTCGCCAACCTTGCTTTTGAAATCGGCGACTAGGTCACTGCGCGCCAACTCGTCTTCGCCGTGAAATATATAGAACATGGTGAATCGCAACACCTTCGAGGTCCGCTGGCGCGAGACCTCGAAGGTCTCTAGCTGCGAGTGTCAACCCGCAAAACCGGCAGGCCGGATGTGTTGACGCGCCACGCGCCGAGAATTTGCATCGTGCTCATGTCGGCGCTGGTGGTGACGCGCTCTTGCAGCAACGGCCCGATGGGCTGCGCCAGCAACAGCGCCAGGATGGCGGCTGCGATGGCCGTAGGCAGAGACTCCCAGCGATTGCGCCGCCGGCCGACTGTCGTCGCGGCGAAGGCCGCTGCCCCGGCCAGCGTTCCAGAGACCACATAATTCGTGCCGCAACCGGGATGAATGGTGAGGTGAGTTTCACCTGCCCGCAGACGGGCGAGTGCTTCGTGCGCCGCCGATTCGACCTGCTCAGCCGACAGTTCGCCGTAGATGTAAAAGCAGTTCGGCGTTGAGCGGCCCACAAAGCTGAGGCCGGGATAGCGCGCGCCGAGGACGTACACCGTGGCGTGTTCCAGCCCATGATTGCGCCTTGTCCGCGCGAGAAACGGCCAATCCAAAATGCTCATTCGACCGAATTACCTCCCTTCAATTTGAATGGCCGCGCGACGATGATGAGCCGGTGTGTGTTGTTGGTGTACGGCCAGCAGGTTACGAGGGTCAGCCTTTCGTCGTCCGTCGGCTGAATCCACTTGGCGTTGTCCATGCGAACTTGCAGCGGCTGGTCACGGTCGGGCAGGATGTGCTTTTCAGTGACCATGTAATGCAGAACCTGGCTGCCCACGTATAACTCGATTTCGTCTCTGGGCTTGAGGTCTACCAATCGCCTGAACACTTGGCCTTTGATGTTGTGATGCCCATCCAGCACCGTGTTGCCTTTTTGCCCGGCAGGCGCCGAAGTCTTGAGCCAGCCGGCTGCGTACCAATCCGGCACATCCCAAACGCTGGCCTGCGCGTCTCCCACCACTTCAATATGCCAGCCCACTATGACGATGGGCGCATCGAGGTCAATGGCCGGGATGACGATTCGACTGGGAGGATCGCCGGCGACGACCGGCGTAGGTTCAAGCGTCGTTTCCGATTTGGTAATCGGCGTGCTTGGCGACGAATCGTCGGGCAGGATGAACGGGGTAGGCACGGACGTCGTCGTAGGCGTGGCGACGACTGCCGACGACGGCAGCGACGTAGCCGTGGCTGTGACGGCGACTGTCGCAGGCGGCAGTGGTGTGCTTGTGCCAGCCGGCACAGCGGATGTCGCTTCAACTTTAGGCGGCTCAAGTGTGATGGCGAATGACAATGCGCTTGCGGCCGATTGCGCCTGCAGAGTATCGCGCACAAAAGGAAAAGCCATCACGCTGCCGACGACAATCAGCCCGAGGCCGGCCAAGATCACGAGATTGGCAATTCTATCGGAAACTTGCATCTCGCGCATTATACCAAAAACATTGGATTTCACAGGACAGGCAAATTGGAACGCGGCGCGGACGCCATCATGCGTCCGCGCTCCTAACTTGCCCTTGCGAAGATTCGATCAAATTTGGTACAGGCGAGGCATGCCTCGCCCGTACTTTAGCTTTGCGCCGGTTGGGCCGCCGGCGCTCGAGCCGGCTGTTGCGAGGTGGCTTGCAAGAAACCGATGAACATCAAAATCGCGCCGAGCAGTTCGCTCAGGTAAAGCCAGTCGGCCAGCCCAAGCTTGACGAACGTGCCTGCGCTGGCGGGCAACAGCGCGCCCGCGGCGATGAGCACGTTGGCGAGGACACGGTGAGCCAGCACACGCTTGCGCCAGAACAAGAAGGCGGAATAGAGTGCGCCGCCCACGAGCAAGACCGTGCCATAAATGTTGAGCAAAATCGTCAGCGTAATCGTCAGCGGCCCGCGTGTGAGAATGTCTTTGTACTGCACTGACGCGGGCAGGCTAGTATTGTATAGGGCGCCTGTCATCGGTGCGAGGAACACAGACACGATGGCAGCCAGCGAGACAAGCGCCAATCCGAGCATGAACCTGTTGGCTACGCCCGGCTTGCGCACCAACAAGTACATGGTTCCCTGGCCGAGCCAGGCGGCGGTGAGCATCGCGCCGCAGATGTACCATACCCTAAGCATGAACGGACTCCAGGCTAATCCAAGGAACGCTTCGGAAAACGTGCCCAGCCCATACAACGTCAATCCGATGCCCCAGAATAGCAAATGCGGCCCGCCTCGCCGCGCATAGCGCGAAAAGACGGCGACGACGAACGCGGCTGTCACCAGCGTCGAACTGAACGGAAGCACGTGCAACATTTCTCCTCCCTAACGTTTCCAACTCGCGCTCGCCGCCGCCGCCGAAGGGGCGGACAGGGGCAGGGCGCTCCTATACTATTTGACCGGGATCACGCCGGCTAACGCGCCGATCACCAGCACGATGACAATGAGGAGCACGAGCCCGAGAGCGACCAGCAGCGCAGGAACGACGCGGTCGTAAAAAAAAGAGTGCGGCACTCGCGTGCTGCCCGCAGGTCGCTGCTGGTTCGACGGCGAGTTCATGCTCAGACTTCTCCTGTATATGCCTTGACCATCGCTACCAAGACATCGTTGACGAACTCGGTCACCTGGCGATGCGTCACGGCCCAATCTACGCCGCTGGCGGGATTGACCGCGCTCGCCATTTGAACGACGCTGTTAGTCAGCGAGTTGTGAAAGAACAACACAGCTTGCACTGCATCTGCCAGGGTCAGGCCCTGATCACGGGAGATGAGGGCATACTCTCTGCCGAGATCACGCGCCTGCGCTAACGCCTCGGCTTGTCGTTCGGGACTGCTGATATAACGCAACAGCAAGCCGAGCAATTGGCGGCCTGTCTCGCGGTAGCGCCGACGCATCGGCTCGTCAAAGCGCGTCAACCACGCGGCATTGCTCGTCTCGGCGCGGTGCATCTCCATTCGCATGTGGCCCAACGCGCTATGGACGAGCAGTTCGGCCTCCGGTTCGTGCTGGCGATGATTTTCGGCCCAGGCTTCCAGTTCGGCGCGGCTAAAGCGCCGGTGTCCGCCTGGCGTCCGCTGCGACGCAATGCGTCCCTTGTCGGACCATGCGCGCAACGTGGCCGGGTGAACGCCCAACAACCTGGAGGCCTGCTGCAAGGAAAGCCATTCGGTAGCAATTTGATCTGCCATAAACTTACAAAAACTCTGTGATTTGGGATTTCGAGAGAGATTTTAGGAGTATTTAGGCGCGGCGTCAACCCGCCGTTTTGCTTGTTTGCGCTCCGCTATTTGACGTACAGGGCGGCGACGGCGGAGGATTTGCTGGGGCACGCGGTGGAGACGACCAAGACGATTTAGCCATCGAATGAATTCGACGGCTGATACTTGAAACCTGCTGAAGTAGGTTGGCTATCCTCAATGCACTTAAGCGGCAAAGGCTGAGCAGTTACCACGAATTGGCGAAAGATGGCGATCTGGCCGGGCCTGGTCATTGTCTTTGCTGCGGCGGCCAGCTTTTACCCGGCCTGGAGCGCGTCCCAGTGGGCGGAGCGGGGTTAGTTCAGATGCTCCGCGCGCACATGGGAGGCTGAACGGGCAGACGGTCAAATCCATATTGTGCTACATTCCCTAGAAAGTGAAACGCGCCCAAAGCGGCGCAGCTCGCGAGGAACTTTTATCAGGCAGTGGGCAGTACGACACGAAACGTCGCGCCCTGTCCTGGCGTGCTCTCTACGCTCACGTGGCCGCCGTGCGCTTCGACCAGTTGCTTGACCAGTGCTAGCCCGATGCCAGAGCCGCCGCTCTTCTCAGAGCGCCAGAAGCGCTCGAACACGTGTAGCAGGTCTTCTGGCGCGATGCCAGGGCCGGTATCGCTTACCCATGCTTCCACGCCCCCTGGCACAATACGCGCACCCAACGTCACTTGTCCGCCAGCATCAGACGCGCCGTACCGTAGCGCGTTTTCGATCAGGTTCACTAATGCCTGCTCGATGCGTCCTGCGTCAGCGGAAACTCGAAGATTGGGCGCTACCTGTACACTCAACGCGACGTTCTGTTCCTCAGCGCGCAAGCGATATTTCTCGGCCACACGTGTGACCATTTCGCTCAGGTCGAGCGGCTGCTTGTCGAGCGCAAGTTGTCCTGCTTCGGCCAGCGAGAGCGTGCGTAGATCGCCGATGAGTCGGTTGAGCAGAATCGTCTCCTGGTGAATGGATTCGAGTTCTTCTGGGCTGGCCGGCAGAACACCGTCAAGCATCGCTTCCACGTTGCCTTGGATGACGGACAGCGGCGTGCGCAACTCATGAGCGATGTCGGCCACCATGTTCTGTCGCTGTTGCTCCATGCGCTGGAGCGATTCGGCCATCGTGTTGAACGAACGCGCCACCTGTCCCACTTCATCCTCAGAGGTAAGTACTCGTTGTGATAGGTCTCCGGCGGCGATGCCCTGCGCCGCGCGCGAGAGGCGTCGCATCGGCAACGTCACCTGGAAGAACAACAGTGACCCCATCAACAGCGCAATGACTCCGGCGATGCCGCCGCTGATCAGAACGGACATACTGACAGAACGGCGGAACTGGTTGATCGGCGATGAAGGCACATCTAACGTGGCGACAAGCAGTGTGCCGACCCGATGGCCCTGAACGATAATGGGTGTGCCGCTCGACAATTCGCTATCGGATAGATGTATACCGACCAACACGTTGGCTGTGTCGGCCATGACAGTGCCGGACGCATCAGCCAACACCAGCCGATGCCCCATCATGGTCAACATATCGCCGGCCATCATCCCACCTATGCCGCCCTGCATCATGCCGCTCATCATGCCACCCGCTATATTGCTCGAGGGATTGGACAGGATGGACTGAACATTCTTCCAACTGCCGGTGCGCACGTAATAGTCGGCCAGGCCAGGCACGAGGCTTTGCGCCCAGCTTTGCCCCTGCTGGCTGATGTACAATTCAAACTGGCCCGTCGTCGTGCGCAGCGTCGCATACATGACGATTGCTACGCTGACCAGGATGACTAGGGCAAATGCGCCCATCAATTTGAACCACAAGCTGCGAACCACGGCGCTCCTTACGTTCTACTCGGCGAACTTGTATCCCACGCCATGCACCGTCACAATGTAGCGCGGGTTGCTTGGATCGGGTTCAATCTTTTTCCGTAGATTCTTGATGTGCTGGTCTATCGTACGCTCGTAGCCTTCATAGGCTTCGCCTTGAGTCAAGTCGAGCAGTTGCAGACGCGTGAACACCTGACCAGGATGGCGCACAAAGGCAGATAGCAAATCGAACTCTGACGGTGTCAAGTCAACTGCACGTTCGCTCTCCTGTGCAGTTCGACGTGCTGGGTCGAGCGACACGTTGCCAGCAGTGATGATTTCCGATTGCGAGGGAGCTGGCTGTGCACGGCGCAACACTGTCCGTACGCGCGCCACAACTTCGCGTGGAGAGAACGGCTTGGTGACGTAATCGTCTGCGCCCAACTCCAGGCCGATCAACTTGTCGGCTTCTTCGCTGCGGGCGGTGAGCATGATGATAGGCGTGCCCCCTTCGCGGCGGACGGCGCGCGCCACATCCAACCCGTCCATCTCTGGCAGGCCCAAATCGAGTATGATCAAGTCGGGGTGCTCGCGGTGGAAAGAAGGCAACGCATCACTGCCAGTTGGTGAGACAGTCACTACAAACCCAGCTTGTTCCAGGTACAGCCGCAGCGTGCGCGCGATTTTGGCCTCGTCTTCCACTACCAGGATTTTGTTGCCCATGCCTTACCTTGCAAAGAAAAAGTCGGGGGAGTTTTTCCCCCGACTGAGATTGTATCACAATCGCGATTGAGCGGGTATGATCTAATCGCCGTTTGTCGTGATGAACGCACCGTGCCAGGTATGATACCAGACCTGCCCGCTGTAGCCGTTCACGCTGAGCATCCCGAACTCTTTGCCATCCTTGAAGGTGTGTAGCGTATAGTAGCCGTAAAATTGAACGATGTCATCGCCCACCTTGAGGTCAGGCTGTGCCTGATCGAGATAGGCCTGCGCGGACTGGCGCGCCTGCTCCGGCGTCACAGTGAGCTTGCCGCTGGGTTGCTGGTTGAGCCAGCCCCGCATCATGCCCATCATGCCGCTCAAGCCACCGCCCATGTGGCCGTATTTGGTGTTCCACATCATGTTCGGGCCGTACTCGGGAAAAGCCGCGCCAGTGTACTGGTCAATCAGGATTTCCTGTGCGCCGATGCCGGTGTCCTTTTCGATGATTTCGGCGTAAAAGCCGTTGTCGAACTGCATCACCTCGGCCACTTTCAGGTTCGTGCCGAGCGATTGGGCGTACTGCGCCGCGCTTTGCTCGGCCTGTTCAAGTGTGATAGGCTTGGCATTCGGGTTGACGTTGCCACCAAAATAACCACCCACACCTGCACTTGCGTGCGGTGCAAGTGTCATTCCACCGCGTCCCATCATCCCGTAGCCGAAGGTGCCGCTGTAGGGTTGCGTGGCGTTCGGAGCGTAGCCTCCCATCATTCCGCCGCCCATCATGCCGTAGCCAAAAGTGCCACTATACGGCTGGGTCGCGTTCGGAGCGTAGCCTCCCATCATGCCAGGGCCGTATGTTCCGGTCTGCCCACTGTAATTGCCGCCCATCATCCCACCACGACTCCAGTTGCCCCACGGCCCGCCGCCTTGAGCAAAAGCGGATGATACGGCTGTCCCAATCAAGAACGCTGCCACTGCCACTACCGCGATAATCCCGAACCATTTCAACGTCTTCATTTTATCCTCCTTGTTTCGAGTTCTTCTTGTGTCTTCTGGCCCGTATGGTAGCAGACTGATATGTAGAAAGTGTGAAGGAGATTTGAGGAAACTATGAGGAAAGCGGCGCTTTGTGGAGAAGGTCATTTGCTGTGTAAGCCTACAGCAATTCCGCCGCCAGGGTTGTGAACAATCGAATGTATCGAGCGCTCCCTCATACCACGACGAGGGAGTGCTCATGTCGAGAACCCAAACGCCTGCGCGGATTGTGCGGGCGTGCTGCTCTAGTTCTGCAGGGCAGCCGCTACGCGCTCCAGGCGGGCACGGGCATCTTTGGCCACCGGCTCGAGTTCCGGATTGGCGACCACGCCGAGCATAGCCAGTGGATCCACCAGCGATACTTCTGTGACTCCGACCTCCACTTGCGACACCGTGACATTGCAAGGCAGCAGTAATCCTACCTCCGGTGCGACGGTGAGCGCGCGATGAGCCAGCGGCGGGTTGCATGCTCCCAGAATCTTGTACGGGCGAAAGTCCACGCCCAGTTTCTTCTTGAACGTTTCCTTCATGTCAATCTCGGTGAGCACACCAAAGCCCTCGGCCTTGAGCGCCCCGATAACGCGCGCTAGCGCCGATTCATAGTCGGTGTTCAGCCTGACCGTTGTGCCGACTGCGGTCTGGATCAACTCAGTCATTGTCTCCTCCTTGTATAGAATACTCTCGTAACAGTTGTGCGATCGAGTGCCCCGGCGATAATAGAGTCAGTTCGGCATGTGCCGAATCACAGACCGGCCGGGCAAGTCTGCACCTCCTTG
>Ga0315268_10007839_pt1 | contig 11194 bp, 12 predicted proteins | sample C1_top_MG_FD_204535 | JGI IMG/M metagenome (GOLD analysis project Ga0315268, IMG submission 204535) | Sediment microbial communities from Yellowstone Lake, YNP, Wyoming, USA - C1_top | ecosystem: Environmental > Aquatic > Freshwater > Lake > Sediment | place: USA: Wyoming | collected 2017-08-01 | reverse complement strand
ATGCGTAGTCCGCGTTCAGGCATTTCACGTGTGACGTAAACTTTGGGTTTCGGCATTTCAGGTCATCTCTTTGTTTGTGAGGGTTTTGGTAGTATTAACGGGCAAACTTATTACGTTTGCTACAAGAGGTTCTGTCAAGTCTTTGTCGGATTCTTCTCCTTGTAAACTTTCGTCGGATAATTTTCTTGCATCTTTGGGGAATTACTTTTGCATCATTATAGCCTAAATAAGTATTTTGGATTCATAAACTATAACAAGAATCCACAAAGTAAATAAAAGAAGAACGGCATTCACGTGGGTATGTAATGGCCAGAAAAAGCACAAGCTTTGTGGAAGTATACACCTCGGGGGGTCAAAGTGGTGCTTAGAAAAACCACTTGGTTTGACCATATCTGCCTTGGTCATTCGGAAATGCATAATTGCTTGGGGGATGTAATGGCGACATTAGAGCGACCTGAGGCAGTTTACGCTTTCAAGAAGGAAAGAATGAGCTTCCGATATTCCGAAAGAAAAGGAAGTTTTATAATGCTGGTTTACACAGTACGTGAGCATTTAGGATGGGTGAAAACTGCATACATGGTACCAAATCCTTATGTAGAAGTAGAAGATTATAATAGAGTGTGGCCAATATGAGCAATATAGTAGAAGTGGCTACAAGCATTTTTCATGCCATAAAACCCGACTCTGAAATAGTAGTCGATTATGATAGGAAAGTCGATGTTCTATACATCAATTTTCACAGTAGTCCTTTACAAAAAGCAGATTTCGGAAGAAGATTTGGCGATTACATTGTTAGAATAAAACAAGGGTTAGTTATTGGTGTCACAGTTATCAATGCTTCTTTCCATTTAAAGAGAAGTTTTTCGGATAAACCATCAATATTAACTGAACCAGTTACTGTAAAGATTTCTTAGGTATTTCCTTTTTTGGCATTCTGAATTAGCGTTAACCATTTATTATTCCCAACAACTTCAATTCCACAAGCCTCTGCTGGCGTTTTGCCATTCAATCCTTCGTGTGGTCTGATGTAGTTATGGAAGATTTGGTAGCCACAGAGTACAGGAGTATCATTTTTCTTTAATCCTCTCATCGTTTTCTCTCTGTCTCGGATTTCTCCGTTGAATCTTTCCATTTTGTTGTTGTTCATTTCGCCTCGAAACTTTATTGCGTTGATGTGCTTTGTTCTTGGGTTTCTTAAGCTGAAAAATTCCTTGTTAAAGGCATCTCTATATGCTGGCAAACCATCCGTTATGACCACTGATGGCTTTTTCTCAACGATTTCCTTCGCTAGTCTAAAGAGGTTTCTCGCATCATGCTTGTATTTTGATTCAGCTACTTCTTGTGCTATCCAATACCTTGTTTCATCGTCAATAAGTGCAAAAAGATATTTCATGTCTCCTTTCACTTTGAGCCATAATTCATCAGCACGCCAAACATCAGAAGTATTCGGTCTCAACCCTTCGACGTAACTCTTCAAAAGCCTCATGTATTTCTTAATCCAATTATAGACCGTTTGATGGCTCACAGTTACGCCCAACAACTTTAGAGAACGATTGACATTTCTTAAGGATTCTCCACTAAAGTACAACTGCATAGCTGTTGTGATGGCTTGAGGGTTATGCTTCATTCTCTCAAAACCTACATTGAAAGTGAAATAATGCGAGCAATCCTTACAATAGAATTTCTGAATTTCACCGTACTTGTTGCGTCTAATTCCATCCTTTACAATGTTAGCTGAACCGCAGAAAATACAGTTAGTCAAATCTTCAAGAGGCTCTATTCTCCTAACCGCAACTTCTGCTCTGAAGGAAAGAGAAAATTCTACAGCATAGATGTGCTTACATTTAACATGACGAAAAACATGGTCCAGGCATTCACATCGCCATAGACTTCCATCTCTCGAAACAAGATAATCTCGGTTACTCGATTGTGACTTTACCGTGTAGATGTCTGAATCTATTCGCTTGATCTGATTGTCAAGTTTCGCTATTTGCATTCCACGTTGTTCTCTGTCGACCATCATACCACTATACCACGAGTAGTATTATAACACACAAGTCCTATATAAACGTTTACCACTAAACTTTTATACCACTATAATCAATAACAATACGATGATGTGCATGTCCGAAACAAAAAAAGAAGAAAGAACAGCAACCTCGATAAAAATCAAACCTAAGACTTGGCAAGACGCTAAGATACAGGCAATAAAGGACAACATAACCGTATCTCAACTTGTAGAGGGAGCCATTGAGAAATACATCAAGGAGCATGGGAAAAAGTGAATCTGCAACCCTCATCGAACTTCTCCTATGAGGAAAGAAAGCAAGCAGTAAGAAACTTTATTGTTGCCTGTTACCACAATCAAGTACGAATCAAAACCTACCATAGGCTCGCTGGGTTCCTAAGTGGAGACCGAATCAAATTGCTATGCCCACTGGATAAAAGCGGAAAACAAAACCATGTAGACGCTTATGGAAGAGTGACAAGAACAGATCGATGGTACACAGATGAAGATACAGAGAAGTATTTCGAGTGGCTTGTTGCTGTCGTTAATGAAACCGAGGATGTTAAGAACGATGTTGTCAAGCAAGCCTATGATCAATTGTTCCGCTTTCTCTATGTAATGAGAGATGACATGGAGAGAGACAAAAACGTGCAACTGGTAGCTCCGTATAATTGGCAGAATCTGTTCATCTCCTTCAACGAGAGACTCACGGATATGCAGAGAATCATAGACAGAGGCGACAAGGATACTGTAGAAGTGCTCAAATCCTTGCTACAATTGGTGAAAGAGAACAAAAAGCTTCTAAAGACATTATGTATTGACAGTGAGGAGCTTTTCGGAAAGGCGACGGAAAATGAGTGACCCGATTAGGGATGAACTTCACCGATTAAATGAAGAGTTCAAGAAACTTTTAGGTAATTCAAGTAATGACATTTCCCTCGAAGAAGCATCTCCTGAACAACTCATAAGGGATTTTGGGCTTACAAAAAATGAGGCTGAAGCATGGCTGAGAAACGAACCCAGTTTTAAATCATCCGACGTTTTTTTACAGCACAAGAAATCCGACAAAGACTTGACAGAACCCTACAAGACATTAAGGACGAGAAAAAGAACACTGTTGAACGTGAGACACGTATGGCCAACATAAGGAACACTGAAGAGTTGCTGAGAAACGCGAAGTCAAAACCTGACCGAAAAGCTCGCGAAATAGCCATAAACGCCCTCAACGCAGCTTTGGAAGCGGCAGACCCCAAAAGCATAATCAAATCGAAAGTCAAGGTGAAGGACAGCGCGCTGAAGATTGAGAATGTCTCGTTCAATTTAGATGAGTTCAAGCGAGTTCTTGTTGTAGGCGGCGGCAAAGCCTGCGGCAGCATGGTTGAAGCTCTGGAAAAGATTCTCGGCGACCGTATAACAGAGGGCACAGTAAACGTGCCTTACGCTTCTCCTCGATATCATACGCAAAGAGTGAAGCTTCAACACGCCAGCCACCCCATCCCTGACATGGCAGGCGTAAAAGGCGCGAAGCGCATGCTGGATTTGGTCAGCCACGCGAAAAAGAACCATCTCATAATTTGCTTACTATCGGGAGGAGGCTCCAGTCTCATGTCTCAACCGCTCAGCGAAATATCTTTAGAAGACAAAAGAAAAATAACAGACGCTTTATTGAAGTCGGGTGCCACAATCAATGAGATTAACACTATACGCAAGCATATTTCGGGCTTTAAGGGCGGTTGGCTTGCGAAGAAGGCTTGCCCCGCTACGGTTGTGAATCTGATTCTCTCTGATGTTGTAGGCGACCCGTTAGACTCTATAGCGTCTGGTCCAACTGTTCCTGATCCAACCACTTTTCAAGACGCCATCGAAGTCTTGAAGCGATATCGGCTTTGGAGTGAGGCGCCAAGCTCGGTGAAGAAAGCCTTGCTAAATGGCAAGAAAGGGCTGATTCCTGAGACTCCGAAGGCTGGCGACAAAGCGTTCGAAAAGGTCCACAACGTAGTTATAGGTAATACTCTGACTGCAAGCCTCGCAGCTTACAACAGTGTTAAGAATGCCGGGCTCAATGCTTTGCTTCTCTCATCACGCCTCGAAGGTCAAGCCAGAGACGTAGGCGCAGTCTTTGCTTCCATCGCTAAAGAAATAGTTGCATCTGGAAATCCCATTCCCAAGCCTGCGGGCATAATCGCAGGAGGCGAAACTACAGTCACAGTTGTTGGGAAGGGAAAAGGCGGCAGAAACCAAGAAATCACGCTGGGCGCTGCATTGAAAATCGGTAACACGGACGGAGTAGTTGTTGCCTCAATTAGCACCGATGGTGTGGACGGACCAACGGATGCGGCTGGGGCCATAGCCGATGGAAAAACATTGGTTCGAGCCAACAAACTGAAACTAAATCCGAGAAAGTCTCTTGCTGAAAATGACTCCTATACATTCTTCAGCAGACTTGAAGACCTTATCTTTACTGGACCAACAGGCACTAACGTCTGCGATGTAGCCGTGATCGTGGCTTTGTAAAGGTTGATGACCTAGCTTTGTTGGCAGAGCTTTAGGATTCTATTCCAGTTGGCGTCCACGTTCTGTTGAATCTCGTCGATTACATCTTTTCTGTACGCGGGTTTGAACAGGTGGCTGAATCTTCCCTGCAATTTGAGAAATTCTTCCACTGGCTTGGGCTTGGAAATGTTCAAGTTTAGCTTGTATTTGCCGCGTTCAAACTCGTACACTGGGAAGTATCGGGTTTCAACCGCTAACTTGACCATTTCCATGCTCCTCGCTGATTCGTGTCGCCATCCGAGCGGGCAAGGAGACAAAACATCGATAACAGCGGGACCATTGACCTCAATTCCCTTGCGCACCTTAGTTATGTAGTCGTTCCAATATGCAGGCGAAGCCGTCGCCGTGTATTCGATGCCGTGAGCCACACAGATGCCGATCAAGTCTTTCTTCCACTCTGGCTTGCCTGGAATAACACTTCCAGCGGGACTCGTGGTTGTATCGGCTCCGTGAGGCGTGGCTCCCGACCGCTGAATCCCCGTGTTCATGTAAGCCTCGTTATCGTAACATATGTACAAGAAATCGTGTCCCCGTTCAAGAGCGCCAGAAAGCGCCTGCAGGCCAATGTCGTAGGTGCCACCGTCTCCAGCCATAGCTATGACATCAATATGTCCTTTACTCGCGCCTCTTCTCTCCATCGCCCTATACGCTTCGACAATGCCCGAAGCAACTGCAGCTGCGTTTTCAAACGCCACGTGAACCCAGGGCAAACGCCATGACGTGAACGGATAAATGGTAGACGCAACCTCGGAGCATCCAGTCGCAGCCACAATAATTGTTGGTCCCCTCAAAGCCTTCATAGTCATTCGATTAATCGTGCCCTCTCCGCAGCCAGCGCAAAGTCTATGTCCTGGAGCAAACAACTCTTCCGTTGACAATTCTTTCAATGTGACCATTACTCTCGCACTCCTAGGAACATCGTTTTTTCTTTAACAACCCCTGTCTTAGCGGTTTCCAACGCTTCATTGAATACAAGTTCGATGTCTGAAGGCTGAATGTCTCTTCCACCCAGCCCATATATGACATTGAAGATTTTCGGGCTCTCCTTAACTGTGTGCAACGCTGAAACCACGTCGGAACACAATGCGCCGAACGGAGCGCCGAAGCTAATCGCTCGATCTAACACTGCAACTGACTTCACATTCTTCAAAGCAGCGCTTACCTCTTCCATAGGAAATGGTCGATAAAGCCAGAGCTTTACAACACCGACTTTCTTTCCCTGCGCCCTAAGCTTGCGTGCCACTTCGCGGGCTGTTCCAGCGGTGCTTCCAAGACAAATTATCGCGGCTTGAGCGTCTTCCATACCAAAAGCTTCAAGGCAACTGTAGTTTCTGCTCGATACTCCCTTGTAATCTTTACAGATCTTGCCTAACACTGCGGGGACACTGCACATAGCTTCTACTTGTTGTCGCTTAAACTCGAAATAATAGTCGGTGAAGCAAAGGGCTCCAATGGTGATGGGCTTCTCTGGGTCAACTGTAAATAGAGGCTTCCTTGTCTGCAAAAATTTCTCGACTGTGCCGTCCTCGAGCAAGTCCACGCCTTCCATACAATGAGAAATCACGAAACCATCAAGATTAACCGACACAGGAAGCTGAACTTCTTTGTCCTCGGCAATCTTGAACGCCATTATCGTCCAATCGTAGGCTTCCTGCGCATTTTCAGCGTAGATTTGCACCCATCCTGAGTCGCGGGAGCCCATCATGTCCGAGTGATCGCCGTGAATGTTAATCGGTGCTGACAAGGCTCTGTTTGCCACACCCATAACTATTGGACATCGCAGACCAGAGGCAATGTATAACATCTCGTGCATTAGTGCTAACCCTTGGCTTGCAGAGGCAGTGAAGACTCTGGCTCCAGTCAGGCTTGCTCCAATCGAGGCGGAGATGGCTGAGTGCTCAGATTCTACACACACGTATGCGGTGTTAACCTCTCCATCGGCCACGTACTTGCTGAAACGCTCAACAATAATTGTCTGCGGCGTAATCGGATATGCAGCTACAATGTCAACTTTGCTCTGCTTCACCGCGTGCGCGATGGCTTCGTCGCCTGTTAAGCCTACAATTGTCATTTTTGTTCCTCCACCATCTCGATAGCTTTTGTTGGGCATTCGTGTGCGCAGATGCCGCATCCCTTACAGTGTTCATAGTTAACTTCAACCCATTTTTCCCGCCTGATGATAGCGCTGTCCGGACAGTATATCCAACAGAGCAAACAGTTTACACACTTTGCCTTGTCAACTACAGGCTTGAACGCTCTCCAATCACCAGTTTTATACTTGACAGAGGAGCCCGGCTCAATGACAACTGCTCCCATAGGTAAGGATTTCCATCCCGGTTTTGCTTCAGTGCTCGATGTCAACTTCCAGCAACCTCCTCGTAAGCTCGTTTCATAGCCTCCACGTTCTTTTCACCCAGTGTTCCCGGAAAACGTGCTCTCACAACTTGCGTTATCGACTCAAAGGATGTGATAGGCTTGACCTTAAGCAGCGCTCCCAACATAGCCGTATTGTAGATCGGACGACCCAAAACATCCAACGCGATTCTGCGAGCATTCACAGAATAGACCTGCGCATTCTGAACTGCAAAAGTCTTCTTCAATTCCTCAGGCGTACGTTCACTGTTAACTATTATGGTTCCGTTCTCAGCTAAGCCAGAAGCCACGTTAGTGCCCAGCAATGTGGGGTCAACAACGACAACCACGTTAGGATTGTAAATCTGACTGTGAATGCTAATAGGATCGTCTGAAATTCGTGTAAACCCACGAACTGGAGCGCCCGACCTTTCAGGCCCAAACTCAGGAAAAGACTGAACAAACTTCTTGTCTAACAGAGCGGCTTCAGCGAGCAACCTGCTCACGCTGACTATGCCCTGACCGCCTCTTCCATGCCATCGAATCTCAATCAACATATGCCTTAACATCTCTAGAGAGAAACTCAAAAAAGCCATACAATGGTATAAGGCTTTCCCGAATGATCAGCAAAGAAAGGATATCTGTAGCACATGTTTTAATAACACGCTTTTGAAATTGAGGACTGGCTGGACTGATTAATCATGACTAAGGATGAAATGGTTTGGGATCTCTCGCAGCTGGTTGAGGGCACTGACCGCGCTTCAATTCAAAAGAAGCTGGAGTCTATGGTTGCTGAAGCAGAAAAAGTTCGAGACAAGTATCACGGCAAAATCGGGAGCCTAGATGCAAAAGGTCTCCTAAAACTTCTGGAAGTGAAAGACGTCTACATCCTCGAGTTTGAAGGAGTGACGATGTACTGCCGCCTCATGTATTCAGCGGATTCAACCGATGATGTGGCTAAACAACTTAATGATGCTGTCCGCAGGTCACTAATGAGAGCTGACCAAGCCTTAGCCTTCGTAGATATCGAGTTAGGTAAACTCCTTGCAGAAAAATCGTCGTTGGTCAAAGCCCCCGTTCTCGCCGAATACAAGCACTACCTTGAAAGAGTCTTGAGGCGAGTCCCCCACATGCTCTCAGAGACTGAAGAGCGTTTGATAATTGCAAAAGACAAGAACGGGATTGATGCGTGGGAGATGCTTCAAAATGATTGGCTCTCAACAAGAACATTCGACATAGAAATTGAAGGCCAGAAAAAGACGCTTCCATACGGCGAGATAATCGGTCTATATCAGAGTCCTAATCGTGATTTACGGAAACGAGCTAATCAAGTAGTCTATGAGAGTCTTGGAAAAGACGAGATTGTGTGGGCAAGCGCTATCCGAGCTGTGTGCGAAGACCATGTGCAAATGTGTGAATTGAGAAAGTACCTTGCCCCAATGACCCAGAGCTTGATCGCCAACGATGTTGACCAACAGACTATCGACAGCCTAATGAACATCATTAAGAAAAATGTCGGCATATATCAGAGATATCTTAGGCTAAAGGCTAAGCTGATGGGTTTAGGCAAGTTAGCTAATTATGATGTGGTTGCTCCTCTGCCTAAAGCGCCTAAAATGAGTTATGGGTGGAAAGAGGCTCGAGATGAAGTTGTGGATGCTTATGTGAGGTTTGATAAGGAGATAGGTGGCTGGGTTGATGAGATGTTTGAAAAGCGGCATATCGACGGTGAGGTGCGCAAAGGCAAGGCTTCTGGGGCTTTCTGTTCTTCATGGTTTGCGGGGAAGAGTGCTTACATCTTGCAGAGCTTCAATGGGAAGATGGGCGACGTCTACACTCAGATACACGAGCTGGGGCACGCTGTCCATGCCTATCTTGGTTCTAGGGCGCAGAAGCCAAGCAATTACGAGATTGGCAGTTGTATCGCGGAAACTGGAAGTACTTTTGGTGAACTGCTCCTGACCGAACGATTGCTTTCCAAAGCCAAGACGAAAGAGGAGAAGCAGGCAATTCTGGCTAACGTGTTGGATGAGTTTGGCATGGCAGCTTTTCAAGTGTCTGCGCGGGTGTTCTTTGAGCAAAGCATGTATGATGCTATAAAGCGGGGTGATTTCTTAGATGGTGAAACCGTTGCTAAACTGTGGGTGGCGGCCAGAGACATGATCTATGGCGATTCGATTGACTGGCTGGGCGTGATGAAGTGGGAATGGACGATGAAGGTACACTATTACTTGCCAAACTATCGCTTCTACAACTACCCATACGTGTATGCTCAGCTGTTCGTGTTCGCTCTGTACCGTCTTTACAAGGAACAAGGTCAGAGCTTTGTTCCTAAACTGAAGAGACTCTTAGCTGCTGGCTCCAGCAAGTCTCCCCGCGAACTTGCCGCCGAACTCGGCTTTGACATTACCAAAGAGGCGTTTTGGGAGAAAGGCATAGCACAAGCAACAGAGTTCATCGATATGCTAGAAAAAACCCTCTAATTCGTGTATTAAAGCAAGTCTTAAAATCAACATCCACACAGAAAACTGTCCATGTCAATTCATAATCTTCCTATTTGTTCAAGAAGCAAACTGAACAGTTTCATCAAGAATGAGCTGCTCCCGAAATGGCAGAAAGGAGAACCAACCCTCTTCAGCATAGAACCCGAACATGTTGATTCACGGATAGAAGCCACGGTGAAAACGGCGATAGCCAACAACGGCACTTACGAAAAAGGCGAGAAAGTTGTGCTGAATTCTCGGCCTGACGCTCTTCCATTAGCTGCTGAAATGGCTTATGTATTCGAAAAACTTGGATATGAAACACGCATCATATACGGTCTGCTTGGAGATCCCTCCACGCTAAACAAGCTAATGGCAGCCTTGCCCAACCAAAAATCACTCCAGAAAATCGTAACCCAACTCAAGGCGCTGGTTGATTTTGCTCAACACTGGGTGGTTCCATACGCCACATCAAGCAGTGAACCCAACAAAACCGAGATGGAAGCTGTAAAAGTCTTCAACGAATTAGCTAGCAAAGGATTGTCTAAATTGCACGAAAAACGTAAGAGAGGAGAAATCAAGTCCCATGACATTATAGGATTTCCAGTTGCCCACGAGGCAAAAAGGCTAGGGTTGTCGCTATCTGAATGGGAACGCGTACTTTACAGGGCCATGGGAGTTACGAAGGGTGAGTTGGAGAGGGAAATAGACAAGTCGGGATACGTGAAAGCGTTGGGACAGGCTTACCGAGGCAAGACGCTCAGAATTACTAGAAAAGGAAACTATCCAGTTGACCTCAAAATGAAATTGAAGAATCGACCCATCTTCAAAGACGTTGGAAAAGTCGGGCAAAATGCGATATTCGGCGAATTCTTCGAAAGGATCACTAACATACCAGCAGGCGAGCTATTCATGGCTCCCCTCGAAGACAGTGTCAGCGGCGAATTCTACACCAAAATACCGCAGGTAACAGAACGAGGCACAATGGAAGGCGTCCGCATAATGTTCAAAAACGGACGAGTCGTAGAAGCCACAGCGACAAAAGGCGAAGAAGCACTTCACTACTACACTGGTTTGACAAAACCCAAAACTGAGGCCAAAAAAGCCGTGTACAAAGCCCAAAATACCATAGCCGAGCTGGGCATAGGCATGAACCCAGTGTTAGACTTTGAAAAGACTACAGGCAATCCGCTCATAGACGAGAAAATGAAGGGCATACACATAGCCACAGGAACAAACAAAATGATGGGCGGAACTACCCCCGGAGCAATAGGTGGAATATCCGTAGAACATTGGGACTTCATCGTTGGCAAAATCGACGAAATAGCGACTATCTGAAAGTGTTCGCTTCACACCTTGCTGTAAATCAGACATGTTCGGGTTGCCTGCAATGATAAAGCTAATTATGGAGAACACTTGTTCTCTAATTCTAAGCCACGGAGCAGAATCACAGTGCTAAAAGAAATCCGCATCCATGGTCGCGGAGGACAAGGCGGCGTAACAGCTGCAGAACTGTTAGCTCGCGCCGCGTTTAAAGAGGGTAAATGGGTTCAGGCTATACCATTTTTCGGCGCAGAACGGCGAGGCGCGCCTGTGAAAGCGTTTGCCCGACTAGCTGATGAACCCATTTTGATAAGGAGTCAGGTTTACAATCCAGACTACGTGATGGTTTTGGACTCGACTCTGTTAGACTTGGTCGATGTTGCTGAGGGTTTGAAGAAAGACGGCATAGTAATCATAAACACAAGGAAAAAACCCGAAGAAATAAACATTAAACAAGGGCGTTTGGCAACCGTTG
>Ga0315268_10007838_pt1 | contig 11196 bp, 9 predicted proteins | sample C1_top_MG_FD_204535 | JGI IMG/M metagenome (GOLD analysis project Ga0315268, IMG submission 204535) | Sediment microbial communities from Yellowstone Lake, YNP, Wyoming, USA - C1_top | ecosystem: Environmental > Aquatic > Freshwater > Lake > Sediment | place: USA: Wyoming | collected 2017-08-01 | reverse complement strand
TCATTTGTTGCAGTCCGCACATGTAGCTGTTTGAGAAGTTGCAGAGGAAAGCGCAGGAACCGTCCATTCTCTTATTGATATAGAGCTTGTCTATTCCGGTTGCGGTTTTTTCAGCGCCGTAAGTCTTTACTATGCGTAGCCACTCGGGTAGATTGAGGACTACGCTGTAGAGTTTGCAGCACTCTCCGCACATTCTGCAATGCCAGTCGGCAACGCGACGCCAAGGTGCAAACTGCATTTTTGCTTCTCTCTGTAAAATCAAAAGCTGAGGGGTCTTTATAAAATCACTTGCAGAAGGGTTTCAGTTTTTCCACGATGTCTCGTGGCATCTGTGTTGCCTTTGCGGTTTGCTTGTCGGCAGCTACGATGACAACGTAGCCATTTGCGAGCAGGTTGGTTGTCTCTTTGTTCATAATCCTGAAGGCGTATTTCACAGACTTCTCCTTTAGCTCGTCCACCGTCAGCTCTACTTCTAGGAGGTCATTGAAGCGAGCTGGTTTCTTGTATTGGCAGAAGGATTCGACTCTTGGAAACCAGAGGCCTCTCTCAGCAGTGTCGGTGAACATGAAGCCCAAATGTCTATAGAATTCTTCTTCGGCTCTTTCGAAGAATCTGAAATAGTTTGAGTAGTGAACAACTTGCGCGGCGTCTGTGTCTGCCCACGTTACTCGAAAAAGAGCCTTGAAAGCAGCCGCAGGCACAATTATTCACCGGATCAGCGTTTTTTGTAAAGATAGATTGTGTGGGATGGATAACCTAGGGTCTGATTTTCGCAGAAGTTTTCGACTTTTTCCGGCTTCCACCCGACAATTTCGTAATCATGGGAGATCACGCGGCTACCTTCTCTCAGTTCGGCGTCAAGCTTGGGCCGGATCTTCTCGTTTGCGCTCGTCGTCAAGTATAGAAAGACCACGTCGGCGGAGGTTAGATCTACGTTGAACATGTCGCCGTTGACTATGGTTATTCTGTCTTGAAGGTTCTGCTCAAAAACCGTGGCGAGAGCCTTTTTAGCCAGATCTTCACGGAGTTCCACTCCGACGGCTCGAGCGCAAAACTCTTTGACAGCAATAACTACGGTACGTCCGTCACCTGACCCGAGGTCGAACAGAATTTCGCCAGCTTTCAGCTCGGCTAGTTTGAGCATTCGTTGGACTACTTGTGGTGGACTCGGAACATACGGGGCAATATACAGGTCAGCGCGCCTCCAAATCATGAGGAGTTTTTATCTTAGTTTAACCTTTGGTTTTGTTCATTTAAAGGTTTTCTACGTTTTTAGGCGACATAAGTGGATTTATTCTGTGTTGGCGACTCGGGAGTGGTTGCTTTTCGTGATTCGCCGCATTTCATGCAGCTTTGGGCGCAAAGTTCGAGGTATTTTTCTTCTTCTCCAGAATCAACGGCTTCTGCGGCTTTTCTGCATAATTCGCTCGGTTCTTTGCAACCGGTGGTTTTGCATAGGCTGGAGATGTGTAGGCAAATGTCATGAACGTCTTTGGGGTCGAGTACGGCTCTGTTGGTGCGAACCAAAAGGCATATTTCTCTGGCTAGGACGCAGGTTTGGACGTATTTGACTCTTTCGAGAACTTCGTCGCGCATTTTCTTTCGACTTATTTCCAAGTTTTTGTCTCCTAAGCAAACAAGATAGGGGATGTCTACGCACAAGTAAGCGCTCTCTGATTTAAGAATTATTGCTGTTCACAAAAGCGTGGTGAACCATCTGGTCTTTGCTGTTTGAATCGAAATTGTATTAATATGGCAATCAGACTAGAGGAGTTCAGGTGCGATGAAAACGTCCTTGTTCAAGATCAGAAGCGAGGCGGCAAAGCCCTTTACTGCGGTTTGGTTGAGTCATCTTCTTGTCGAGATATTTCTGCTCATGCACCCGGCTTTGGTTCCCGTATTCAGAAAGGAATTTAGCCTGACTGTTTTTCAGGCTGGCCTTCTCCTAAGCATCCCAAGCCTCTGTCGCCTCGCCATTGTTCTACCGACTGGAATCTTTGCAGACAGATATGGTTCGCGCCCATTCATAATACTAAGCCTGTTAATAGGCGGACTTTCAGCGTTACTGCTAAGTCAATCAACAGATATGTTTGTTCTCTTGATTTCTCTATCGTTGATAATGATCTCCGTTACGCTTTATCACCCGCCTGGAATGAGCGTGATCAGCAAACTGTTTCCAAACCAATCTGAGCGGAGCACGGCCATTGGGCTGCATGGAGCCTCAGGATGCATCGGACAATCCTTAGGAACGATCTCGCTCGGCCTTTTGCTTGCACAGTTCGGCTGGCGGTACTGCTATCTACTTTTTTCAATGCCCTTGCTTGTTTGGACTGTTCTCTTGATTAGGATCAAGATCCCACAGTTCAACAAACCGTCAAGAAGCAGCATTACTAATAGTGAAACGAAGAACAATGTCGTTGCTCCTCAGCCTAAGAGTGCATTCGCTTCAGCAGGGTTTCTTTTGCTTCTGCTTTCGATAGGGTTGAATGCGTTGGCAACCGGTGGCGTAGCGGCGTTCATGACGACCTATCTAACCTCGCCGGCTGAAAACTTGTCGCTGGAGACCGCGAGCATAATTTTCGGTGCGGGTCCGTTGATCGGCATAATTGGATCGCTTGCTGCCGGATACATAGGCGCTAGGCTCGGAGACAGAAACTCTCTAGCAGCTTTCTACTTTGGACAAGCCATTTTTCTATTTGGCTTGATAGCTATCCCGTTTGTACCACTTGCGGCGCTTTCGTTTTTAATGTATCAACTATTTTCTTCGGCGATATGGACGCCTTCCACATCAATGGTTGCAAGCCTGATGGGTAGAACAGGCGGCGGAATAGCCTACTCGATATTTTATTTCGCACATGATGCGCTTGGTGCAATGTCGCCACTGGTCGCCGCTCTTCTGATAGAGACTCTTGGACTTATCTCTCCATTCGCGTTCGCCGTCATTCTTTTGGTTTCAAGCGCGTTTCTAGTGCGAATGGTGAGAGAAAGCTAATGGCACTATAGCGGAGAAGGTTTAGATCGTGATGAAAAATTTTCTTCTGTTGCTTCTCTGCTGAGAGTAGAACCTGATATTCTCTATGGCCCTTGTGGTGTTTCCTTTTTCGGTATCCTTGGTTGATGACGCTCTGTTACAGATATTTGTTGAGAATTATGGTTTATGGAACGAGTGACAAGGTAATATCTAGAAGAAAAGCAACGAGATCATGTTACTGCATTGACTGCAAGTAAAAATGTTTTCCATACAATCATCCTTTTCTTGCTAGCGCACAGCTGCACGCGTCTTTCAGAGCATGTCTTGCATAGAAATGCCTCGATTCTTAGCTCTTCTAGCCATCCAATCGGCTTGATCGCGAGGAGGAACGTGCTCTTGTTTTTCTGATTTTCTGACCAGACTCAATGCGCCTGTGGGGCAAGTAATGACACACAAGCCACATCCGACGCAGTGTTTTTGATTCACATAGGACACGTTGCTTGTAAGCGTCGGCGCGCTGAATTGACATCGTTTCAGGCAGGTTCCGCATCCCGTGCACAGTTCAGGATCTACTGCTGCAAAGAAATCGGACTTGGCCACAGAATTTTCTATGCCGAATTGGGAGAGGCCTCGTATTACTCCGCAGCAACAGGTGCAGCAATTGCAAATGTAGGAGCGGCCCTCGCGTATGTTTGCAGAAGAATGGATCAGACCAGCTTCCTCGGTTTCGCGTAGAATCTTGAAGGTCTCTTCTCTATTGAGCGCTCTTATGTCTGGATCGTTTTGAAAGGCTCCTTCAAACGGAGCAAAAACCAAACAGGTTTCAAGGGGATATTTGCATGGTTCACCCACCAGCGATTTTTGAACCCTGCAGATGCATTTTCTGACCCCGAAGGACTTTGCTGTCTCAAGCATTTGGGAAACCTGTTCATAAGGAAAAACCTGCACCTCAAACGGGATGCTTTTCTCAACAGGGATAACTACGTGAAGCGATGGTTCCTTGCTTAAGACTTCTTTGGCGAAGGTTTCATAGTACTCCTCGAACAAGAGCGCTTCTTCTTTGCCAAGTCTGCCCAGCTGCATTTCGTAGACGCCCACTACAAAAGGCATCAGGCCAAATTTACGTTCTCCTCTTTTTCCTGTGGCACGAATTAGACCTTTCTCAACCATGCTTTCTAACGTTATCTTTGTTGTAGCTGGATCTCTGCCGGTTTTTCGTGCGATCTGTTCGGGGATTTCCGGTGTTAGCCGCATCTCAGAGGCAAGTGCAGCCTCTTCAACCGTGTACATCTTCGCGAGAAGCTTTAATTCAACGCCACTTTTGGTTTGGGGAAACCCGTTAGGAATAGCATCAAGTCTCTGCGCTAATTTCTTGTAAACATTTTGAGTCAAGCCGATCATTCGTCCTAACTAGTGCTTTGGCGCTTTACATAGAGGCGGTTTGTATTGATTTATCTTTTCTTTCTCTGCGACATTTACCACAGTGCAGATATTCAGCAAACGTTATCTTCATTGTGGAAAATGTGATAAACGATAAAAACTGATGTGCAGATTCTAATGGTTAAGACGATGTACGATGAAGAGATCAGATACGTTAGAAGAGCTTGTTAAGAACGAAGCAGAAGATTTGGTAGAAAAAGCAACAAGAGACCCGAGTTTGCTGCTTGAGATTTTTAATGGGGTGTATTCATCGAATCCAAAAGTGAAGTTCAAGTCTGCCAAAATTCTAACACTCGTGAGTAGAAATGATCCGAAGAAACTTTACCCAAAGATCGATTTCTTCATAGACTTAATGGACAGTGAAAATAGTATTCTAAAGTGGAATGCAATCGACGTTATGGCAAATCTTGCCTCTGTGGATGTCGACAAGAGATTTGAAAAGATATTTGACAAGTTCTATAGGCCTCTTCAAGAGGGCAGTTTGATTACTGCCCGTCATGTTGTTAGCAATTCAGGAAAAATTGTACATGCAAAGCCCAGTCTTGAAAGCAAGATTACAAAGGAACTTCTGAAAGTCGAAAAGATACAGCTGCCAACAGAGGAATGCAGAAATATTCTAAAAGGTCACACCATCCTTGCTTTTGATCAATACTTTGACGAAATCAAGAACAAAAGTGAAGTGGTGTCGTTTGCAAGAAGACAACAGTATAACTCTCGAAATGCCACAAAAGCAAAGGCAGAGAAATTTCTGAAAAAATACGCGCTTTAGAAGATGCTTTTGTTTTCTAATAGATAAACTTCCGCAAAAGTTACTTGCAAGTTATAGTGTTTTAATAATGAGAGGCTATACTAACGACTAACAGACCACAGAAAAAATTCGCTTTGTTCGGAGGCTTTCTTCACTACTTTTTGATGTCAGTGCCCCCATATAGTATTATAACCTGCAGCGCGCGATTACCAAAAACGCTTGCTTAGCGCTTTCCGCTCTGCTTCCAGAACCATCTCGTAAAACTTATCGTCGAGCTTATGCTCCTTTTCAAGTGTTCCTCGCACATCTGAAGCTTGGACTTTTCTTGCTGAAAGAGCTACAACAGCTGGCTTACCATATTTAGATACCAGCTGGGCTGTCTGCAATGCGTGTTGCTTGATCTTCTCTTCCGTCTTCGTAAGTTTCTCGCCTCGTTTCTCCACTATTGGCAGCAACTTTTCCTCTTCAACCCGAAGAACCCCAATCGACCCGGAACCGCATCTCGGACACTTTGGGTTGTCCGGCAAATCCTTAGGCTTCACCATCTCTAAGTAGCTCCAACAATTAGTGCATAGCAGACTGTCTGTTTCATCCAGCAACCTGGCCTTGGCCGACTCAATAAGCACGGCACGCATCCGCTCAGGCGGAATCAAATCCGTCTTCATACTCATACGCTCAATACCCAAACGAGCAATAGGCGATGCGATGCCGCCCGTCTCAAGTCGCTGCACCACAAACTCGCTGTCTCGAAGCCCCCCAAGAACGCTTATGAGACCGTCCAAATCCAAGTCTTTCGTGAAAACTTCTTTCAAGGCTTCTTCGTAAATGGGCGTTCCCTCGAAGCTCTTTATCAACCGCTGAAGGCTGACGCTACTGAAATCAGCCCACTTCTCCAATGCTCCAAAACGTCGAGCCACATGAACCATCCGCCTCTTAAACATTCCCGTCTTCACAGTTGCCAAAGTCAACGCATCTCGAACCGCTTGCTCAGACATCGACTGCATCTCCTCAAACAAAGATACAATTCGGGAAGCATTCGCGGTTCCCATAGTCTGCACGAAAATGCGGTAAGGATCATGCTGAACGACGACACTGGACCCAATTTTGTCGGAAAGCAACTGCCCAATCAGCTGCGCCAACGCACGGTTCGTAAGAGAACCGAAGTTCACATGAACAAGAACGAAATCGCTCCAGTCTTCGACGATGATTCGCTTGTCCGTAGGAACAGGAAACCCAGCTTTCACATGTTCAGTCGTCTCAGCAATGGCAAGCAAGACATCAATCCTATTAGACGGATACCTTTCACAAAGAGCATCAGCAATTTCTTCCGAAGAAACACCTTTCTTCAACAGCTTTTCAACAAAACCCCTGATAAGCCCGACTTCTTGAGCCACAGCAAACGGCACAGGAATTTCCTCACCGATCCAGCTCGGAATGGCTCCACTTGGATCGTCAACAGGTCTCACATGAACCTTCTCGTCAGAAACATGCTGAATAATCCACGGTGCACCTCTAATTATGAACTTCGTACCCGGCTTGCCATATTCAGCCATGAACGCCTCGTCTAAAACCCCGACTGCAGAGTCAGTGGAGTCATCAACCACCAAGAACTGCTTCTCTTCAGGAATCATCGACAGATTATCGAAATAATACTCAAAAAGAGCCTTAGTTTGCCGCGGCTTCAAAACGACCTTATCCTCGAAAGAAACCCATGCCAACCTCGGAAAACGCTGATGCATGTACTTTAAAACCTTCTCGATATCCCCCGCAGTCAAATCCTCGTAGGGATACGCGTTACTAAATATCTGTAGAATCTCGTCAAACTCGAGCCTTCTATTCTTAATCAGCAATCCCGCAATCTGATGAGCCAAGACGTCATAAGGCTTAGGCGGAATCACAACTGGCTCCAGACCCTCTTTCAAAGCCATCTTAGCAATAGCCAAAGTCTCAAGCGCATCATCAGCGTCCAACGCAACAATTATTCCCCTGGCAATTCGTCCGATTCGGTGACCACTGCGGCCTACTCGTTGAATGAGCCTGGTTGCTTGCCGAGGACTCATATACTGAATGACCAAATCAATGCTGCCCACATCAATACCGAGCTCAAGAGAACTAGTACAGACGAGACCTTTCAACTCGCCACTCTTCAAACCCTTCTCAGCTGCAATCCGAGAAGGCTTCGCCAACGAACCATGATGAATAGAAACTGGAAAATTAATGTCCCACACCTTAAACCGACTCGCCAAAACCTCGGAAACCGCACGAGTATTAGTAAACAACAACACAGACTTATGTTTGCTGATGTGGTCACGAATAAGCCGAAGCCTAGCCGCGACTTCAGGATGAGTGTAAAGTTGTGAAGATAACCTTAAATCCTCATCATCAGGCTTCGGGAAAACAACATTCAGATGCATCATTCTCGCAACAGGAACACGCACAATTTCCGTGCTTCGGCCTCTTCCAACAAGAAACTGCGCAACCTTATCCGGCGTACCAATGGTTGCAGACAAACCAATCAGCTGAAAGTCTCTTCCAATCATCGCCCTGAGCCGCTCCAAAGCCAAAGCCAGCTGGCTGCCGCGTTTGCTGTCAGCTAATTCATGCACTTCGTCAACTATGATCCAGCGCAACTGCTGCAGATGCTGTCGCATGATCCAACCGGACAACAAAGCCTGCAAAGTCTCAGGCGTCGTAATCAAAATCTCCGGTGGACTCCTAGACTGTCGAACTCGCTCCTTCGTCTCAGTGTCTCCGTGCCGCACAGCCAACTTAACATCAAGATTATTACACCACCACTCAAAACGTTCCAACATGTCCCTATTCAGAGCCCGCAATGGCGTAATATACAAAACTTTGATGCCCGGAGTTCCATGCTGCCCCTGAAGAAGCATGCTCAAGACAGGCAGAAAGGCCGCCTCAGTCTTACCCGTAGCCGTAGGCGAAATCAACAGAACATTCTTGCCATCAAGAACCTTCGGAATTGTTTTCTCCTGTGGCTCCGTCGGCTTCGAGAACCCCCTCTGCTCAAGAAGCCTGCGAACCGGCTTAACAAGCAAATCAAAAGCGTTCTTTGGAGACTCCTGCAAGACCACTAAACCTCAAACTAAACAATAAGCGAAAAGAGAAAGGTAAAAGCATTTTGGAAACCAAACAAACTCACAAAATCAACAGCAGTAACAGTAAAATGCAATTCTTACGTTCTGGAAGAGAGCTGCAATTTATTGGATGATTTTGACATTTTTGGATCAAACTTGTACGTTTTCATGATATGAATTTTAGAGAAACATGATTTAATAAGTCAACCGAACGCAAATTCCGACGGTCTTCCATAGCTCTTTCCGTTCCGCACAGCAGATGTTCCTCTCCGAACAACACGCAAACCATGCTGCAAAATGCATTTTGGCACGTCCGACAGCCGAAAAAGCCTGACATTGACGCCAAATAGTCTTCTAGAAGCCGTTTCTCCTAATCATGTATCCGGTTTTATGACGTCAACATAAAAGCTTCCATAGAAACATCGTCCGACTTTGCATCAAAAATGTCTAAACTTGATGTCTGGTTTTCAATTTTCTACCCGAAAACAATGGAAAATTATTTATCCAACATAGTGGCAACACCATGAGATTGTCGCATAATTGGAGGAAAATTGAATGGCTAAATGTCCAAAGTGTGGAACAAACGTAAGTTCACCAAAGAAGAAGTGGACGATGGCCGGACGCCCAGACAAATCAGGCAAGAGGATGCAACTAGAAATCGGACTCTTTGACTGTCCAAAGTGCCACAAACCATTCCGAGAAGTCCTCAGCAAAAAGAAAATCTAAACGCGCGGGACATCGGGCTTCAAGCTTATCTTCCCTTCCCCCCTCCCCACATTTTTTCCCTTTTTCACACCAAAAAGCGTTAAGTTTTTTAGAACGCCTCGAACATTTGAGCCCTAAAGAAGGCACAATACTTGGCAACGGCAACTCTTAAACAAGCTTGGAAAAACGAGTATTTCCAAACAGTCATTATGATTTTTGTGATTGTGATAATAGTTTTCGGGTTTTGGTTTGGCTCGCAAACACTGCTTAGCACGCAATACCCAGCACTGGCGGTAGCATCTGGGAGCATGTGCAAACTGCCCGGCTCATACTGTGACGGTTGGACTCACCCGTTTGAACGTACGCTCCACACAGGAGATCTGATTATCCTTCAAGGAATAGCCCCTGAAAACATAAAAGCGGCACCCGAACCAGACGGTGACATCATAGTGTTCCGTGACCCCTCGTTCAGTAATGAGCTGATTGTGCACAGAGCCATTGAAAAGAGAGTCATTGACGGCCAGATTTTTTTCAGAACAAAGGGCGATGGCAACGACAACGCAGATGCTGAGCTAAGACCAGCAAGCAATGTATTTGGCAAAGTCATTATGCGAATCCCTTGGGTTGGTCACCTTGCGCTGTACATGCGCAATTCATCAGGAATATACATAGTCGCTGTTCTCATAATTCTTCTGGTGATAATCGAGTTCATAGTCCCAGCAGTCAGAGGCAAGAAAACCGAACCTGAAAAGCCAGCGGGAAATGCTGCAGAAACCTAAGGCTTCATCGCAAAAGTTTTTCCTGTAGGGTTTTTTACTTGCGTTTTCTGAAGAGCTTTTATCTCTTCCAATAGACGGAACACTAGTGAAGCAGGTTTCACCAAACGTATAAATAGAAATGAATCCCTAGACCCAAATGGCTTGCAAGTGAAGCATAGTGATTGTATGGACGGATAGGGCTCAAAAGACAATAGGGCACCCTGCAAAAAGAAGAATCATTGAATCCTTGCAGATTGCAGATTGCTCGTTTTCACGGCTTCTTTTGGCGCTCTCAATTGCTGACCATGGCAAACTGGGCTATTACTTGCGGACGCTTGAAGGTTTTGTCGCGCTTAATCCTTCAACAGGAAAATACTATTTGACAGAAAGAGGGAGGCTGCTTGCCGCATGTATTCAAGATTTCCAATTTATGGCTTCAATGAACAATCAACTAGAGAAGACGCTCCAGCGGCTTGGCCCTGGGGATCACGCAATTGGTTTTTGTGAAACTGACTTGTTCAAGCGGAAAATATGTCATTCTTTCATAAGAATAGGACTCTTAAAAGAAGAAGCAGTAATGTATGTTGCGTCAGAGCATGCGCTTGACTCCGAGGTTAAAGAGCTCGGGCGGAGCGGAATAACGTCTAGTCATCCTAGCAAAGGAGCGTTCACTGTCACATCTTCATACGAATGGTACTTGCGAAAGGGAAAAGCTCAAACAGAAACCATCATCGCGAATTGGCAAGGATTCTTAAAGGAAAAAAAGAAAGCTGGGTTTGCTAGTGTACGTGTTGTTGGAGACCTAGAGGTTTTTTTTGAAAACGCAAGGGTTGAAGAACTGTTGAGATACGAGGAAGCTTTGGGCAAACGACTGACCATGGGCTTATGCGGCTTATGCTTGTATGGAAGCGTGAAGCTTTACCCAGCACATCTTTCACAGCTTCTTAATTGTCATGGCTACATATTATCTAAGGATATTGTTGGAAAAGTATAGTTGATTCTTAATGAAGCGCGCATCCTCAAAACTCCTATCTAAGCCCTAAACCTGAATCAGAGTGTTTCCTTTCTGTTTGAGAATCTATCAAATGACTCAGTTTGAAACGTAACGTTTCATATGTAACTCTTTTTGCTGATTTTTTTGTTTTTGTATATTTTTAACGCGAAAAATAATAAGAGTAATATAGAGGAACGTTATAGAAACAAGTTCTATCTAGGGATGCCTTTATGCTTAAAGAAACTGGAGACAATGACAGGCGTATTCCTTTTACATACAAGGGTATAACAACCGAACAAGCAGTTGAAGAAACAAAACTGGCTTTAAAGTGCCCACAGTGCAAACACTTGAACCATATCCCAGTGAAGAGACTCATCTTGTCTGATGACACTTCTAAGTCACTGCGGAAAAATAACATCAATCTCTATGAACCTCTAGAAACAGCCAAGTGTGAGAAATGCGATAACATCATAGCAAGCCCGGAG
>Ga0315268_10007837_pt1 | contig 11196 bp, 12 predicted proteins | sample C1_top_MG_FD_204535 | JGI IMG/M metagenome (GOLD analysis project Ga0315268, IMG submission 204535) | Sediment microbial communities from Yellowstone Lake, YNP, Wyoming, USA - C1_top | ecosystem: Environmental > Aquatic > Freshwater > Lake > Sediment | place: USA: Wyoming | collected 2017-08-01 | reverse complement strand
AGAACGGATACGGATCGGGATCCGGCGTGCGGGCCAGGTTCATATCCACCAGGGCGGCCTGATAGGTCCGCGGCGCCAGATAAGTGGGGATCATCTGATCGTACGGAACTGCCTGTAAATTAACCTGAACGCCGATCTGCGCCCACTGCTGTTGGATGGTCTGCGCGATCTGGGTGTGCAGCGCGTCGTCGGGATGAAGGAGGGTGAAATTCAATGAAACGTTATCCTTGGAACGCACCGTCCCGCCGCTGGCGGGAATGACATAGCCGTCGGCCTTCAAGAGGGATACGGCCGCGTCCGGATCGTATGAAAGATGTTCGATCCCATCATAATGCGCCCACGAGCCGGGCAGGATCGGTCCATCCGCCACGATGCCCTGCCCCTTCAGGAAGGCGGACACAATGTAGTCGCGGTTCATGCCGAGCATCAATGCACGGCGCACCTTTGCATCCTGTAAAAATTTAACATCATTGTTGTTGAGATTGAGCAGGACCATGCTCATCTGCGGCAGGCGGGCCGTGTAAACCGAGAGGTTCGTATCCGCCAGGGCCTCCGGCAGGACATCGGGCGTGATCTGGCCGATCCCCAGCACTTCGCCCTGCTTGTACGCGTCAAAGGCTGATTTCGAATCGGGGTAATAGCGGAAGACCACCTGCAGAATGAACGGTTTCCTGCCATAATAGGAATCATTCATCGTCAATACCACGCCGGTGATCTTTCCGCCGTTTACCAGTAAATGATCGAATTTATATGGTCCACTGCCAACAGGTTTGATGTTGAAATCCGCGTTGGCAAATTGATCGGCGGAAACCGAACCGAGAATATGCTGAGGCAGCACACCAAACGTTGCGTAGTCCAGAAAAGGCGCGAAGGGTTCGGGAAGCGTGAACTTCAGGTTATGATCGTTGATTTTTTTAACATCGATCTGATTCCAAAGGTCCTTCACGTCCTGCGGGAAAAGCGAACTGGTCTTGATCAGGCCGATCGTAAATATCACGTCATCGCTCGTGATGGGAGTTCCGTCCTGCCAGACCGCGTTGGCGCGGATCGTAAAATTATAAACAGTGCCGTCAGGGGTCGTACCCCAGGCTTCAGCCAGGTCCGGCTGCGGCAATCCGCGCGAATCGAATTTGATCAGACCGCTGAATACAAGGCGGTCCACATCCCGGTCTGCGGGGTTGTTCCAATCCAAAAGCGGATTGAGGCGGCCCAGCGAGCCGATCAATGCCTCGGTATAGACGCCGCCGCTGGTGGGTTCCGGCGATGTAGGCGTCAGTACCGGTTGTTGACTCACCAATAACAGAGCCACAACCACCAGGGTTACAACGACGACCAGGATCTGCCAGCGTAATCTTTTCATGGATTCAATAAAGAAAGGCCGCGTGCCAGTCCCTGCCTGTGCGGACAGGAACAAGCGGCCTCTCCAAAAGGAAAAACCTAGCGCCCCAGGATTACGATGGCAATCGCGAGAGCGAAGAAAAAGAAGCTCAACACAATCGTAACCCAAAACAGGACGCGCTCGATCCCGCGGCGTGCGGTGAAAACGCTGCTGGCGTCCGAACCGGTCAGGCCGCCCAATCCGGCGCCCTTGCTCTGCAGAATAACACTGAGGATGAGACCTACAGAGGTTATAATCAGCGCAATATCCAAAAACTTTAACATGAATGTGCCTCCTGAAATTTAGCGGGCAAATTATACCTGTTATCGAGGAAACTCGTCAACCGACTTTGCCGCAACAAAAGTCCGCGACCGTTGAACGAACAAATTCATGGGAAAAATGCGCGAAAAGTCGATCCCCGAAGGATTTCATGGAAGAAATTATCGTTAACCTGCATATGCACACCCGCTATTCCGACGGCGGGGGGAGCCATCAGGACATTGCGTCAGCCGCGTTGAAATGCGGCCTTGACGCGCTGATCGTCACCGACCACAACGTGCTGGTCAGGGGTCATGAGGGCTATTTCGTGAGCGGGCGTAACAAAGTTTTGATGTTGATCGGGGAGGAGATCCACGATCAGGGTCGTTTGCCCCAGAAAAATCACCTGCTGGTGTTCGGTGCCAACCAGGAACTTGCAACGTACGCCGGAGATCCTCAAACCTTGATCGATGCCGTGAAAGACTCCGGCGGTCTGTCCTTCCTGGCGCATCCCCATGATCCGGCCGCACCGACCTTCCACGAAACGGACATTTCCTGGGAGGATTGGTCCGTCAAAAATTACACCGGTATCGAACTCTGGAACGGTCTCAGCGAACTCAAGACCCTCATACCCACCAAACTTCACGGCGCAATTTACGCCTTTTTCCCGGCCCTGGTCGCACATCAGCCGATCGCGAACACGCTGCGCAAATGGGATGAATTACTGGCAGGCGGCAGCCGGGTGATCGCCATCGGCGGCTCGGATGCGCATGCCTCCAGAATGCATCTCGGCCCTTTGAGCCGCATCATTTATCCCTACGAGTTCCATTTCAAAGCCATCAACACCCATGTCATACTCCCCAGGACTTTGACAGGCGATGTCAACACAGACAAGCGGATGATCCTTGAGGCGCTGAGCGCCGGACATTGCTTTGTCGGATATGACCTGCCCGGCCGGACGCGCGGATTCCGCTTCACGGCCCAGGGACGCGAAACGGCCGCCATCATGGGGGATGAGATCCCCGCCCGGGGCGGTGTGACTCTGCAGGCCCACCTGCCGGCTGCGGCCGAGATCAGGCTGTTCAAGGACGGCGAATTGATCCAAAAGGCCCTGAATCAACAGGCCGTGACCTTTATTGCAACCGAGCCGGGCATTTACCGCGTGGAGGTTTACCGGAACCACCTCGGGCTGAGACGAGGCTGGATTTTCAGCAACCCGATCTTCGTCCGGTGAGAGGCGAAGTTCTCCCTCCCCAAATCCCCGAACTTGGCGTACAATCAGCCAGCTTAACAAAGGTACGTCTCATATATAACGTTCCTTCCGCTCCCGGCAGGCCCACGGCTTGAACAGGAGCAATCCCATGGAAAGGAGGCATCCCCATGCGTAATTACGAATTAGTTTGCATTATCCAGACCGACCTGGACGAGGCCGCTTTTAACGGCGTGCTCGACCGTGTCAAAGGCTGGGTGACCGAATCAGGCGGAAGCGTGGACAAACTCGACATCTGGGGCAAGCGCAAAATGGCTTACCAGATCAAGAAACAGCGTGAAGGCAACTACGTGCTGTTCAACCTGTCCCTCGACCCCAAAGCCACCCACGGTTTGGAACAGAACATCCGGTATACCGAGACTGTTCTGCGGCACATGTTGACCCTCATTTGATAATTTATCGATAACTGGATTATTGATCTCGGTCTGATCAAAGGAGAACGCTATGAGCCGAGGCTTGAACAAAGTCATGATCATTGGCCACCTGGGCAAGGACCCCGAAATGCGCTATACGCCATCCGGCCGCCCCGTCACCACTTTTACAGTGGCGGTAAGCCGTTCTTGGAACAGCGCCGACGGCGAACGGCACAGCGAAACTGAATGGTTTAACATTGTGGCCTGGGGCAACCTGGCCGAGATCTGCAAACAATATCTCACCAAAGGCCAGCAGGTATACATCGAAGGCCGCCTGCAAACCCGCCGCTGGGATGACAAGGAAGGCCAGAAACACACCAGCGTGGAGATCGTCGCAAATGAAATGATGATGCTCGGCGAACGCCGCGATGCTGCTCACGGCCACGATGAACAGGTCACGGCTGTGGATGAATCTGCCGCCAATGAAGATGAGTTTCCCTTCTAAATAAACATGGAGTAAAGAATGGCTGAAGAAAGAGAACGAAATTACAACTCTGCGGGTTCGGAAGGCGGAGGCGGGGAACGCCGCTTCTTTGCCCGCCCGAAGACCTGTCAGTTCTGTGCTGACAAGACCATCACCATTGACTATAAAAAGGCCGACATGCTCAAACGCCTGGTCACTGATGAAGGCAAGATCCGCCCGCGCCGCCAGACCGGCACCTGTGCCAGGCATCAACGCGTGCTGGCGGGGGCCATCAAACAGGCCCGCCAGATCGCCCTGCTGCCCTTTACCGGGGCACGCTGGGAAGATATGAGCCGCTAGCTTAACCGCAACTCTCAACGGGGCATGGAAACCTTCCATGCCCCGAATTTCCTTCAAGGAGTACTACATGGCAAACCCGCGGGAAGGAAAACCCGTGCTTCATACCAAAAAACATATCGCCCGTCTTGAACGCGAGCGACGACAAACCCGCCTGATCCTGTTTGCTTTCATTGGAATCGTTGTCATCGTTTTGGGCCTGCTGGGTTATGGATATTTGGATATCAACTATCTCCAGGCCCGCCGCGCGGTCGCAACCATTGGCAATGTCAGTATCACCACCGGTGAATGGCAGGCCCGTGTCCGCATGGAACGCGGCCGTCTGATCAATCAGATATCGACTTATCAACAGATATCGCAATTTTACGGCATGGACACCAGCCAGCAGGTGCAGCAACTTGCAACCCAATTAACCAACACGACCTCGCTTGGCCAGTCGGTCCTTGATCAGATGATAGACGAGGAATTGATCCGGCAGGAAGCCGCCAAGCGCGGCATCAAAGCCAGCACGGCGGAAGTGGACCAGGCCATCCAGGAATCCTATCGCTATTATGCGAACGGGACACCCACGCCCACCATCACGCCCACACAGGTCATTTTCCCGACGCTTTCAGCAGATACGTTGAAGATCGTTACCATCACCCCGACCGCAACGCAAATCCTGACGCCGACCACAGCCCCCACCGCGACCCAGGATCCGCTGGCATCTCCGACTGTCACTCCCACCATCGCACCGACCTTTACCCCCGGTCCGACAGCCACGGTTACACCAACGGCCACCCCCTACACTCTGCAAAGTTTTCAGGACCAATACAAAAAGGGCGCCGACTCACTTGTCAAACTCGGCCTGAACGCCGACCAGGTCCGCAAGTTGTATGAAACCAATGTCCTGCGCGATAAGTTAATGGAGATCATCACCGGCGACACAGCGCATACCCAGGAACAGGTTTGGGCACGACATATTCTGGTCAAGGATGAAGCAACCGCCAAGACCGTTGAAGACCGCCTGGCAAAAGGCGAGGACTTCGCCGCTGTGGCCAGGGAACTTTCCACAGATACAGGCAGTGCCGCAAAAGGCGGCGACCTGGGCTGGTTCGGCAGGGGCGCCATGGTTGCAGAATTTGAAACCGCCGCCTTCAGCCAGAAGGTGGGCGAGATCGGCCCGCCGGTGAAATCCCAATTCGGGTATCACATCATACAAGTGCTTGCCCATACGGACGTCCCGCTGGATGCAAACGCTTATGACACGGCGCGCCAAAAAGCCTTCTCTGATTGGCTGAAGACCCTGCGCGATACGTACAAAGTAAAGACCTACGACATCTGGCAGAACATCGTCCCAACGGACCCGGCTATTCCAACCCAATAGAATAAGAAAGATCGCCGACCCTGAAAGTCGGCGATCTTTTTACCGGCCGATATAACACGGCCCATCCTGCAAGTTCGCAGCAAGACCCATATCATTCCACTGCTTGTTTCCTCTCATAAAAAACAAGCAGGGTGGTCCCATAACGCCGCTGTTCAAACTCATCCAAATTTTCCAGGTTCAACTGCTTGTATTCTTTTGGGTCAATTTGGACGATGACCCATCCGTCTTCCGCCAGCCACTCCATGTTTTTATCCAGCTTCAATAAGATCTGCGACCACATTTCCTTATACTGCGGCGGCGCAACATAGATGTAATGAAATGGTCGATCCGCAGGCGAGGCCAGCATGCTGAACGCATCTGCGCGCTTCGCTTCGGCGCGGGACTCGAAGCGGGTGGTGGTTAAATTGGCCTTGATGGTATCCAAAGGGGCGCGGTTCAGATCCGTAAAGCGGACAAAAGCCGCCCCGCGGCTTAGAGCCTCGATACCCACCGCCCCTGTGCCGCCAAACATATCCCACCAGACAGAATCGATCACGTCGACCGCCAGAATGTTGAACAAGGCCTCCTTGACACGGTCAGTGATCGGACGCGTCATATCGCCCGGGACAGATCTTAGTTTACGGCCTTTGGCCGTCCCTGATATTACCCGCAAAGTCATGGGATCCGTTTGATGACACAGAAGGTTGCGCCCGCGCGTCCGACCTGTTCGACGACCGGTGCGCTGCGGAAGTTCTGGACATCTTCATTCGAACGTGAATTGATGAGAATGTAATCGCCGGATCGGATCTGATTAAAGTCGGCACGCCCGTCCCGGATGGTGACACCCTGGTCGGCATACGTGGCGGCGATATAAGGCTCACGGTGGATGTACAGGGTCACCGGACCGCTCACCGTCCGGTCGAATTGTTCGACTGACTCCTTGTAGCAGGTCAGCCAGTAATCGGTTTCGTAATGACGAAAAACGCCTTTTGTCCCGCCGATGAAGGAATTGTAATAGGTATATTCATATGGATGAAGCTGGATGATCCCGATGATGCCCGGCGCAAGGATGGCCAGAATGATCAAAACGTTCAGCCATATGGCGCCGATCTTCTCCAGAATGAGATCAAAAGCAAACCCTGTGAAAATAAAAATGGGCGGGGTGATAAATAGAAAATGCCGCATACCGTCATACATGGGCGGGCGTTCAACGATCACGTACAGGAAGGGAATGACGAACCAGGCCAGGATGATCAGGGCCGGTGCCAACTGCCTGCCGGCGTTCTTCAGTTTTCGAAAGGCCGCGAACAACCCAAAAAGGAGGAGCGGCCAAACCGGTTCGGTTAAAGTGAAGAACAGGAAAAATGGCAGGTAACGATGCGGCAGATCGGAGGGGTGATAGATCTGATCGTTGAACAGGACCGACAGACCCGTCGGATTATCAGACATGAACCGCAGGACCTCAAAAAACCTGAGCGGGGGATTTTCCCAAAGATAGGGCCAGGTGGCAAGCATGATGATAATGGAAATGACCGCGTACAGAATTATCCAGCCCAGGCCCTGACGGGTGGGTTTGCGGGTCAGGAAGTAGACAACCACGAAGACCCCGGCCAATGGGCCGATGATGCGAATGGAGGTGGTGATCCCCAAAAAGAAGGCCGCCAACAGAACATCCCAAAAATGCCCCCTGTTCCCTTCGTCTGCAAGTTTATCCACCAGGCGAAAGCCAAGATAAATCGAACCGGCCAGAAAGACAAGGAAGGAGGGGTCCTTTGGGTTAATAAAAGCATGTCCCCATAATAGCGGTTGAAAAGTAAAGAGGGCCGAGGCGGCGAAGGCGGCCCAGGGCCGCATAAAGCGTTCGCACAGGCGGTATATAAAATAAGCACCGAGCAGGAAGGTGATGAAGTTAATGAGGTGCCAGGCAGAGGCATTATCCAGGCCCAGGCCCTGGATCAGATAGACCGGTTCGCGCGCCAGGAACAAATAGGCGGGCCCGCGATTCTTGTGGTCGTCCCCACTGGGGCCGTAGGAGTTGTTCAGGTCGAAGTGGCCGCTGAACCAGTTGGCGGGGGTATAGGCATAGCCCAGTGCATCGGCATATTTATAAAAAAGCGGCTCGTCCCACGAAAGTCCGAAGTCGCGAAATATAAAGAGGCCGACGATCAGGCTGATGGATAAGAGCAGAACGATCGGGTTCTTAATGGCCCTGGAAAGCAGTTTCATTTTTTATCGCCGAGCCGCCGAGCCTGCCGCATTTTGGCGGCTTCCATTTTATGCTTTTCATCCTCGGTCTCGGTTACAAGCTGCGGGACGGGAACGGGATGGCCGGCTTCGTCGAGAGCCACGTAAACCAGATAAGCCGTATTCGTGTGGGTCCGCTCGCCAGTGAGGGGGTTCTCGGCCTGGACCTGTACTTCAACCTCGAGGGAGGTGCGTCCCGTATACGTCACTTCCGCATTCAGAAGCACCAGGTCGCCGATCTTGATCGGGTTGCGGAAAACCATCGAGTCGATCGCCACGGTGACGACACGGCGCCCCGAGTGGCGCATGCAGGCCAGCGCACCGGCTTCATCCACAAGTTTCATGATCCAGCCGCCGTGCACATTGCCAAGATTATTGGCATGTTCGGGCTGCATGAGCTGGGCAATGTTAATGCGCGAGGCGCGTACCGTTTTGGCCGATAAATTATTTGTCATTACTTTAATCCATATCCTGGCGGAACTCACCGGTATCGAATGTGTGCAGTCGCTCGGGCTCGTCGAGCAGGACGTCAATGGTGCTGGAGGTCAGTTCGCTCATCATCGGGGCAAGTGGGATCGTGGCGGGCGGATAGATCTTATTCGGCGCAGGAGGCGGTTCACGCCGGGGTTTGAGCGTGGAAGTGGCGCGTTTGCGAAGGATGCGGGGGTCATTGCTCAGGTATCCGACGTAGTATCCGATCACCGAGTATATTTCCCTTTTTGGCGTAACCCAACCCACCCAATCACCGTTGCGATTAAAGACATACGGATAATCCATGAACGCTTCAGGATCGCCATTGGAAGTATAGATCGGGATGATCGACATGTTTTACCTCATGCGTTATATGTCATTATACGTCCAATAGCGGTTGACGAAGAAATTCCAGAGCATTACGATCCCCACAGCGGCCGCCAGCGTGAAGTTTCGGGCAAGGAAATCCGGCGTCAGGGGCATGGCAAGGTTCAGATTCTCGAAAAACTTGAGCACCGACGGTTCCCCATAATGCAGGATCGGAAAGCGGATGGCGATCCCGGCCAGATTAACCATGAAGAACATGACCAGTTGACGGGCCAGGTGGCGGGAGCGCGATTCCGGATATGTCCAGTAGCGGTTCCAGATAAAGTTGCTGATCACGGCGCATATAAAGGAGATCGTTCCAGCGATATCAAGGGGCGTATGAAGGAAATGTGCGAGAACATTGGCGATCCCAAAGTCGATGACCGCACCCAGGGTACCCACCACCATGAATTTTAAAAAGCGCGTACGTTCGGTCGGGTCTTTAACGATTGAGATCATACAAGTCCAAGTTTTTGTTTGAAATAGGGGATCGTGTTCCGCAGGCCCTGTTCCAGGTCCACTTTGGGTTCCCAGTGCAGAATGGTGCGGGCGCGCGTGATATCGGGCCGGCGGCGCTGAGGGTCGCGCTCGCTGCGTGCATCAGGCACAAATGTGAGGCCGGCTTTATTGCCGGTGACTTTGTTGATCGACTCCGCAAATTGCAGAAGGGTCATCTCGACCGGGTTGCCGATGTTGACCGGCATATGTTCATCAGACAACAGCAATCGTATGATGCCATCCACGAGATCGTCCACAAAACAGAACGACCTGGTCTGCTCCCCGGTCCCATAAATGGTGAGCGGCTGTCCGAGCAATGCCTGTTTGAGCAGGTTGGGAAGGGCGCGGCCGTCTTCGAGGTCCATACGCGGGCCATAGGTATTAAATATGCGCACGATGCGCGTGTCCACGCCGTGCTGGCGGTGGTAGGCCATCGTCAGGGACTCGGCAAAACGTTTGGCTTCATCGTAGACGGCGCGGGTGCCAACCGGGTCCACATTGCCGGAGTAGGTCTCGACCTGTGGATGAACGAGCGGGTCGCCATAGATCTCACTGGTGGATGCCAGTAAAAAGCGCGCATTATGCGCCTTGGCCACGCCCAGTGAATTATGCGTGCCCAGCGCTCCGGCCTTCATGGTTTGAATGGGAAGGTTGAAATAGGCGGTGGGCGACTGCGGGTTTGGGCTGGCAGGCGAGGCGAAGTGCATGACTGCATCGACCTTGCCGGTCAGAAAGATGTAATTGGATACATCGTGCCGATAGAAGGTGAATTTTTCATTTCCCATGAGATGGGAAATGTTCTCGCGATTACCAGTGACAAAATTATCCAGGCCGACGACTTCGTGACCGTCCGCCAGCAGACGGTCACAGAGATGGGAGCCCAGGAACCCGGCTGCCCCCGTGATCAATATTCGCATGATTACCTCTTATTTATGATATGCCTTTATATGCCAACCCGCAAGCATGAAACCAATGCACGGGCGTTCCCGCCACGGTGACACACAAAGACATTTTATTTCCAGTCGATCCTTGATATTAATCCATCGCCCGTGATCTGATAGGACTGGCCGCTGCCGCTGTCCAGCAGCCAAAGATTGCCTTGATACACGATGGCCAGAAAATCTCCGGTCTGGCCCTGGATCGGCAGCGGCGCCCAGGCCGGCGACTGTGGCTCGAGGCCGGCAGAGTCGGCGGATGGGAACAAGATCCGGCGATTCGAACCGTCGCGATCCATAACAATGAGGCGGTACCGGCTGGTCTCACTCTGATCGGGGAAGATGGCCTGCAGATATGCCACTTGATATGCCTTCTCCGCTCCGTTCTCCCGCACCGGGGAAGCGGCCGGGTAGGCGAACATGCCCACCTGCGCCGAAAGCTGCACGGTCGTATCATTCACCAGCGAACTCGCCTGCAGATCAAAGTAGGGCGATTCCTCGGCAGTCACCGGTGCGGGCGCGGGCGCGTGGTCCACAAAGTACAGGGTCTTGCCATCACCACCCCAAGTCAGACCCGGGATCCAGGCCCAGTCGCTATGAGTTTGCAGGGGCGTGATGTCGAGCAGCGGCGAGAGATACCCACCCACCTGATTGACCAGCCCGACACCATCGGGCCTGGCATAGGCCAGGCGCCCATCGGTCGAAAAGGCGAACGACATTCCCCACCAGCCATACACACCGCCGCTGTTGGCTTCCAGGATCTTGACCGGCGTCCCGCCGATCTGGATCTTGTAAAGATCGTTGTTGGCCTGCCAGCCCGGCGCGGTGCCGCGCGGCTCGACCGTGGAATAAGCCACAGTGCTGGCCGCGTTCGGCATCCAGGCCGCAAAATGGACGACATTGCTGACGTTCAGGTTGATGGGTGTCGGGGTGCTGGATTTCGTATTCACGACCCACATGGTATTGATCTGCTGGTCGGCGGGCTTTTTGGATTTGCGCGTATAGACCAAATATCCGCCATCAGGTGAGAGTGCGAAGATACGTCCATCCAGGTCACCGCTGTTGACGAGCAGGCGGCGGTTGGCAGTCGACGTGTCCATCACCCAGGCATTGCCGCCGGCCAGGAAGGCGATCTTGCCGGGGATCGGCAGAGGCGCAAAGGAGGCCTGTGCACCCACCATGACAATTTCTGAAACAGCATCCTGCAGGACAACGGTCTTGACCGCAGATTTGCTGGTTTCGACGCCGTCTTCGAGCA
>Ga0315268_10007836_pt1 | contig 11196 bp, 13 predicted proteins | sample C1_top_MG_FD_204535 | JGI IMG/M metagenome (GOLD analysis project Ga0315268, IMG submission 204535) | Sediment microbial communities from Yellowstone Lake, YNP, Wyoming, USA - C1_top | ecosystem: Environmental > Aquatic > Freshwater > Lake > Sediment | place: USA: Wyoming | collected 2017-08-01 | reverse complement strand
CCAGCGCCTAGAGCACTGGACTCGCGAATCCAAATCCCGCCCGGTCCACTAGCGGGAAGGAGAAATCCTCCCCGGCCCACCATTACTTAAACCATGCTTAAACGAAGAAAACCCGTGCTTTTGACAAGCTTTCTGGTACTCGGTTTTGTTCAGGTAAATATGAAAAACATCGTATGTGTACTTCTTTGCAGTGATTTCCAGCTTTTCGCAAATCTCCATGATGTTGTTCGACATCCTTTCAGATGAAGTTGAAATGTAAAGCCTCTTAGTTCCTCCGTCGGCATCGATGATACCGCATAGAAAACCAAGCAAGAAACCAATTGAATGCATGGAAAGGTCAGTTAGCCTCACTGAGATTGACTTCTTTGTGCCGTCCCACAGAAGGTATCTTTCCACGAATTTATAGAGCTGCTTGCTTAGGCATCTAACGTAAACTCGTTTTCCTTCAATACTTCTTCGAGTCTTCATGCCACACTTGGACAAAATTGCTTCAACAAAACGTACAATATTATATTCGTCTTCATTCAACGCAAACTTCACTTCGTAGGAATAAGCACCTTTTCTTGAGTAACGACTACCATCACCTGCATAGCACCCAATCAGCCATCCCAACTCTTTATCGGTCAGGCTTTCAACTAACAGTTCTTTCTCTCGCGCCCGCCATCCTCTCAATTTAGAAACCTGATACTGCACAGCAGATTTGCCGCGACCCAAACGAGAGCTGATTTCTTTCAGGCTTGCACCCTTTTCGACTAATCCCCGAAGCTGATCAAGCTCCTGTTTGGAAAACCGTCTCATTCAAACCGTTAACTGCTTAGAGTTGTCTTCATTTTAAAACTTTTATCACAAAAAACTGTGAAAGCCCAATGTGGCGGTCATACCAAGCTGATCTACCCGCCCGCTTAGGGTATTTTCATTGAGAGAGCTATTATTAAAGAGTTTTACTTCGCTAATCAGTCAAGGGGATTAGCTGTTGCGTTATGGGTTATATTTAGTTTTCAGGAAACTTAAATGGAAAGAAAATATGTCTTCTTAATCTCTTCCACTAATCCCTGACAGGCTTGACATCCTTTATCATTTTCATGAGATCTTCCTTCTTTATGTTCATCATTTCAGGATGAAATCAACATGTCAAGTCAAATTGATACTAGTGATTTTTCATAGTCGGCAACAACGTGTTTTTTGCCTTTCTGCACTACTTTATGTCCTTCTTTTTCTAAGAGCCTCTTCTGCGCTTCCACTCCGCCTGGGTATTTTCCGTTTATTTCTCCGCCCGTCTTCAGGGTACGCCAGTATGGAGTAGTGCTCTTTCCGCCATTTTGCTTCTGTTCTTCTGCCGCGTGTGCTGCTATCCAAGCGAAAATGCCCGTAGTTATCGGACAGCCTATTGTGGCTCCGTGTTTCTTTGCGAGAACACACCGAATCTCGTTAATAGTAATAACTTTGCCTTCAGGCACCTTGCACATTATCTCGTTAACTTCCGTCGGCGCAGGAATAACCACCGTGCCCGTGCCCCATCGTTTGCTCATCTTATCAGTGATTTCTTCCACTTTAGGCAAATCTTTACTGTCGTGCAGTTTTTCAGTCCAAGTCTTCTTCTTAGCCATAAACTTCCCTCTGTATCAAGAGTCAAGCGAGCGATAAAGGACTCATGAATGCATTTAAATCCTTCGTGAACTTTCTAGCTACAGCTCCCCAACGGCAAGGTAAATGGCTAGAATGGCATCCCTTATCGAACTACTTAGTGTTCTACTATTCACATTTGGTATTAACATGATTCCGTTCGCGTCTCCGTCGAACCTACTGATAGCCTCCAACGCAGCGGTATTGATAAACTCCGATCCCTTAAGCATAGGCATACTTGTCGCCCTCGGATCAACGTGCGCAAAACTCATCCATTACACGGTCTCCTTTTTCATCGGCAAACACGTAGGCGAAGAACGCAAAAAACGACTCGAAACCGCAGCCACAAAAACGAAACGGTGGGCACTCCCAGCAATATTCGTCGCAGCGGCAACCCCAATACCCGACGACCCAGTAATCATTCCACTCGGACTCATGAAATACAACCCAGCCAAATTCGCGTTAGCCTACTTCGCAGGAAAGCTGACTATAGCTATCGCCGGCGCTTTCTTAGGAGGGTTGGGTGAACAATTTTTAAGTGGATTCTTTAGCCAAGGAGTTCTGGCTGTTATTTCGATAATCTTGACTATAGCGATCACAGTTATTTTGCTGAAGGTAGACCTATCAAGAATAGCAGAACAGGTTATGAAGAAACTTGGACGGAGCAAGAACAGTAAAGGCGCTGAAGAAACTTTGCAAGAATAAACCGAAATCGCATTTATTTTGGTAAAAAGTCTTGGTCGGGCGGGCAGGATTTGAGCCTGCGACACTCCGGTTTCTGCGTTGTACGCCAGGTAGGCTGACGTGCGTCCACCCATATGCACTTAAGGCTTGGTGGTGGGCGTCTACAGCGTCTCCGTCTACTAAGCGTGTTAGTAGACTCGGAAGCTCTACCAGGCTGAGCTACCGCCCGACCGAAAACAACAGAAATCACAAAGGTCAATTAAGCATTTCGTATCAATCATCAACATAATATGCCCGAATATCTCAGAACCCGCATGTTTCCGATGGAAGCGTCACGCAAGTTATATATCAACGCTTGCGAAACTTCAACCCATGTTGACTCAAGGCACTTATTTCATGCAGGGCAGCCAAGCAGTAGCCGAAGCTGCAGTAACAGCAGGATTACGATTTTTCGCAGGTTATCCCATAACGCCAGCGAGCGAAATCGCCGAACACTTGTCCAGAGAATTGCCCAAAGTTGGCGGCATCGCCATTCAGATGGAAGACGAACTCGCCAGCATCGCAGCCATAATCGGCGCGTCTTGGACGGGCGCCAAAGCCATGACAGCCACTTCAGGTCCAGGCTTTAGTCTAATGCAGGAAAACATCGGCTTAGCCTTCATGACCGAAACACCGTTGGTCATAGTGAACATGCAACGCGCTGGACCCAGCACTGGTCAGGCAACAAAATGTGGACAGGGCGACGTTATGCAAGCAAGATGGGGCACGCACGGCGACTATGCGTCAATCGCACTCGCGCCCAATTCGGTGCAGGAAATGTTCGACTTGACCATAAGAGCCTTCAACTTGGCGGAGCAATACCGTACTCCTGTTATCCTGTTAGGCGACGAAATCATAGTCCACATGCGCGAAAGCCTCACCATTCCACCCAAGGACAGTGTAGAAATCGTTAACCGCAGAAAACCCGAGCAGGGCGAAACCATGTTCTTCGGTGGTCAAGAAGTGCCGCCTATGCCTACGGTTGGCGAAGGCTTCAACGTCACGGTCACGGGTTCTACCCATAACGAGTACGGAATTCGCATCACTGCAGACCCTGTTGGACATAGAAAACTCGTGGAGCGCTTAGTAGGAAAAATTCAGAACAATGCCGACAGAATCGCAGAAGTCGAAACCTACAACACAGAAGACTGCAAAATAGGCATAGTCTCTTTTGGCTGCACTTCACGCGCAATTTACGAAGCCGTAGAACTCGCAAATGCTAAGAAGAAAGAAACGGGTTTTGTGCGACTGAAAACCCTCTGGCCTTTTCCAGAAAAACAGGTGAAAGCCTTGGCAGAAACCGCGAAGACTATCTTAGTGCCCGAGATGAACTTGCAGCAGGTGTTTTTTGAGGTTAAACGTGTCGTCGAAGGCGCTGCAAAAGTCGTGCCGTTGAACAAGATTGGCGGCGGAGAGATGATAACGCCCGAAGAAATCTTCGCAAAGATAAAGGAGGCTGCATAAGCATGAGTGCGGAGTTTTCGGCTAAGACCTATCTGAGAGACATTCAACCGCCGTTCTGCGCTGGTTGTGGTGCATTCACGGTTACGAGCACTTTTCTCCGAGCGGTTCACGAAATGGGCCACGAAGACCTCACAAAATTCGTTTTCTGCAGTGGCATTGGTTGTTCTTCTTGGATTCCTTCGCCGCACTTTAAGGCAGACACGCTTCACGTGACGCATGGCAGAAGTATTCCTGTGGCTTTGGGCGTGAAGTTGATGCGGCCTGACTTGAACGTTGTTGTGTTCGGTGGTGACGGCGACATCGTGGGCATCGGCTTAAGCCACTTGATTCACGCTGCTAGGCGCAACTTGGACATCACTGTTGTTATGGTGAACAACATGATTTACGGCATGACGGGCGGTCAAGTGGCGCCGACGACGCCGTTTAAGACGCCTACCACCACGACGCCTTATGGAAGCTTTGAGAGACCGCTCGATGCGTCTAAGCTGGTTATCGCGGCTGGCGCTTGTTACGTGGCACGTTGGACAACAGCTCATGTTAGTCAGCTTAAGGAATCGTTTAAGAATGCCATAAACACGAAAGGATTTGCTTTCATTGAAGTCATGAGCCAGTGTCCCACGGCTTTTGGGCGCAGAGTCGGCTTCAAAGACGCTGGCGAGATGCTGCAGTGGTTTAAGGCAAACTCTGTACCCGCTGAAGAAGCAGACAAACTAAGCCCAGAAGCATTGGGGGGAAAGATTGTAATCGGCGAACTCGCGAAAAAAGAAGCGCCCAGCTTGACTGAAACGGTTTATGCCGTTTTGAAGGAGGCACATAAAGAGTGACGAAACGAGTGGAAATCAGAATCTGTGGTTTGGGTGGCCAAGGCGTGGTTTTGGCTGGGCAACTACTCGGAAGAGCCGCTGTATTCGATGGGCTTAATGTGGTGCAGACGCAGAGTTATGGCGCAGAAGCGCGTGGAAGCGCGGCTAAGAGTGAAATCATAATTTCGGATGGCAAGATTGGCTTTCCTTTGGTTAGGCATTGCGATGTGCTTGTGGCTATGAGTCAGCAGTCGCTTAACTTGTATGTGAGGGATTTGAAAGAAGACGGCACGCTCATAGTGGACGAAGGCGCGGTTGAACGCATGCCCGAAGGTCTAAAGGCAAAGGTCTTCTGGGTCGCAGCGACCAAAACCGCTGAAAGCACATTCAAATCTAGATTATACGCGAACATCGTCATGTTAGGCGCAGTGACAAAAATATCTGGCTTAGTTACCTCTGACTCGGTGGAGAAAGCCATCGCTGAAGCGTTGCCGCAGAAGGTTAGAGACGTGAATGTCGACGCCTTCAGAAAGGGGCTTGAATTATAAGGTGCTGTCTGGAAGCGAGAAAAATGGCATTGAAAGAAGTGAATAAGGTAGAGTTGACAAGCTTAATGGATAATACCATAGATTTCTTGTCCACGAACGAGAAGCCGGAAGTCAAACAAGTTCAAGAATGGATGAAAGAACACAAAAGCACAGAGTGGATGGAAAAACACTTTAGCCCTCCGCTCGCTGAACACGGTTTTTCGATGCTGGTCAAAATTTTTTTAGGTTCAAATTCTCATACTGTGCTTTTTGATACGGGCATAAGTCCAGAGGGCGTAGTGACTAATGCGGAACGAATGGGCATAAACTTGGCAGAAATTGAAGCCGTCATTCTTTCACATGGACATCTTGACCATGCGGGAGGGTTAGTAAAAGTTGCCAAAGCCATAGACAAAAACGATTTGCCAATAATAGTGCATGAGGATATGTTCAAAACCAGAGGCACAACAAATCCAGACGGCACCGTAAGAAAGGCGCCAAGCTTTCCTACTGAAGATTCGGTTCATCCTGCCAAGTTTGTGAAAACTAAAGAACCTTATGCTTTGGCAGACAACACGATATTCATCACTGGCGAAATTCCACGCAAAACCGATTTCGAAAAAGATCTCCTGAAGCAAATGGCCTATGTGAACGGGGAATGGCAGCCTGACCCGTGGGTTTGGGACGACCGCGCTGTGGTGTTGAACGTTAAGGATAAAGGCTTGATAGTCATTTCTGGATGCGCTCACGCAGGCATAATAAACACGCTGCTATGCGCACAAGAAACTATGAGAGTCAGCCGTATCCACGCAGTATTCGGTGGTTTCCATTTAGCAGGAAGAGATTACGAAACGAAAATAACGCCCACCATCGATGAATTGAAAAGGTTTAACCCGAAACTGATTGCCCCGTCCCACTGCACGGGGTGGCGAGGCATTTATGCAATCAGGAAGGCCATGCCCGAGGCGTTTGTATGGAACAGCGTTGGAAACATGTACCTTCTTTGACGTTTTTATGGAAATCTTAAAGTTTACACAGTTCAATTCACACTAGAGGATTTGATATGAGCTGGCCTACACAAGAAGACATTGCGATGCTTGGTAAGTTGCCTAAAGAAAAATTGTATGAACTGTTTTTTCAGCAGATTAGAAACCTTTGGCGGGTGGATGGACTGTATTTTTTGGGCATCGAAGAGCAGTTTGGCACGGATGCAGCTACGAAGATTGATGCCAATTGCTGGCGCACTATGGGCAAGCTAGAGGCCAGAGAGTTGAAGACACTGTTAGGAGTGAAAGAAACAGGCATTCCAGCGTTAATCGAGACATTGAAGCACACGAGTTGGGCTTTGTATCAAATCGGCAAAGAAACCGAAGTCACGGAAAAGAGGGGAATCTTCAGAGTTACAGAGTGCCGAACACAAAAAACCCGAATAGAGAAAGGCTTAGGCGAATTTCCCTGCAAACTCGTGCGCTTTGACTATTTGAAAAGCTTCGCCGAGGCTTTCAACCCTAACGTCAAAGTGGTCTGTAGAGTCTGTCCGCCGGGCAAGCACACAGAAAAATGTTGGTGCGAGTGGGAATTCACGATTTGACCTGCTAGGCTGCCATGGTAAGGGCACAGGGAGGATACGGTTATAAAATTTGTCAATGTCTATGACGACACTAAGCGCGCAGAAGCCTATGCCAAAATGGAGTTTCCCGGTACGTATTACCTTGCGTACAGAGATTTGCCCAAGATTATTTCGGAACATGCAAAAGGAAAAAAAGCTATAGATTTTGGATGCGGTGCAGGAAGGTCCACGAGGTTTCTGCAGAAGCTCGGGTTTGATGCTGTTGGAGTTGACATTTCAGAGGGTATGATTAAGAAAGCAAGAGAATTAGACCCTAACGGGGATTATCGTCTGATCAAAGAAGCCGACTTTGGTCAGTTCAAGGATGGCGCTTATGACCTTGTTCTCTCAGTGTTTACATTTGATAATATTCCCACGATGGAGAAGAAAGTAAAGAATTTTAAGGGACTAGGAAACCTACTGAAAAAGGAAGGCAGATTAGTTAGTGTAGTCTCTTCGCCCGAAATATACACGCACGAGTGGGCATCGTTTTCTACCAAAGATTTTCCAGAGAATAAGCATGCAAAAAACGGAGACAAAGTGAGAATTATCCAAACGGACATAGAAGACAAAAGACCAGTAATAGACATCGTCTGGACAGATAAGTCTTATCGCGAGGTCTATAAAAGGGCAGGATTAGAATTAGTCAAAACCTATAAACCCTTAGCAAAAAAGACCGAATCATACAGATGGGTTAACGAAACAAGGATTGCACCTTGGGTTATTTACGTGCTGAAGAAGAAAAAAAGAAAAGTAGCTGGAGATGCCTTCACGTAAAATCGCATTTAGCCGTGCAGCTAAAAGATTCCTAGTCCTCTTTTGTCTGTTATTCTTCGCGCTTTTCCCTCGAATCTGGGCAGACTGTTGTAGGGCACCAAGACTACGTTGGCGTTAACGCCTATCATGGTTCTTATCGATTCTGCTATTTTAAGGCTTAACTCCCGAAGCTTCGAGAGGTCTTGACCCATGCTTTCAAAAAGCTCTTTTTCAGGTTCAACCTGCACTGTCATGCAGTCTAACTGTTCTTGGCGTTCGAGCAGTATCTGATAATTCTGCGACGCGCCTTTTACCTGAAGCAACGCGTGTTCCACGGTGGTTGGCCACATCTTTACGCCTCGGACTTTGAACATGTCGTCCGCTCTGCCCAAGATTCTAGCCATACGACCCATAGTTCTTCCGCACGTGCACTCTTCGCGAGTGAAAGAAGTCAAATCGCCAGTTCTGAACCTGAGCACAGGCGTAGCTTCCCTAACCAAAGTGGTCAGCACCAGTTCGCCAGTTTCGCCTTTGCCTAGTTTTTCTCCAGTCGCTGGATTGATTATTTCCGGGATGAAATAGTCCTCATAAACATGCAGCCCACAATGCTCAGAGCATTCCACCGACACTCCGGGTCCGATTACTTCTGAAAGTCCGTAAATGTCGAAGGCTTCAAGCCCTAAGATTTCTTCGATTTTACCTCTGAGCTCTTCTGACCAAGCTTCAGCGCCGAAGAGCCCGCTCTTCCATTTAAGCTCCTCCAATGGGTCTATAGTCATTTTTTCTTTGGCAAACTCGCCCAGATAAGCCGCGTAACTCGGAGTGCACGCGAGTATGGTGGTTCCGTATTCTTTTGCGAGTCTTATCTGTCGTTCCGTGTTTCCAGCGGCGATAGGTAGGACCGCGGCGCCTATTTCCAAGGCTCCGTAATGGAAGCCCAAACCGCCCGTGAACAAGCCATAACCATAAGCGTTGTGCACTATATCACCTTTCTTCGTACCCGCGGAAGCATAGATTCGCGCCATGGCTTTTGACCATGTTTCCAAATCGTTTTTGGTATAAGCGCACGTTGTCGGATGACCTGTTGTTCCAGAGCTTGCGTGTAACTCCAAAACTTCGCTTATCTCTACGGCTAGCATCCCGTAGGGGTAGGCGGTTCGCAGGTCCTCTTTGGTGGTGAAGGGAATTTTCTCCATGTCGTTTAAGGTTTTTATGTCGTCTGGAGTTATTCCAACTTCTTTGAATTTTCGTTTGTAGACTGGAATGTTTTCGTAGCAATAACAGACAATTTTCTTCAGGCGCTCTTCTTGTAAAGACAACAGTTTGTTTCTCGGCATTTTCTCGTATTCTGGCTGGTAAACCCAGCTTTCAACAGGACTTTTCAATGACATCGCTCACAGATTTCAGCTTTGATTAAACAGACGAATTTCGCAATTCCGTCTTTAAATGAGGTTCGTCGTGACATGAACTATGTTTATGGAAATTATAATACATTTCTCGAATGGAAATGGCTTAAGGCGCTAAGGGGCAGTGCTTTTTGAGATATTCTCCGAGTTTGTCGCCTAGTGTTTTCTGTAGCAGTTCTTTTCGTATTTTGAGGTATTCGTCTTTCAAAATATCAAAGACGTAGCTGCCCCACCTTTTGCCGTTGATGAACGAGGTTTCTCTCAGGTAACCGACCTTCTTAAAGCCACATGTTTCGAGCGTTTTGTGGGCGCGAGTGTTGTATTCTACGCTCCAGGCTTCGCAGCGTTCTTGGTTGAGATGGAAAAAGCACATTTCCAATAGTGCGACGGTTATTTGTTTGCCGAGACCTTTGTTCCAGAGTTCTTTCTTTCCGATGTACGTGCCCACGTCTGCGGTTTTCACGTTTGCCCATTCGCCTTTTCTTATTGTGGCTATGCCTATGGGTTCTTGTGGGCTCAGGGTTTCCATGATGAAGTACATGTTTTTCTCTTCTTTCATTCTCTCCTCGTACATCTTCTCAATCTGCGTCATGCTCACGAAGTTCATCGGCAAAGAACGAGAATACATTATCAATTCAAAATCGTTCTCCCACTGGTGCAAGAACTTCAGGTCTTCCTTTTCCCAAGGTCTAAACCGTAAGTCCCCAAATTCGAACATACTCTCTATTCTCCGTTCGTTAAGAAGCATCACTGACGGAAACTTAAGGTTTATCCCCGAAGGAAAATAATAGATGAAATGCCTGTTTAGGCTATATAATAGTCCAGAACTTTTTGCATTCGTTTCGGTGCGTGTTCCATTTGTGACAGTTGTTTCAATATTTTTATCATCTGCGGCTGGAACCGTGCTAAGTCGGTGAGCGTAACCAAGCCTGACAGTTTGCCTTGTTGGATTATGGGTAGTTTTTTGATTTTCATTTTGAACATCAATCTCGCGGCGTCTTCCAGCTCGGTGTCTGACTCAACGACTATGAGAGGCTTGGACATTATGTCCTTCACTTTTGTTATTTCGGGATCTCTGGCTTCGCTTATTACTCGTTTTAGCATGTCGCGTTCGGTGAGGATTCCCACGGCTTTGCCTCTTTTTACGACTAGTAGGCAACCGATTTCGTAGCGGTTCATCATGTCTGCCGCGTCTTTTGCTGTTTTGTTCGCGTCTATGGTTACGACTTCTTTCACCATGACGTCTTCGACTTTCAACGACATAGAAACCACTCTTAACCTTTTATTCATTCGTTCAGTGTATATAATATGTTTTGTCTGTGCAAAAAAAGACGCAGCGCAGAATTATGTGCTTACGCTTTTATTTTCTCCAGCAGAATAAATACTGGCGACACTCAAAATGAACAAACAGGTGGTTGTCTCAGCCAAAATCCCAGAAGAAACCTACAAAGAACTTCTCTTGCGCATCCCAGAAAGAGAAAGAAGCGACTTCATCCGCGAGGCAATAACGGAGAAACTGGGAAAAACGCCGCGACCAGACAAAATTCTAGAACTAGAGAGCCGCATGGGAAAAGTCGAAACCGAACTTGCAGAAATTAAGAAATACCTCGTGGAACTTGAGGTTTTAACGTATGAACGTGGCAAAGTGAACCCGCACGCGTTTAGCATTGATGAAATCGACCACAAAATCATAGATTACCTGCTGCACTATAAAGGCGCGACAACGCCTGAACTCGCAGATTACGCGAAAACCAACCGCTGGCTAATACTCAACCGCCTGAGAAAAATGCAGAAAACCAGCAAAAAACAACTCGGCAAACCCATAGTTACGTATTATGCGGGCGAGAAACAAGGCAAACACAAAGCATGGTGGCTAAACGAAGAACTTATAGAAGCCTAGAAGGGCCCGTGGCCCAGCCTGGATTAAGGCGCCGAACCGTTTCTGGCTGCAGAGCGGTGCGCAAGCCTCCGGAGCCGGTGAACCGGGGTTCAAATCCCCGCGGGCCCGCCAATACTGAGACTTTGAGGTCGGTACGTCCGTTTGCTTCTGAGCAACGATGGGAGCAACTCACGCAGGAGACAAAGGGACGGATAGTACAGGTTTTATTAGATTTGGAGACGAGAAAGCGGCTGGATGCAAGGACGATTCGTGAGTACAAGGACGCTCTAGTCAAACTGGCTTTGAGGGTAGACCTACAGAGACCCGAGGACGTAGCTAGAGCAATCGAGACCATCCAAAACAAGACGCTTCTAATGACCAGCATGGCGACGTACAACCACTACTG
>Ga0315268_10007835_pt1 | contig 11198 bp, 20 predicted proteins | sample C1_top_MG_FD_204535 | JGI IMG/M metagenome (GOLD analysis project Ga0315268, IMG submission 204535) | Sediment microbial communities from Yellowstone Lake, YNP, Wyoming, USA - C1_top | ecosystem: Environmental > Aquatic > Freshwater > Lake > Sediment | place: USA: Wyoming | collected 2017-08-01 | reverse complement strand
TCCTGATCATCTTCATAGCGGTGCAGCTGCTCGGCCTTCTGGTGGCGTGGCAGCTGATCCAGCAGCAGATCGCGCTGCCCTGGGATCCCAACGCGCCAGAGAACTCGTTCATCCTGTTCGGCTACATCCTGCTCGGGACCGCGCTGATGCTAGGCCTGATCAGGTTCTACAAGGGCGCGCTGGTCTTCAGGCTGCTGGAGGCGCTCGTGATATTCATCGCCGGCGACACGGTGTTCGGGCTGTTTCTCAACGAGCCCGCGGGCATCATCGCAGGGGCTGCGCTGGTGGCGGGCAAATGGATTCAGCCACGGCTCCGCAACATTGTGGCTGGCATAACGTCCGCGGGAGTTGGCGCGCTACTTGGCGTCTCGCTTTCGATCGTTCCTGTGCTCATCCTAATGGGGCTGCTGGCTGTTTACGACGTTGTTGCCGTGTTTCTCACACGCCACATGATCACGCTAGCGAAGGAGATCTCCAAGCGCGAGCTGGCCTTCTCAGTGGCTGTGAGGTATGACTCGCAGAGGATGGAGCTAGGCGGCGGCGACCTGGTGATACCGGTGATGCTCGCCTCCGCGGCGATGCATATTAACGTGATGGTGAGCGCAGCAACAGTTGTGGGATCTGCCATCGGCATTGCGGCAATTCTATGGATAGCCGCAAAGAGAGGCATCCCATTACCTGCGATGCCCGCGCTTGCGGCCGCTGGGGCAGCGGGTTTATTAATCGGCATGGCGTTGTTCTAGCCGATGGAATACGAACAACTTCTTCAGCAGGCGTACGCATCGCTGCCCAAGAAATCCAGGGAGACCATCAGGCTTGAGATTCCAACCCCGGAGAGCTACGTCCAGGGCAACCAGACCGTGATCAGGAACTTCGGCCAGATCTGCACTCTCATTAGGCGCGAGCCCGAAATGGTCACAAGATATCTTGCGAAGGAGCTGGCGACCGCGGGCCATGTGGAGGGCGGGCGGCTTGTGTTGAATGCGCGCATCGACTCAGGCACGCTTGCGAAGAAGTTTGACGCGTTCATGCACACCTATGTGCTGTGCAGGGAGTGCGGCAAGCCGGACACCCACATCGAGGACGCGGGGCGGGCGGCAAAGATCCTGAGGTGCGAGGCGTGCGGCGCGCGCAGCCCCATAACGGCGAAGCACTGAGTGATTGAATGGTTGATCAACCGACAGAAGAGGTCCGAGTGCGGATGCCCAGGCGCGGCGAGGTGCTGGGCAGGATTGTCACCATGTACGGCGCCAGCCACATGCTGGTGGAGTGCGCGGACGGCAAGCAGCGCAACTGCCGCATCCCTGGCAGGTCGCGCAGGCGCGTGCGCATCCGAGAGGGCGACACTGTGCTGGTGGAACCCTGGTCGATCGAGGGCGACAGGCGCGGCGACATCATCTGGCGGTATGACAGGCTGCAGGTCGATTGGCTCAGGCGCAAGGGTTTCCTCAAGTGAGCGGCCCGCAAGGCTTAAGTGGCCGTAGAACGCAATATCTGTAGGGGGGTGGGCGAGTGCGAGGGACGAAGGAAGCGATACAAAAACTGTTTGTAGATCACCCAGGACTCAAGTACAAGGTCAGCGAGTCCAGGCTCGAGTCGTTTCTCTATGTCCACGGCATGGACAAAGTCGAGCATGTCATAAACGAGCTGGAGGGTGCCGACGTAACGCCAACCGAGATGAGCATCGAATCCGGCATAAATGCGGTAAATAATCACGGCCGAGACGCGTTGTCCGATGTGTTGCGCACCCTGAAGAACCATGGCACGGAGGAGCACAGGCAATTCGTACATGACCGCCCATGGGCCCTCGTGGTGGGAGCCGAGGCGAGCAAAACGCTTGAAGGCAAGAAGCTCCTCGACCACATGGTGAAGAAGACCGGGCCTGTTGGAAGATCCTACAGGCCGTAAGCCCAACGCATAAATCCCCCTGCTTCTGAATAGGTGCATGTCAAAGAAGCCCAGGCGAGAGGAGAAGCGGCTCAAGGAGAAGGGCAAGATAGAGCAGCGAGTTTTCGACATGCCCGCGATGCTCACCCTCGAGAAGCTCATCCGCGACGAGGTACTGGCATCCGTCGAGGTGCTGATCTCTGAAGGCAAGGAGGCGCGAGTGTTCTGGGGCCGCGCTGGACCGAAAGCGGTGGGCGCCACAGAGCTCGCTGTGAAGATCTACAAGATCGAGACCAGCGACTTCACCCACATGCAGAAGTACATCATCGGCGACCCGCGCGTCGAGTCGCTCAAGAAGTCCAGGGCGGACATCGTCAATGCGTGGGTGAAGAAGGAGTTCAAGAACCTGGAGATCTGCCAAAGAGCTGGTGTGCCGGCCCCAAAACCGCGGGCTTTTGCGCGCAATGTTCTGGTGATGGACTTCATCGGCGAGCAGTCCGTGCCTGCTGATCTGCTGAAGGGTATCGAAGTCGAAAACCCGCAGGCGACTTTAGACGAGCTGCTGGAAGACGTCAGAAAGCTCTATAAGGTCGGGCTGGTGCATGGCGATCTGAACGAGTTCAACGTGATGTATTGGAACGGCCGGCCATGGCTGATAGACATCGGCCAGGGCGTGCTTCTTGAGCACCCTGCAGCGGAGGAGCTGCTGGCAAAGGATGTGCAGAATGTGCTCAAGCACTTCAGAAAGCGATATGGAATAAAGCGCGACTTCGACCAAGTGATGGCCCGGATCAAGGCCTAGATGCGGTGGTACTGCGCCTCGCGCTTGCGAACGTCATCCATCTCGAACTTGCTCAGTTTCTGGTAGAATCCGTTGTAGGGCTTGTCAGTGGGCGACTGGAGCTTGTAGAAGAATATCTGGCAGAATCTTGTGCCTATCTCTAGCTTGCAGCCGGCCATGCACAGCGCGCTGAAGTGCAGGTTGCCAGAATAGCCGGCATCGATACCCGCGGTGTTGAGCAGCAGGCCCACGATCGAGACGGAGGTGCGTGGCGAGATGAATGCGCATAGGTCGCCGGGCATGTTCAGCTTTTCGGCTGTTTCCACGAGATAGTAGTTGCCCTTGTGGAAAATCACCTCTTCGCCAGGCCGCTCGGCTATCAGCGTCGCCTCCGGCAGCTTTCGTTCACCTGAGCGCTTGAGGAAGCCGTAGCTGTGCCTGTGTAACGCCAGCTCATACACGCGGCCGAGCCTGAAGTCCATGCCGTTCGGCTGCACCTGCTTGTCGAGGTCCTCGTAGTTCTCAACCAGCTTCTCTACGGTGATTCGCTTGAGGATATCCTGCGCGGGAAGTATCATGGCACCAGCCTCTTCTGCTTTATCTCAGAGTCCAGATGGATGCGCGAAGCTTCTGGGCTGACCTGGCCCTGGTACTTGGAGTTGCGGCCTTCGCCATAAGGCCTTTCAGCCGGCGAGCTCAGCTGCTCGAATGAGATCTGGCCTATCCGCTGGCCCGGGTAGAGCGCGATGGGCATCTTGCCCACGTTGGAGAGCTCCAAGGTTACGGTGCCGCAGAAGCCCGGGTCTATGTAACCGGCTGTTGCGTGGACCAGGAGCGCTATGCGGCCCATTGATGAGCGGCCGTCCAGGCGGGCCACTAGGTCATCTGCCACCTTGATTGTTTCAATGGAGCGGCCGAGCACGAACTCGCCGGGCTGGATGATGAACGGGTCGCCATTGCCCACCCTGATCAGCTCTGTGTACTCGTTCAGCGCCTTGCTGTCGTGCGCCGGATCTATCAGCTCCTTCTTTGCGTGCTTGAAGACGCGGAACTCGTTGCCCAGCCTGATGTCCACAGATGCCGGCTGGATTTGGATGTCTGGGTCGGCCAGCGGCTCAATCACAATGCGGCCTTCAGACATGGCGCGACGTATGTCGCGGTCGCTAAGAATCACAAACCTCCCCCGTGAGCCTACTGTTATACAAATATAGTATATAAGGTTGGCGGATGGCTCAGAACTTGTAGAAACTGCCTGCCAGATAGTTCTTCAGCACCTGTTCGCTTGGGCGGTAGATCGGCTTTGGCGGCTGGTCTATCGGGAACCATCTCCACTCGGTGATCTCATCCGGTTCCATCACTTTTGGCTCGCCTTCGAAGTCATCACACAGCAACCCTATGGTGACGAAATGGGCATCGCCTACCCTGTTGTTGGTTAGGCTTACGATCTTTAGCGACTTTGCCTTCGTGCCTGTCTCTTCGAGCAATTCGCGCCCAGCAGCATCCTCAAATGTCTCGCCGAAGTGCAGCTTGCCACCGGGCATGGTCCAGGTGCCTTCGCCATGCAGGGCACTGCCTGCTTTAGCCGAATCGGGATGCCTCCTCCCAAACAGAACCTTGCCGTCCTTGAGGATCATCACACCTACTCCAACACCAACCTTCAGATCAGCCATAAACTCCCCAGGTGGCTTTGCACTGACGCAGAATATAATGCTTGCCAATAGCGTTTTATATCTCGCCGTGCTTGTTTTGTGGTGCCGAAACAAAGCGATTCCTCTGCAGAGGCCATGAGGTCCATCATCAGGGGCGTCTATATCATAACCGCGAGCTCTGGCAGCACTCTCGGAGGCATGGCGGCCTCATGGGTTTCACAGGCATCGTTCAGCCCCCCGCTCTTCATGGTCTCAATCGGCCCCTCACGGCACACGCACAAGGTGATCTCAGAGGGTAAGAACTTCTGCATAAACATCATGCCAGAGAGCGGCATCGCCATGGCTAAACGCTTCGGCACCACGACCGGCTCGAAGGTCGACAAGTTCTCAGGCACCCCGTACCATAAGGCGGTGACCGGTGCGCCAGTGCTAGACAATGCTGTCGCGTACATAGACTGCAAGGTCGTCCAGAGCATCCCGGCCGGCGACCACACCATCTTCGTGGGGGAGGTCGCCGAAGCAAAGGTCACTAGCACAGAGCCGCCCGCAGTGTACAGGCACAATGACTTCTTCTAGGGCCGGTCAGGCGCGAAAGGTATTTAAACAGGATTTGTACAACTAATGTGCTTTTTGTTCAGCAAGAAGATTCCTGCCCGGCGGAGGGGTCTTATTTTGCTAGGTAGCTTCCAGCCTACCTAGTTCCGTTCATAGTGATCCCATGGTGCAGTCAGGAGGCCACAAGCCGAGGCACGGCTCGCTGGCGTATCGGCCGCGTGCGCGGGCGCGTTCTCAGAATGCGCGCGTGTCCAGCTGGCCCTCTAGGCCGAAGCTGACCCTGCTGGGCTTTGCTGGCTACAAGGCTGGCATGACCCACCTTATGATTATCGATGACTCGCCCGGCTCGCCAACAGTAAACCAGGAGATCGCGGTGCCGGCGACCATAATCGAGGCGCCCGCCATGAAGGTGATGGCGGTGCGCGCTCTTGAGAAGACTAATTCTGGTTTGAGGATGATCGGGGAGATATGGACAAAAGAGTTTGACAAGGACCTAATGCGGACCATCAGGCTGCCTAAGAAGCCAAAGGAGGCGGCGATAGATGAGGCAAGGGTTGCCGAGGTCCGGATCCTGGCCTATACGCAGCCGCGCAAGGGCGGCTCTGGCAAGAAGAAGCCAGACATCGTGGAGATCGGCGTCTCCGGCCCGAGCGCCAAGGAGAAGCTGGATTATGTGAAGGGGCTGCTGGGCAAGGAGATAGGTGCGAAGGATGTTTTCGCTTCTGGAGAGTTCGTTGATGTTATTTCAGTCAGCAAGGGCCATGGCAACACCGGCGTGATAGCCAGGACCGGCGTGGCAAAGCAGCGGCGCAAGGCCACTGGCAAGGTAAGGCACGTGGGAACGCTGGGCCCGATCAGGCCGCACGTGGTCATGTACACTGCGCACCAGGCAGGCCAGTACGGCTATTTCAAGCGCACTGAGCTGAACAAGCGCATCCTCAAGATAGGCGAGGATGGCAAGGATGTCAACCAGTCCGGCGGCATCACTCATTACGGGCTGGTGCGCGGACCGTATGTGCTGATCAAGGGATCTATCGCGGGCGCAAAGAAGAGGCTTGTGAAGTTCAGGAAGGCATCCCGCATCACAAGGGAGCCGAAGGCTCCGGAGATCCGTCACGTTTCTATCGATTCGAAGCAGGGGACTAGATGAAGGCAACCGTGTTTGGCATTGATGGCAGTCCTGCCGGCGAAGTCCAGCTGCCGGTCCAGTTCGGCGAGCGGTTCAGGCCTGACCTGATAAAGCGCGCAGTGCTGGCTGAGGCAACCTGGAGGCTGCAGCCAAAGGGAGTCTATAGATGGGCAGGACTGCAGACCTCTGCCGAGTATGTTGGTGAGAGGCGGCGCTATCACGCGATGATCAACATCGGCCGCGCAAGGCTGCCGAAGGAGAAGCTGCCGAATGGCGGCATCGGTCGTGTGCGCATAGTGCCGCACTCGGTCAAGGGTCGGCGGGCACACCCACCGCGCACAACCAAGATCATCCGCGAGGAGATCAACATCAAAGAGCGCACGAAAGCCATAAGGTGCGCGATAGCCGCGACCGGCATGAAAGAGGTTGTGGCAAAGAGAGGCCACGCGATCAAGGCAGTGAAGGGCATTCCGCTCATAGTTGATGACAGCATCCAGTCGGCGAAGAAGTCCAAGGAGGTGCTCGCGATCCTGGAGAAGCTGGGCTGCACAGCAGACCTATCGAGGGCGCTCAAGCGCAAGGCCCGCACGGGCACCGGAGGCAGGCGGCGCGGAGGCGCGAGGGTGCCGAAGTCCGCGCTAATAGTGGTCGCGGCTGACGGCGGCATAGGCAAGGCCGCGCGCAGCATCCCAGGGGTGGATGTGGCGATGGTGGACAGGCTGACCGCCGAGGCGCTGGCGCCTGGTGCGGTTGCTGGCAGGCTGACTGTATGGAGCCGCTCAGCGATCAGCAAGCTGGGCGAGCTGTACGTGGTGAAGTGATGGCAATCCTGTATCCTGTTACAACCGAGAAGGCGATCGCGTTGATAGAGCGCAGGAACACGCTCACGTTCATAGTCGAGGGGCGCGCCACTAAGAATGAGCTGAAGGCAGAGGTGGAGCGCGAGTATGCGGTTAAGGTGCATTCGGTCAACACGCTGAACGACATGAAAGGCAGGAAGAAGGCGTTCGTCCGGCTGACAAAGGAGTTCAAGGCGGACGATGTTGCCGCCAAGCTCGGAATAGCATAAGGTGAAAGAATGGGTAAGCCGCTGGGCACTCAGAGGAGAGGAAAGGGTTCGCCGACGTTCAGGGTGGCATCGCACAGGTTCCACACCACCGCGGCGTTCAGGACTTATGATGATTCAGAGAAGGCGGGCGCTGTCAGGGGCCAGGTTACTGGTTTCGACAACGGGCCCGAGAGGTCCGGCCTGCTGATGAATGTGCTGTTCGAGGACGGCGAGAGGCGGCTGCTTCTTGCCCCTGAGGGCATCAAGCAGGGCGACGCGATAGAGTGCGGCACCCTGGCAGCTGTGCGCAAGGGCTGCGTGCTGCCGCTGGCCAACATCCCCGACGGCACCCCTATTTACAATATAGAGCTCAGGCCTGGCGACGGAGGCAAGATGGTCCGCGCTGCCGGCACAACCGCATACGTGGTTTCGCACGAGCCGGGTGCCGTCTGGATCAGGCTGCCGTCGCGCAAGACAAAGAGGCTTTTGAACGTCTGCAGGGCAGCGGTTGGAGTGATCGCTGGTGGCGGCCATGGGGACAAGCCGTACCTGAAGGCGGGCAAGAGATGGCATGCGTACAAGGCGCGCGGCAAGAAGTCGATGTCGGTGAGAGGGGTCAAGATGTCTCCCTACGACCACCCGTTCGGCGGCAAGCAGCACCACGTGGGCTACAGCAAGACCGTCGGCAGGGGCGCACCGCCTGGAAGGAAGGTCGGCCTGATAGCGGCGAGTAGGACAGGCAGGCGCAGGGGCAAGGCGGCAACGGAGGAGAGGAAAGCGGTCTGAGGTGAATGAATGGCAAAGAAGTTTACCTACAAGGGCAAGACAGCAGAGGAGCTGCAGGCCATGCCATTCGACGAGGTACTCAAGCTGCTGCCTTCCAGGGCCAGGCGCACCATGAAGAGGATGTGTTACAGGCACAAGGCGCTGCTGGAGAAGATACGCAAGAAGAGGGCCGCTGGAAAGCCCATAAAAGTTCATGAGAGGGACATGGTTATACTGCCCGAGATGGTGGGGCTGCAGTTCGGAGTCCACAACGGCAAGCAGTTCGTGCCCGTGGAGCCTACTGTTGAGATGATAGGCCACCGCCTGGGCGATTACAGCAACCCGTGCACCCGCGGAGTGCACTCCGGTCCTGGTATCGGAGCCACGCGCGGTTCGAAGCACGTGGCATTGAAGTGAGTTCATGGGATCTATATTCGGCTACAGTTATGCAAGCGAGGCCAAGCACGCGCTGGCGCAGGGCCACGACATGGATGCATCCTACAAGGACCTGGTCGCGGTCTGCGCCAACATAAAGGGCAAGAGCGCGTCACAGGCAGCCGTGTTTCTCGATGAGGCCGCGGTCGGCAAGAGGGCGGTCAGATACTACAAGCATAACAAGAAGATGGCACACAGGTCGCAGCTCGGTGGCAGGAAGGGCAGATTCCCCATGAAGGCGGTGAAGCTTGTGCGCGGGGTGTTCAAGAACGCTGTCGCAAATGCCGAGTTCCGCGGCCTTGATGCGGAGAAGCTGATGGTCGCGCATGCGGCTGCCAACAAGCAGGCCAACTACCCGCGCATGAAATGGCAGGGCAGGCCACGCAGGTCTGATTACGAGACCGCGAGGGTTGAGATATGCCTGGAGGAGAAGTGAGATAATGGCGCTTGAGCGAAAGTTTATTCAGGATTCCGTGAAGAAGGTGCAGGTGACCCGCTACCTTGAGAAGAGGCTGGGTCGCGCCGGCTTCTCAAAGGCGACTCTGCAGCGCACCCCAATGATAACGCGCATCAGCATCCAGGTGGGCAATCCTGCAAGAGTGATCGGTAGGGCAGGCAGGGACATCAAGTCGCTGAGCGACGAGCTGCAGGCCCACTACGGGCTGGAGAACCCGCAGATCGATGTTACTGGAGTTGAGAACGAGAATCTCGATCCGATGCTCGTGTGCCGCAAGATCGCGCGGTTGTTTGACCGCGGCGACAAGGCCCGGAAGGTTCTGCACATCGCGCTACAGGACATGCAGTCTGCAGGGGTGCAGGGCGCCGAGATATATGTTGGAGGCAAGCTGGTAGGCAAGGGAGCAAAGGCAAGGGGCATGCGTATAAGTTACGGCCGGGTGCCAAAGTCTGGCAACTTGGAAGGCATAGTGCGCAGGGCACAGCTCACCACCTACCCCAAGGCCGGCGCCATCGGGATCGAGGTCAGGATCGTGCCAAAGGGCGTGGTGTTCTCGGACGCGATCGCGCGGCCGCATGCCGTTGCGCCCGCTGCGCCGCCCGCAGAGGTGGCGACCATGCCAGGTGCGGGCGGAAGCGGCCCTGAAGCGCCCATCGAGCGCGCGTCTGTTGAGCAGGAGAAGATGGCCGAGCTCGAGAGCGCGATAGCGGAGAAGAAGGCGGAGGCTGAGAAGCCCAAGCCTGCACCCAAGAAGCGCGCCCCACGCAAGAAGAAGGAGGAGGGTGCGCCAAAGGAGGCCCCCGCGGAGAAGCCTGCAGAGGCTGAGAAGGCAGAGGAGAAGCCGAAGAAGGCCGCGAAACCAAAGGAGGAGAAGCCGGCTGAGGAGAAGAAAGAGTGATGTTCATGGCTATACTCAGGACCGATGAAATGAAGGAGATGGACGACAAGTCGCTGAAAGAGAAGATCCGCGACCTCGCCCAGGAGCTGCGAAGAGAGCGGGGCGCGATCGCGTCTGGCTCGGCATCCAAGAATGCGGGCAGGCTACGCGAGATAAGGCGCACCGTGGCGCGCATCAAGACGGCCCTGCGACAGCGTGGTGTTAAAGAATAACAGGAGGTTGGTATCGAAAATGGGAGAGATCTGTCCGAAATGCGGGCTTCCGAAGGAGATTTGCGCGTGTGGCGCTCTTGTGAAGGAGCAGGTCACGCGCATCAGAGTGTACTCGACAAAGAAGCGGTTCGGCAAGCTGGTGACCATAATCGAGGGGCTCGGCACGTCCGAGCTGGAGGGCACCATGCGGGAGCTGAAGAGGGCGCTCGCATGCGGCGGAACCGCCAAAGGAGGGATCATCATACTGCAGGGCAACCACAAGCGAAGAGTGTACGAGATGTTGCCCAAGCTTGGGTACGATGCGAAGAGCATCGATGTGATTGAGAGGGAAATGTGAGGCATGGATGAAAAAAGGCTGGGCCTGATGGAGTTCATCGGCCTGGAGGTAACGGTGAGCAAGAGCGCGCAACGTCGGCTGGAGGGCCTGCGTGGCCGGATCGTGGACGAGACGAAGAACACGTTCGTGATCGAGGCGCGGGGCAAGGAGCTGATAGTGCCGAAGAAAGGCAACTGGTTCGCGTTCGAGATCGCTGGCCGCAGGATAGAGCTGCGGGGCGACGAGATCGCCTACCGGCCTGAGGACAGGCTGAAGAAGCTGAAGTGATCGCAATGGCAAAGAAAAAGAAGGAAGCTGGAACCGCGGAATGCGGCGACCGCCACTGCCCGGTGCACGGCCAGAACAACCCAAGAGGGTCAGTGCTGGTGGGAGAGGTGGTGAGCGACAAGGGCAAGAAGACCGTGATCGTGGAGCGCCACTTCCTGAAGTACGTTCCTAAGTTCGAGAGGTTCGAGAGGCGCAAGTCGCGCATCCCAGTCCACAACCCCCCATGCATCCGCGCCAAGGCCGGGGACAAGGTGCGCATCGCCGAGTGCCGCAAGCTGTCGAAGACAAAGGCGTGGGTCGTGATTGAGAAACTGGAGGCGAAGCAATGAGAGGACTTGGTTCACGCATCACCGGCGGCCTGACAATCGGCTCTCGACTAGCCTGCGATGACAACTCGGGCGCGAAGATTGTGCAGATCATCGGCATGAAAGGCTCGCGCTCCCGGCTCCGCAGGGTGCCGGCAACCGGAGTTGGCAGCGTGGTTATCGTCTCGGTCAAGAAGGGCGCGCCAAAGGTGCGCAAGCAGAAGTTCTGGGCCGTCATAATCAGGCAGAAGAAGGAGTGGAGGCGGCCGAACGGCATGCGCGTGCAGTGCGAGGACAACGCGGTGGCGCTTGTCGGAGAGGACCTGCTGCCGAAAGGCACCGAGATAAAGGGCGCTGTCGCCCGCGAGGTCGCAACAAGGTTCCCCAAGGTGGCGGGCATCGCGCAGATCATTGTGTGATGGTTATGGTTTCGAGACAGCCGAGAAAGCAGAGGAAAGCGGTCTATACTGCCG
>Ga0315268_10007834_pt1 | contig 11198 bp, 11 predicted proteins | sample C1_top_MG_FD_204535 | JGI IMG/M metagenome (GOLD analysis project Ga0315268, IMG submission 204535) | Sediment microbial communities from Yellowstone Lake, YNP, Wyoming, USA - C1_top | ecosystem: Environmental > Aquatic > Freshwater > Lake > Sediment | place: USA: Wyoming | collected 2017-08-01 | reverse complement strand
GCGTCGAGATCACGCAGCGCCAGGTCCAGGCGCAGGCTCAGCCCGGTTTCGCTCGACTTCAGCTGCAGATACGCGTCGCTCGCTTTGTGCGCATCGGCGGGCAACGCCAGCAGCACAGCGAGGCAGAGCACCAACTGACGAAGCATCACGCCCTCACAGCAGCGAATCGAGACGCCGGTCATGCAGGCCCATCTCTTTGCGCAGGCGATCCACCTCGCGCAGCGCAGCGGCCTGCCCGCTTGCGCGCGCAGCATGCGCCAGAACCAGAACGTCGAGCGGCTCGCGCTGCATGCGCACATTGGTTCGCGCCAGTACCAGCGCCCGCGCCGGTTCGCGCTCGACCCAGAGCGCGAACATGGCCTGCTCGCGCGCATGCAGGGTTTGTGCACCGGGGCGCTGATTCGCCAGCGCGATGCGCTCGCGCATCTCCTGGCTGTCACGTGCCGCGTCGGGCGCCTTGATCCGCGTCCCGGCGATGGCCAACCGCAGCAGCACCGCGTCGGTTCGCGGCTCGCCTTTCAGCGCGTCCAGCGCCTGCGCATCGCGGCCGTTGAACAGCAGGAAATCCGCGTACGCCAGCGTCGTGTAGCGGTCGGCTTGTGCCGCCAGCGCGGCGCGGTACGCGGCCTGCGCTGCAGCCGAGTCGAGCGCACGCTCTTCGAGCTCTGCCAGCGTGGTGAGCAACCAGGCGTGGGTTTGCGCAGGCAGCCGCGGCGCCGCGATCAAGCGTTGCAGCGAGCTGCGCGCAACCTCGGTGTTGCCGCGCAATGCGTCGTTCTCGGCCTGGCAAGCCGCCGCATAGACGCCAGCCGCAAGCCCGGCCAATTCGCGGCATGCGGCGTCGGACTCAGCGTAGCGCCCTTGCACGCGGCGCACGGTGGCCAGCGTCAGCCACGCTTGCGGCGCACGTGGCTGGCGGCGCAGCAACATCTCGAGCAGGCGCGCTGCGGCGTCAAACTCGTGCAGGTATTGCTGCAGCGTGGCCTGCATCAGCAAGACGTCGTCGGGCGCCTGATCCGGGTTGGGCCAGGCCTGCAGTGCATTCAGCGCCATGCCGACGAATCGCGGGTCGCCCTGGTCGCGCGCCTGGTCGAGATAGCGCTGTGCGATCGCAGTCGCGGTTGCGGCGTCTTTGGGCTGCGCCGCCAGTTGGCGGCGCAATTTGCGCTCTTCGGCGCGGCCGCCCAGCACCGCCGGCAGGGTTTCGACGACCTCGTCGTCGTTGCTCGGGACGATGGGCGTGGCGTGGGCACAGCCAGATGCGAGCAATAGCGAGACAAGAAGTCGAATCATGATCGTGTTCGCATTGTCATTCCCGCCTGGCCACTGCGAAGGTGGCGCGACGTCCGTCCCGGCGCGACCGCGCGCAGCGCGAGGCTGCAGGTTGCCATCAGCGTCACGCAGCCGGATCGGCCGGGCTCGTAGCTTCTGAACATGGGGTAGTTGGCGCCGCGACCTTCGGTTGGCGAGCAATGAATGGCGCGTCGCGATGGTTCGACGCTTGCGCGATTTCCATGGCGATGCCGGCGGCGGCGTACCGCGCCGCTGCAAGCGGAAGGATGCGCCGCATGTTCAGTCGCTTCGATTTCAGCGGTCAATTCCTTCATCGGGGTCGGGTTGCGGTCCCGTCGCAGCGCAGCGGCCTGGGGCCTCGTTCAGGCACGAAGCGCTGTCTGGCTACTGCTACGCAGCGACCTCGGGAACGGATGCACGTCGGTACACGGCGCGCGAATGGTGCGTGGAATATTGCATCCAAAACGCCGCGAGTTGCGGATAGGCGAGGAAGGAGCCACGCCATGAAGATCGACGAATTGATTGCGCTCTTGATTCTTGTCACCTACTTCGGCATGCTGGCCGTCGAACACCGACACCGGGCGCGAACGTTTCCGCCGGTGCCGCACTGGCGTTCGCTGGGGTTGGGCTTCCTGGCGCTGTTGTTCATGCTCAACGGGCTCATTCCCGCGCTGCTGCCGATGGAGTGGGTCGCCGCGCACGCGCTGCTTCCGGGTTGGAAACTCGGCGTGGCGGGTGGCGCAGTTCTCGGCTTTCTCGGCGCCACCCTGCTCGACTACGCCGTGCACCGCAGTTACCACCGCGTGCACGCACTGTGGTGCGGCGTGCACCAGTTGCATCACAGTCCGAGTCGAGTCGACATCTACGGCTCGGCCTACGCGCATCCGATCGAAATCGCCTTGATGGTGGCGCAGGGCGTGTTCATGCTGGTGTTCGTGCTCGGGCTTGACCCGGCCGCCGGCGCGATCGCGGGTTATGCGAGCGCGTTTTGCGCGATGTTCCAGCACTGGAATATTCAAACCCCGCGCTGGCTCGGCAACTTCATTCAACGGCCCGAATCGCATTGCCTGCACCACGAACGCGACGTGCACGCCTGGAACTATTCGAACCTGCCGCTGTGGGACATGTTGTTCGGCACCTTCCGCAACCCCGTCATGTTCGCAGGTGCGGTCGGGTTTGCAGCGGGTCGAGGCGAACGCGTCGCTGCCATGCTGATGGGAACCGATGTGCACGCCGACCAGGTTGAGCTTCCCTACCTTCCTGTCTAAACCTTAAATCGAGGTCGGCTCGGCTGCATCCAATTCACCGGTCGCTGCGTATACACCCGCCATCAAGCCGCTCCAACTCAAAATGGAGGATCGAGACATGAACCACGCTGTGCTGTCCGGCGCTGAGGCGCTGGCCACGGGGCTCGACGCGCTGTTCGCGCCACCACCGGACGATGGTCTACGCGCCACCGACGCGCCGCGCTCGCGCCCTGTGGCCCGGGCTGATCTCGACCAGGAGTTGCGCCTTGCGGCCTTGGTGGCGCGGATCGCCCAGGGCGACGAGAGAGCGCTCGCCGATCTGTATGACGCCACGTCGGGCCGGATTTTCGCGATGGCACGTGGCATCACGCGCAACGCCCGCTGCGCCGAAGAAGTGACGGGAGACGTCTACTGGCAGGCGTGGCGCCAGGCGCTGCGCTTCGACCCTGAGCGCGGGAGCGTGGTGGCGTGGTTGTTGACCCTGGCGCGCAGCCGCGCGCTCGACCATTTGCGCCGCGCCGACCCTGCCCAGGCGCACCCCGAACCGGAAACGCTGATCGCCGAGACCCCGGCCGATGACACCAATCCGGCGGAGTTGATGTCCGCAGCGCAGTCCGAACAATGCCTGAATGCAGCGTTGCAGTCCCTCGACGCCCAGCCGCGCCAGTTGATTGCACTCGCCTTCTACCGCGGCCTGACGCACGAAGAAATCGCGGCCCAGACGCACTTGCCGCTGGGCACCGTCAAGTCGCATATCCGGCGCGCCCTGGCCGTGCTGCGAACCCATCTGGCATCGAGCGCCAACATGCAAGGGGCCTTCACATCATGAACCACACCGACATCCTCCCTGGCGCCAGTTCGTTGCTGCCGAATCATTTGCCCGAGACGGGGCTGCGCGAACGTCTGATGCAGCGCGTGCGGAAGAGCCACGCCCGTGAGAGCCAGTTCCACACGATTCGGCGCGACGCCGGGCAGTGGAGCGCGCTGCAATTCGACGCGCGACAAAAACCGCTTGCCGACACCCCCGCCGCCCACTCCGCCTTGCTCGAACTCGCCCCCGGCGCCACACTGGAGCAGCCGCGCGGCTGGACAATGCAGGAGGTGGTGTTGCTGGTTGGGAATGCGGCGCTTGGTGACGCGCTGCTGGCCTGCGGTGACGCGGTCTGCGCGCCGCACGACGCCGCGCACCTGCTGCGCGCCGGCGCGGCGGGAGCGCGCCTGTACCTGCGCCTGAGCGCGCCGCAGGCCAGCCCGCAGCAGACGCTGCAGTTCTCGACGCTGGTCGACGACGCGACGTGGCAAGACTTCTGCCCCGGCGTGCGCATCAAGGAGCTGTGGAATGGCGGCGAGCGGCGCTCGGTGCTGGTGCGCATGCGCGCCGGCTCCCACGTCAATTCGCACGACCACGGTCTCGAAGAGGAATGCATGATGCTCGCCGGTGAAGCCTTCATCGGCGACACGCTGCTGCGCGGCGGCGAGTATCAACTGGCGCCGCAGGGCAGCCGCCACGGCGCGGTGCAAACCGACGTCGGCGCGCTGTTCTACGTGCACGGGTCGCTCGACCCCGCGGCCTACGCGCCGGCGCCTGCCGCCCGAACCTGAGATCGATTTCTGTCCCACCCCGGGCAGAGGCCCTCCCGCGGCCAGCGGGAGGACCCGCTTCGCTCGCCCAGCCACTGGCCACACATGGAGAGAGTCATGAAGCTACCTAGTTTGAAGTCCCTCGCCGCAACCTTGCTTGCGGCGCTATCGCTCGGCGCCCAGGCGTCGAGCCATCGCGAGGCGCTTGCGATCCTGAACGAACCCTGCGCCGACAACACCGACACCTACGCCTGGGTCTCGAACGGCACGCACGACAAGCTCTACCTGATCATGAACTTCAACCCGTTGCACGAGCCGGGCCAGGGCAACCAGGGCCTGCGCGCGTGCAATGGCTACCGCTACGAGTTTCACGTCGGCATCGGCGACAGCCTCAAGTCCAAAGTGGTCTATCGCGTCGAATTCCAGAACAAGCTGACGCCGGAAGCGGCCCCCAGCCCGACGGATCCATTGGGTGGCGGAAACGAATTGCTGTGGCAACTCACCGGCGGCACCGAGACGATGAAGGTCACGCGCTTGGTGCCTGACGAGCGCAAGAACCGCCGTGGCGATGACGATGACGACGATGATGACCGGCGAGACGCGGTCCTCGGCAAGGATCTCCCGGTTCTGCCGAACAACCACGGTCCGCAAACCGACCGACTTGTCTACGGCCTCGGCCCGTTCCAGGGCTACAACTCCCCCGATGCGACAAGCCGCGAAGTGGGTCTGTACGACCAGCCGTTTGTCGACACGTACATCCACAGCCTCGCGAACGGCGGGCGCATCATCGCCGGGCAGTTCGACGACCCGTACCAGCTCGACGAAAAGGGCATCTTCGACCTCGTGAACCTCGCCCGCACCGATTTCCTTCCTTTCAATGTTCCCGGCGCGCGACGCCCGCCTGCCGAAGACGTGTTCACGGGCTTCAACATCTTCTCGATCGCGCTCGAGGTGCCGATCACCGACATCTTCCCGCACGGTATCCCGCACAACGGCGTACTCCATGCGAATTTGACCGACAGCCTGCTGCGTGTGCATGCGAAGATCAGCCGGCAGGAGACGCAAACCGTCGATGCGAAAAACATCATCACTGGCTTGCGGGGTTCCGGCAAGTTCGTGCAGGTGGGCCGCAATGCACTACCCTTGTTCAACGCTGGTTTGGTCGGCACGCAGCGCCAGACACAGTACCTGCGCAGCAGCCCGATGAAAGACGTGACGAACTTCGGCGCCGACATCCTGTATCCGGTGCTGGTGCGTGACGCAGAAGCGCTCGGCATTTATGCGGCGCTTGGTTTGGATGCGCCGACCGTGGCGTTTCTCAAGGGTCCACGCGTCGATATCATCAAGGCCATCAACCTGAATCGGCCGATCCCGATTGCGGACGGCTTCACCGGTGATGTGATCACGCTCGACGCGGCAATCGACTCGAGCTTTCCGAATGGCCGACGCCTGGGCGGCGGGACTGCACCAAACCGCCACCAAGTGAACGTGAACAGCGTGTTGCTCAGCCTGATCGCAGCGGGCAACCCGGCCGCAGGTCTGTTCAAAGGCACCGAAGTCAATGACAAGGACTTCCTGCCCAGGTTCCCGTTCCTCGCACCCGCCCACCAGGGCCTGTTGCAAGGGCACGGCGGAATCAACGTGCCGACGGAGCCGAACATCCCGTTGCCTTGACGCGCTGAGCACGAGGTCGAACCCCGCCCGGGGTTCGACTTCACCGCCGCTGCGCCTCAGCGCAGCGGCAGCACCGAAGCGGCGTCGCCGCGCTCGAGCCAGAGCGCGAATTCATCGCGCAGCCGCTCGCCTTCGTCCACCGCGCGCCGCCACGCCGCCATGCGCGCCGTCGAATCGTCGAGGTAGCGCTTGAAGTCGGTCCGATCCGGCAGCTTTGCATTCGGCAGCGAGCGCACGAATTCGGCAGTCGGCGAGAGCAGCACCAGGTTGTCGAGGTTCGGTGTCGCCAGGTGACGGCGCTTGAATGGCTTGTCGAGCCAGCCCGGCACCACCGTGTCCTGAAAATGCGGGTAGAGCACGAGCGCGGGGTCGGTGTCGTCGCGCAGCGTCGCATAGTCGAGGTGCAGGTGATAGTCGGTGATGCCGCCGTCCCAGTACGCGCCGCGCGGTGCGCCCGCAATGTCGTGCACCGCCTTCAGCGCGAACGGAATCGAACAACTCGCAAGCATGCTCGGCTGCAGGTTCGGCGCGGTCAGCGCGACACGCCTGGTGCGATAGCCCGGCAACTGCAAGGGCAGCGCATCACGCGGGTCGGAAAACACCACGCGTTCGAGCCAAAGGCCCATGGCCGGGCGCCGCAACGCGTTGCTGAGCACCGCGCCGAGGTAGCCCAAGGGGGTGCGCAGCCGCGATTCGCGCCGCATCAGGTGGCGGCCGCGGCTCGTGAAAATGTGCAGGCGAAAGCGCCGATGCCCGAGCACTTGTGCTTCGCGTCCGCCGAAGCTGCGCTCGATTTGCCGCCCGAACAAATCGCTCACGACTGTCGGTGGCGCCAGCCTGCCGGGCGGATGCGGATAGTCTTGCGTGACGTAATCGTGCGCAAGCTGTGCAAAACCGGCGTCGGCGTCGGGCAGACAGGCAGTGGCCATGCGCCAGGCGCCGATCGAGGCGCCGACAAGGTGCACGGTTTGAGCGCTGCGGGTCAGCCAATCGCCGAAGACGAAACGATCGAGCGCGTTCAGGATCAAGCCCTTCGGCCCGCCTGCCGCGGCCGGGACGATGCGCACATCCTGAGGGCGCAGGCCCTGCTTGCGCAGGGCGGCCAAGGCACGCGGGCCGGCATGGATGGCCAGAGCTTTCATGCCGACACTGTAGCGGCGACCCAGTCGCGTGTCGGCGCAATCGGGCGTTTCCGCTGTCGGGCGTTTCCGCTTGGCTGCCCAGCGGTACCGCGCTAGGATTGCGCAATGACCCAGCACGATCCAGCGCACGCCACGCATGACCACGGGCACAGCGAGCTCGGCGAAATGGAACTGCGCGTACGCGCGCTCGAAACCGTTCTCAGCGAGAAGGGATACATCGACCCGTTGGCGCTCGATGTCTTGATCGACACCTACCAGACCCGCATCGGCCCGCGCAACGGCGCAAGGGTCGTCGCGCGCGCCTGGGCCGACCCCGAGTTCCACGCCTGGCTGATGCGCGACGCGACTGCGGCGATCGCGTCGCTGGGCTTCAGCGGCCGCCAGGGCGAGCACATGATTGCGGTGCAGAACACACCGCAGCGCCACAACATGGTGGTCTGCACGTTGTGCAGCTGCTACCCCTGGCCGGTGCTGGGCCTGCCGCCTACCTGGTACAAGAGCGCAGCGTATCGGTCGCGCGCCGTGCGCGAGCCGCGCGCGGTGCTCGCCGAATTCGGCGTCACGTTGCCGGAGGCGACCGACATCCGCGTCTGGGATTCGACCGCCGAGGTGCGCTACCTCGTGATTCCACAGCGCCCCGCGGGCACCGATGGCATGAGCGAAGCCGAGCTGGCAAAGCTCGTCACGCGCGATTCGATGATCGGCACCGGCCTGCCGCAGGCCGAGCAGCTTGCAGCGCACAAAGCATGAGCTACACCAGCCATGCCGATCTGGGCGGCGCGCCGGGGCATGGCCGCATCAAACCCGAGCCTGAAGGCGATTTGTGGCACGCGCCCTGGGAGGCACGCGCGATGGCGCTGACGCTGGCGATGGGTGCGAGCGGCGCCTGGAACATCGACATGAGCCGATCGGCACGCGAGACGCTGCCCGACTACGCTGCATTGAGCTACTACCAGATCTGGCTCGCTGCGCTGCAAAAGCTGCTGCTCGAGCGTCGTTTGCTGCGGCGCGCCGAACAGCACCGCGGGCACAGCATCGATGCCCCGCTGCCGCTGCCGCGAACGCTGCACGCGGGCGACGTTGAGGCGACGCTGGCGCGTGGCTCGCCCACGCTGCGCACGGCGTCCGCGCCGGCCAGGTTTGCGCTGGGTGACCGGGTGCGCACGCTGCGCCACAAGGCCACGCACCACACGCGTCTGCCGGGATACGTGCGCGGCAAGGTCGGCACGATCGAGCGCATGCACGGCGCGCATGTCTTCCCCGACACCCATGCACATGGCCTGGGCGAACAGCCGCAGTGGCTCTACACGGTGACCTTTGACGCCGAGCAGCTGTGGGGCAAAGGCAGCGCCTCGCGCCACGCGGTGTCGGTTGACGCCTGGGAGCCCTACCTCGAAGCGTGCCAGGACGAGGCATGAGTTCGGCGCCCCCAGCCCTGCCCGGCCAAGAGCATGACGCCGGCTCACCGGTGTTCGACGAACCGTGGCAGGCGAAGGGCTTTGCGCTTGCGCTGGCGCTGCACGAACGCGGGCTCTTCACCTGGCCTGAATGGGCTGAGGCTTTGGCTCGGCAGATCGCCGCGGCGCAGGCGCGCGGCGATGTCGATCACGCAGGCAGCTACTACCGGCATTGGGTCGCGGCACTCGAGTCGCTGGTCTCGGCCAAGGGCGCGAGTTCAGCCGCCGAACTCGAGCGCTGCCGGCGCGCCTGGGATCATGCCGCCGACCGAACGCCGCACGGCGCGCCGATCGAGTTGACCGCCGCCGATTTCTCACCCGGCAGCGCAAGGTAGCGCAGCACGCCCTGTGCCGCAGCCAGGCCGGTGGCGAAGCAGGCCGTCAGCAAATAACCGCCCGTGGGCGCGTCCCAGTCGAGCATCTCGCCGGCGCAGAACACGCCGGGCTGGGTGCGCAGCATCAAGGATTCGTCGAGCGATTCGAAACGCACACCGCCTGCGGTGCTGATCGCCTCGGCAACCGGGCGCGGCGCCACCAGCGTCAGGGGCAGGCACTTGATCGCCGCTCCAAGCGCGCTCGCATCGCCAAAGGTTTCACGCGACAGAAGTTCGTGCAACAGCGCAGCCTTCACGCCGTCGATGCGCAAACGCCTCTTCAAATGGGTAGCGAGCGAGCGCGATCCGCGCGGCAGCGCCAGTTCATTGCGCAGCGAAATCGGTTCTCGATCCGGCAACAGATCCAGGTGCGCCAGCGCGCTGCCTTGCGCCGTGATCAGGGAACGCAGCGCCGCCGATGCGGCGTAAATCAAGCTGCCCTCCACGCCGCCTTCGGTGACGACGCATTCACCGCGCTCATCGAAGCGCGATCCATCCAGGCCCTGAACCGAGAGTGCCACGGTCTTCAACGGCGAGCCGGCGAAACGCTGCCGCAAGTGATCGCTCCAGCCGGGCAGCAATCGACCGGCGTCGCCGACACGGGCAACGTCGAATCCGCAATTCGACGGCGCCAGCGACGTGACTTCGGCACCCAGGCCGGGCAGCCACTTTGCCCACGCGCCGTCGGAGCCCAGGCGCGGCCAGCTCGCACCACCGAGCGCGAGCACGACGGCGCTGGCGTACGGGTCTGAGCATCGCTCTGCCGCAAGCATCTGCAAGCGCCAGGTTCGATCCGGCGCGCGAACCAGCCCGGTCAATCGGTGCCGCATGTGGAACCGCACGCCCATCGCTCGCATCCGGTGCAGCCAGGCGCGCAGAAGCGGAGCTGCCTTCATGTCAACCGGGAAGACGCGCCCCGAGCTGCCGACAAAGGTGCCAATCCCCAGACTCTGGGCCCAATCGCGCAGCGCCGCGGGCGGAAACGCATGCAGCAGCGGTTCGATCGCAGCCGATCGCGCACCGAAACGACCGATGAAGCGCTCGAAGGGTTCGTTGTGCGTGAGGTTCAGCCCCCCCTTTCCAGCGAGCAGGAACTTGCGCCCCACCGACGGCATGGCGTCGAACAGGTCGACTTGCACGCCGGCGTGCGCCAGCACGTCGGCAGCCATCAACCCGGCCGGGCCGCCGCCGACAATGGCCGCCTGCAATGGCAGCGGCGCAGCGCTTGGCGTTGAATGATGCAATGGCATGGGTGGCAGCGCGATGGCAGATGAGTGTGTCACGCCGCGGCGTAAGATCGCGCGCGCTACGGCGACCGATGCGCATCGAAGCGACACTGGAGCCCGCATGGCAGATGCACGCCACCGCATGAACCTTACCTGCGCCGCGACGCTGATCGCGGCGCTCCTGATGACGCTCGGCACCGCCCCGAGTTGGAGCGCCGCGACCTGCAGCGCGCAAAGCGCGGCAGACGCTGCGCCTGTGATCGAGCTCTACACGTCGGAAGGCTGCAGTTCCTGCCCGCCCGCGGATCGCTGGTTGTCCAGGCTGAAAGACGACCCGAGCGTCGTCGCGCTCGCGTTTCACGTCGACTACTGGGACAGGCTGGGCTGGAAAGACCGCTTCGCCAGCCCCGCCTACACACAGCGCCAGGCGCAGCAACTGCCCAGCAACGGCGCGCGCTTCAGCTACACGCCGCAGGTGGTGATCGACGGCTTCGATCGTCCGCGCTGGCATTCCACTGACCCGCCCGGCACCACGCGAGCGCGCGCAGCCGCACTCGTCGACGTTCAACTCACGCGCGAAGGCAAGCAGGTGGCTGCCACGGTGCAGGCGCGCCCGGGAGCACCAGCGCGCCTGGCCGGCTATTGGGCGCTGACCGAGAATGGGCACAGCACGGCCGTGAAGGCCGGCGAGAACGAGGGCGCAACGCTGCAGCACGATTTTGTCGTGCAGCGTTACCTGCCGATCGCGGCCTGGAACGCCACCGCGGGGCTACCGGTGGCGCTGCGCTTCGAGGCCGAACCTGCCCTGGGCGCCGCACCCCCACGCAGCGTCAACCTGGTCGTCACCGACGCGGCGACGGGCAAGCCGGTGCAGGCGGTCAGACTCGGTTGTTGATTCAGCCCGCCGCGGCTGCACCCGGCGCCAAAGGCCAGACGCAGTCGAACCATTCGAGCACGAGTTCGATTTGCTCGTGCACCTCGAAGCCCTCGCGCTCGCCACGTTCGGCAAAGTCCTGGCGGTGCGCGGTGAGCCACCAGCGCAATGTCAGATCGCCTTCGCCGGCATCGAACGCGAACTGATCGTCGATCTGATTGAAATGGCGCAACTCAACATGCGTCGTGCGCACGATGGCGCGCGGCGTGCCGGCAGCGTCGAGCACGACGAGGTGGTCGCCGATCTGCGGCAGTGGATCGAGGTCTTTCT
>Ga0315268_10007833_pt1 | contig 11199 bp, 9 predicted proteins | sample C1_top_MG_FD_204535 | JGI IMG/M metagenome (GOLD analysis project Ga0315268, IMG submission 204535) | Sediment microbial communities from Yellowstone Lake, YNP, Wyoming, USA - C1_top | ecosystem: Environmental > Aquatic > Freshwater > Lake > Sediment | place: USA: Wyoming | collected 2017-08-01 | reverse complement strand
ATGCCAGGATAGCCGAAAACCGTGATATTTTTCCCCGTATCGATCGTTCCCGCTGCCAAATTGACGAACGACAATGAAGACACGTCCGGCGCGGCGGAATATGAAGTGGCAAGCGGTTTAATCTTGATGAGCGCGACATCCGTTGATTTGTCAAACGCCACGACAGAAGCGACATATTCGCAAGTCGGCACGGCATCAGCCTGAAGCGCGACGCAAACCTGATAAGCGCGATCATTAATGACGCTATCATTTTCGGATTTAACGTCGAAAATATGATAATTAGTGAGAACTAAGCCGTCATTGCTGATGATGACGCCTGATCCTTGGGTATCATACGACAGATCGCCGCTGACAGAGCTGAATTCTTTGATCTCGACGATGGCTCCCGAGATATCAGCTGCTCGGGCGATCGGCAGGACTGAAGAGTATGACATGGCTATTGCCACGACCACGCCAACTAAACCGGCAATTAGTGATTTCATAGTTTTTGATGCGTTATTGATATTATTATACCACAACGCTGTAATTTTAAGAAATTAGAGCGCCATATCTTTACGATAAAAGATCAGAAACATACTCTTGCGCTTTCAGCTGATCGCTGAGCGTATTTTCCAGCTCTAATGCGATATAATGAAACGGCAAATATTTCTTATAACGGACGCTGTAATCGAATTCATTCAATTTCTCGAAGCTATGGCAATCGTAATGCCTGGAGCCATCATCGGGATCAAATACTTTTTCTGGCTTGATGGAGTTCAAGTGCCACGCGCCGACTAAAGTCTTATCTAATAATTTCTGGAATTCATCGTAAAACGGATCATGGCGCAGACGCCTGTCTTCATGATGGGAAACATCAAGGCAAATGCCGGCCCAATCGCCGATCTCATCATCAAAAGGAAAAACGGTGTTTTCCATATAAATCATGTCCTTCAGGCTTGAAAGATCGTATTTTAGCGGGAATTCCTTCTTACTATGGATGTTCATCGCCTTAACGCCATACTGGCCGATCAGATATCCGATCTCTTCTAGCCCCATATCCGAGCGCAGATGGACGAAAGGAATGGATTTTATTTTCGTCTCTTTCAGCTTGGCATACAGTTCCTGCCGTTCTTCGGGCCCGATGGCAGTGACGAATAAAGCCGCTTCGGTCAGGCCGAGCTTTTTGGCTTCTGATATTTTTTCGCGCCAATTAGCAAGACGAGTTGTCGTTATTGATGGTAATATAAGCATTTATTAATTAGTTTATTTAATTATAATTGTCATCCCCGCGAAGGCGGGGATCCAGGTTGAAATATAAGAATAATTAATTCAAATTAAACCTGGTTCCCAGACATTCCAATGATTACATTGAAATTCTGGGATGACAACGATTCGTAATTATTTAATGAATCCTCCGGCTTGGAGCTGCCACAATTTATGATAAACGCCGTCTTTTTTCTTCAGCAGTTCTTCATGCGAGCCGTCCTCGATGACCCGGCCGTCGTCCACGGTGATTATCCTGTCCATTTTCCTGATCGTTGACAAGCGATGGGCAATAACGATGACAGTCTTCTCTTTCATCAACTTATCAAGCGCGTCCTGAATCAATAATTCTGATTCGCTGTCGAGCGACGAAGTCGCCTCATCCAATACTAATATCGGCGCATTCTTCAAAATGGCGCGGGCGATCGCCACTCTCTGCCTTTCACCGCCCGAAAGCTTGATTCCCCTCTCGCCGACGTAAGTGTCATAGCCGTCAGACAGTCTGCCGATGAACTCGTGGCAATGCGCGGCCTTAGCAGCCTTGACCACTTCCTCGTCTGTGGCGTCCGGCTTGCCGTATTTGATGTTTTCTTTAAGCGTACGATGGAATAAGAGCGGATCTTGCGGCACCAGCGAAACATTGCGCCACAAGCTGTCTTGCGTCACATGACTGATGTCCTGGCCGTCGATCATGATCTTGCCAGAGGTCAAATCATGCATCCGAAAAAGCAGTTTAACCACTGTCGTCTTGCCGGCGCCTGAAGGCCCGATAATCGCCAGTCTTTGCCGGGCGGGAATCAGCAAATTGAAATTCTTCAATATGCTTCTAGTCTCGTTGTAGTTAAAGCCGACTTTCTTATATTCGATCTCTCCCCTTTTAACCTCGAGCGTTTTCGCGTCAGGCGCATCGAGAATATCCGGAGGAGTTTCTAAAACCACGGTCATCTCTTCCGCATCAGCGAGATTCTGATAAGTCCAGCGGATGATGCTGCCGAAATCCCAGATCTTATCCATGATCGTGCTCAGATATGATTGGATCAAAGCGAAATCGCCCAAAGTGAACAGCCCCTTGCGCCACAGCATGACGGCATAAATCATAATGCTGAATTCCAGAATCAGGGCCAGAACGCCTTGGACGGAATCGAAAATCGTGCCCAAATCCCAGGACCAGCGGCGGGCGCGGCGCAAATCATCGTTGGCTTTGGAATATGATTTGATTTCACCCTTGTAGCCGTTGAACAATTTGACGTTGGAATTATTGGTTATTGTATCGGCTAAGATGCCTGTGCTTTTGGTTTCCAACTCGCTTCTGGCCAAATCGTACTTCATCTTGAACACGGTGAAGATCCAATTGATGGCGATAAAAACGATCAGCCAAACCGATAGGCCGATCGCCATATTACGGCTGACGCCCCAAAGCACATAAATGATCACGACGACGCTGACGAGCAAAGGCATGATATTCCAAACGAAGCGGTCGATGATCGCTTCGAAGGCGCCGACGAACCATTTGACTTTCTTGGTCAGCGAACCGACGAAATTATTATTAAAAAAATTAAAGGACCGCTTATGCATTTCAGCGAAGCAAAAATCATTCAGCTCGGCGATGACTTTGGATTCAAATACATTAAGGACGAAATTATTCAGGCGGCGGAAGAAATGATTGGCCAGTTTGAGCAAGGCGATGATAAGAACTATCGTCAAGAGGCTTTGGACAGCGGAGTCAGTCAAGCCGCTCGAGGCCATAAGATTGATGAATTGCTTGTAGTATAACGGGGTGATGACGCTGATGATCGACGCCAAAAGCATCGCCAGAAACATCGTTATGCCGCTCAGCGGATGCCTTTTCGAGGCGCGCCAAAAGTACCCGATCGTCTTGCCCGTATAGCTTTTTATTTTTGTCTTTTTTTCTTTATCCATAATCTGATATTTGATTTATATCATAGCATTTTTTCCGGATAATATCAATTTGCCGCCAATCCTTACTCTTGATAGACGGATGATTTTGAGTTATACTGAAGGACATGCCTGAAGACCTAAAAACAATCAAGCCAGACTCCAACGTTTTGCTGTCAGCTCAAAAAGGCGACACTGCCGCCTTTGAGCGGATTTTATCATTTTACGAAAAAGCCATATTTAACCATCTTTACCGCCTCGTCCAAGACAAAGAAGAAGCGGCTGATTTGACGCAGGAAACATTCATCAAGCTCTTCAAAAACCGGCAAAAAATCGATCCGGAGGCTAATTTTCGAGCCTATTTATATAGAATCGCCACCAATTGCGCCTATGATTGGTTCAAAAAACGCGATAAATTAGCGGAAAATTTTATAATCAGCAGCGATGATAATAATTTTGAAACAATCGAGGCGCAAATGGAGTATTACAGTATAGAAGAATTCGATTTGTTGGATCTGGAAAAAGCCATCGCGCAAATCAAGCCGGAATACCAAGCAGTCATTGATCTCTATTTTCGCCAAGGATTCGACTACGCCGAAATGGCCTCGATCCTGGATATTCCGATCAACACGGTAAAAACGCATCTGCGCCGAGCAAAAGAAGCGCTCAAATCGATCATCAGTTAAAATATGCCATCAATTAATGCACAACTGAATATTGATCGCGACTTGCCACAGGGGCTGCATGAAAAAATCATGGCGGCGATCGTCTGGCTCAAGTGGCGTTTCAGCTTGTTTGCCGTATTAATAGCGCTGACCGCCAGCTTGGCATATCTGAGTATCAGGATCGGTTTCAAGATTATGGATTCCTCAGCCATCGATGTCGTCCAGGCAATGCTCTCGGGTTTCGATTTAAGCATGGACTATTTCACTCAGTCTGTTTCCGGTTTGCTGGAAGTCCTGCCCATGACAGGAATCTACATTCTTTCGCTTAATGCCTTGTTTGCTTTAGCTGCATTATCGATAATGTACAAAATGCACAAAAATTTTAAGAAATTAACTATAAAACTATGAAAATGAAATTCTCCGTCGGAGCGATTGCCTTAGCGCTCGCCCTGACAGCCATCCCGGTTTTCGCCGCCACAACCGATAATGCGTCCGGCACTCCGGCTCCGGCAACGACAGCGTCAGCTGCAGTAAAGGTTTGCCGCACGACCTACAACGCGGCCATCAAGTCTGCAAATCAGACCTATGCCAGCGCCATCAAAGCGGCTAACTCGGCTTACGCCTCAACCATCAAGGCGGGCAATGCCGACTACAAGGCGCTCGTCGCGGCAGCCAAGCAAAACACCGTTAAGTCAGCCAGGAACGCAGCCATCAAAGCAGCGGCAGCCAAAAGGAATGATGTCAGAAAGCAAGCTGTGACTGACAGGAAAACAGCCAAAGATGCGGCATTAGCGACAAGGAAGGCAGCTACGACTGCGGCCCTAGCAGCCAGGAAAGATTGCTTGGCAGCGGCTAAATAAATTTAGAAAAAGTTTCTTATTCGTATTTTTTCAGCAAATCTCCATCCGCCAGCGGTGGAGTTTTGTTTTACGCTTGTTTTAATCTTTACTTGACATTTATTCCGGCTTAGACTATAATAGTCTATTAATAGCCCTTTGCACAATTTGATCAAAACTCAGAAGGAGAATTGCCATGACACCGCAACGGCAAGGCATCGAGAATCGCCAGAAGTTTTTCGCCCGTTTGAAGGGCAAAGTATCAGACAATGACTTCAAACGAATCCATGACGCGTATAGCTTGGCCAAGACGGGCCATCGCAATCAATTCCGAGATGACGACACGCGATACTTCGAACATTGCCGCGAAACAGCTCTGATACTGATGGACGAACTCGGCATTTACGATGCTGACTTGATAATCGCCGCTCTGCTTCACGATATGATCGAAGACAGCAAACTCATTACGCTCGAAAGCATTGCCGAAACTTTCGGCAATAAAGTCGCCGATCTAATCAAAGTGATGTCGAAGCCTAAAAAGGGCGACGCTCGATTTAAAAACGACGATCGCAAACGGCACCAGTACTACTTCACGCGGCTGTATAACAGCGATTGGCTAGTCTGGCTATTGAAGCTGTGCGACCGGTTGCATAACACGCGCACTCTAGGCAAATGTCTGCCGGAAAAGCGCGCGCGCAAGATCCAAGAGACTTATGACGTCTATCTGCCGCTGATTCCCATGCTTGCTGCGGTCAATGCCCAGACTAACGAATGGGCGAAAATCATCGCTGCCGGATTAAGCCTGGCGCTCCACGAGCTTGAAATGTAATATTCCCTCGCACATAGAAAAACTCCCTTACCTCGCGGTTTGGGAGTCTTTTTTTACGGTCGTCCCCGTCTTGCGACGAGACCAATCGCCACCTTCCTGGCAATGGAGTAATTATAGCACAGTTTGCCCGAGAAAGAAATTATTTCTTTTTGTATAAATTATATAAGCGAAGCATCCCCTCGCCGATGAGCCAACCGATGACGGCAATTGGAATAAAAATTATCAACACCGAAATACTACTTAGCATAAAAAATAACTCAAAACCGATAAATGCAAAAATAGCATAGTACTTTTCAGGTTTTTTAAAGAATATTACAAAAGTAAGTGGTACAAAAAATGTATAAGAAACTAAGAAGCCAACAATTCCTTCAGCAATTTTACCAATATTAATTGATGCAATCCCACTTCCGGCATGGCCGAATATTCTTACGTATAACATTGTAGCAAGAGGCGAAAAAACCAATATCAAAACTATAATAAATATAATACTTAGCGTATATCTAATATACTTATTCATATTATTGCCAATTATTAGTTAAATAATCGTTATTCGACTTAATTATATCATAGCCTTGCTGATTTAACACATTTTTCAACACCAGCCTCTTTAAATACTCATTCATATCCCCTAATTCTTCAATAATTTTTTCTCTTATTTTTTCTTGGAACTTATCTTCTTCATGATGAGTTTTATGCTCTGATTCATCAATTTTTTCTATTTCATGGAGCAAAGATTCGTACTGCCGGATGATTTTTTTCTTTATTTTATTATCAACTAATAGTTTTCGATCATAAATCATATTTACATCGTCGATGGCTGTATTAATGGTTATATTCGGCTTCAACCGGCTTAAAGAGGAGGACGCCGAATCATAGCTTAAAGCGATGGACTTATTTTGATCCGGCAGTATCTGACCCGAATAATCGCTATCCGAGCTGGTTGAATCGCTGATTATGCTGGCAGACATCCTATACCCGCCGCCATTGCCCGTGCCGATCAGTTCAATTCGGTAATCGCCAGCCAAAGGATCGGTAATAATTGCCATTTCCGGAGTTGAAGAATTATTGAAGCCAGTATAATAGCTGCCGGGGATTTCATTGAGAACTGACGTCGAAGCCACATTCAAATCCCGGCCCAATCGTTTGCCGTCAGGCGCGATAATTTGAAAATCTGCGGGAGAAAAAATCCTGAAGACTAATAGATTTTCAATCGGGCTATGGGTCACCATTGCCTCCGGTTTCTTGCCAGTCAACACATTAACAATCTCGTTTTGCGCCAATGATACGACTGACAAATGATCCGCATTATTTATAATTATATCACTAACATTGTTAAAATTAGCGCCACTGCTATCGGGCACAGTCCCGTCGCCTGAGCCTAATTCCAGTCCTCGATCAGTAAATAAAAAGTTATAATTTTCCGGAATGCCGTTTTCCCACTTGCCGTCTAAATAATATAACAAAGGCGGAATTACTCTTAATGATTTTATAGTCGCTAATCCATTATTCCCGAGGATATTAGTTATCTTGATTTGATTCAGTTTGGCCAAATTCACGGGAAGATTCAAATTTTCCAAAAAATTATTTACTGGATAATTATTAGGATAAATCCGCAATTGGCCGCTATCTTTTTCCCTCAAATAATCATATACAGGCAGCAGCTCCCTTACTGACGGCATCATGGCACGCACATAATACATAATACCATCATAATATGGACGGGTTTTAAAGCCATTTAACTCTGCTTTTGCTTCTAATAAGCTTTTATACACGAGATTATAAACAAAATCTTCATCAACATCTCCACCTTCCCACAATAAATAATCTTTTGGCGAACCCTTTTGCGGCACCGCAACAAAAATCATCTGATCAACATCATTTTGATAATCTGCGCCCTCGATATATGTTCGCGCGACAATTCCGCCCATGGAATGGCCGATCAAATCGACTTTCGAGCAATCAAAAATATCTGAGGGAACGCATGCGGCCTTTACCGCATTTATCTTGTCTTTCAATAATCCCGCCGTTACATTATTCGACTGACTCCAATCATAAGATAACGAAAAGAGCGTCTTCCCGTCCTCATAGCCGGCCAGCCGCAAAGCGCCCAGCAAGTCGTCGTAAGTATGCAAAATCGGATCCAGTTGCCAATCACCGTTAAGATCCGGCCAACTGCCCATGATGCCCGGGATAAGAATGACAGGATGCTGCTTTTTTACATTGAAATCAAACGGCTTAGAAGCAAAGGAGGAATAATTCGCCTGCCCGCCGTATAAATTCGCTAATATCACGCCCTTGAATACGGTCGGAATCGTTCCCGTCGTATAAGTCGGCCCTTCGGCGCTGCCCCAAAAATTATCAGACAGATCAAAAACACCTTTGACATACAGTCTGACCGTATTATTCCAGTGACATTCGTCTGCCGGGTTGGAATAATCGCAAAAATTAGGATTATAGATATTTGAGTGATTGATAGAGAAATTCGATGTATTCATGATTATGATCGACCCCAAGTTATCGACTATGTCGCAATTGGCTATCTTAATGCTTTGAGAATAATATGCGTACATTACGCTTTGGTTCACATGCTTCAGCGCGACGTAATTAAGTTCGACAATCGCCGGAGAATTATATGAAGATCCATTGGTTTTGAATATCCGCCAATCGTCATATTTCGCCATCGTCGCGTTGCCGTCGCCATTAGTGTCGCCGCCGACAGTATCATCCCGCAACGAGACGATATTTATCATATTATCCTTCGTGCCGCTGGCGTAGAATCCTCCGTAAACCGTAATATCTGAATTATAGCCCATTTTTAAAATGACTCCCGGCTCGAGGGACAGACTGCTTCCCGGATCGATTATGAGCGACGCGCCGTCCGCGACGGCGTGGATTTCGCCAGTATGCCACACCGTTGAAGTGCCGACATGATATTGCCCGCTATGCCAGATCGCCGTCTCAGCCGAAACCGGCAAGCCAATTACAAAAAAACACGCCACGAAGGCGCAGACGTAAAATGTACGAAGAAAATTATTCATACCCGTGCGGGAATTATTGAATTATATATGAAGTATATCAGAAAAATATGCAAAACAAAAACTCCCCCGCCCGAAGGCGAAGGAGTTTGATTTATAATCCAGATTATTCGGGTAACTCCGAATCTTCGGTCAGAGTGCCGACCGCGTTGCCATGGTCGTTATAATCATCCCTGAAGCCGGATTGGATCGTAATCGGCGTGGATGTGCCATAAAGCTTCGTCTGAGTCGCAACATCAGTCACCTCATACAATTTGCCGTCAGTGGCCACGCCGTAAATCTTCGGACTGCTATCGAATTTAATCAAACTTCCCGCTTTAGCGACTAGATTGCCGCCAGTCGGGATCGCATCAAATTCGGCTTGCGTTACTGTCTTAAGTGTCGCGAATTTATTGGCATCATCGCCCGCGTCCTTGCTCCATGTCGTATAAGTGGCGCGATTGACGAACAGATATTTTTTGCCGCCGTCAACGTAATAAACTGCCGGGCGATCTTTGGCGTTTACTTTGATAATTTCACCTTCAGTGCTTTTAATAACAATAGATGCGGGAACTGCCGGAGTGGCAGGGGTTGCCGGAACTGCCGGAGTAACATCGGGAACAGCAGGAGTAGCAGGAACTGCCGGTACGGCAGGCACCGCTGCTGCAGTCGTCGATTTCATGACAGAGTTAGAATCCAATGTCACAGCAGTCTGCGCCAGCGCTCTGCCGTTTAATACAGCTCCTGTCTTCAATATGATGGCAGTTTGGTCCAAAATATTGCCATTAAAGGTTGCCGTGGTATTGATAGTCGTCTGCCCCGCAACAGCCCAAAAAACATGATCGGCCTGCGCGCCGCCTGTCAGGATTATTTTCTGGCCGGCACTGATGTCTAAATTTTGCGCGACCTGGAATATCCAAACATCATCAGCTCCGCCCGAAAGAGTGACATCTGTCGGGATAGTCAAGCCGGTTGTCCATTTATAGGTGCCGGGCGCGAGCGTCATTGCGCCGATATTGCCGGACAAAAGATCAGTGTAATTTGCCGCCCGGCTTCTGGCATCGGTATATGCCGTTTGCATGTCTAATACAGCTGTGGTCAATGTGGCGGGAGTCGGAGCAGCATAATCGGAAGCATAAGCTTTGCCGGTAATAAGAGCTGACGTGGAATATGCGCCTGCTGCTGGCAAAATCAAGCCGAAGCCAGTCAAATAACTTGCGGCTGCCGGACTAACGCCGATATCACCAGTAATCGAAGTGACTCCGGTCGTTGAAATTCCTGTTTTAGCCAGGATTACAAAATTACCCGCTGTCCCGAGATCAACAGCTGCGGGGCCGGCGGCGAGCGCAGCAATTGGTCCGGCCAAACCGATCGCGAAGGCGGCAGTGATAACGGCCGCTGAGAACATATTGAATGTTTTCATAATTGGTTATTTTGAGTTAACAATAAAAATTTAGACAATAATTCCTCCCGAATAATCGGGAGGAATTTAAAATGAATATTAATCAGGTTTCTGGGAAGTTTCGGTCAGAGTCCCGGCTGAATTGCCGTTATTGTCATAATTATCCCTAAAGCCAGCCTGAATTGTCAGGGGGGCTGCCGTTCCGTACAGCTTAGTCTGAGTTGCAGAATCGGATATCTCATAAAGCGTGCCTCCCGTAGCAATACCGTAAACCTTGGGGCTGTTATCGAATTTGATCAAGCTGCCCGGCTTGGCGACCAGATTGCCGCCCAGCGGAATGGCATCGAACTCAGCCTGAGTCATGGTTTTCAAGGTGGCGAATTTATTGGCAACATCGCCGGCATCCTTGCTCCAAGTCGTGTAAGTGACGCGATTGACGAAAAGATACTTCTTGCCGCCGACGACATAATAGACTGCCGGGCGATCTTTGGCATTGACTTTAATAATTTCACCCTCGGAATTTCTGACAACTATTGACGCTGGAACGGCAGGGGTAGCGGGTGTCGCGGGGACAGCTGGAGTGACGCCGGGGACAGCCGGAGTAGCCGGAGTGGCAGGGACTGCAGGCGTAGCGCCGCCACCTCCGCCGCCAGAACCGCAGAGGATAGTGGTTGATACGGAAGTAGAATACGCTGTTTCTACGGCATCGGCGTTTCTGCCTTTGACCCTAAAGGTATAAGTGGTGTTACATGTTAAGCCGGTTGACGACCAAGTAGTGCCGGTTATCCAGCCGGAATTGGTTCCGGCAGTGGTATTTTCCGCATAATAATTGGTCGAATCCCCTGTATTCCAAGAAACAGCAATGACTGAGGGACTTTGCACGGTAGCAGTAGGAGTGGATGTCGGAGCAGTGGACATCGTATATTTAGCCGCACTGGCAGTTGAAGTAGCTGTTATCGCGCCATTGCCATTTTTCGCTAAAACCGTGAACACATAAGCGCTATTGACTGAGAGTCTGGTTGCTGCGCCGCCATTGGTAATCCAAGTTGAAGTTGAAAACCAAGCTATCGGTACAGATGGCGCGCCGGCGCTATCGATAAAACTGTTTGTCGTAGTATTATAAACGGCATAAGTCGTATTGGCTGACGCATTATTGGCATCTACGATGGTAATCGGCAATGCCGTAGTACTGGTCGGCGTCGTCGCTGTCGGCGTTCCCGGCGGCAAGGCTAAAGTATAGACGTTGTACGCGGTAGCCGTCGAAGTCGTGGTGCCGTCGCCGGAGGCTACTTGGAAGTAGTAGCGGAAATTAGAC
>Ga0315268_10007832_pt1 | contig 11202 bp, 11 predicted proteins | sample C1_top_MG_FD_204535 | JGI IMG/M metagenome (GOLD analysis project Ga0315268, IMG submission 204535) | Sediment microbial communities from Yellowstone Lake, YNP, Wyoming, USA - C1_top | ecosystem: Environmental > Aquatic > Freshwater > Lake > Sediment | place: USA: Wyoming | collected 2017-08-01 | reverse complement strand
GGCTGGAGGTTGTGGGTTACGACAAGTTAATGGAAGCAAATGGATGGAACGCGGCAAAACAGAAGGGCTGGGTGCGCGTTGATGGAAAAGAATATGAAGTAAAGGATGGCGACGTGCTCGTCGTCCGCCACGGATAGGAAGCGTGCGGAGCTAGGAACGCCGTTCCAGCGCGGAGCCGAGCGTTTCGTCGTCCGCGAATTCTATTTCGCCGCCGGTCGGGAGCCCTCTCCCAAGCCGGCTTATTTTTTTGGCGAGCGGGGCGAGCTCCTTTGTGAGGAGCGACGACTGCAGGTCTCCGAGCGAGGTCGGGTTGAACGCAAGGATTATTTCATCCGCCTTGCCGCCGAGGTCATTCACAATAAAACGCTTCAAGCTTTGGAGCCGTAATTTCTGCCACTCTTCAAGAAAACCGGTCTTCGGTATTTCGCCCACAATGAAATACCGGCCGGAAAACTTGCCGGTGTTTTCAAGCGAGATGAGGTCGGTCTCTTTTTCTATAACCATAATTACACCGTGGTTGCGGTGTTTGTTTTTGCAGGTGTCGCATAAACTCTCCTCGTTCTGGTGGATAAAAAAACAGCGCTCGCAGATCTTTATGTTGCCGAGCTCGGCGATGCCCAGCGCGAGGCCGCGGATGTTTTCCTTTCCTTCGCCTATCAGATAGAACGCCAGCCGTATCGCCTGGCGCGGCCCGATGGAAGGAAGCTCCGAGAGCTCGTCAACCACTTTTTGGATTGGCGCGGGGAGCTTCATAGTGGCGGCAGTTCTGCGCTGTAGCGCTTATCAATGTTTTTGAATGTGACGCGTTCCGCGTCAAATGCGAGTTCAACCTCGCCGATCGGGCCGTTGCGGTGCTTTGCGATGAGGATCTGTGTGGCGCCTTGCCCGCCGTCCGGATCAATGCCGTTCTGCTCTTTGTCTTTCCGGTAGATGAACATCACGACGTCCGCGTCCTGCTCAATAGAACCCGAGTCGCGGAGATCGGAAAGGCGGGGGACCTTGTGGTCGCGCTGTTCCACGCCGCGCGAGAGCTGTGAAAGGGCAAGAAGGGGCACTTTTAGGCCGCGGGCGAGCGCCTTGAGCTCGCGGGAGATCTCCGTGATCTGCTGGACCATATTGTCGGAGCTCGTGCGGGGCTTGATGAGTTGTAGGTAGTCCACGATGAGGAGGTCCAGACCGTGTTCCATCTGCAGGCGCCGCGCCATGGAACTCATCGCCATAACGCTCAGGGACGCCGAATCGTCAATAAAAAGTTTTGCACCGGATAACCGGTCAAGCCCGGCCTGGATCATGGCGAACTCGTTATCGCCCTTGATGCGTCCCGTGAGGATGTTCCAGAGCGGCACCTGTGATTCCGCGGATATGATGCGATCTATCACCTGTTCGCGCGACATTTCAAGCGAGAAAACGCCGACCGTCTTTCCGGCGAGCGCCGCGTGCCGGGCGATGTCCAAGGCGAGTGCCGTCTTGCCGGTGGAGGGTCTCGCGCCGAGGACGATGAGATCGGATTTCTGCAATCCGGAAAGTTTGTTGTCTATCGCCGCGAATCCGGTAGTGACTCCGCGGAGCTTGTCGCCGCCGTCTGCAAGCTTCGCCATACGTTCGTATGCGGTGTGCAGCTCTTCTTTGATCGGGAGAAGATTTTGCGGAATGGACCGCTGTGAAATGGAGAAGATCCTTTGTTCCACGTCTTCCATTACGTCTCCGATGTCCTGTTTGGAATCAAATGCCTGTTCCGCGATCTCCGCCGACGCCCGAATAAGGTCGCGCAGGATACGGTTCTTCTTCACGATCTCCGCGTAGTGCTCAACGTGCGAGGCGGTCGTCACCTGGTTTGTGAGCTCCGCGAGGTAGCCGGACCCGCCGACATCTTTCAAGAGGTCGTTTTCTTTGAGGTAGGTGGTGAGGCTCAATACATCAATCGGCTTGTGCTTTTCGTTCAGTGTGAGGATCGCATCGTAGATCTTGCCGTGGGCGGGGGAGTAGAAATCATCCGGCATCAAAAGGTCGCCAACTCGGTAGACGGCGTTCTTATCTATAAGCACGCTACCCAAGACGGTCTGTTCGGCTTCAAGGTTCTGCGGTGGGATTTTTAGGTCTGATTTTTTGGCCATAGGAACGGTCCTTGAGGGGTATCCTCAATTTCATATCCTAAGGCATTAATGTCATCGCGCAAGCGGTCTGACTGGACAAACTGTTTACTGGTTCTGAACGATTCACGCTCTTCGGCAAGCTTTTTGACCTTTTCCGGTATTTTTGGCGGCTTTCCGTTGATTCCGAGTATCTTGTCAAAATCCGAAGCGAGCTCGTATCGTTCGTTCTCGGGTAGTTCTATTGAATCCAGCGCCTCGTGAAGAACTGCTAGTGCCTGCGGAGTGTTCAAGTCGTCGTTCACGGCAACAGCGAACTTTTCGCGGAGAGAGATGCCATTTTTTGAAAGTTTGGTTGTTCCTGTTTTTGCCGGCTTTGACAGCTTGTGGAACTGGCGCTGCACGTTCCCAAGTGCGTTTTGAGCCCCCGCGAGCGCCTCCCAACTGAAGTTGAGCGGCGAACGATAGTGCGTCCCGAGCGTGAGGTATCGGAACGTGATCGGATCAAGTCCGCGCTTTTCAATATCCTTCAGCACAAAGAAATTATTTTCCGACTTGGCCATTTTTTTCGTATCTATCAAAAGAAACTCGCCGTGCATCCAGATGTGCGCGAGCGGTACGCCGAAGGCCCCTTCGGATTGCGCGATCTCGTTTGTGTGGTGCGTGCCGATGTGGTCCACGCCGCCCGTGTGTATATCAAACGGCTGCCCAAGGAAATGCCGCGAGATCGCCGAGCACTCAATGTGCCATCCCGGGAATCCCTCTCCCCATGGCGAAGGCCAATGGAGAAGATGGTTTTTGAATTTTCCCGTCAGCTTGAACCACAGCGCGAAGTCGGCTGGATTCCTTTTTTCTTTGTCCACGACGACCTCACTGCGCGCACCGACCGTTTTTTCTTTGAGCGATTGGCCCGAGAGCTTCCCGTAATCCTTTAATTTGCTTACATCAAAATAAACCGCGTTCTCCGTCTGGTACGCGAGCCCTCTTTGGAATAACGTTTCAATTACCGCGACCTGTTCTCGCGTGAATTTGCTTGCAGGAGCAATGATGTCCGGCTTCACGATGTTGAGTTTCTTCAGGTCCTCAAAAAAAGCGTCCGTATAGAACTGCGCGATCTCTTCCACGGATTGCTTTTTGGCGCGCGCTTCTTTATCAAGCTTGTCTTCGCCGGTGTCCGAATCGCCCGTCAGGTGGCCCACATCCGTTATATTCATCACGCGCCGCACTTCGTGCCCGCCGTAGCGGAGCGTCTTTTCAAGGACATCCTCAAAGACGTACGTGCGGAGATTGCCTATATGCGCGAAGTTGTAGACGGTTGGACCGCACGTGTAAAGGCCGACCCAGTCCTTATGGATGGGCTTCAATTCCTCCTTCTTTCTCGTGAGCGTGTTATAGAGCTTGATCATCAACCCGTTCGCTCAAAACCATTTTTTCTTTTTGAAATACAGTACGAGCGCCGTCATCACGACCGCCATCGCTCCCACGACGATCCAGAATGCTCCGGGCTGGCCTATGATGGGCGTGTCACGCGTGTTCATACTGAAGAGCGCCGCGAGCAGCATGAATGGGAAGGTAAGAAAAGAAAGGGAAGTGAACGTCTTCATCACGCTGTTCATCTTGAGGTTCATCAGCTGGTTGTTCGTATCCTCAAAATCGGATATCGCCTGGCGATAATCCTCAAGCTGGTTCGCCACTTTCAGGTGGTCGCCCATGACGTCGTTCAAATAAACCTCCGCCTCCTCTCCCCAGAACTTCCGGCCCTTTGCTATAAGCGATTGGAGAATCGGTTCCTGGAGCCGTACGACAATGCGATACTCGGAAACATCGCGCTTGAGGTAGGTGATCTTTTCAAGTATCTCCTTTTCCTTGTCCTTGAAAATATCCCTGCCGACCGCTTCCACTTTTTCCCGGATGTGCCGCAGCTGGCGGTCCTGAAACGTGAGCAGATGTACGATAATATTATATAGAAGTTCAAGAGAGTTGGACTCACTTTTAAATTCAAAGGCATCCAGCGCATCCTTGAGCGGCGTGTAGTGGATCGTCGCTACCGCGTCCTTAGTTACAATGAAATCAATTTCCGTCCGGACCGAAGAGGAATCCTCTCTGTCATAGGCCGGGAAGTAATAAACGAAGAAGAGATAATCTTTATACGCCTCCACGCGTGCCCGCGCCGACGGGCCGCGGAGCTCGTCAACGATGATCGGATGCAGGCCGAATCGATCCTCAAGCCATACGAGGTCCTCTCCTTTAGGCTTTTCAATATCTATCCACTGGACGCGCTTGTTCTTCCGGATTTCCATGTATTCATTGTATCAGAGGGTATCCTGTCCGCCAATTGGCAGTCACTTGACGAGAGTGCCAATCACGCTATAATTATGGGCGATGATGACCGAACGAACGGCACAGATCCTGGAGGCGGCGGTACAGGGGTTTATCACGACCGGCGAGCCGGTGAGTTCCGGCTGGCTTTTTGAGAACTACGATTTCGGGATAAAACCGGCCATGATCCGCCTGGAACTTGATGCCTTGGAGGACGGCGGCTATCTTGAACAGCCGCATCATTCGGCCGGCCGCGTCCCAAGCGATCTCGGTTACGAGTTCTTTGCAAAGCGAATGCTTGATATTGATGTTCCCAAATCGCGTGAAACGGCGCCCCGTGAATTATTTGACGAGAGGGCGTGGCCGGACCTTCTCGGCCGGATTTCGCGCGAGCTTGGTATATTGAGCATCGTAGCGGATCTGGCGCGGGATGCGGTGTACAAGACCGGACTTGAGGCGCTTGTGAGCAATTTTGACTGGGAAGATCGCGAGGCCATTCGCTCAGTTATTCGTGATTTTGAGGAAGTTGATGAACGCTTGCCGCGTGCGGTTGAAAAATTGGGCGATGGAGCAAGGGTGTTCATCGGCAAAAAGAGCCCGGTAACAAAGAGCGAAAACCTTTCCGTTGTGGCGCGCAAGTGCAAAATAGGCGACACGACTGTATCCATCTTCGCTGTTGGGCCGAAGCGGATGGACTATCGGAAGACCATCAGGATATTCAAAAGTTTATAAACATCTTATAACCCAAAACCATGGACGAAGAAAATAAAAATCAGGAGAAGTTCGCGGAGGTTGAAAAACAGCGCGACGAATATCTTGCCGGATGGCAGAGGGCGAAAGCGGACCTCATCAATTATAAAAAAGAGGAACTTGTTCATCTTCAGGAGGTGGCTCAATACGGAAGTGCCGAGCTCATAAAAGATCTTATAACCGTCCTTGATAATTTTGATCTCGGTCTGCGCGCGTTTGAGAAGGCTGGTCCGGTTGAGAAGGGCATCTATCTCATCCGTTCGCAAATAGAGGATATTTTGAAAAAACGCGGGCTTGTAAAAATAAGCGTGAAGCCGGGGGACCCGTTTGACCCCGGAATCGCCGAGGCGATGACGGAAATAGAAGCAGACGGACCGCCCGGAACGATCGTAGAGGAGATAGAACCGGGCTACAGGTTACACGATAAGATACTGCGGCCCGCGCGCGTTATCCTAGCAAAGTCGAAATAAAAAAACATTTAAAACATTTAACAAAACTACTATGGCAAAAATTTTAGGAATTGACCTGGGAACTACGAACTCGGCGGTCGCAGTGATGCGGAACGGAGAGATACAGGTCTTGGAGAACGCGGAAGGCAACCGCACGACGCCTTCCATCGTGGCGGTATCAAAATCCGGAGAGCGGCTTGTCGGGCTTCTCGCGAAGAGGCAGTCGGTCACGAACCCCAAGAACACGATTTTTTCAGTGAAGCGCCTGATGGGCAGGAAGTTCACTGATCCGGCGGTTCAGCGCGACAAAGCGTGGATCCCGTACGAGATACGGGCCGGCGCGACGGGCGGCATTGAGGTAAAAATGGGCGATCAGTGGTTCTCTCCGGAGGCCATCTCGGCGGAGATATTGAGGAAACTGAAAACCGACGCGGAGGCGAAGCTCGGCGAGAAAATAACGGAGGCGGTGATCACGGTGCCGGCATACTTTGACGATTCCCAGCGGCAGGCAACAAAGAACGCCGGCGAGATCGCTGGCCTCAAAGTGGATCGTATTTTGAACGAGCCGACTGCTGCTGCGTTTGCGTACGGCCTGGATAAAACAAAGAGCCAAAAAATAGCGGTTTTTGATTTCGGAGGCGGGACGTTTGACGTATCAGTGCTTGAGATGCATTACGACAACGAGACGAAGGAACAGACGGTGGAGGTGAAGGCGACGGGCGGCGACACGCATCTAGGCGGCGATGATTTTGACAAGAAGATACAGGAATTTTTGGTTGCCGAGTACAAAAAACAGGAAGGCATAGATATTTCCAAGGATTCCCTCGCTCTCCAGCGCCTGAAGGAGGCCGCCGAACGCGCAAAGCACGAACTTTCCACGGCGATGGAAACGGAGATCAATTTGCCGTACATCTCGTCCGACGCGAACGGGCCAAAGCACTTCTTAATGAAGCTCGGCCGCGCGAAGTTGGAATCGCTCGTGCAGGAATACGTTGACAGGTCCATAACGCTCACGAAAGAGACCGTGACTGCGCCTGCGCCAAAGGGCGCCGGGTACCAGCTCTCTGATATCGGCGAAGTGATCCTAGTTGGCGGACAGACGCGAATGCCAATGATGCAGGAGGCGGTGAAGAAGCTTTTCGGAAAAGAACCGCATAAAGGAATCAATCCGGACGAAGTGGTCGCTATCGGAGCAGGGATCCAAGGAGAGATATTGGCGGCGAAAGCGGAAGGCCGCAAAACGGAAGGCGAGGTAAAAGATATTTTACTTTTGGACGTGACGCCGCTTTCACTTTCCATAGAGACATACGGCAGTGTGGCGACGCCGATGATCCCGAAAAATACGACGGTGCCGACCGCAAAGACGCAAGTGTTCTCCACTGCGGCGGACAATCAAACTTCCGTTGAAGTGCATGTGCTACAGGGAGAGCGCCCGATGGCCGCGGACAACAAATCGCTCGCGAAATTCCTTTTGGACGGCATTCCGCCGTCGCCTCGCGGCGTCCCGCAGGTGGAAGTGACGTTTGATATAGACGCGAACGGAATCCTGAACGTTTCCGCAAAGGACAAGGCGACCGGAAAATCGCAATCGGTGAAGATCCAAGCGTCCACGAACCTTTCCAAGGATGAGATAGAACGGCTGAAGAAAGAGGCCGCCGAGCATGCCGCGGAAGATGCAAAGAGGAAAGAGCTGATTGAGGCGCGCAACCAGGCGGAGTCGCTCGCGTACCTCGCGGAGAAATCAATGAAAGACGCTGGGGATAAACTCCCTGCGGATGTGAAGGCGGGAATAACGGAAAAGCTTGATGCGCTCAAAAAAGCGAGGGAAAGCGAGGATGTTGCGGCAATACAGTCAGCTACGGAAGCGCTCTCCGCGGAGATTCAAAAAATCGGCCAGGCGGCGTATAATAAAAATAATGGAACTGAAGGACATAATAGCGGGGACGGGCAAAACGCAGAACCAAAACCTGATCAATCCGGCTAAGGTATCCGGGGTCATAAGGCCGATCGGGTTTTATAAATCGATCATCATTGACGTGTTGAGCGTGTGTTCCGCGTTGTTTTTCGGTTATTCGTACTACGGATACCTAATAATGGGATTGTCTCCGTTGTACATATTTGTGGCCCTGCTCATTTTCTCCGTCGCGTCCGTTCTTCAAGTATTCCTTGAAAAGAATATTTCCCGCCGGATGCTGGTTGCGTTGGGCGAGGCGGTGGCATTCGTCGCTCTTTTTTCACAATATGACGGCTGGCTTGTCCTATTGGTAACGGGCCTATTGGTTTTTGTCGTATTGTTCTTCGGATATTGGCGAGCCAGGTCGTATTTGGACAACAGCATTGAGATATCGTTTTTCGGGATCACGCGAAGAGTATTGGGAAGGGTTACGACCGCAGCACTGCTATTTGTGGTTCTCGTTTATGCGCCACAGGCAAAGGGCGGCGGTACTTTCATTGCGCGCGGTGATTTCAGGACGCTCTTTGACTGGTCTTCCGGATTGCTGAACAATTTTTATCCGGGCATCACGTTCACGGGTTCGTTCGGCGACCTTTCCCAGAATTTCGCCAAAACGCAACTGCAGAACAATCCGGCGTTCAATGAGATGAGCCTTTCGGCACAGAACGCGGCGGTCGCACAAGCGGTCGCTCAGCTAGCGGGCGAGGTTAAGAAGACAACGGGTATCGCTCCGGTGCTTTCGGACCCCACTAGCGATGTGGCATATAACTACATCGTCGCGAAACTCTCCGATTTACAGGTTCAGTTTCAGGACAAGTTCCTGATCGGATGGGCTATCGCGGTTTTCCTGCTCATAAGGACAACAGGAATCGTCTTCGTATGGGTCGCGCAGTTCACTTCGCTCATGTTCTATGAGATTTTGATATCGCTCGGGTTCATGCGCATCGCCGAGGTCACACAGACAAAGGAGACGGTTGAGTATTAATAATTTTTTAATCTCACCGCGCTATCATATATCAACATACCAAACGCAATGCCAAAAGATTATTACCGCATTTTAGGAATAACAAAGACCGCCTCGGAAGAGGAGATAAAAAAGGCGTATCGCAAGCTGGCGCACCAATACCATCCGGACAAACCGGGCGGCGACGAGAAGAAATTCAAAGAGATCAACGAAGCCTATCAGATACTGTCCGACAAGGTTAAGCGGACCCAATACGACAGATTCGGCAATGCCGAGCCGATGGGCGGATTCCAGGGCGGCGTGCCGCCGAACTGGGATGGGTTCGGATTCGGTTTTGACCCGGAAAACGTTTCCGGGATGGGTGATCTGGGAGATATATTTGAAAGCTTTTTTGAGGGCCTTGGGGTGCGGCCGCACAGGAAGACATATGAAAAGGGTTCTGACCTTGAGCTTCAGGAGCAGATCTTCATGGAGGAAGCGTTCCGCGGCACTATAAAGGCGGTTAAGCTGCGAACACTGGTCCAGTGTGAAAAGTGCAAAGGGAGAGGCGCCGAAGCCGGCAGCACATTTGAAAAATGTTCCGCGTGCGACGGCCGCGGCGAGGTTCGTGAACAGCGGCGCACCTTCTTCGGTAATTTCGCGCAAGTGAAGGCATGTGTGAGATGCCAGGGCACGGGCGAGGTTCCTCAAAAAGCTTGCCATACCTGCAAGGGATCCGGACGTATGGAAGCGGATCGCGAAGTGCGTGTGGAAATTTTGCCTGGCATTGAAGATGGCCAGCTGATCAAGATAAAAGGTATGGGCGAGGCTGGCGAGCGCGGCACGGCGGCGGGCGACCTATACGTACGGGTAAGGATCAGGCCGCATCATCTTTTCGCGCGGCACGGGCGCGATCTTATCGTGGCGCACGAGCTGAAGGTGCTTGATCTGCTCTTGGGCAAGAAAATAGAGGTGCCGACCGTCTCCGGAGGCAAGATCGCCGTGGAGATCCCGGCGCACTTCAACCTTAAGGACAATCTGCGCATCGCGGGCGAAGGCATGCCGCAGTTCGGCGCCTATGGCCGCGGCGATCTTCTTGTGAATTTCATCGTGAAAGCCCCGAAAAAGCCGGGCGCTAAGGCAAAGAAGCTTCTGGAGGAATTGGAGAAAGAAGATTAGCCATGTCAAGATTTATTTAAAGAAGATTTAATGTGGCATGAGTATCATTCATGTCATGAAGACAAAAAATAACAAAAAAGAACGAGAAATGGTCAAAAGAGGAGTATTTATTGAGGATTTGGATTCTAAGCTCGATCTTGTATTGGAGGGGTTTAATATGCTTAGTAAAAAGATAGAGGATCTCCAAAGCGAAATGAACAGAAAATTTCAAGAAATAGATTTTAAATTTGATATTGTTTTTGAAGAATTGCGCGATATACGGAAACAGATGGCCACCCAAAAAGTTTAAAGATCGTGAATGAGACGCGTGCGTATCACATCTGGCAGGGGATCGGTAAATCCGGAGGAGGTCGCGGCGCTCTATATTGAGCTCGGATGGGGGACTGCGAAAAAATATTCCGCGGAGCGGATGAAGCGGTCGCTCGCGAACTGCAACATTGTGGTCTCTGCGCGGAACGATTCCGGCGAGCTCGTGGGCATCGCACGGGTTTTGAGCGATTTTGCGATTGATACGAAAATTTTGGATATGATAATCGTGCCGGAATACCAGCGGCAGGGCGTCGGCATCGCGATGATGCGGAAGATAGAATCGCTCGCCAATGGCACCTCAATCTACCTTGAGACAGAAAAGAAGAATTTCGGCTTCGCCAAAAAGTGCGGCTACAAAAAGCGCCGCGGCCTTACGGTTTGGACAAAAAAGTGCTAATCGGCTCTATGGTGAGTGTTTATCGGTCAGCTCGCAATCATTTTAGCAGAAATTGAGGCGGCTTACCTAGTCATACTGGTAGTCATTCGCCCTACCTCTGAATGACTACCCTGCGTTTCTGAAATTGCCCATCATTCCTCGCTTTTCTAACCTCGCCTCCTCCAAATTCCAAACCCTACTTCACTACGGTTTACCCCTTCACGCACCCCTTCACTCGCTCTGCCTCTGAATGAAGGGGTAGTGAGGACAATTTAGCCAATCACTATGGGGCTTTCCCGACTTTGACGCTCCCAATTTCTTACCCCGACTTCACTCCGCTACGCCCCCATTCCACGCTTCCCCTGTTTCCCACAATATCCGCCTCCGGCGGATTGGCTCGCCGCCCTGCTGGTCGGCTCGCTTAGTCGCCGGAATTCCTCCCCTCAAACCCCTCCTTCCGGCTCGTTGGAAATCGTTTGTGAAATTACTCTATCATATATCCATTTGAGCTTGCCCAATTATCAACTGCGTCATCAACAAAAGAAGAATTCATATCCAGAGTAAAATCCCAACTATCGCCGTTTTGATCAGAATCCGAAGCGCTACCACTCTCATCTAAATCAGCCGAAAAATAAAGATATCCCCCGTTTGGGAAATAAATTTGCTCTATTTGGCCGTTTGATATATCAGCGTCTAAATCGTAACAGTTTCCACTTGACGAATAACACGCCTCTACGGTTTCTGTTCCATCAACATATTCTTTTATCTCGTCCCAGTGTTCGCTTATCGCCTCATCACGACTTATGGTAGTATTTTCGTTTGCTCCCGAATTT
>Ga0315268_10007831_pt1 | contig 11205 bp, 10 predicted proteins | sample C1_top_MG_FD_204535 | JGI IMG/M metagenome (GOLD analysis project Ga0315268, IMG submission 204535) | Sediment microbial communities from Yellowstone Lake, YNP, Wyoming, USA - C1_top | ecosystem: Environmental > Aquatic > Freshwater > Lake > Sediment | place: USA: Wyoming | collected 2017-08-01 | reverse complement strand
ATAAAAATGACATTCCATTTAGGATGCAACCGTTTAGTTTGGCTTATGATAATTTTCTGGGCCGCCTGGCCATTGGCAGAGTTTATGAAGGGACAATGAAGGTTGGTGAAGTAATCGTAAAAAAACCCGATGGCGAAACGCGCAAGGGGAAAATTATAAAAATGTTTACTTTTGAAGGAATTAATCGCAAAGAGGTTGTTATTGCTTCTTCCGGAGATATAGTGATGATAGCCGGTATTGCTGACATCGATATTGGAGAAACTATTTGCGAATCAGCGGATCAAGATGCGCTTCCGGCGATCAAAATTGACGAGCCGACGATAGGCCTCAACTTTCTTGTCAATGATTCACCGTTCGCGGGCCGCGAAGGAAAATTTGTAACAACAAAGCAAATCAAAGAACGCCTGGAAAAAGAACTTGAGGTCAATGTCGGGCTTCGCATAGATTTCTCCGGCAGCGAATTTTGGAAGGTCTATGGAAGGGGAGAGCTGCATATCTCTATTCTTCTCGAAAATATGCGACGCGAAGGATATGAGCTGCAGGTTTCCCAGCCGCAAGTCATTGTGAAAGAAGAAAATGGCCGGAAACTTGAGCCCTTTGAAGAGGTTACGATTGACGTGCCCGAAAAATTGTCAGGGGTAATCATTGAGACGCTCGGAAAAAGAAAGGGAATTATGACAAAAATGGACCAGCGCGGCAGCCAAGTTCGAATGATATTTGAAATTCCAACTAGGGGAATTCTCGGATATCGCAATCAGTTTTTGATTGACACGCGCGGAGAAGGAATTTTCTCGAGCCGCTTTCTTGAATTCAGGCCCTATGTCGGTGAAATTTCAAAACATGACGTTGGCTCAATGGTTTCGATGGCAATGGGTAAGGCTCTCGCTTTTTCACTCGCCAATCTCCAGGATAGGGGAGCTTTGTATATTGAACCGACGACAGAAGTCTATGAAGGAATGGTAATCGGAAACGTTTCCAAAGGTAATGATATGGCCGTGAACCCAATCAAAGGAAAAAATCTCACGAATATGCGCGCTTCCGGAGCAGATGATGCTATTCAGTTAATCCCACCGGAGAAGCTCACGATCGAGCGTGGGCTTGAGATCATGAACGGTGATGAATATCTCGAGATTACTCCCGAAAGCGTTCGGCTTCGAAAAAAATATCTGACCAATGTCGAGAGGGTCAGGCAGGGCCGAAAAAAGTAAATATTATACTAGATAAATTGACTATGGCAATATTGTCGAGAAATTTGGCGGATATTTGTTATCCGGCCTTTTTTTTGTTATATTGAAATCACCAATGGAAACCGATGAAAACAAACAAGACATAGAAATAAAGCTTGACCGCAAATCAAAAATATTTTTTTTGATTTTCGCTATTTTGATTTTGGTCTCGGTCGGGGTGACCTATTATCGCTATATGGTGAAGCGGGACTATATTATCCAAGCCCAGATTGACTGCGACCCAACAACGGAAAATTGCTTCATCTGGAAATGCGATCCAAATTCAATGGTTGAAGGGGAAGAATGCACCGGCGTGCCGGATAAGGATATTTGGTATTATAAAGTTTTGCATCGTAACGCCAAAAATATTCCTAATTGCGATCCCAAAGACGAAAGTTGCACCGCCTATGTTTGCGGCGACGGCGAAAAAGATTGCGCAGATGTGCTTTGCGCTCCGGCCAATGTTTTGAAAGGCGAGGAGTGCAATGATCCGGTGAAATACAACGCAGAGAATCCTCCAGAAGAAGATGATTTCAGCAATGAATGCGCGCCGGATGACGAGGAGTGCCAGGCAGTGAGAGACGTATCGGATTCGTCCGAATGCAGCCCGGACGATGAAAATTGTGCAGTTTCTTCAGATATCGAGGAATGTAATCCTGACGAAGAAGATTGCAGCAGCGTGGACACTAGGAACGATCAAGCTCCACAGGATAGCGGGGATCAGGGTGATACGGCTCCATCTCAACCTTAGGCCTTTTAAAAAAATAAAAAATGTTCAGGAAATTTTTCAAAAATAAAAAAACTTGTAACTTTGGCGAGCATTTGACGCTGGACGGATATGGCGGCAGTTTCAAGAAGCTTAATGACAAAAAACTAGTTCTGAAGTGCCTCGAAGATCTGCCGAAAAAACTCAGAATGAGAACTTTAGGGAAACCGATTGTTTATAACGCGGACGACAATGGGATCAAGGATTCGGGCGGCTGGAGCGGTTTTGTGGTTGTCGCCGAATCGCATATCAGCATCCATACTTTCCCGCACCGGGGGTTTGTGAGTATTGACGTTTATACCTGCCGGGAAGGAATGAACCGAAAATTCATTGCTGAATATTTCAGGAAAAAATTCAGTCTGAAAGACATCGAAATGCATTTTATCCGCCGCGGTACGAAATACCCAGTGAATATCATCTGCTAAAAAAACTGCCGATTCCTCAATTAAATTACTTTTCAAGGAACACGTGATGTTCTTTTTTTTAGTCATCGCGGCGTCTTGCCAAGATCCCTATGCGATATTTTAGCTTATTTAAGGGAAAGATAGCACTGGGATTGACTTTTGGCGTGAAAAGATGTATAATTTGAAGTTGGCATAAAAAGGGATTGCCACAGGCAGTTCCTTGAAAATTAAATAGCCCGCTTGAAAAGCGAGGCAAGGAGGTGTCGCGGTGTATTGCGGTATAATAAATGCCGCAACGAATGCGGCACTGATCATCTTCCTAACGCTTCTCATTCTTTTAAGTGAGATCGTTTTTCAAATGTGGTTTGTTGTCGCTGCCCTCGCAGGATTCCTCTGGCTCGTTTCGTTGGTGAGGAATAATTGGCGAGGGGCGGTTGAACTTGTTCTCTTGGAGAGAGTCACCACTTTTCTCGCGAGACTGATAGATATAATCATGATCTATCTAATCTGGAAAGGTCACCCATTTGTCGAACTAGCAATTTGTATACCGGCATACCTTGCTCTCTGCGTTGCTTTTGTCCTCATTTATGATTGGAGGGCTAGCAAGGGAGTCAAATTACTCGCCTTAGAAAAACTGAGTAACTTCAAAAAAAGCAAACTTGTACGTGAGGACTATGACTCCCATCGTTTCAAATGGATCTGGGATAACTTTATCCAGTGGCTTCTGAAGAGGGAGGTTATATTCTTCCTCATAGGAAGTGTGTTCTTTTTTGATCCATACTTTGTGACACTTCTTCTGAGAAAAGGAGCGCGAAGCGATCTCCGGGATTTCTTCCGAATTACATTGCCATCTGTTACCCATTGCGTCGTGTCCTGGACCATCGTTTATGGCCTTGCCATAAAAGGAATTTGGTCATATGAGGAAACCCTTAATGAGATTCTAGCGTTTATGATACGGATAATTATCCGTTGACCAACCCGCTTAGCTAAAAACTACGCGGGTTGTTTTTTTTATTACATTTTTCTATAATAAACAAGACAAGATAATTATTTCCATCAGTAAATTAAATCAGCTAAACTATGCCTCAAGAAACTGATTCTACGCTGCAACAAATATATAAAATATTCGACAATATCAACTTTGAAGAATGTCACGATTGTGTGAACAAGTGTTGCCACTCACCCTGGTTTTTAAAAGAGGAACAAGGGGCAAGCGCACAATTCTTGAAGGAAAAAGGAGTAAGCGATAGTCCAGTTTCTTTTTTGGGGAGTACTAGCGGCTGTAAATATGCAGTTAATAATAGATGCCAAATCTATAATAAAAGACCGTTGGACTGCAGATTATTTCCTCTTGACTTGATTGAAGAAGATGAAGAATATTGGTGGGTCATATTTAAAAATTGTTCTCGGCATGAAGAAATCAGCAAAAAGTTAATCCCCCTAATTCCAAAGATTGAGTCTTTATTCGATCAGAACATTTGCAAACAATACGCAAGGCAGATTGCAATAACAAAAGAAATCTATGCTCCTAGTAGCCTAAGGCAATATAAAAAAATAGCAAAATACGAAAAAATAAAAAATGTTTTGTGAACCATATCCAAATCTGATCTTCTTCTTTTTTTCTAGTGCCGCACCGCAACTTCTTTACTATTCCCACATTCCGGTCTTTTTCTTTTCGATATTTCTCGGAATTTTTGTTTATTACAAGAAAAGGACACTGGACAGTCTTATCCTGCTATTAATTTCTTCAACATTTTCCCTTTGGCTTTTCCTTAGCTTGATGATCTGGGTCCGAACTGATAGTAGGCTCCTAATGTCTATGTGGTCGTTTTGGTATATATTTTATGTGCTTATTTTTATATTTGGCCTTTACTTCATTTATGTTTTTATAGACAAAAAGGATGTCTCTTTAAAGAAAAAGCTTGTTTGGTCGGCATTTTTACTGCCAATCGTTTTTTTTACTCCAACTAAATATAACCTGGGGATATTTGACATACCGGGTTGCAATGCAATAGCAGGCAAGATTCTATTGGGTTATGTATATTCGGTAATGTTGGTGTTTCTTATCTGGACTGTTTTTGTTATTGTAAACAGGTATAAAAAAATATCAGATCCTACTTTTAAGAAGCAAACGTTATTTGTATCCATCGGAATATTTTTATTTCTCCTAGATTTTCTGATTGCTTCTTTCTCTGGAATTGCCGAAACTTTTATAAAAAGCACCGTGGATAGTTTCGCAGTTGAGCAATATGGATATCTTGGCATGTTGGTGTTTATAGGTTTCATTGTTTATTCCATAGTTCAATACAGGGCTTTTGAAATAAAAGTTTTAGCAGCAAAAATTTTTGTAGTTGTATTAATCGCAGGAATTATCTCCGAGTTTTTCTTTATCCAAAGCACAATAAATATAATTATCAATGGAATAACTCTGCTTGTTTCCCTAGGATTCGGATATATGCTCGTGAAATCCGTTAAGCTTGAAGTCCGGCGCAAGGAAGAACTACAAATTCTTTCTGATAAGCTTGGGATAGCTAACTCAAAGCTTCACGATCTCGACAAAGCCAAATCGGAATTCATTTCCATTGCTTCGCACCAATTGCGGACGCCGCTGACAGCAATCAAGGGCTTTGTGTCCCTTCTCCTTGAAGGAACCTATGGCGAAGTCGCGCCGACGCAAAGACCGGCGCTGGAAAAAGTTTATATTTCTAACGAGCGGTTGGTGCAATTAGTTGAAGATCTTCTGAATATTTCCCGAATGGACGCGGGAAGAATGGAATTTGATTTCCAAGAGGCTCAGATTGAAGATCTAGTGAAAGAGGCGGTGGAGACACTTGAGCTCTCGGCAAAACAAAAAGGGCTCTATCTCACCTGGCAAAAACCGGAGGTTGCTATGCCGAAAGTCAAAATCGATATCACCAAGATCAAAGAAGTCATTTCCAATATGATCGACAACGCCATCAAATACACCCAAAAGGGCGGCCTCACGGTCAAGGTGGAAAAGGGCAGTTTCTATCATCATAACGACAAAGAGCAAAAAAATATTCTACGGGTGATTGTATCCGACACTGGAATAGGTATGGACAAAGAGGAAATGGACATGATCTTCAACAAGTTCCAGCGCGGGCGCGAGGTGTCGCATTATCACACCGACGGGACGGGACTGGGTATGTATATCGGCAAAAAAGTGGTGGAAGAGCATAAAGGCCGCATCTGGGCCGAAAGTGAGGGAAAGGGCCGGGGAAGCAGGTTTATCTTGGAGTTGCCCATAAATTAGGCAACAGTAGGGGGTATTGACAAAACATTTTTTTTGTTATAAGATAGTATTTCAGCTAAATACTTAGATTTTCGCGATGAGCGATCCCAAAAACCAGAAAGTCTGCATTATCGGTCTCGGCTACGTCGGTTTTCCACTGGCGGTTTTGTGCTCTTCAAAGGGTTATGAAGTTTACGGTTTCGATAAAGACGAAGAAAAGTTGCAGCGAATTGAAAAGAGAGAAAATATCGTCGATGAGCCGTATCTCGAAAAATTGCTGCCGAAGTCGAATATTCAGATAATTCGCGATGAAAAAAAGATTGCCGAATGCGACATAAATATTATTTGTGTTCCGACTCCTGTCAATGAAAAGCATTATCCGGATCTAAGTTTTGTTGAGTCAGCTTCGGCGTTGGTAGCAGCTAATTTGAAACCCGGCTCGCTGGTCATTGTGGAATCCACCATCAATCCGGGAGTTTGCGAAGAAGTCGTGCGGCCAATTTTTGAGCGGGCCGGCCACAAAGTTGGCCAAGATGTTTATATTTCTCATTGCCCGGAGAGAATCGATCCTGGGAATGCCAAATGGAACGTGACCAACATTCCCCGAGTCGTGGGTTCGTTTGACCCGATCGGCCTTCAGATGTCGCTCGACTTTTATCGGAGCGTGATCGACGCCGAAATCATGCCGATGAAAACAATCCGCGAAGCCGAAGCGACCAAAATAATCGAGAATTCTTTCCGCGACATCAATATCGCCTTCGTCAACGAACTCGCGCGGTCTTTTGATCTGATGGATATTGATATCGTGAATGTCATCCGCGGCGCGGCGACCAAGCCCTTCGCTTTCTTGGCTCATTGGCCCTCCTGCGGGGTGGGCGGCCATTGCATTCCGGTTGACCCCTATTATCTCATCGAAAAAGCCAAGGAGCATGATTTCGACCACCGCTTCTTGAGAATCGCGCGCTCAATCAACAATGATATGCCTCTTTATACGGTCGAGTTGCTTCAGGACGCGCTCAATGAAATTGAAAAATCGTTCAAGGGGACAAGCATCGGCGTGCTGGGCGTTTCATATAAAGCCGATGTCGGCGATCTGCGCGAAAGCCCGGCTTTGAAAATAATTGAATTGCTCAAGGAAAACGGGGCCGATCTTCAGATTTTTGATCCCTATGTGCCCGAAAAATCGACGGTCAAAAGTATCGACGAGCTTTTGGACAAATCAGAAGCGGTAGTTTTGACCGCCGATCATCGCCAATTTCTGGAAATAGCGCCGGAAAAATTCAAGGAAAATGGCATTCGAGTCATTATTGACGGAAAAAACTGCCTCAACAAAGACAAACTCATTGAATTGGGAATAATTTACAAGGGAATCGGACGTTAAGCCTCTAGTATAATTCAAAAAAGCCTTGATTTACAAAAGGCTTTTTTTGTTATAGACTAATGAGAGAAAATAAGTGATAAAATCAAAAAGATGCCAAAAATTATGGTCGTCGAAGACGATCCGATGTTGGTTGAAATATATGAAAAGAAACTGACGAGCTCTGGATTTGAAGTTAAGGTCGTCACCAGCGGCAAAGCGGTCAAAGATGAGGCGATTGCCTGGAAGCCGGAGCTGATTCTCTTAGATGTCGTTCTCCCGGATATGGACGGATTTGAAATCTTAGAAATGGTAAAAAAGGAGGATGAAATCGCCGAAATCCCGATCTATATTTTCAGCAATTTGTCCGCCAAGGAAGATATCGAAAGGGCGACCAGCTTGGGCGCGGCCGGTTTTTTGACTAAATCGAATTTTACGCCCTCACAGCTGGCCGAAGAACTTCAGAAAATTCTGGGACACGAAAGGGTTATTGAAAAAGCTGATTCGGCTAGCCCGGAAACGGCAGTTCAACCTAAATCGGAAGTTAAAGAGAGCAACGGGAAAAAAGTGCTGATAATCGAAGATGAGGATATCTTCATTGAAATGTTCGGAGATAAGCTGAAGCAAGAGGGTTTTGAAGTGGTCTCGGCCAAAAATGGAAAATGGGGCCTCAAGGAAGCGGAACAGGGCGGATTCGATTGTGTTCTGCTTGATATGATGATGCCAGCGATGAATGGCTTTGAAGCGATTCAAGAGCTTCGCGCGAATGTTATTACCAAAAACCTTCCGATTATTATTCTTTCAAATTCGGCTCTCGACAGTGAAGTCAAAAAAGCTTTGGATCTTGGGGCAGACGCCTATCACATCAAGACGCAAGTGACTCCGGGCGAAGTGGCTGAAGAAGTCAAAGAACTAATCAAATCTAAGGGTCAATAACAATGCAACGAACGCTTGTTTCCGAGACAATCCGTGAGATTGGCAAAACCGTGAAAGTTAGCGGCTGGGTGAAGACCAAAAGAGACCATGGAAAAATATCGTTCATCGACCTCAGGGATCGAAGCGGAATTTTGCAATGCGTCATTTCTGCCCAAACAAGAAATTATGAAGAAGCAAAGCTGGTTCGGGACCAATGGGTTGTCGAGCTCACGGGAAAAATCAAAGCGAGACCCGAAAATTTGATCAATTCCGAGATAGAGACCGGAAAAATCGAACTCGAAGTGCTTGAATATAAAATAATTTCCCGGGCCCAGGAGCTGCCAATTGATGTTTCGCTCGAAGATATGCATCTCCACATCGAGACGCTTCTTGATTATCGTAATTTGACCGTCCGCAACGAAAAAGTTGGGGCAATTTTCCGCGTTTATGCCCAGACTTTGAAAAGTTACTCTGACTTTATGCGCTCCCAGAATTTTCTCGAAATAAAAACGCCGAAATTAGTTTACGCCGCGACCGAGGGCGGAGCTAACTTTTTCAAAGTGAAATATTTCGAAGAGGAGGCGTTTCTGGCTCAAAGTCCGCAGTTCTATAAGCAGGCCGGTGTTTCATTTTTCGAAAGAGTCTTCGAGATAGGCTCGGTTTTCCGGGCTGAGCCGCATTTTACCAGCCGCCATGTCAACGAATATATCGGCCTCGACGCGGAAATGGGGTTCATCGAAAGTTGTGAAGATATCATGAAAATGCTCGAGCAGACTATGAAAAAAATGCTCCGTGACGTGAAGGACAATTGTGAGAAAGAATTGAGACTGCACGAAGCCAGCATAGATATTCCCGAAAAGTTTCCGAGAATAAAACTTTCCGAAGCCCTGGATATTTTGAAAAATAAATTCAACAAAGTTTCGGAAGAATTTGATATTGATCCCGAAGGCGAAAGACTGATTTGCCAGTGGGCGAAAGAGGAAAAAGGCAGCGACTTCATATTCCTGACCCATTATCCAGTCACTCTTCGCCCAATGTATACGATGCCGGATCCCGAAAATCCAAAAGAGACCCTGTCATTTGATCTCTTGTATCGCGGAGTCGAAATCGCCACCGGCGGCCAAAGAATTCACGATTATGACCAGCTTAAAAAAAGCCTTGAAAAGAAGGGACTCCAGCCGCAAGATTTCAAGCATTATCTCGAAATGTTTCGTTATGGCATGCCGCCTCACGGCGGCTGGGGCCTGGGCAGCGAGCGGATAGTCCAGAAGATTCTAGGACTCAAGAACATCAAGGAAGCCATTCTTTTCCCCAGAGACGTAAAAAGACTTACCCCTTGATATAAATTATTTAGGAGAGCTCCAGCCTATTTCATGCTGCAAAAACACAAAGAGAATTTTAGAAAAAATATTTTAAAATATCTCTACCTCTCGACTTTTTTTCTGGGCATTTCATCGGCCTTTGTTTTGTATATCGAGTCGGATTACTTCAAGGTCGGATTCGGCAATGAGAACATCACTTTTTTCTTTTTGGCGGCTTACGGCCTTGCGCTCATCATGATGCTCAATTGGCATCGGCTGGTCGCGAAATACGGCAAAGTAAAGGTTTTTTATTTCTCCCTGGTCGTAAAACTGCTCCTGGCTCTTTTATTGGCGCTGCATCCGGTTTCCCCTCTGACTGTTTGGCTCTTAGTTGTTTATATAGCTTTTACGGTTATAAATTGGCTGGATATGGATAATCTGCTTGAGAGCTGTTCGGTTGATAGAAAGACTGGAAAAATCAGAGGGCTTTATCTCACCATTGAAAATTTCGGTTATCTTCTGGCTCCCTTCGTGGCGGGCCTACTCATAACCAGATATGGATTCCAATCGGCGTTTGCAGTGTCTTTTGGTATTCTGGCCTTAGTTGGCATTATTGCGCTCTTCAGCTTCAAAAATATTCCTGAATGCGCTGTGCAAGAATCGAAATTATTGGAATTTTTTCGAATTGTTTGGCAGCGCAAGAACGTCATGAAGGCCTATTATATTTCCTTTCTCCTCGAGTTTTTCTATGCTCTCATGATAATTTATACCCCGCTTTATCTTTTGGACCTTGGCTTTGATTGGTTCACGATCGGAAAAATATTCACCATTATGCTGGTGCCCTTTGTCCTTCTGCAATATCCGGCCGGCTATTTGGCCGATACTTTTTTCGAAGAGCGCGATATGATAGCGGTGGCGCTGCTCATCCTGGGAGTTTCGACTATTTTGGTATATTTCACGCATTCAACCAGTGTCCTGGTTTGGGGAGCGATTCTTTTTGCGACGCGGATCGGAGCGAGCCTCATTGAGGTCTTGAGGGATTCTTATTTTTATAAACGGATTGATCAGCGGGACGTTGATATCGTCGATTTTTTTCGCACGGTGCGGCCGGTGGCTTACATCGTTGGAGCCGCGGTCGCAACCCCGGTCATAATCCTTTTTCATATCCAGGCAATTTTTATTATAATTGGAATCGTTGCTCTCACTGGAATACCAGTTTCCTTGACGCTGGCTAGCAGTCGCATTCCGCCAAGTCTTGTGAAATGTGCCAAGCCCTCTAAATCATCATAATAATTAAATTCAAATGCATGCCCATCTTAAAAAAAATCAGCGATTATCTGAAAGAGAAAAAATACAAATATGAAATAATCGAACATAAAACGACCTATACCGCCTGGGATACGGCGCGGACGACCCAGAAAAAAGAGAAAAAAACCAAGATCGAGGAAATCGTGAAAGCGCTGGTAATGCGGGCTGACAAGGAGCATTTTTTGGCCTTGGTTTCGGCTAATCGCCGTCTCGACAAGAAAAAGCTCCTGAAAATCGTAAATAATAATCGCCGCAAAGCGAAGTTGCCGGCTTTCAAAAAAATTGATTTTGCCAAGGAAGCCTGGATGAAAAAAAATCTGCCTGGAAAAGTGGGAGCTACTCCGCCGTTCCGAGAAATTCTGGGAATCGCGATTTTTATAGACAGTCTGGCCGCTAAGCAAAAAAATCTGTATGTCGGCTCGGGCGAATATCAATTCTCGATCAGGATTAGAGCCGTGCAATATCTCAAAAATGAACAGCCGATGATTGGGATATTTGGCGCAAAAAAATAACAATGTTTAGAGTCAAGTTGCCAAAATTTGAGGGACCGCTCAATCTGCTGCTTGAGTTGATTGAGGAGCAGAAGCTTGATATCAACGAGCTCTCTATCGCGAGAGTTGCCGATGATTATCTGGAGTATATTCGCAATGACGAAAATATCAGTCTGATGAATAT
>Ga0315268_10007830_pt1 | contig 11205 bp, 10 predicted proteins | sample C1_top_MG_FD_204535 | JGI IMG/M metagenome (GOLD analysis project Ga0315268, IMG submission 204535) | Sediment microbial communities from Yellowstone Lake, YNP, Wyoming, USA - C1_top | ecosystem: Environmental > Aquatic > Freshwater > Lake > Sediment | place: USA: Wyoming | collected 2017-08-01 | reverse complement strand
GGCTTTTCACCGGGGAAGCCCTTCGCGCCCGAGGGGGCTCCAGTCATGCCTTTCATGCCGCTGGGCTTTTCACCGGGGAAGCCCTTCGCGCCCGAGGGGGCTCCAGTCATGCCTTTAGCCCCGGTCATGCCTTTCATGCCCGAGGGAGCCCCGGTCATGCCTTTAGCTCCGGTCATGCCTTTCATGCCCGAGGGGGCCCCGGTCATGCCTTTCATGCCCTTGGCGCCGGCCAGAGGCGTGCCCGTGGTGAACTTCTGCCCGGGCGGCAAGCTCTTCATTTTCGACTGCATTCCCGGGGTCACATGCTGAGTGGCGCCTTTGGGCAGGCCGGTACCCACCAGCCCAGAGGCCTTGGCCCCGCTGGGGACTGTGGACTTGGGGATGTGGGCCGTGAGCGGGGGGACACCCTTGGGATGCACGACGTTCTGGCCAATATGGCTTTTAGCGGTGTTGAAATCCACGTGCTTGGGCTGCCCTAAGGTTCCATGGCCCCGGACAGCCGCCGGGGTGATATCCCGCAGATGGGAGTTGTGCTCGTATACATGGTGCGGGCCATGGAAGTTGTTGATGTTGTAAATATTGGTGGTGTTGTTGATGACGGTCTTGTTGAACACCACCGGGTTATAGCCGCCCCACCTGGTAAGCCACGGGGTCGGCGGCCCCCAGCCATAGTATCCCAATCCCATGGCCAGTCCGGGAGCAAACCAGGTGGGCTCGCACCAGGTGGGGGCGAAGACCGTCTGGGGGAAGAAGACCGGGACATAGGCCGGCGGCGCCAGACAGCCGCAGCCGGTATAGGAGTAAGCCGGCACATAAGGCTGGCCGAAACCCAGGAGGAAGTTGGTGGCCGCGGCAAAGGTCCAGAAGGGGGCGGCCAGCGCGTCCACAATGGGAGCCCCCGGGGCATACCCCACCGGCGCATATGCTGGCGGGGGGACATAATTGACCGGCGGGATGGGAGCCCAGCCCACATACGCGGAATCCGGCGGCGCGTCCTCCGGACTGGACCGCCACGCCGCAGTGGAGGGATACCAGGTGCTACCCGGCACCCAGACCCAGCCGTAACCTTCGGTGGGCATCCAGTTGCCGTAATGGTACGTGGCCCAACCCCAGGGTTCCGCGGTCTCAAACACGTAGCCCTGTTCGGTGGGGACCCAGCGCCCGTTGGTATAGGGCCGCCAATCCTGCTCTACCTGGGTGGGATACCATACCGGCCCGTAGTTCTCGTAGTCTACCCACTGGCCGAATTGCGTCAGTTCGTCATAGAAGATCGCCACGTCTTCCGCGCCCGCCTGGGCCGGCCGGGAAAATCCGGGAACCAAGACCAGAGCCAGGGCCAGTACCAGTACGGCCAGCAATCTCAGATCTGGTGGTCTTATTTTCATTTAACTACTCCTCGCTTGGAAAGTGGGGGGGAATTACTGCCGGCGCTGGGGCCTGGCAGGTTCCGCAAAATTAACCTATTTTCGGCTTCCGGCTCAACAAAAATCCTGGCTCTCACCTCCTTTACCATCTTATCGGATTACCCCTGAGGTTCCTGAATAGGGGCCAGCCTGAACCAGTCCAGGCTCCGAAAGCAAAAGTCTGTTCGCCTGCCGGGAAACCTGGTCGATTTCCCGGTGGAATTTTACAATATATTAGATATTTTGTTTTTTCAATCTATTAAGGGGGCCCTTGGCAATAATCAGAAAAGGTTGGGAAAATAATTTAAGGCCCAACCCGCCGCGGCGTCCATCTTGCGCCTTTTGGGTGAGGGTCCTTCAGGGTCGCATCGCCCTAAATCAGTTCCAGCCCATCCCGGCTCACTCTCATTTTCCCTGCTTTTAAGAAGCGCACTGCGCTTACCTGTGCCGGGGGCAGAGGGGTCCACAGGGCCAGGCTCCCCGGCTGAAAGGGCTCGGGGAGGATGAGGCCCAGGGCCAGGGTGCGGCGGCGGGCGTTAAGTAGCCCCACCAGGCGCTGGTGCAGGCCGCTCCAGGAGAGCCAGTGTACGGCTGGCGCCTCCGTCCCTGCGGTCGCCAAAGGCCCCGGCGGGGGTTGGGAAACCAGGAGCAGCACTGCCCGGGCCCGGGCTTCGCCATAGAGGACCGGGACCTGAAGTTCCTGTTCCAGGCGGGCCAGGGCCTCAGGGTCCAGGGACTCGCCCCGCCCGAAGGGGAGGCCTTCCCAGATGAGTGAGCCCCAGGGCAGGGTCAGGCGCCGGGCCCGGGCAAAATACCGGCGGAACCGCTCCTCCCGGTAGAGGCGGCGCTCTTCGGGGCCCCGGTGACGCGTCCGAGAAGACACGGGCAGGCGCAGCAGGGGCCACCCGGCAGCCGGGTTTTCCAGCCCGGGAGGTCCCGCGCCCAGGCCCCGCAGCAGGGGCTCCAGTTCGTTGCCGGACTGGAGCGCGAGGATATGGGCAGGGTTCAACAACTCCGCCTGGGACCTTTTCAGTTTCAGGGCCCCGGGCCCCTGGACGAAACCGCTGGTGTTCACCACGAGGCGGCTTACCCCCTGGCGGGCGGCCAGGTCCGCCAGCACCCGGCAGCCCACGGTCACCTCCATGACCGCACCTACGGGGGAAGTCTGGCCCACGAAATAGAGGCCGTCGGGAATCAGCGTGTCCTCCCCGGGGAAGCGTGGCGGGAACAGCCCCAGCCCCAGGCAGGTGGGTGGGCCCAGGTGCGACTGGCCCAGGTCCTGGTCCACCAGGGCCGCAGGCAGGCCCGCGGCAAAGGCCCGGTAGACGAGGTAGCGGCAGAGGGTGCTCTTGCCCGCGTCCGGCGCGCCCAGGACCATGACCGCCCCGTCCGCCTCCAGGAAGCGCCGGGCCGCGGCCTCCCACTCCGGCAGGACCTCCAACATGGCCAGGAAGGGGAAGATGTCAGAGTGGGGCGGAGCTTCGCCGGACAAGGGGTTCCCTTAAACCTTATTGGCCCGGGGGAGTGGGGGCGGCAGGCCCCGCCTTTCCCGGCCCCTTATGGGGGGTTGGGAGGGGGGTTTGGGGGGAGGGCAGGGGCTAAAGGCCGGCAGGGACGCCGGCGCTACCGGCCCCTGGTCCTTCCCCCAAGACTCAATACATCCGATCCTAGCCCCCCACCACCATCACCCGGGTGCCCACGCAGCTCACCATGAAGTTGTCGGGGAAGGCCGCGGCCAGGCGGGTCAGGGCCCGAAAGCCGGTACAGTGGCCGGCTATGATGAGTTCCGGGTTCAACTCTTTCAAACCCTGGATGGTGTGGTGGATCAGCTCGTCGCCGCCCGCGGTGAGGTGGAAGCCGCCCATGATGAGGGCTATTTTTTTCACGCCGGTGAGCTTCTGGGCGTACTTCACCATATTGACGATGCCGGGGTGGCTGCAGCCGCCGATGACCACCAGGCCTCGGCCCTCCACGTGGGCTACCAGGGCCTGCTCGTCGCTGAAGGGGTCGGGCTCCTCCTCGCCATTGACCTTGCGCTTGAAGCCGGGCAGGGGTTTTTCGTATGGGGTGGTGGCCTCCACCGTGCCCGTCAAGAGGACCTGGTCCAGGACCATTTGGGGGCCCTGATTTTCGTGGAGCACCGCGCCCGCGGCGGCCAGGCGGTCCGTCTCCAGCTGCCAGGGGCCGATGCGGCCCCGGGGGGTGATGAGGATCTTGGGCCAGGAAATATCCGCGTGGAAGAACACCGGCAGGGACCGGGTGCGCCGGGCCAGGAATTCCAGGACCCCGCCGTAATGGTCCGGGTGGCCGTGGCTCAGGACCAGGGCGTCCACTTCGTCCACCCCGTGCTCCAGGGCCTCCAGGTTGTTGAACAGGGGCAGGGGCGAGTTGGCCGCGTCCATGAGGATTTTGGTGCGGCGCCCGTCCTGGCTCAGGGTGAGGAGGTAGGCCAGGCCGTGGGCCGCCACCAGGGGTTTCTTCAGGGCCCCGGGCACCACCCGCTCCACGATGCCCGGGCGGGAGGGCTCAAAGACGTCGAAAAAGTTGTCCACCAGGATTTCCACGGTGACGGCGGCAAGTGCGGGCACCTTCATGGGAACCTCCAGAAATCTGGGGGTGGCGGGAGGCCGGCAGGGCCCCCGCGGCAAGTCCTTGGCTAGGCAGGGAAAAATCCCTGAGGCAAGGCTAGGTTAGCGCGCGGCACGGGCGCCTGTCAAGAAGTTTGGCGGCATGGCAGAGGACGGAAAACCGTGCCGGAGCCAGGTCCAACCTTACCGGTTCATGGCCGCCAGGAATTCCGCGTTATCCTTGGTGGCCCGGAGCTTCTCCAGGAGGAATTCCATGCTGTCCACCGGGCTCAAAGGCGACAGCAGTTTTCGCAGGATCCAGATGCGGTTCAGGTCGTCGGCAGGGATGAGCAGCTCTTCCTTGCGGGTGCCGGAGGCGTTGATGTTGATGGAGGGGAAGACACGCTTCTCGGTGAGCTTGCGGTCCAGGTGGATTTCCATGTTGCCGGTGCCCTTGAATTCCTCGAAGATCACTTCGTCCATGCGGCTGCCGGTGTCGATGAGCGCGGTGGCGCAGATGGTGAGGGAGCCGCCTTCCTCGATGTTCCGGGCCGCGCCGAAGAAGCGCTTGGGGCGCTGCAGGGCGTTGGCGTCCAGGCCGCCGGAGAGGATCTTGCCGCTGGCCGGGATCACGGTGTTGTAGGCCCGGGCCAGGCGGGTGATGGAATCCAGCAGGATGACCACGTCCCGCTTGTGTTCCACCAGGCGCTTGGCCTTCTCCAGGACCATTTCCGCCACCTGGATGTGGCGCTGGGCCGGCTCGTCGAAGGTGGAGCTGATGACCTCGGCCTTCACCGAGCGCTCCATGTCCGTGACTTCCTCGGGCCGCTCGTCGATGAGCAGGACGATCAGGACCACGTCGGGATGGTTCCGGGAGATGCTGTTGGCGATGTTCTGCAAGAGCATGGTCTTGCCGGTGCGGGGCGCGGCCACGATGAGCCCCCGCTGGCCCATGCCGATGGGGGTCATCAAGTCCATGACCCGGGCGGAGTAGTTGTCCGGGTCGGTTTCCAGCTTGAGGCGCTCATCGGGGTAGAGGGGGGTGAGGTTGTCAAAGAGGATCTTGTCCCGGGCCACCGCGGGGTCCTCAAAGTTGACGTTTTCCACCTTGAGGAGGGCGAAGTAGCGTTCCCCCTCCTTGGGGGGCCGGATCTGGCCGGCGATGGTGTCCCCGGTGCGCAAATTAAAGCGGCGGATCTGGGAGGGGGAGACGTAGATGTCGTCCGGCCCGGGCAGGTAGTTGTAGTCCGGGGCCCGGAGAAACCCGAAGCCGTCGGGCAGGATTTCCAGGACGCCGCCGCCGGAGATGACCCCGTTCTTTTCCACCTGGGCCTGGAGGATGGCAAAGATGAGTTCCTGCTTGCGCATCCCCGCGGCCCCTTCCACGCTCAGGTCCCGGGCCAGGGACGCCAGTTCGTTGATCTTCTTGTGTTTCAGTTCGGACAGATTCATTATTACCTCTTTGTCAGACATGTTGATAAATTCCCGTCTTAAGTAATTCAGACCCTGCCAGCTCGGGGAATCAAGGTGGCGGTTGCTGCTTATGGAAGACCAGGCCTTGCCGGCAATAAGCATGAGCCGCCGGCCGAGGGAATGGGGACCAAATTTATCTTAAGCCCAGGAGGTGTACAGGGGTTATTTCCAATCCCATATTTCGGGATAATGCCAGGATTACTTAAGGCAGGTTAGCTATGGACCCTAACCATTTTTCCCTTTTCTGTCAAGATGATTTTTTCAAGTTTACGCCAAATTTTTTCCACCTGGTCCCGGGTGGAGGTTAGGGGGCCGGAGTTGTCCACCACGAAGTCGGCCCGGGCCAGCTTGTCCTTGAGGGGCATCTGGGCCTGAAGGATGCCGCCGATTTCGCCGGAGTCCCGGCCGTCCCGGGCGGTGAGGCGGCTCACCTGGTCTTCCTGGGCGGCATAGACCACGATGGAGCGGTCATAAGCCTTCTCCAGCCCGGCTTCGAAGAGGAGAGGCACCTCCACCATTACCAGGGCCGCGCCCTGGCGCTTCAGGTCGGCCAGTCGGGCCTGAATCTCCTGGGCCACCCGGGGGTGGATGATGGCGTTTAGCCGCTCCCGGGCCCCGGGGTCGGCAAAGACCAGGTGTGCCATCCGGTGTCGGTCCAATTCGCCGTTTTCTTTAAAATACTCGACCCCGAAGGCTTGGCGCAGGTCTTCCCAGGCGGGCTGACCCACGGCCACCACGGCCCGGGAGACCTGGTCGGCGTCCACCACGGCCGCGCCCAGGTCGGCAAACATGCGGAGCACGGTGCTCTTCCCGGAGCCGGCCCCACCGGTGATGGCGATTTTTAGCATCCGAAGGCTATCTCAATATGTAGGGTGGGCAGTGCCCACCACTGGCATTATTAGGTGGCGGGCGATGCCCGCCCTACATCTAATAATGGCCGTACTAATAAACATCCCCTCTTGGCCTTATACCGTAAACCGTTACCACCTTTTGAGCCTCGTTAATTTCATAGAGGATGCGCCAGCCTCCAACCTGATATCTATAGTTACCTGGATAGCCTTTGAGCCTTTTGACATTGGGGTTACCCCTGGGGTCTGCTTCCAGGTGGGTAAAGCATCTGTCCAGGCCCGCCTGGAGCTTGGGAGGGATCTTTGCGTAAATTTTCTGAGCCGTCTTGGTGAGCTTGACCTCATAGGACATTTTTCTTGATGTCCCTCCACCTCACCACTTCTCCCCTGGCTATCTCCTCTTTGCCGCGGGCAACAGCCTTGATTTCTTCCTCAGTAGGCTCCACCTCTTCCGGTTCCTGGATAAACCGCACATAGTCCAAAACGCCCTCCAGAGCCTCCTCCGGTAAGGTATCGATGACTTTTTTAATTTCTTCCCGAGTATTCATGGTTGTTCTCCAATAAGTTTTTTTATAGGGCGCTGAGCCTCCAATTACTGGAACATGTGGGGCACGGTGCTCTTGCCCGAGCCGGCCCCCCGGTGATGGCGACTTTGAGCAAAGTAAAATTTGGAAATTTAAATTAAATCAAATTCTCCACCAAGTCAGATTATAAAAGGGATTTGATGGAAGGGGCCTTAATTTTGGTTGGGCACCAGGTTGAAACTTAAAAGATGAAAAGAATTCCGATGGTGAAATTATAGTTATCCCGGTGGCTTTTTGATCCAGCCTCTCCCTAAATTTATTGTCACAGCTAAGTAAAATCTTCATTCTGGTCGCTTCCGCTTCAGCTAATATTTGACAATCAAGGTCTTTATTGTGAAATTGAAGAAAATAAGTTTTCCTATTTAATATTTCCTGGTCATTTAGGTTGCATGGACGCGTATCCAGCCAATTTGCAATAATTATATGATGAAGCCATTTATCAATGTCAGGTATTTTATTAATTTCAACCCTCACAGAAGGAAGAATACGCAATCTTCCACCGACATAAAAACGTATTCTAATCATAGCTACACGTTCATTACGCAAATTATTATCGTTATCATTATTTGGATTATAATTATTAATAGCATCAAATAGATACGTAATAGTATTTGAATCGATACAAATATTCATAATCATCCGTGCATGCGCAGGCTAACGCCTGCGGCTATAAAAACTTTTCCCACGCCAATTACTAGTCTCAGTATTATTTATCCGAAGCTCTCTAAAAAATCCGCTACCGCCTGGAAATCTCCCGGCAGGGGTGCTTCCCAGGAGACCGGCTCCTTAGAGCGGGGGTGGGTGAGGCCCAGCCGCCAGGCGTGCAGCAATTGCCGGTGCACCAGGGGCCGGAGGCCGGCGAGCCGGGGGTGGCCCTGGAAGCGAGAGACTCCGCCGCCGTACACCGCGTCCCCCACCACCGGGTGGCCCAGGGCCGCCAGCTGCACCCGGAGCTGGTGGGTGCGCCCGGTTTTGGGTTCCAGCTCCACCAGGCTCAGGGGCCCGGGAAATTCCTTGACCACCTGCCAGAGGGTGACCGCCGCTCGGCCCCGGCGGGGGTGGACGCTCATCTTCTGCCGGGCTGTGGGGTGGCGCCCCACTTCGCCTAAAATCTCCCCCTCGGGCTCCGGCAAGCGCCCCCAGACCAGGGCCAGGTATTTTTTCATCACCTGCCGGGCCTGGAACTGGCTGACCAGGGATTGCTGGGCCAACTCGGTCTTGGCCGCCACCAGGAGGCCGCTGGTGTCCTTGTCCAGGCGGTGCACCAACCCGGGGCGGGCCACCCCCCCAATCTCCTGGAGCTCCGGGCAGTGGTACAAGAGGGCGTTGAGTAGAGTGCCCTGGCGGTGCCCGGGCGCGGGGTGCGTCACCAGACCAGGCGGCTTGTTCACCACCAGGAGGTCCCGGTCCTCATAGACGATGTCCAGGGGCAGGGGCTCCGGGAGGAGCTCGCTAACCTCCGGCTCCGGCACGATGACCATGACCCCGTCCCCGGGGCGCACCCGGTAGGACGCGGCGCGGCTGCGGCCGTTCACCGTGACCAGCCCGGCCTTGAGGAGTTTCTGGAAGCGGGCCCGGGAGAAGTCCAGGCGGCGGGCCAGGAACCGGTCCAGGCGGGCGCCGGCGTCAGGTTCGGCCACGGTCAGGGCCAGGGTTTCAGAGCTTGCGGTTGACCCCGCCATTCTTGATTTCGCTGAAGATCATGCGCCCCGCGGTGGTCTGGAGCACGCTGGTGACCGCCACTTCCACCTCCCGGCCGATGAAGCGCCGGGCGTTTTCAATGACCACCATGGTGCCGTCGTCCAGGTAAGCCACCCCCTGGCCCTGGGACTTCCCCTCCCTGAGGATCTGCACGTGCAGGGTCTCTCCCGGGAGCACCGCGGGCTTCATGGCGTTGGCCAGCTGGTTGATGTTCAGGACCTCGATCCCCTGGAGTTCCGCCACCTTGTGGAGGTTGAAGTCGTTGGTGAGGATCTTGGCGTGGAGCTTCAGGGCCAGGGCCACCAGCTTGGAGTCCACGCCGGCCTTGGGGACGTCGTCCTCCACGAACTCTACCCGGAGGCGGCTATGCTGCTGCAGGCGCTTCAAAATATCCAGGCCCCGGCGGCCCCGGGTGCGCCTGAGGTCGTCGGGGGAGTCGGCGATGTATTGCAGCTCCTCCAGGATGAACTTGGGCACGATGAGGGTGCCGTCCAGGAAGCCGGTTTCGGCGATGTCGGCGATGCGGCCGTCGATGATGACGCTGGTGTCCAGGAGCTTCAGAGGCAGCCGGGATTGCCGGCCGGGGTCCAGAAAGTGCGGGGTGTTCACCTCCGACATCTTTTTGCCGCCCAGGACCAGGCCGATGTAACCGAAAATGGCAGAAAAAAAGATATATAAAGGAATCTGCAGGTTAGGAAGCTCCAGGAACTTTTCAAAGGGATAGCTGGCCAGCTTGGCGATGCCCAGACCCACAAAAAGGCCCAGGGTGCTGCCCAGGATGGTCTTCAGGGGGATGCGCTTGATGATCTCCGCCAGGGCCAGGGTCAGGGCGGCCACGCCCAGCCCGCCGGCGGCGCCCACGTAGCCGGCCCACCACAAATCGCTGAATTGCGGGATCTGGGAGGCGATGAGATAGCCGCTGGCCGCGCAGATGGTCCCCATGATGGCCCCGATGGCCATCCGGTTTAACACTTAGAGCTCACCTCCTTTCTCCAGAAAAATCGACGGTAGGACGGTAGGGTGCTGCCGTGGACCCAGGGCAAAACAGCGGCCGGCGCCGGCCAGGGAGGCCGGTTTCCCGGCCCCGGAGAAGATTCAATCTGCCCCCAATAGAAGCCTTTGATGCCAGGCAGTAGTTTCCCGGTGCTGGAAATGGAAGGAGCAAACCCTCAAGCGTGCCCCAGGAGCTCCTGGAGGCGCGCCTCTATTTCGTCTTCCCGCTGGTTGTTGACGATGGAGAGTTCCTTTATCAGCAGGCTCTTGGCGGTGTCCAGCATCTTGCGCTCGCCGAAGGACAGGTCCTTTTCGAACTTGAGCAGGGTCAGGTCCCGCAGGACCTCCGCCACCCGGAAAGGAGAGCCGGTCTTGATTTTGTCCATGTAGTCCCGGTAACGGCGATTCCAGGTCTGGTTGTTCAGGCGGGTGGGACGGTGCTGCAGGATTTCGTAAACCGCGATTACGGACGGGGCGTCGATCATTTCCCGGAGCCCGATGTTCCGGGCGTTGCCGGTGGGTATCATAATGATCATGTCGTTGTCTAAAAGGCGCATGATGTAGAATTTTTCCGGGGAGCCGGAGACGGCACGTTCCTGAATGGCCTCGATCACTCCAACTCCATGGGCAGGATAAACGGCTAGCTGGCCAACCTGAAACATCCTTACCCACACCTCCTTTCCAGATACTTCATATCACATCCCCGGGAAAAAGGCAAAGGTTGTGATTCCCTTTACCGTTGAAAGCGGAAGAGGAGGATCTCGCCGTCCTGGACCCGGTAATCCCGGCCTTCCACGTGGAGACGCCCGGCTTCCCTGACCCGGGCGGCTGAGCCCAGACGGGCCAAGTCTTCAAAGCTCATGACCTCGGCCTTGATAAAGCCCTTTTCCATGTCGGAATGGACTTGGCCCGCGGCCCGGGGCGCGGTGGTCCCCGCGGGCACGGTCCAGGCCCGGACCTCGGGGCCGACGATGGTGTAGAAGGTCAACAGCCCCAGCAGCCGGTAGGATTCCCGGATGAGGCGGGCCATGCCGGTCTCTTCAATACCCAGGGGGTCCAGAAATTCCCGGCGCTCTGGCTCGGGGAGTTCCTGGAGCTCCACTTCCAGGTCCCCGAGGATGGGGACCAGAGGCACGCCCCGGACCCGGGCCAGCTCCGACAGGGCGAAGTAGTAGCGCCCGCCCTGGAACTCCTCCTCGCTCAAGTTGGCCACGAAGAGGTAAGGCTTGAGCGTCAGCAGCGCCACCACCTGGAGGTGCTCCTGCTCCTCGGGGGTGAGTGGGAGGTCCCGGGCCCACTGGCCCCGGTTGAGAGCTTCCTCCACCCGGTTGAGGACGCTTAGGGCCGGGGCCGCGGCCTTGTCCCCGCCCTTGGCCCGCTTCTCCAGCTTCACCTTCTGGCGCCCCAGGATCTCCAGGTCCGCCAGGAGGAGCTCGGTTTCCACGATCTCCACGTCCCGCACCGGGTCCAGGTCGCCTAAGGGGTGGGGGCAGCGGCCGTCGGCAAAGCCGCGCACCACGTGCACCAGGAGGTCCACCTCCCGGATGTGGGCCAGGAACTGGTTGCCCAGCCCTTCCCCCCGGGAGGCCCCGGCGATGAGCCCGGCCACGTCCACGAACTCAATAGCCGTGGGGGT
>Ga0315268_10007829_pt1 | contig 11207 bp, 12 predicted proteins | sample C1_top_MG_FD_204535 | JGI IMG/M metagenome (GOLD analysis project Ga0315268, IMG submission 204535) | Sediment microbial communities from Yellowstone Lake, YNP, Wyoming, USA - C1_top | ecosystem: Environmental > Aquatic > Freshwater > Lake > Sediment | place: USA: Wyoming | collected 2017-08-01 | reverse complement strand
GCCAGGCGCGGCGCGATCCATAATTCCAGGAGCAGGTAATAGGCGGCTGCACCGGCCAGGGAGGCCGCTGTCATATACAGAACCGATTGCCTGGTGGTCAGGGAAATACGGTCCACCAGCCAGTAACTGTAAAGCGAAGTGCTGAACGCAAGTCCCAGGAATAGGGCCAGATAGATCCGCGGGTTGTTCCACCTCGGAGCCGGTATTGATTTAAGAAAAGTCATTTTATTCCCTTGGAACGATCGATGTGACTGATTATCGATGGATCAGGCTGGCTTTCCCGCAGACCGGTCGCTCACTTTCGCCCTTTTTTCTGAATAACTTCCCGTATTGTGTAGGTCGGTTTTTGTTGAGATTCATGATATGTCCGCACCAGAAGCTCTGCGATAAGACCCATTAAAATGGATTGGAATCCCAGGATAAGGAACATCACCGCGAGCTGAAAGAGGGGCGATCCCAGAACCGGAATGCTGGCAAATGTACGCCGGATAAATAGATACAGAAGCGTGAGGAAGCCGGATAATATAAAGACGATGCCCGTCCCGCCAAAAAGATAGATCGGCTTGTTCGCATAGCTCAATAGAAATTTAACCGTAAACAGATCAAGCAGGACCTTTAAAGTACGCTCAAGGCCGACCTTTGATTTTCCATAGCGGCGCGGATGATGATGAACTTCCACTTCGGTGATGCGGGCGCCAATGGAATGGGCAAAAACCGGAATAAACCGGTGCATTTCACCGTATAAACGGAATCCCTGCAGGGCATCACGCCGATAGGCTTTTAACGTACATCCGTAATCGTGCAGGTGAACACCGGTGACCCAGGAGATCAAGCCGTTGGCTATGGAAGACGGCAGGTTCCTGGTGAGGGCATTATCCTTGCGGTGCTTGCGCCAGCCGCTGACCACATCATAACCCTCGTCCAATTTGGCAAGAAGCAGCGGGATGTCGGACGGGTCATTTTGCAGGTCGGCATCCAGCAGGACTATGTTATCGCCATTTGAGTGATCGATCCCGGCAGCGATCGCAGCAGTCTGTCCGAAGTTGCGCCTGAAGATCACCACTTTCACGTGCTTCGCATCCCTGGCAGCCAGGGTGCGCAGCACATCCGCACTTTTATCGCGGCTGCCATCATCGACGAATATCAGTTCCCAGCCATATTTCAACGGATCCATCACGTGGTGGATCGCATCGAATAACAAAGGCAGATTTTCCTCCTCGTTGTAGACGGGAACGATCAATGAAAGATGTGTCATTCGTTTCCTACTTGCGGGTCAAGGATCGCACACTCTCCATGTCGGCATCCACCATCATGGTCACAAGCTGCTTGAAGCCAATGGTCGGCTCCCAGCCCAGGAGCTGCCCGGCCCTGGCCGGGTTGGAAACCAGCAGGTCCACCTCCGCCGGGCGATAGAAACGCTCATCTTGAATAACGAATTCCTTGAAATCCAGCCCCACATGGCTGAAGGCAATATCGCAAAACTCCTGAACGGAATGGGTTTCGCCTGTGCCGATCACAAAGTTATCCGGAGCTTCCTGTTGGAGCATCAACCACATCGCCTTGACATAATCCCCGGCAAAACCCCAATCGCGGCGGGACTCGAGATTTCCCAATCGCAGTTCCTTTGCCAGGCCAAACTTGATGCGCGCCACGGCGTTCGAGATCTTGCGCGTGACGAATTCCAGCCCGCGGCGCGGACTCTCGTGATTGAATAATATCCCGGACACTGAAAACAGGTCAAACGACTCGCGGTAATTTATGGTGATCCAATGTCCATAGACCTTCGCAACCCCGTACGGGCTGCGGGGATAAAAAGGCGTCGACTCCTTCTGTGGAACCTCGACCACCTTGCCGAACATTTCACTGGATGAGGCCTGATAGAACTTGATCTTCGGGTTTACAAAACGGATGGCCTCCAACATGCGGGTAACTCCCAGCGCAGTCACATCGCCGGTCAGTGCCGGCTGGCTCCACGAAGTCGGTACAAAGGATTGCGCGGCCAGATTATAGACTTCGGTCGGTTGGAATTCCTCGAACATGGACAGCAGGGATCCCTGGTCCGTCAGATCGCCCTGGATGACCGTAATGTCGTCCAAAATGTGTTGAATACGCTCATACGTCACTGTGCTGGCACGGCGGGCCATGCCGACCACGCGATAACCTTTTGACAGCAATAATTCTGCCAGATAAGAACCGTCCTGACCGGTGATCCCGGTAATTAATGCAGTGGGCATTTCCATCTCCTAATCAAAATTCAATAATTGAATTATAAACTCTCTATTGGGCATGTCAAGCGTGGCCTTTTCCCGCCCGCCAGCGGTCCCACAACCAGCCACCCACAAAGGTGACAACAAAAATGGTCAAGCTCAAGCCAATGACAAGCATAATTGGCAGGTGAATGCCAATTTGAAAATAACGCGCCAGATACCATTGGCTGTATAAAAGTAAACAGAAGATCTCAAGGCCAATAATGCGGGGCAGCCAGTTATCGCGATGTTCACGCCACCAGAGCCAGGCGTAACCGGCCACAAGCGCCTGCCATCCAAAGAAAATAAGACGGTAACGCGGATTATCCCACTGGCTGCCGCCGGCGCGGATGGAACAGATCAGGATCCAGGCCCATGAAAACACCGTCAGCCACAACCACAGCCGGCGCTCACGCCCGGGTGCCGTCTTCCACGCGGCAAACGGGGCATAAAGCAGGAGCGGCAGGAGCACATACCAGCCCGTTGCACGAAAAATGGAAATGACATGCCAGGTAAAAGTGGTGGGCGAAAAAAAGGCGGGCGGTAAAACCGGTTGAACAATTCCGTAGACAACCACAAAAAAGAACTGTGAAAGAGGGTTCATTTTGGAGAAGACATTTTGGACCTGACCCGAACCGCTCTCCAGTTGATAGACCACCCATTTAACCGAATTGCGGACCAGGTTGAGGGCAATGCTGACCGGCGACCCGCCGGCAAAATCATTCTGGCGGCTTAAACTATAGATCAGCAGGAATACACCGGCGATAATCACGCCTCCCACCGCGACCCACACCTGCCACGGCAGGCGGTTCTTATCCCCTCTCAACCACAACCATCCGCCAAATAAAATGATGAGTGCCAGCGCCATGGCGGGTGAAACCAGCAGCATGCCGATGATCCCAATGCCGAGCCACAGCCAAACCGATCTGTATTTTTTGCCGCCTTCATCCTGTTTCAAAAAGTTGGCAAATCCCCAAAAAGCCATGGCGATGAACATCAACAGGAAGGGCTCACGCATTTGCGCCCCGCCCGTCAGCACGGATTCCGGATAGAGCACGAACAACCAGGATGAAATCATTGCCAGCTGGTCGCCCCACAGGAGGCGCGTGGATCTGTAAAAAAAAGGCACACCCAATGCCGCAGCCAGGGCGGCAAGCAGAAGGATCAGCAGCGGGCGGTGGAAATCCGGCGAGAAGATCTTATAGGCCAGGGCGCTGATCGCCAGCAGGCCGCCGTATTGATCGGTGTAATAGGTCTTGTCGAAAGCCGCCGTGAGAGATTGACCAGAACTCGCCAGCTGCCAGGCCTGGTCGTCACGACGATGCGCGTCGGTGAAGACGAAACCGGCCTTGTCGTCCGCCGCATCATGACCATTGATCGGCAGGGCAATATATACAGCCGCGCCTGAAGCGAGACGAAGCAGGAGCGCCAGGCCGGTCATCCATGCCAGGGTCTTTCCGGCACCTGCCCGGCGCCAGGCGATCAGCAAAACACTGATGCCGATCAACCCCAAAGCGAAAAAACCCGCCAGGCCGAACAGGAATGTACCTCCCTTCTGCACAATGGCCAACCCCGCGCCAACGATCAAGGCGGCAGGCAGGATAAAGATCAGGTCTTTTACCGGAATATATTTTTTCATAGATCATCCAAAGCGCGTTGAGCTCGCGCCAACCAGGTATATTTTTCGATCGTTTTGCGCGCATTTGTTGAAAGCCGCGCACGTTGTTTATCATCGGACAGCAGGTTTTTGATGGCCGAGGACCACGCGTCCACATTTCCCGGCTCGCAAAAAACCGCCCGCGATTCGTCGAGTACTTCCCGGATCACCGGCAGATCGGCTGTGACGATGGCGCGACCCGCAGCCATATAATCGAACATTTTCATCGGGTTGATCACTTCAGCGATGTTTTGTCCGCTGCTGGCAGAGATGGCCCGGCCATATGGCATCAACAAAATATCGGCAGCCGCCTGATAAAGCGGCAGTTGTGAATTTTCGATGAAGCCGGTCAGGGTTACATTCGAAGCCCGCAGCGACTTCAATTTCATGCGCCATGCCTCGACCGCATCCGGCGTGCCTCCCACCCACAAAAAATTGACTTCAGGCAGTGCGCGCGCCAGTTCAAAGAGCAGATCCATGCCGCGGCCTGCGTAAAAATGTCCGGTAAATCCGGCGGTGGGTCCGGGTTTCAAATTTAATTGATGGCGGGCTTCGGCTGGGCCAGGCAGGTTCGCGTACCGCTCAAGATTGGCGCCGTTCGGGGCGACCTGCACCTCTTTATCCGGGAAGCGCAAACGGGTTGACCGTTCGAGGGCCTTTGCCAGCGCCCGGGTCGTGACCAGCATCCGCTTGCGACCGCGGCTCAACCAAAACCGGCGAAGCCACCACGGCCCAAATCGTCCGGTTACATCCGCATGCATCTCCAATATCACCGGATGGCCGCTCCAGAGTCCGAACGCCGCCGATTGCGGGAGCCATGTATAAATTAAATCCGCGTTGAAATTTCGCGCGGCGGACTGAGCATACCATATAAAATCCAGCCGTTTGAGGGGACGGAATGAAGGCAGCCATGCCATGCGAAATTCATGGCTCAAGCCATAATGGGCCGCAAGTTCGTCCCATCCGGCGGACCTTTTACCGGCCGGTGCGAACACGCGCAGGTCATGACCAAGTTCTGTAAGCGCATCGCAGACCTTCATGGCCTGAATGGAGTTGGCCGTCAGAGACGGGATGAGGGAATTGGTGATGACTGCGATTTTCATAAAGAAATGGGGGTTACCTTGAAGTTTTCCTTTTCCAGTGCGGCGCGGATGAGGCGCGCATTTTCAGCAGCATGATTGTTATCACCGTGCAAACATAAAGTATCCACTTTTACGCGTTGGCCGGAAAAAACGATCCCGACTTTGGCAAGCGCCACAGCATGGGCCGCGACCTCCTGCGGCGATTCGAGGATGGCATTGGGCTGTTTGCGGGAGACCAGTGTGCCATCGGAATTATATCTGCGGTCGGGAAACGCCTCACTGGCAACCTGCAGATCGAGGTTCAGGCCTGATTGGATCAAAGCTGAACCTGCCAATCCTACCAGAATTAGCTGCCGGTCAAAGCTCTTTACAGCACGCGAAATGGCGTCGGCCAATTTTGTATCCACAGCCGCCTGATTATAAAGTGCACCATGCGGTTTGACATGCTGCAGTTCAACGCCGACGGCTTTGGCGAATGCAGCCAGCGCACCCAGTTGGTATAGAACAAGGGCTTCGACTTCATCAACGGAAAGATCCATTTCGCGCCGGCCAAAGCCCTGCAGGTCGGGCCAGCCTGGGTGCGCGCCTGGTGCAACGCCAAATTGTTTTGCAAGCCGGATCGTGTTTTGCATGACGAGCGCATCGCCTGCATGGTATCCACAGGCAATATTGGCCGACGTGATGAACGGCATGACCGCTGCATCGTCTCCAAGAACATATCGTCCAAAACTTTCGCCCATATCGCAGTTGAGATCGATTTTCATTTTCAACCATTCCATCTTAATTATTGCAGCGTTCGTTACCCAGGCGGGTCAGGCTCTCAAACCCACTATATTGACTATGCGAAGTCGCTTCCCTGAAAAGGTACAATACCATTCATTATCCTTTCCATCAACGCACGATATTTTTCCTGCGCCGCCTGCACAGTCGTTTCCTGGCAATGCACGCTGTCCCTGCCCGGCGTGCATTGCGCCAGCAAAGGCAGGTCGGCGCTGATGACCGCAGCGATCTTTGGATATCCACCTGCCGTTGCGCAATCCGCCATCATCACAATAGGCTGGCCATCCGCCGGGACCTGTACTGCGCCCATGGTCAACCCTTCGGATGTCAGGTCCGCGCTGCCGATATGAGCCAGGCGCGGGCCAGCCAGACGATACCCCATTCTATCGGATGAATGGCTGGCTTTATAGGAATTCGATAAAAATATTTCCATGTTCTTATCGTCAAATCGATCCATTTGCGGGCCGGGAATAACATCCAGAGTCGGGTTTTCACCGTAAAGCGGCCTTGCCTGCGCCTGCATGCTCCGTGCTGCCAGGTCCATGAGTGGGCGCGCTGGTTCGCCGCTTCGCAAAAGATCCCCGGCCTGCAAAAGCCGGCCATCGCGACCGCCGAATTTTCCGCGCAAATAGGTCGAGCGCGAACCCAGGATCTCCTGCACCTCAAAACCGCCGGCCACTGCCAGATAGGCCCACATACCGAAGCCGGATCTATTCAATTGAATTTTCCAACCCGCTCGCACAAAACAGGAATCCCAGAGTGGAAAGTCCCACACATTGACCGAACAGGAAAATCCTGCGCCTGCTGTGGCGATGACGCAATCCTGCAAGGCGCGCAGTTCGATCTCACCTGCACCGATCTCGATCACGGCTGCACCGGTGGTATTGCCCGCCAAAAGGTTCGCAGCGCGCAATGCCAATGGATCCATGGGTCCGGAAACCGGCACGCCGAATTTGCGCCAGCCCATCCGGCCCGGATCCTGGATCGTCGCCAATCCGGACACATTCAGGATTTCAAGCATCGATGCCCTCGCTCACGAAGCTCACGAGGTCGCCGGGCGAAAATAAAAAGGGCGGATCGGCTGCCAGATCGAAAAGCTGCAGGGAGGTCCGGCCCAGGATGCGCCAACCGCCGGGCGAAGCGATCGGATAGATCCCTGTCTGAGCTCCGGCGATCCCCACCGATCCCGCCTCCACGCGCGTGCGCGGGGTTGCGAGTCGCGGGGTCGCGATCGCATCGTCGAGTTTCCCCAAATACGCAAAACCGGGTGTGAAGCCCATCATGTAGACGGTGTACTCCCGGCTCGTATGAATGCGGACTACTTCCCTTGTGCTCATGTGATGGTACAAGGCGACAAAATCCAGGTCTTCACCTCCGTATCGCACGGGGACCCGGATGCGCCGCGGCTTGCGGGAAAGGCCTTCCAGGCTCCGCTCCATTTCCATCCTCACCCAGTCCGAGACCTGTGTATGCGTCACGATCAATGGATCGTATATTACGAGCAGGGTGGCATACGCCGGAACGGATTCGATAAAGCCCTGGTGGGGATTGGCAGATAAAAGCGCGTCCAGGGCCTGGACGCGCTGATTGGTCGAAAGGTCGATTTCATCACCGAACTTAACCAGCAGGGCTGAATCGCCGAAGGGAACGAGACTCGCTTTCATTTTGCAAGGATACTGATGCTTTCGATGTGATACGTTTGCGGGAAAAGGTCGAAAGGCGTGACGTCCAGCAGCTTGTAACCGTTGTTGATCAAGCGCGCCAAATCGCGCGCCAGCGTGGACGGATCGCACGAAACATAGGCAATGGTCCCTGGAGCCATCCTGACCATCGCATCCAGCGCTTCCCTGTCAATACCCGCCCGCGGCGGGTCAACGAGAATAATATCGGGATTAAGCTTCAGTGTTGGCAGGACATTTTCTGCAAAATCCTCGTAGAGTTCAACATTCTCGAATTCGTCAAGGTTGATCGCAAAATCCCCGCAGGCCGATGCGGACGATTCGATGCCGATCAGTCGATCGCATTTCGGCGCAAGGAATGCGCTGAACAGTCCGACGCCGCAATAAACATCCAAAAGGGTCGATCGGGAAAGCGGCAGTTTGTCGAGAAGATGCCGGATCATTTTTTCCGCCATGGCTGAATTAACTTGAAAAAATGATGGGGCGGAGATATTAAATTCACGTCCCAGGATCCTGTTCGTGATGTGATCCCCGCCTGCGATGATAACTGCATGCTCATCGAAAAGGTGAACAACGGATATACCGGCTTCGATCTCCAATTCGGGTTCATCCGGAGAATCCGATTCGAGCACGAGCATCAGATCATCGTCGGCGCCTGCGCGCAGTGAAACCCGTTCCATGCCGGACCCAGGTTCCATTTCAAGTTGGGGCCAAAGCGCATTGATGGAGGATTCCGGCAGGTGACATTCTGTGACCGGGATCACCCTGTTCGAATTCGGCTCATGAAAACCAGGCCTGCCCTGGCCGTCCAAATGGAATTGAATGTGATTGCGATAATTCCAGGCCTCCGGGCTTGCCACCCCCGGCATGACCGGCGGATCCTGGATCTTGCCAATACGCGTGAGTTGGTCACTCAGGATGGCTGTTTTTGCTTCCAGTTGGGTTTCGTAGGCCAGGTGCTGGTAATGACATCCGCCGCATTTTCCGTAATGCTTGCAGCGCGGCGCGATCCTCTGCTGTGCAGGCCGCAGGATTTCGACGATCTCGCCGCGCGCAAATCCGCGCTTCTCCTCCGTCAAGCGCACGCGCACCTGCTCACCCGGCAATCCGAATGGGACAAAAACAGCCCGGGCATCGGGCAACCGTCCCATGGCGTCGCCGCCATAAGTCAGGGTATTGAGCGTGATGTCGAAAGTCTGGTGATCCAAATTGACCTTTTGAAAAAATGTAATGCGTAATCCGTGATACGTGTGTTACACATCACGGATTACGCATTATCCGGGAATTCCCGAGGTCTGAATTCCGAATACCGTTTATTTGATAAAGAACGAGAGGGCGATCAGGAGTACGAAGAAGCCGCCGGCCAGCATTCCGATGCGGCCCAGATCGCGCCTGGTCTGAGTGTAATCGGGGTTGAACTCGGTGGTGCGCGGCGCGTTCACAAATGCCGCGGTCTTGCTCACCTGTCGTCTGTTTTTCTTTGCCATGAGAATCTCCTGTTTATTTTTTGTCATTTTCCGATTGCGCTGTACTTGCGCCGCATCGGGACCCAATGACTTCGTTAATTTTGCAACCGCGCAAATACCACGATGCGCTGTTTATCGATCAGATATGGATAGCATGAGATCAACGTCACGGTCGGGGCGCCGGTGGATGCCATGACTTCCACCGCGGTCGGTTCGACAAATTCAGTGCGATCCACGATGTAAACGTACTGGCGCTGCTGTGTGTACACGATCACCTGGTCGCCCGGCTGGAGTTTATCCAGGTCGCGGAACAACTCTCCATACACATCGTCGTGTGCGGACAGCACCACATTCCCATCCTGCCCGGGATCGGTCGAGCCAATATGCTGTCCCACGCCCTTCTTCAACTGCTCCCAGCCATCGCCCTGCACCACAGGTGCATCCACCTTCAGGGCCGGGATCTGGAGCCGGATCGCCTGTTCAAGGCTCGGCGGCGGCAAAGGCAGGTTTGCCAGCGATTGCATCATCGGCCGCAAATGTTCCGGGATCTCTGCATCATTCGGACGCGTATTGCCCTGGGCATCCGGCGGTGTATGGCCGGAAGGCAGCACCACGGCCATGACCAGTGCAGTGGGCGTGGGCGTCACCGGATGAAGGGCCAGCGCAACCTCGTTGTTCAGGTCGTGCAGCATGCCCAGACCGCTCATCAGGATGCCGACCAGCCCGATGACTGCGAAGACTTCGATGGCCAATAGAAGGCGGTCCATCAAGCGCCGCCGCTTCGTGGCGGGGACTTGAAGCGGGTCGCCGCTTTTCTCAGGCGTATCCACCACCGGGGCGGAGACGGGTCCATCCATTGCGTCCGGCGCAACTTCAACGACGCGCCCTGTCCGGCGGAAGTGTTCCAGCCGTTCACGGCGCACACCGCGGCGTTTTTCGATCAGGAGACGTCGCAGTTCATCAACAGAAAGATCTTCGGGCGCTTTACGTCTGGCCATCGCACGGGCGATTATACCGCGCTTGTGGGAGGTGTCATTGCGAGGGGCAGGGTCCCAAAGCAATCTCCCAATATCACGGTACCATCTCCTCTCAAAACGGAATTTGGCAGGCCGGATTCCGACGCGCTCCACCGCCAGGGCTCAAAGGCACAAAATCTTTGGCTTTTTCCCTTGTATACCAAGTGGTTGGTGTTCTTCCAACCATCGTGTCCTTCGTGATTAAGAATCTTTTCCTTCGTATACCTTCCCCAAAACGGTATAATCGCCGCATGTCCGAATACAAATTCTTCCACCCCACTGAAGTCCGTTACGGCGATCTCGACCCGCAGGGACACGTCAACAACGGCAAATACCTGACCTATTTCGAGCAGGCGCGCGTTCATTATCTCATCCGGCTTGGATTATTCAGCACAGACCAATCCTTCATGGACCTGGGCTTGATCGTGGCCGACATCCACATCAAATATAACGCCCCCACACATTTTGGCGATGAAATAAAAACGGGTGTGCGGACAGCGAAGATCGGCAATAAATCCATCATCATCGATCACACCATCCTGGATGCCCGAACCGGCATGGAAATGGCAAAAGGTGAAGTGGTGACGGTTATGTACGATTACCGCTCACAGAAAACGATCCCCGTGCCGGAGGAATGGCGGGTAAAAATAAGTGAGTTCGAAAAGCTCTAAATAGTCAAAGGAGTTTCCGGAGGAGCGACTATGTCTTCAACTAAATCCGCGTTCTTGCAAGAATTAAATTCAAGATATGGCAAAATCGAGAAGCTTGGAGACAGCTTGTCTCTCTTTAAAATAAGTGGAAGCGATATCCTCATCTATATCCGTTATTCAAAAACCCACCCTAATAGACGCATGTGGTACGGACTAAGAGAAAAAGACCTTCAAAAACTTGAAGGACATCCTTCGCTACTATGTTTCTTATGGGATAATCAAAATGAACCTCTTCTAATACCCTATTCTGAATATGAGGATGTTTTTTCATCGACTACGCCAGCCGAAGACGGGCAATATAAAACCCAACTAATTCGCAATGAAGAAGCTACAGAACTATATATTGCAAGAGCTGGACGATTTAATGTCGATGGGTTTTTAGGTTGGCAGCAGATCGAAAAACTTGTAACTTTTGCTGGCGGTGAAAAAATCCCGGATTTATCTCATAGCCAAATTCAAGTAACTACACAGTGAATTTTACCTGAAGGGTTGCCAAAAACGAGAAAGCCAGAGACAATCAAGATCATGGAACCGATTCGATTGCCGAACTAAAAAGAAATCAATGCTGCGT
>Ga0315268_10007828_pt1 | contig 11208 bp, 11 predicted proteins | sample C1_top_MG_FD_204535 | JGI IMG/M metagenome (GOLD analysis project Ga0315268, IMG submission 204535) | Sediment microbial communities from Yellowstone Lake, YNP, Wyoming, USA - C1_top | ecosystem: Environmental > Aquatic > Freshwater > Lake > Sediment | place: USA: Wyoming | collected 2017-08-01 | reverse complement strand
ACGCGCTTGCCCGCGATGCGGCCGCCGTCCTTGACGATGGTCGGGGAGTTGGCGCGGATGATGGTCGCCTTGGGGTTGACCTTCTTGGCGTTGGCCAGGACGAGCTCGATCGCCTCGGGCTTGGCCTTGTCCATCTTGTTGACGACGATGACCTTGGCCCGTCGGAAATTCGTCTCGCCGGGGTAGTAGGAGAGCTCGTGGCCGGCCCGGTGGGGGTCGGCCACGACGATCTCAAGGTCCGACTTGTAGAAGGGGAAGTCATTGTTGCCGCCGTCCCAGAGGATGACGTCGGCCTCCTTCTCGGCCTGGCGAAGGATGGCCCCGTAGTCGACCCCGGCGTAGACGATGATGCCCTTGTCGATGTGGGGCTCGTACTCCTCGCGCTCCTCGATCGTGCACTCGTGCTTGTCGAGGTCGGCGTAGGTCGCGAAGCGCTGGACCTTCTGCTTGACGAGGTCGCCGTAGGGCATGGGGTGGCGGATGGCGGCCACCTTGCGGCCCTTGGCCTGGAGGATCTGGGCGACCTTGCGGCTGGTCTGGCTCTTGCCCGAGCCGGTCCGGACCGCGCAGACCGAGACGACGGGCTTGCGGCTCTTGATCATGGTGTCGTCCGGGCCGAGCAGGACGAAGTTGGCGCCGGCCGCCTGGACCTGGGAGGCCTTGTGCATGACGTACTCGTGGGAGAGGTCGCTGTAGGCCAGGTGGACGTCATCGACCTTGTGGGCGGCGATGAGGTCGTCGAGTTCGGCCTCGGCCTCGATCGGGATCCCCTTGGGGTAGAGCTTCCCGGCCAGGGCGGCGGGGTACTTGCGGCCCTCGATGTCCGGGATCTGCGTCGCCGTGAAGGCGACCACCCGGTAGTCCGGATTGTCGCGGAAATACGTGTTGAAGTTGTGGAAGTCGCGCCCGGCGGCGCCCATGATGATGACTCTTTTCAACGCCTTCTCTCCTTACATCAAATAGAAAAACCTCTCCACCGACATTTATCCATACTCAATTGTCAGGAAGAGGTAAGCAAGTATATTACAATAAGGAAGTTAATGCAAATCAGGGGAAAGGGCCGCCCTCAGCCGCGCTTCGCGGGCTGGCCTTTGTCCCCGGGGCGCCGGATATCCTTCCGGGGAGCTTCGCGGCGGGGCGGCGGCGGGCCGGGCCGGGGAGCCTGTTTCCAGGCGGGTTTCTGGCGGCGGTTGATGGGATGGGGCATGGGGAACCTCCCTTCCTCAGAGCGGGATGATGTCCACGGCCATCTTCCGGGGGTCGAGCAGGGCGATGGTGGCCTTCCCGTGAAGCCAGCCGCCGGCCTCGCCCGGATTGATGACCAGGACGCCGTCGCGCGTCTCCGAAACGGCTTTGTGAGTGTGGCCGAAAACCGCGACGTCGCACGGGATCTTGGCCACATAGCCCGCCAGCGGGCCGTCCATGTGGCTGACCAGGAATCGCAACCCGGCATGGGTGAAGGCGAACGGCGCCTCCCGGATCTCGCCGAGCCCCTCGAAGGCCCGGGCCAGGCCGGCCCGTTCCCCGTCGCAGTTGCCGAAGACCGCCCTGACCGGCGAACGCAGGTTGCGGAGCTCGGCCGCGGCGAAGGGGGCGACGAAATCGCCGGCGTGGATGACCAAGTCGCAGCCCATGTCGTTGAACAGGGCGACGGCCCGGCGGATCAGGACCAGGTTGTCGTGGGAGTCGGAGAGGATGCCGATCACGTCGGGCTCCTTTTTTGGGGCGGTCAGGGGCGATTATATCCCATCCCGCCCCTCCCGGCCAGCCCAGGCCGGGAGCCTCCGGGAGCCGTCCCGGAATCCTTCCGAAGCCTGAGGCTTTACGGCCTGACGTCCCCGGGATCAAGCTCGGGCAGGCCTGGGAGCTCCGGCCCTGTTCGTGGAGCTCCCGGACGCGAGCCCCTGGGATCCCACGAACGGGGTTGACAGTTCGGCCCGATTTCCTTAAGATATAACAGCTTTAAATAGCGAAATTTAGGCGCGTAGCTCAGTGGGAGAGCGCTTCCCTGACACGGAAGAGGCCGTGGGTTCAATTCCCTCCGCGCCTACCAGTGGTTTCACGCGGTCAGTATTCAAGAGGCCCCCCAGGGGGCCGGCTTTGAAACGCCCGCCGCTGTGAATTCCAGCGGTTATCGAGGATGAGAAGAGAGATCAAGGTCAAAATCGAGGACTCGTTCTACCCGTCCGACCAAGGGGCCTGCGTCTGGGACCTCCTGCCCCGGACCGGGAAGCCCGGGAAACCTGTCGCCGCCCGCGTCGACGGCGTGCTCTGCGACCTTCGGGCGCCGCTCGAGAAGGACGCCGAGGTGTCCCTGGTCGGCGCCGGCGACCCCGAGGCCCTGGACGTCCTCCGCCACAGCGCCTCCCACCTGCTCGCCCACGCCGTCCTCGAGCTCTACCCCGAGACCAAGACCGGGATCGGCCCGGCCGTGGAGAACGGGTTCTATTACGACTTCCTGCGCGAGATCCCCTTCACCCCCGAAGACCTCGAAGCCATCGAGAAGAAGATGAAGGAGCTGGCCCGGGCGGACGTCGCCATCGAGCGGCTGGTCCTGCCCAAGGCGGAAGCCGTCAAGCTCTTCCAGGACCTCGGCCAGCCCCTCAAGGTCGAGCTCATCCTGGAGAAAGGCGACGCGGAGGTGACCTGCTACAGGCAGGGCCGCTTCGTCGATTTCTGCCTCGGCCCCCACGTGATGTCGACCGCGGCCCTTGAGAACGTCAAGCTCCTGTCGGTCTCGGGCGCCTACTGGAAGGGCGACGAGCGGGGCCAGCAGCTCCAGCGGATCTACGGCACCGTCTTCTTCACCAAGAAGGACCTCGACGACTACCTGATCATGGTCGAGGAGGCCAAGAAGCGGGACCACCGCAAGATCGGGCCCGAGCTCGACCTGTTCAGCTTCGCCGACGAGCTCGGCGGCGGCCTGACCCTCTGGCATCCCAAGGGCGCCCGGGTCCGGGCGGTCATCGAGCAGTACTGGCGCGAGCGGCACTGGGCCGGCGGTTACGACATCCTCTACACCCCGCACATCGGCCGGGAGACCCTCTGGCAGATCTCTGGCCACCTTGGCTTCTACAAGGACAGCATGTACTCCCCGATGGAGATCGACGAGCAGAACTACTACCTGAAGCCGATGAATTGCCCGTTCCACATCATGATCTACAAGTCCCGGGGCCGGTCCTACCGGGACCTGCCGCTCCGCTGGGCCGAGCTCGGGACCGTCTACCGCTACGAGCGGAGCGGCGTCCTCCACGGCCTGCTGCGCGTCCGCGGCTTCACCCAGGACGACGCCCACATCATCTGCACCCCGGGGCAGATCGACGACGAGATCCTGCGCGTCCTGGACTTCTCCATCAGCATTCTCGCCGCCTTCGGCTTCCCGGCGAACAAGATCGAGCTCTCGGTCCGCGACCCCCAGAACCCCGGCAAGTACGCCGGCAGTGAGGCCATGTGGCGGCAGGCCGAGGCCTCGCTCGTCAAGGCCCTCGAGGCCAGGCACCTCGCCTACGAGAGGATGGAGGGCGAGGCGGTCTTCTACGGCCCCAAGATCGACATCAAGGTCAAGGACGCCATCGGGCGCTTTTGGCAGTGCACGACCATCCAGTTCGACTTCAACATGTCCGAGCGGTTCGAGATGACCTACACCGGCGAGGACGGCCAGCCCCACCGTCCCTACATGGTCCACCGGGCCCTGCTGGGGTCCCTGGAGCGGTTCTTCGGCATCCTCATCGAGCACTACAAGGGGAGTTTCCCGGTCTGGCTGGCCCCCGTCCAGGTCACCGTCCTGCCCATCGCCGACCGGCACGAGGCCTACGCCCGGGAGATCGACGCCCGGCTCAAGGCGGGCGGGCTGCGGTCCGCCGTCGACGCGAGCCGCGAAAAGATCGGCAAGAAGATCCGCGAGGCCGAGGTCCAGAAGGTCCCGCTCCTCCTCGTCGTCGGCGACAAGGAGGTCGAGCGCCGGACGGCCTCCCTCCGCGTCCACGGCCAGGGCGACAAGGGCGAGGTCGAGGTGGACCGCTTCATCGAAAAGGTCAAGGAATTCGATTCGAACAAAAGTCTTAGCGTGAATTTCTAGAGGAGGACCCACATTTTCAAGAGACACGCTTTCTATCCTGTCGTCGCCAAGGCCAGGGCCCACCGGACGAACGAGATGATCCAGGCCAAGGAGGTCAGGGTCATCGACGAGGACAAGAACCAGCTGGGGGTCATTCCGACCCCGCAGGCCATCAGCCTGGCCCGCGAGCGCGGCCTGGACCTCGTCGAGATCGCCCCGACCGCCCAGCCGCCCGTCTGCCGGATCACGGACTACGGGAAGTTCCTGTACGAAGAGCACAAGCGGGAGCACCAGGCCAAGAAGCACCAGAAGCAGATCCAGATCAAAGAAATCAAGTTCCGGCCCAAGATCAGCGTCCATGATTACGATTTCAAGACGAAGCACATCCGGCGGTTCATCGAGGAAGGCAACAAGGTCAAGGTGACGGTCATGCTCCGGGGGCGCGAGAAGCAGAAGCCGGAGCTCGGGCAACAGGTCCTGGACAGGGTCTTCAACGACATGAAAGACATCGCGGCCCAGGATGGCGACGCCCGGAAACAGGATTGGGCCGTGTCCGCCCTGTTGGTCCCCACGAAGCTAGGAGGGAAAGATGCCAAAGTTAAAAACCCACAAGGGAGCCCGAAAGAGGTTCACGGTCACGGCCAAGAAAAAGGTCCTGCACAGCAAGGCCAATAAAAGCCACATCCTGACCAAGAAGGCCTCCAAGCGGAAGAGGCACCTCGGCCAGAAGTCCGTCACCTCGGCGGCGGACCGCAAGGCCGTCAAGACCATGCTGCCTTACGATTTCTGAGACGGACCGGACCGCACAAGGAGAGAACGATGCCACGCGTGAAAAGAAGCACGAAGAGGCACGACCGGAGGAGAAAGACCCTCGAGCGCGCCAAGGGATACTGGGGCGCCAAGAGCCGGAACTATAGGACCGCCAAGGAAGCGGTCGAGAAGTCCCTGCTCTACGCCTACCGGGACCGGAGGGCCAAGAAGAGGTCCTTTCGGGAGCTCTGGATCGTCCGCATCAAGGCCGCGGCCGAGGCCAACGGGACGACGTACAGCCGGCTGATCAAGGGCCTGAAGGCGCTCGGCGTGGGCCTGGACCGCAAGATCCTGGCCGACCTGGCCGTCAACGCGCCCCAGACCTTCGCCGTCCTGGCCGAGAAGACGAAAGCAGCCGCGGCCTAGCCGTCGGGACATGGCCCTCCTCAAAGACAGGATCCTCGGCCTCCGCAAGGATTTCGAGAAGGCGGCCGCCGCGGCGAAGGACGAGCGGGCGCTCGAGGACCTGAAGAACCTTTACCTGGGCCGGAAGAAAGGCCACGTCACCGGCCTGTTCGAAGAGCTCAAGATCGTCCCCGCCGCCGAAAAACGCGAGGCGGGGAAGCTCGTGAACGAGCTCAAGATCTTCGTCCAGGAGAGGATTCTAGCCGTCGAGGGCCGCGTCAAGGAAGCCGCCAGGGTCTCTGGCAAGGCGACCGTCGCCCGTCAGGACCTGACGCTCCCGGGCCGGGCCCGGTACGCCGGGGCCCCCCACCCGCTCGTCCTGTTCGAGGAGGAGATCGAGCGGATCTTCTTGGGCATGGGGTTCACCGTCGAGGACGGGCCCGAGATCGAGACCGACTTCTACAACTTCGAGGCCCTCAACTTCCCCCCGCACCATCCGGCCCGCGACAGCTGGGACACGCTCTACATCACGGACGACCTGCTCCTGCGGACGCACACGTCCCCGGTCCAGATCCGGGTCATGGAAAAGAAGAAGCCGCCCATCCGCATCATCATCCCCGGCCGCGTCTTCCGGCGCGAAACGCCCGACCCGACCCACCTGCCGATGTTCTACCAGGTCGAGGGGCTGGTCGTCGACGAGGGCGTCACTTTCGCCCACCTCAAGGGCACGCTCGAGTACTTCATCCGGGCCCTGTTCGGCGAGAAGCTCAAGGTCCGCTTCCGGCCGAGCTTCTTCCCCTTCACCGAGCCGTCCGCCGAGGTCGACATCGAGTGCATCGTCTGCGAGGGCCAGGACAAATCCTGCCGCGTCTGCGGCGGCACGGGCTGGAAGGAGATCCTGGGCTCCGGAATGGTCGACCCCCAGGTCTTCAAGAACGTCAACATCGACCCGGAGCGGTACTCTGGCTGGGCCTTCGGCCTGGGCATCGATCGGACGGCCATGTTCGCGTTCGGCATCCCCGAGATGCGCTATTTCTATGAAAACGACCTGAGGTTCCTCAGGCAATTCGCGGTCAAATGAAGATCAGTCTGGACTGGCTCCGGGATTACGTGCGGGTGGACCTCCCGAGGGAGGAGCTCCTCGGCCGGCTGACCATGATCGGACTGGTCGCGGACTCCGTCGAAGAGAGGGACGGCGACACCGTCCTCGACCTCGAGACCTACGCCAACCGCCCCGATACCCTCGGCCACCTCGGCGTCGCCCGCGAGGTCGCGGCCATGCTCGGCCTGCCCCTCCTTGAGCCGCCCTGCCCCATGGTCGAGGGCGACGAGTCGGTCGCGGAAGTGGCCGACGTCCAGGTCCTCGACGACGGCCTCTGCCCGCGGTACTGCGGCGTGGTCGTGCGGGGCGTCACGGTCGGGCCCTCGCCCGACTGGCTCCGGAAGCGGCTTGAGGCGATGGGGCTGCGGCCCATCAACAACGTCGTCGACGTCTCGAACTTCGTCCTCTTCGCGACCGGACAGCCCATCCACGCCTTTGACTTCGGGAAGCTCGGCGGGGCCAAGGTCATCGTCCGCCGGGCCCAGCGTGGGGAGACGCTCCTCGACCTCGAGGGCCGCAAGCTCGAGCTCGGGCCCGAGATGCTGGTCATCGCCGACGAGTCCAGGCCCGTGGCCTTGGCCGGCGTCATCGGCGGCCAGGAGTCGGCCGTGTCCGCGGCGACCCGGGACGTCTTCATCGAGAGCGCCAACTTCGATCCCGTCTCGATCCGGCTGACGGCCAAGAAACTCGGCCTCTCGACCGACGCGTCCTACCGGTTCGAGCGGGGCGCCGACATCGGCTTCGCCCCCAAGGCCGCCCTGCTCGCGGCCTCGCTCGTCACGCGGATGGGCGGCCGGGCGGCCCGGGGCATGCTGGACGTCCATCCCAAGCCGCGCAAGGCCCGCTCCGTCGTCCTCCGGGCCCGCCGGGTGGCCGAGCTCCTTGGCGTCGAAGTGCCCGAGCCCTTCATCGAGGACCTCCTCCGGCGCCTGGGCTTCACGGCCGAGTGCTCCCAGAAGGGCGTCTGGCTGGTCGAGCCCCCGTCCTTCCGCGTCGACATCGACCGCGAGGCCGACCTCATCGAGGAGGTCGCCCGCTTTTACGGCTATGACCGCATCCCCTCCGAATTGGCGCCCGTTCGCTCGTTCGACCCGGCGGTGAACAAGAAGCGGGACCGGGTCCTCAGGCTCCGCCGGGCCCTCCTCCAGTACGGGTTCGACGAGGTCGTCAACTTCAGCTTCGCCGACCCCGAGAAGGAAGCCGTGGTCCGGGGCGGACGGGAGGCGGTCCCGATCCGCAACCCTATCTCGGCCCGGGCTTCCGTCCTCCGGACGAACCTGTTCATGGGCCTGCTCGAGAACGCGGCCTGGAACCGGAACCGCGGCCTCGAGGGGGTCCACATCTTCGAGGTCGGCAACGTCTATTTCTGCCAGGGGGAGAAGCCCGAGGAGCGCCTCACCCTGGGCCTCCTCACGACCGGGCTGCTGCCCGGGCGGGGCTGGCAGGACAAACCGGCCGAGACCGATTTCTACGTCCTCAAGGGCGCCCTGGAGGCGGCCGCCTCCGGGCTGCGCTACGAGCCGGTTGTGTTCGAGCCGGCCGACCACGCCCCGTTCGAGGAGGGCCAGAGCCTGACGCTCTTCTACAAGGGCCAGCCCGTCGGCCGCTTCGGCGTCCTCAAGCGCGCCGTTGCCGGACACTATTCGCTCGATCAGGCCGTGTACGCCGCCGAGGTCGACCTGGCCGGCCTGTTCGAGAAGCAGCCGCGCCCCTTCGTCTACGCCGCCGTGCCGAAGTTCCCGGGGGTCAGCCGGGACCTCTCGTTCCTCGTCGGCCGCGACGTGCCCTACCGGGAGGTCGAGAGAGCCCTGGAGAAGCTGGACCAGTCGCTCGTTGAGGGCTTTGAGCTCCTTGACCGGTTCAGCGGCCCGTCCATAGCGGCCGGCAGGGTCAGCCTGACCGTCCGCTTCCGCTACCGCCACCCCCAGCGGACGCTCCTGGCCGAGGAGGTGGACCGCGTCGAGCAGGAGATCGTCGGCCAGCTCAAGTCCGCCCTGGACATCCAACTGAGGGAGGGTTCAAATTGACAACCGAACTGGACAGATTTAAAATACTCGAAGGGAAGATCGTTCAGGTCGTTGATTACGTCCACAAGCTGACCGCGGAGAACGACAAGCTCAAGCAGCAGCTCAAGGAGCTTAAGGGCGAGAAGAAGGACTTCGAGGAGCAGAACCGCCGCCTCGCCAAGCTCGACGAGGACCTGAAGAAGTACGAAAGCGAGCGGGATATCGTCAAGGGGAAGATCGAAGCCATCATCGGCCAGATCGACCAGCTCGGACTATGATCGAACGCATCATCGAGATCGAGATCTACGGACAACGTTACAAGATCCGAGTCAAAGGAGATGAGGATGAAAAATACATCGGCCACTTGACCTCGTACGTGGATCAGAAGATGCACGAAGTGGCAGTGAAATCCAAGTCCGCGGACCAGTCCAAGGTCGCCGTGCTGGCGGCCCTGAACATCGCGGACGAGCTGTTCCTGAGCCAGAAGAAGCTGGATCAACTGAACGAGGCGCTTGGCCACATGGAGACCGAGATCGAACACCTGGAGGTTCATCTTTTCGAAGATGAAAAGACATACACGGACCTGGACAAAGTCCCCTCCTGACCCGTTCCGCCTCCCTTACGGGACCGCACCGGCGGGGGCGGGGAGGGACGCGCCGTTCCTGAGGGGGCGTTCCCCCGCGCGGCGTTCCTGACGACCTCCTGTCTTCGGCTCGTCTCCTTCGGTCCATTTGAGAAGGAGGAGACCCAATGAACCCGATCATCGTTTACGGCGGCATCGCCGCCATGATCATCTTGCTGGCCGTCGCCGTGACGCTCCTCTCCCGGAAGCGCAAGGGCGCCCGCCAGCTCCAGAACGCCCGGGAGGAGGCCCAGGCCATCCTGGCCAAGGCCCGCGAGGACGGCGAGAAGATCAAGCGCGAGGCGGCCATCGAGGCCCGCGAGAAGGACCTCAGCCGGCAGGCCGAGTTCGAGGCCGGAAACCGGGAGAAACAGCGGAAGATCAACGAGACCGAACGCCGGCTCGTCAACAAGGAGGAGAACCTGGAGCGCCGGTTCCAGGGCCTCGAGCGCAAGGAGAAGGATTTCTCCCAAAAGGAGGAGCGGCTCTTCCAGAAGGAGAAGAATATCGAGAAGGTCGAGCAGAAGACTGTCGAGATCCAGAAGCAGGCCCTGGAGGAGCTCGAGCGCATCTCCGGGCTGACCCTCGAAGAAGCCAAGGCCATGCTGATCAAGAAGATCGAGGACGAGGCTAAGCTCACGGCCATCGCCACGGTCCGCAAGGTCGAGGAGGAAACGCGGGAGAAGGCCGCCGTCCTGGCCCGCGAGATCATCACTAACGCCATCCAGCGCTCGGCCGCCGAGCACGTCGTCGAGACCACGGTCTCCGTCGTCGACCTCCCCTCCGAGGACATGAAGGGGCGGATCATCGGCCGTGAGGGCCGCAACATCCGGGCCCTGGAGATGGCCACGGGCGTCGACATCATCGTCGACGACACCCCCGAGGCCGTCATCCTGTCGAGCTTCGACCCGGTCCGCCGCGAGCTGGCCCGGCTGTCCATCCAGAAGCTGGTCACGGACGGCCGCATCCACCCGGCCCGGATCGAGGACATCGTCGAGTCCGTCAAGAACGACCTCGAGCTGAAAATCAAGCAGGAGGGCGAGTCGGCTGTCCTCGAGCTCAAGGTCCGGGACATCCATCCCGAGCTCATCAAGCTCCTCGGCAAGCTCAAGTACCGGACGAGCTACGGCCAGAACGTCCTCCAGCACTCCAAGGAGGTCGCCATGCTGGCGGCCATGATGGCCCGCGAGATCGGCGCCGACGTCAACGTCGCGCTGCGCGCCGGGCTGCTCCACGACATCGGCAAGGCCGTGGACAAGGACGTCGAGGGGACGCACACCGAGCTCAGCGTCGAGCTGACCAAGAAATACGGCGAGACCGAGAAGGTCGTCCAGGCCATCGCCTCCCACCACCGCGACGTGGACTTCCCTTCGATCGAGGCCGTCCTCGTCCAGTCGGCCGACACCCTTTCGGCCGCCCGGCCGGGCGCCCGCCGGGAGCTCCTCGAGACCTACATCCAGAGGCTGGAGAAGCTCGAGGAGATCGCCGTGTCCTTCGACGGCGTCAACAAGGCCTTCGCCCTCCAGGCGGGCCGCGAGATCCGCATCATCGTCGAGAGCCAGAAGATCTCGGACGACCGGGCCGCCCTGATCGCCAAGGAGATCGCGACGCGGATCACCAACGAGCTCGACTACCCCGGGCAGATCAAGGTCACCGTCATCCGGGAGATGAGGGCCGTCGAATATGCGAGATAAGTTCGGCGTCCTCTTCCTCGGCGACGTCGTCGGCCGGACGGGCCGCCGGGCCATGGACAAGTTCCTGCCGGGCCTGGTCAAGAAGCACGCCCCGTCGCTCGTCATCGCCAACGGCGAGAACGCCGCCGGGGGGAGCGGCATCACCGAAGACATCGGCAAGGAGCTCTTCCTCCAGGTCGACGTCCTGACCTCGGGCAACCACATCTGGGACAAGAAAGAGGCCCTGCCCTACCTCGGCCGGGAGCCGCGGCTCCTCCGGCCGGCCAATTACCCGGCCGTGAACCCCGGCCGCTTCTCGTACGTTTTCCAGCGGAGCGACGGGGTCCGGGCGGCCATCCTCAACCTCCAGGGCCGGGTCTTCATGGAGCCTCTCGACTGCCCCTTCCGGCGGGCCGACGAGGAGGTCGCGGCCCTGGCCGCGACGACGCCCATTATCATCATCGATATCCACGCCGAGGCGACGTCGGAGAAGCAGGCCCTCGGCTGGTACCTCGACGGCCGGGTCTCGGCCGTCGTCGGCACCCACACCCACGTCCCGACCGCCGACGAGCGGATCCTCCCGAAGGGAACGG
>Ga0315268_10007827_pt1 | contig 11208 bp, 3 predicted proteins | sample C1_top_MG_FD_204535 | JGI IMG/M metagenome (GOLD analysis project Ga0315268, IMG submission 204535) | Sediment microbial communities from Yellowstone Lake, YNP, Wyoming, USA - C1_top | ecosystem: Environmental > Aquatic > Freshwater > Lake > Sediment | place: USA: Wyoming | collected 2017-08-01 | reverse complement strand
CTTTATCTATGATGGCCAGAGGAGGACACCATTCCTTCAAGTTCAGGGTGAACACGACCGTGTCAGTGCTATTGTCGACATCTTCGATGCTGATCAGCTTGCCAGTCGCCCTCGCCGCAGCGACGAGGAGGCACGAGCAACCGATGCACTCGAGCTGACGGCATGTGTCGGGCCTCTCCTTGCGAACGGTCCTGCAAGCATCGAGCAGACCGCTGTACTCGGCTCGCAGGATGAACTTGCCTTCACGCTCCTTGAAGTGGAAGTCGCGGATCATTCCGAGCCCGTGCTTCAGGATCTGGAGCGTGCCTTCTGCGGCCTCCAAGCCTGCGCCGTCCACCTTCGTGTCGAGCTCGCGCTCGATACTGTTCAAGAGGCTGAGCCCGAGCGGCTCGGCGAGCATGCCCGGTGTCGAACCGTCCTTTCCTGGAGACATGATGAGGTCGTCGGTCAACGAGTTCGGCGGGATCGAGCCACCCTTCGTCGCCGCAATGAAAACTCTCTCCTTCGTGAGACCGTGCCTCGCGGGCAAATAGCTCGAGTTGCCAGCTAGCGAGAGGCCAGACAGGGTCTCCCCCGCCAGCCTCGCGCTCGAGATCATCCCGGATTCGGATACGATCGAAGGAGAACTGGGCTCGCTCAGCAAAGCAATGGCGAACATCCCCATGAACACGAAACCGATGCCAGCGACAAGAGAGACGTCCCTACGGTCCTCGAGCACACTGATCCTGTGCTGGAGCAATGGATCGTTGGTAGTGCCAATGTTGTCGATGTCGGATTGAGCGGTCCACGCCATCAGAAGCAGAATGATGCCTATTGCGGCAAGTGCCAGGCCGATGATTCTGGCCGGGGAAATGCGCAATGCAGAAACCAGCCCGCTCTCTGCCATCAGAATCGACCTTTGTCGATGAACGGCAACCAACGATTTGTATGTGCCGGAGACGGTATGGTCAATAGTGGGGTCTGAGTTGCCCGAGTCTGAGAAATGATGCTGTCTATTATTCATGGAGAGGTATTTGCCATAGAAGGCGCACTATCGATGGCAATTTTTCATTCATTTCTTGTGGGGGTTCTCCAGTGGAAATGCAGGTGAGTCAGTATGGCCAACGTTTATAATCCGAATTGCGTATTCCCTCTGGCCTTAAGCTTTGGTTGACGGACAAATCGTGGGACTGCCCGCCGACAACGGAGGAAAGGGCGACAAACCATTTGAGCCCGGGGGGAAAGGTAATGAAAGGTAGAGATAGCTCGGCTTTCGAACGTGTTGTGAGCAGAAGCCTGTATTCGAAGAAGATTGTGTTGGCCGTGGCATTTGCTTTTGTCATGGTTACGAGTGCTTTTGTTGTTTCCGTGACCACAAATGCCGCGTCAGATAAAGTGCAGATTAAGCTTCAGGGTTGGACGCTATTGCCGACCCCGCCTGGCAATCCTCAATGGACCGACGGGGATGTGAAAGGCTACTATGAAGGCAACATAGTGCCAATCAAGCTGACTATGAATAGATTGGACAGCTCTCTCGAGGGAGTCGAGATCACTCTTGGCTTCGAGTACGGACTGACCCATGACAGTGGCAGTACGTGGGACGTGAGAGGTTTCGACAGAGTCGTAACCTATAACAAAGAGCCACCCGTGCCACCGTATAACAACCCACCCTGGGGTCTAGATCCGCATCCATTTGAAGCAGATGGAGCAACGATATCTAGTCAGGTACACGCCGCGAGTCCATATTATCAGGAGGGGCAGTGGTGGGACAAGTGGACCGTGACATTCTCGTTCGATCAAGATGGTGTCTACCTGCGAACCGGCGGGCTACTCTACTTGACGAGTCCCGTTCAGAAGGGCGCAGCCTACTTTGAAGGCTCCAAGTTGAGCGTCAGGATCTTGGAGCTGAAGGACTTGGAGGGAAAGGACATTCCTGGTGGTGGAGGCGAGAATCTTCCGATCAATGTTCTTGAGACTCTAGGACCCCCGAACTTGGTGGTAGAGAAGTCATGCACTCCTGATGTGCAGGCAATCACGACGCCGGCAAGTACGATTGACTTCACGATCGCGGTAGAGAACATCGGTCAAGGTAATGCTAGACTGATTAGTCTCACCGATACTATCCCAGCGGTGATTGCGAATCCGACAAGTCTACCCGCGGTTACCCTGACGTTCTGGTATACCTATGTGACCTTTGGACATGTTGTGGTCATCGAGATCCCTCCGACTGACCTGGGTCCACCAACGACGTTGACAAATATCCCCCCGGACTTGCCGGGGAAGCCAGGAAGCATAGTCATGACGTGGGACTTCACCCTGCTAGGATATCCGCATGGAATTACTTCGCGAGGCACAGGCACGGGAGGTGCATATTATTGGCCAAGCGTTGCCTACTTCAAATTCACGGCGAGGGTTCTTGATCCGGGATGGCCAGGTGAGGACTACGTCAACAGCGCGACTGTGAAGTACACGGAATGGCAAGACTATTTGCTGGTCAACCAGAAGGACGCTGGTCCGGGAACTTGCACTTTCACCTTAGTCAAGCCTGATATCCATATCGAGAAATGGGCCCAGTGGGATGAGCCTACCGCTGACAATTTAGATACTGCTGAGCGGGTCAACAAGGCAGTGGCCCCGTATGATAGCGACGGGGATGGCGATGTGGAAGCGGGTGACAGCTTCTGGTATGTAATCAGGGTCAGCAACCCTAGTGTACCTCAAGTGCCGGAAGTGGACATGAGTTTCTATGTGACCGACAATCCTCCTCCACTCCCGACGGATCTTATCATCAATCCTCCTACGCCAGGAGTATATCCTGTGATATGGACGGACGGGTTCATTGCGGCTGGCGGCTCGGCTCAGTGGATGGCATACAAACATACTATGACTGGAGGCGAAATCAGCTGGGACCGATGGGGGGACTTGTTTGACGATGTGGCCTCTGTGTACGCAATGCCTGACGTGGGCCCCAAGGTCTTTGATAGCGATGTTTGCTATGTGTATATGTTGCACCCGGATATGTCGATAACGAAGACGGCGGATAGAGATATTGCCAAATTGGGAGAGACAATAAAGTACACCATTGTGGTGAAGAACCTCGATTACTCGACCTATATAGATGATGTCGTAGTCACAGACACGCTTGTGTACGATGATGGCACAGGTGGTGCGGTTCCGTTGATCTCGCTGGCGGACGACAAGCAGCTTTGGCTGAAGGGCTCTTCGTCTGACACTATAACTCTTGAGAAGTACCACACTGTGACGGCCTCCGACTTCCCGGCCGATGAGCCACTAGTCCTCAGCAACACCGCGACAGTTACTGGCAAGGCCAAGGCCTACTTGAGCCATGAGTACCCAATCTCACGTGCCGATTCGGAGGATGTCACGCTGGTATCTCCGGACATCTCGATAACGAAGACATCGGAGACCGCCACCGTAGGAAGTGACATGACGGTCAGATACAAGATCGTGGTGAAGAACACCGGCGATACGCCCCTGTGGTATATCTTCGATGACCCCATGCTCACGCCAACCGAACGCGTGGTCGTCACGGGCACCGATCCATCGACGCCAGTATTGCCTCTGCCGACTAACTGGGCGGCTATGTACGCCGAATTCGTGGCCGAAGTGGGCATTGCGCCTGGCCTTGTCCCGGACTGGTATGGCTATCTGACGGGCAAAGATGATACCGACACCCAGTATTTCGACCATGTCCTCAAATCGGGTGAGTATGATCCGAAAACAGGCATTGCCACAAACACGGTCGAAGTTCTTGGCTGGCACAACACGCAGTATGTGGATAACAACTGGGTGTGGGATAGTGACCAGGCTTCGGTCAGTGTCTCAGGCTCAATAGGCGGGAATGTGTTCCATAACCGCAACCTAGACTTTGTGTGGGACAAGTTAACTGAGGAGGGCCTCAACGACTGGAAAGTCCAGCTGTACGTGAAGAACGATGCCGGCGTCTTCGTCCCGGATGGCGATCCCATATTGACGTACAGCATCTGGGTCGATGATGATGGCGACGACACGACACCACTGGTTGAGGTCAAAGGCAACTACGCCTTTGATGGAAAGCTGCCGAACAAAGTCTACAAGGTTAGGGAGTTCCTGCCAACCGTAGGACCTGAGGCGGGCGAATGGTTCGTCACCTACCCGAAGGATGCCGACAAGACCACATACCCGTACGATGAATGGTCGGATGAGCTGACCGTTCTTGGAGGACATAAGACTGTTCAGAACTTCGGCAACTCGATGTACGGCCACATCACCGGCTGCAAGTTCATAGACTATGATATGAACACAGTCCATGACGGCACTGAGCCGAAGTATGTCGGATGGGTAATGTGGCTGTCTGTACACGACGACACCGATCCGGACAACTGGATATCACAGCCGACCGACGAAAACGGGAACTTCGACTTCAAGGTCCTCCCAGGTTCCTACGACCTCTGGGAAGAGGACAAAGACCACTGGGTGCACACCAACTACATCCCTACCCAGAACCCAGTACCCGGGAAGATATTCGCCATTGATGTGCTGGAGGGTGGTACCCCCACCTACTGCCCGATATGCTTCGGGAACATACCAACTATGACGATCTGGGGCTACAAGTTCTACGACAAGGACATGGATGGTGTCCAGGACGTGGACCAATTCGGCAACCCGATTGAGCCTGGCCTGAATGGATTCACAATCAGGCTTGCTGGCGACACCGTCAAGGAGGGAGATCCAGCCTATGATCAGACCTACCAGACCATAAGGAAGGATGGGAGGGACGGCTACTACGAATTCGTCGATGTCCTGCCCGGATCGTATGTCCTGAGCGAGAGACCAGGCCCAGGCTGGCCAGGGCAGGCAGCGGACTGGTTCATCACGAACCTCGAGATTGATCCGACTGCTATGGATGTAGTCATTGACTTCAGTCTTCCGTCGGTGCCCGACGTGCCAGATGACTGGCAGATCGATATCGGGAACATGAGATACGCCAAGATCGATGGCTACAAGTTCGGGGACACGTACGACGGTCGCGACATCAACCAAGATGGCTGCCCGGACAACTGGCCGAACGGCGTGTTCGACTCATATTGCCTCGGGATTGGCAACAAAGATGAGTACGGCATCGGTGACTGGAGGATCAACCTCGCCATGTGGGACGGATCATCGTGGGTCCTGATTGATCACATGACGACTCTGAAGGGCGTATCCCGTTGTGAGAAGAGAGGCTGGTATGAGTTCACGGAGTTGCTGCCCGGTAGATACAAGCTGTGGGAGCAGGATCGCAGTGCGCGTGGCTGGATTCCGACAACGCCGGACATCGTCCAGCTTGTGGTTCCTGAGCACCCATGGGGCAGCCCTGTTGTGATCAGGGTGGACTTCGGCAACATAATGCCGATGGCGGACCCAGAAATCCCGTTCGTGCTTGAGGCTGGCAACAATATGTGGTCGTCGCCAGTCACGACAAATGGTCTGACGGCAAAGGGGCTGTTGGCGCTGATAGGCCCTGACGCTACGAGCATAACCACGGTGAACCCAGCAACAGGCGGGTGGATCTCGTACGTGAAAGATCTGCCTAGCAGATTCGACTTCCCGATAATCCAGGGACACGCCTACTACATCTATGCAGAACAGCGCGTCGAATTTGCGCTGGTTGGCGAGTTCTTGGATTCGAGCCAGGTGCCGCTGGTGGCAGGCTGGAACCTGATTGGACTCAACCAGATGGAGCCAGTCATGGCGAGCAAGCTGATGACAATGGTTTCAGGCTGCACTGCAACAACGGTGTCTGTGTTCGATGTCGAGAGCGGAAAGTGGGTGTCGTATGTCAGCGGACTTCCTGCTAGGTTCGACCTGAACGTCGTGCCGGGCGTTGGATATCTCCTGTACGTCGACGGAGCAGGTGTACTGTCCTACACATGAGTCGTAAACCTCTCTGAGATAGGCGGCTTTTTTTTCGCCATCCCAAAACCTTTTACATTTCATATCTTTCGGGGAATCGATTGGACTTGATTGATGATCAGTGGAAAGAACAGGCTGTGAAGTCATTCCTATACTGCCGTCCGCGAAGGAAACGCGGGCGAATTTCCCAAATTGCGATACTTGCGATTGTGGTTGTTCTTATTGCCACGCCCTTCGCCTTTGTGCACGTTCGCTTGGCAAAAGCCGCTGACGCCCCCAAGACTGTATATGGGGTTGTTTATGACGAGATTGGCCAGCCAATTGCGGGAGCGACCGTCACGGTCACGATGAAATACGGTCTTGACAATAATCGCTCACAGCTGATCTATGGTCCGACAGACACGGATGGTTACTACTTGCTCGTTTTCGACATAAGCCAGTGGATGGAACACGATACAATAGAGGTGGTGGCATCCAGATCAGGTCAAGATACTGCCACAAACTCGACCGAGGCAAATCCGGAAGGAAGCCAGCAAGTTGATGTCCAATTCCTTGAATTGATACCTGAGTTCACAAACCCTGCATTTGTGATTTCGGCATTCTGTGTGACTGCGTTGTTGGTCTTCAGAGGGTCGAGAAACAGGAGGCGCAACACCGCATCGCGATAGGGTACGAGTCCGGTCCTTGCGTTTGCTCCCGTGATTCCTTGCTAGTCGCTTGCCTTTTTAGAGGATCGCGCGGTTAGATTCAGCTTAGGTCTGACCAATTAGTCGACTGAACCCATCAATCACCCTCATCCAAGGGAAAAGAATATATCAAGCTCTGGTGATAAGAGTGGTCCCTACGGGTCCGGCATGGTCCGTGCTGGGCATGGGGAGGTGTGTAGACTTGATTCAGTTCAAATCACGCGTGTTGGGGAGTCTAGTGTTGCTCGTCCCCTTGGTTGTTCTTTCCGCTTTCTTGTTCTCATCAGGTTCCGTTTCGGCCCAAGGATTCCCTAAGACTGTCACGGGCGCTGTATACGACGAGAATGGCTATTTGTATGTTGGCGTTTCGGTGACAGTCAACATGTGGACAGGAGGAGTTGGAGATGTGCTCCATGGTACCTATCTCTCCCTTCCTGACCCATCGCCTGACGGCTGGTACCAAGTGATATTCCTAGATGGCGAGTGGGCTGAATTCGACACAATCCAGGTTATTGCGAACCCGCCCGGCGGCGGATTACCCGCTATAAAGACAGCAATCTGCAACTCTGGTGGTTCTCAGCAAGTCGACGTTCATTTCGAGACGGCAATCCCTCAGTTCGGGAGTATGGTCGGTGCATTTGTGGCGACCTGCTTGGTTGGAGCCGTCGCTGTTGTGACAGTCAGCAAGAAGAGATCTCCAGTGTAGCATCCGACAATTCCCTCGCTCTGCAATCTTTCCTGAGCACGGAGTCTCCGATGTAACACAGACAGATGTGTATGGAAAGGGTTTTATCAAATGTGATAACTAGGGATTCAGGATGGGATGGGATTTCCTACAGCCAGTAGCGATTTCAGCATTTGATAGCCTAGTCGGACGCGTTATATACTGTGCAAGTGGGCTTACAATAGACAACTCCAGGTCTTGCCTGCTCAAGGCGACGCGGAGAATGGTCTAGACAATGGTCAGATCATGAGAGACGCAAAGTCAGCTTCAAGCTCAATCCTATGGACTACTGCGTTGCTAGCGATACTGCTGCTATCAGCCTTCTCTTTCGCCTCCATTCCTAGTGCCGGTCAGGCTCTGGCTGAACTAGGCGTGGGACAGTCCTCGGAGATTCTCCTCAACCAAGAAGATTCGGTACTTGCTTACAGTTCTTCAGACCGTTGGGACTGGCAGAGCTTCGCAGACGACGCGGGCTTTGTTAACGTAGTGATAATTGTTCGTCAAGACTCCTCTTCTGAGTCTCCTTCTCGTGTTCTTCAGGATGTCCTATCTGGATCAGCCGACATGAGAGATCTGCACAGCCTGTCTGCCGCACTGGACAAAGGGGTCAGGAAGGAGTTCTCTCGCGTCTTCAGCGGACTTTCTGCTCATTTGCCGCTTGATACGGTCAGAGAGCTCAGCCAGCAGAGCAGTCTCGTGACAATCTACCCTGATATCAAAATGAGCGCAATGGTCGGGGAGAACGTGAAGCAGGTCGGAGCCGACCGAGTCTGGACTCTCAAGGATTCTGCAGGCGCCTGGGTGAAGGGGTCAGGAGTGGTTGTTGCGGTGATCGACACCGGCGTTGACTACACTCATCCAGACCTGGGTGGCGGGTTTGGGCCAGGATTCAGAGTCATCGGCGGATACGACTTCTACAACAATGATCCCGATCCGAAAGACGACAACGGCCATGGGACTCATGTCGCTGGCATAGTTGCGGCTCAAGGTGGCATGAGCGGCGTCGCACCAGATGCCAGCATCCTCGCATACAAGGTCCTTGGGCCAGATGGGTCAGGAAGTATGAGCGATGTGATATCCGCAATTGAGGCTTCAATGGACCCAAATGGAGACGGTGACCCAAGTGATCACGCGGATGTGATTAGCATGAGCCTGGGTGCAGAGGGCGACAAGAACGACCCTGTCTGCGTCGCAGTAGAATCGGCAATTGAGGCCGGGATCGTGGCTGTGGTCGCTGCTGGTAATGACGGACCCCGTCTCGGCACTGTAGCGTCACCCGGCCTAGCTCCAGACGCTATCACGGTTGGCGCTTGTGACAATGCTGGAACCCTTGCGGAATTCAGCTCGAGGGGAACGAATCCTGATCTGAACATCAAGCCAGAACTGACGGCGCCCGGTGTTGACATCGTGTCGACTGTTCCTCGTTCTGGCGCAACCAGGAGTTCACCTACAGGCTACATGTCATTGAGCGGAACTTCCATGGCAACCCCTCACGTTAGCGGGGTAGCCGCCCTTCTGATCCAGCTTCACCCGGACTGGAGTCCGCAACAGGTGAAATCTGCGTTGGTCACGGGAACAAAGGAAATGGGTGAGTCCATTTGGAGCGCTGGGGCGGGCCTGCTCTGGGCACCAACTGCAGCCGCCACAGACTTGTTCCTATCGGACCCCATTGTCTCCTACGGCTTTCCGACCTCCGTTGGACATTCGATGAATGTCACGAATACTGGTTCGGGAGTCTTTCTTACTAGTACTGCCTCCGATTGGCTCGGTCTGAACTCCAATGGATCAGCTTCAAGTAGAATCTACTCAAATTCGTCACATGTCTCGCCTTCGTCTCTGAGCCTAGCGAGCGGCGCGAATTCGCAGGTTAATCTCACATTGTCATCTCCGAGCGCGGATGCTCCAGAAGGATACTACGATGGCGCAATTCACTTCAGAGATGCCAGTCACGATCTCCGGATTCCATTCGGGTATGTCGCTCTTTCCAGGTTGAACGTACACGTTCTCAACCTGAATGGCAAGGAGGTTTTCGACTACCGAGGCGGGGTTTGGGCCTATAGCCACCCGGACGCTCGGGTGTCGATGAGTGCCAGCTGGAAGTCTGTGCCAACACCTCCGGCAAGCTTCCTTGTTAAGTCCGGAGAATACGGCGTTCATTCGTTGGGGCACCAGATATTCTACTCTTCGTCAGATCCATACATACTCTCAAGCATTGTCACCGTCAATCGTTTCGAGGACCGCAATGTGTATCTGAAGATGGTCGAAGCAAGGAGGATGGTCATCGATCTGAGCACGGACATGGGGATCCCCATCTATGCGAAGGATTTCATGATGTATGGTCGCTACGTGGGTAAAGTCAACGTCTCCTTCCTAGTGAATTCCGTCGACAACTCCATCACAGGTAGTGAGGTGTTCTCACTTCCTGTCTCAAAGACTGTGTATGTGTCGGACACTGACGCGAACATCGGCATAGCCTTTTCGGGGTTCTCGTACACCACTGGCATGTGGGACTTCATGAAAGATAACTGGATGCACTGGTACAACCATGTCGACAGCAATTCCACGGAATTCGTGATTTCCTCCTCTGCTGACATACGGTACCTGCTGTCCTGGGAACTTCCAGGAGTGAGCGAATCAACTTCGCTGGACCTTGGAGTTGTGGACGGCAAAGCTTCCGTGTACTATTCGAAGTACGATATCCCCGGGGCAATCGCAGACATCTATGGAGGCAGCGGCTACTATCTCGCGATGGGTGGCGAAGCCGCTCCGTTCATGCGAGGAAGTTCGTACGTCGCGATAAACCAGATCTTCTCGGGAATGACGAGGAAGACAATCGCCCAAGGTGTGTTCACTGACATGTACTGGCCAGGTAGCATTTTCCAGCCGTATGTTGAGAGGGAGTTCTACGTTCCTGACTATAACAACACTTCCATCGTGACTCCCCTCCCAGGAGTAGAGGTACCCAACGCGTATCTTCTGAAACCTGTCGAGGGCGTGGTTGCGACCGAGCGTGTCGGTTCCGGACCGTTCTATCCTTCCGTGCGCACTCTGAACACGAACGATTCACTGGTTCTGATACATCCGTTGCTTCGCGACCAGTCGGGCGCTAGGGTCGGGCCTTTGGACATCCCGGAACTAAGCTTGTATGAGGCTGGCTCATTGGTCTCTTCATACGATCTCTCAGAACACCGCCTGAGGCCGGATCCGAAGCACGTGATTGCACTCACAGGGAGTGGCACCTACACAGCCTACATTACCGCATCCGGATTCTCTCAGATCTGTGGTGCTGTCGAGATTCTGCTGGGATTCACGGTCCCTTCTCAGGACCCAAATCCGCCGGCCTTCACTGGTTTGAGAATGTCGGAGAGATTCGTCCCTGGCCAACCAGTCAATCTCGAATTCTCCGTTGCGGACCAGAGTGCCCTAGGCAAGATTGAGGTGTGGTCGAGTCAGAACGGAGCCGATTCCTGGCGGAGCGCCTCCGTAACGAATCTCGGCAATGGAAGATATGCGGCGTCTCTGAATACATCCACCACTGACAAGACGATTGACCTGCGGCTAAAAGCCACGGATTCGTGGGGCAACTACATCGAGTACGTTGCCTCAAACGCATCTCTGAAGCAGGTGCTAGTCTCGTTCGATTTGACAGCAAATCGAATCGTGATACCTTACTCCAACTCCAGCGAATCGGTTCTGCTGACAGGTCACTTGACTGATTCCTCAGGCAATCCACTGAGCACGAAGGCCGCGGTTCCGCTTGAGTTGATGGTCGGGGGAAGAAAGGTAGGCATGTTGCTGGATGAGTATGTCTCGGACGGTTCACACACACACAATGGCAGCATTCGATTCGACTGGCATTTCAACCCAGTTCGCATATTCGAAGGACCAAACGAGCCTGTCGATATCCAGGTCGTTTTCGATCTC
>Ga0315268_10007826_pt1 | contig 11209 bp, 10 predicted proteins | sample C1_top_MG_FD_204535 | JGI IMG/M metagenome (GOLD analysis project Ga0315268, IMG submission 204535) | Sediment microbial communities from Yellowstone Lake, YNP, Wyoming, USA - C1_top | ecosystem: Environmental > Aquatic > Freshwater > Lake > Sediment | place: USA: Wyoming | collected 2017-08-01 | reverse complement strand
AGGATGCCTTCAAGGGATTCGACTTCCAACCCATGCCCTTCTGGTGGTGGTACTGGTACGGCTACTCGCAATACGATCCGAATCCCTCCTACAATCCGGCTACTAGCGCGGGACGCCCGCCCCCCACGATTCCGGGAGCCGAGTTTGCCAACAACATCGCGACCTCCATAGAGAAGACAGCGAACAATTTCGTTGTAAGCATTGAGAAATTCACGAACTCGATTCTGCCGGCTCCGCCGCCGAAGCAGCTTTCCAGAGAACCAGTCCGTCATAAGGCAAATTGCGTTTGTGCGTGTGTGTCATGTGCCTGCGTCTGCGCGTGTGTATCATGCGCTTGTGCCTGCGCCAGCGGAGGAGTCGGATGAACATGAGCAGCGCACGGGGACACCGGATAGGATCTTGGCTGAGGAGGACCGCGGTACCCGCGGGACTCTACTACTATCGAGGACGCGACAAGTTCAGTCGCATGGCACTCCAGCTGCGCGTAGAAGGTGACGGGAAGGGCGTCCTAGCGATCAATGCCAAGACCGTCCTATACCTCAACGAGACAGCGGCAGCTCACATCTACTGTTTCATGCAGGGCATGCCAACAGAGAAGGCGGTTGAGCGAATCCGGAGTATCTACAGAGTCAACAAAGAGACGGTGAGGAGCGATCATGAGAAACTCCTCTACGCGGTGAGCACGTTGGCACAGACGGAGGAAGTCTGTCCGATATCCTACCTAGGGGTTGAGAGGGTAGAACCATTCACTCAAGAGCTCTCGGCACCGATTAGGATGGATCTCGCTCTGACCTTTCGCTGTCAGAACAACTGCCGACACTGCTACACAGGAGGACCGCACGCCACAGATGAGATGGATACTGAGAGCTGGAAACGCGTGCTTGACAGAATGAAAGAACTGGGCATATTCATTGTGACGTTTACCGGCGGTGAGCCGACTCTCCGCGAAGACTTGCCCGATCTGATTGCTCACGCGCAGAAGATAGGAATAGTCACAGGGCTCGTTACGAACGGCAGAAAACTGAAAGATAGAAGCTTCATTTCGACCCTTGAGAAGGCAGGCCTCGACTTCGCCCAGGTCACGCTCGAATCAAGCAAGCCGGAGATCCACGATCAGATGACCGAAGCCAAGGGGAGCTGGGACGAAACAGTTGAAGGAATGCGCAATCTGATTCCAACAACAATCTACACGACAACCAACACAACACTGACCAGACTCAACGCGGCGGATTTCTCGGACACGCTTGACTTCATTCATGGCATAGGTATACGAGCGTTTGGCTGCAACGGCCTGATACACTCCGGCAGAGGCCCCTCGTTTGCCGAAGAGAATTCACTAGAGCCAAGCGAGTTGAAGGAGATCCTGTTGAAGATTCGGGGCAAAGCGTCTCATCTGGGCATGAGCTTCCTCTGGTACACGCCCACGCGGTACTGCGAGCTCAATCCAGTCAGTCTGGGACTAGGTGTGAAGAGTTGCACTGCCAGCGGCATGAACATGTGTGTCGGCCCGTCAGGTGACGTGTACCCATGCCAGAGCTACCTGCAAAGCTTGGGAAGATTCCTGGAGACAGACTGGAAATCGATCTGGGATCATCCGCTTTCCAAGCAACTGAGGGCGCACAAGTTCGCACCTGATGATTGCGCTGATTGCGCCGAACTGCCGCTATGTGGAGCCGGATGCCCGCTGGAGATCGACAAGTCTACAGGCGCCTAGCTGCCTGGGGCTTTTCTGCTGTTTCCGGAGAGCCAGTGTTGGACTTCGGTGATCTTCGATTGACGGCGTAGTATGCTGTACCCACAGCAATACAACCCAAGCCTATCGCGAGCGCTGAGGCATTTACGAGGCACATCAGCAAGGCACACGTTCCGAGCCCGATTGCTGGTAGGAATCTGGGATACTGACGAGTACGCGTCTTGAGTCTAAGAGCAGAAGCGTTCGCTGAACCATAGTAGAAGAGCTGAGCAAGAGTGCTCACAGCGACAACTGCTGTCAGATCAAAGAATAGCACAAGAACAATCATGAGTCCGCCAGAGATCAGGACGGACAAATACGGTGTGCCGTATGCGGAGTGCAGCCTGCTCAGGGCCGGGGGCAAGTCTTTCCTCCGTGCCATCGCAAACGCGACCCTGGAGACACCGAGTATCGAAGTCAGCAGGACGCTCGCAGTCGCGATCATTCCGCCGAAGGAGAGGATGTATGTCAGGATCGGGTTGCCGACGACGCTGATGGCTTGCACGAGAGGGAAACTTGATCTTCCGAGAGCGCTTGCCCCGACGAGGCCGACGGCGACCGTTCCAACCAAGAGATACAAGACGGTCGATATTGCCAGCGACAGCATCATCGCACGGGGCACAGTGCGCCGAGCATCCTTGACCTCTTCCGCAACAACGGCGACTCTGGCGAATCCTCCGTATGCGAAGAAGATGAAGTACGCGCCGTAGAGAACCCCCGTTCCAGACGGGAAGAACGGAATAAAGTTACTCGAGCTGACATGTGAGAAGCCGGCGGCGACGAAGATCATCAGTATGACTACCTTCGCAGAGACGAGCAAATTGTTGACGATGGCTGACTGCCGAACGCCTACGTAGTTGACTGCGGTGAATATGATGCAGAGGGCGGCTGCGACCAGGTTTGCCGGCATGCCCGGGAATAGTGCGTTAAGATAGAATGCGAAACCAAGAGAGACCGCCGCACCAGCGAAAGTGTTCGAAACTAGCCACATCCAGCCGGCGAGGAAACCCGCGAATGGCGATACCAACCTATGGGCGTACTCGTACACGCTACCTTCAGCAGGCAACCAAGCCGTGAGTTCAACGAAACTCAGTGCAGTAAGCATCGCGATGGCCGCTGCCAAGACTATGGAAAGAACGAGAGCAGGGCCAGCCAGACCAGCAACAATGCCTGTTACGACGAATATTCCGCCACCGATGATCGCGCCTATACCAATGGTGGCTGAGTCGAAGAGCCCCAGAGTCGGCTTAAGCTCATTCTCAGAGGACTTCGATCCACGCAACTCCTTCCGTCACTGAAACACATACCTGCTCAAAAAGAACGTGGAGCCCGCCCGCCATGCTGAACCGGATTCCATTTCACATTACGAATGGTGATGGAAGGAAGACGTCCGAGCGAACTCATCCTTTCTTCATGGCTTTGAAATAGAATAGGCTCACGACGTATGCCGCGCTGGTTAGTCCCGCGATCATGCCGCTGGAGGGCAGATCCAGATAGATAGATGCAAACAAACCAACCATTCCTAACACGATCGTCAGAATCATCGTATTGATCAGATATGTTCTCACGTGGGCTGAGAACATGCGGGCCGCAGCTGCCGGCGCCAGCACCAACGCGAAGACAAGGAGACTGCCGAAGATTTTGGACATCAATCCTCCAGAGAGGCCCATTAGAAAGAACATCAGGTAGTCATAGAACTTGACCTTGATGCCCATGGCCTCAGCTCCTTCGGAGTCGAAGCAGATGTACATCACTTCACGGTAGAACAGCACTTCGAAGAACAGAGCCACTCCCACAGTGACGCCTAGTTGTATCAGGTCCTTGTTAGTGAGTAGAAGGACATCGCCCACCAAGTAGCCGTCGATGATGACCTTCAGGTTGGCGGGAACGAGCCCTCTCAGCAGGGCGTAGACAGCGAGACTGACGGCCATGACTCCACCCAGAGCAGCATTAAGGCTCTCCTTGTCGAGCCTCCCTCCTGCGTACGCCACCAGGACAGCTGAGGCAGCGCTGAACAACACGGCGAAATAGAAGGGATCAATCTCACTGCCGAGGACAAAGCCCAGAAACACAGCTATGCTTACTCCTCCGAGGGCGGCATGTGACGCCTCAGCTGGCAAGTAAGACACTCCACGCAGAACAGCAACGCTGCCAGCGGACGCTGCGATCCCTGACAGAACTACAGCAACGTATGCGCGAATGAGAAACGGCGCCAGCAGGTCAACCATGAATGTCACCTGTCACGATGATGGGACAGGGTTCTCCGTCCAAAACGCGCGCGTTATTCCCATAGACCGCTGCCAGAACTTCTGGCCGGAGGACTTTCTTCGGGGGACCGAAATCTATCAGCCTCTTGTTCAGTATCATGATATGCTCAATGAGGCACGCCAGAGGGTTTGTATCGTGAGTAACAATGATTATACCTACATCCTTTCCCCTGAGGCGCTGCAGGTACTCGATCATCATGTTCTGAGTGGCTATGTCAACTGCATTGAAGGGCTCGTCCAGTATAAGCACTCGCGGTTGTCGTATGATGCTCCTTGCGAGAAGTACTCTCTGTTGCTGTCCGCCGCTGAGCTTGTCGAAAGGGCGCGCGTACTGGTCGCCCATGTCGACTACCTTCAACGCTTCTTTGACCTTTGGATCGTCACTCTTGGTGTGAATCCGAGGAATGGATTTGTCTGCGAGCAAGCCCATCATGACAACCTCGTTGACAGCAATCGGGACGGAATGACTAAACTTCTCCTTCTGCGCTACGTAGCTGACCAGTCTCTTGACTTTGTCCGGGTGTGAGACAGGATCGACCCCCAAGACACTGATCGATCCGGAGGACGGCTTGATTGAACCGATAAGCGACCTCAAGAATACGGACTTTCCTGCGCCGTTTGGACCAATGATCACAGTGATCGATGGGACTGGAATCTGCAGCGTGACATCTTCCAGCGCACGCCTTCCGTCGAAAGTCACAGTCAGCCCATTGGTGATTATGGAGTCAGTCACGTCTCTTCAACCCAAGCAGCAGGATGATTCCCTCTACAACAGCGATGAAGGCGAGCAGGGCGATGATATACACATACGTCGAGACATCTGTTCCTGCGGGATTCGTCGCCTTCTGCATCGAAGCGACCGACCCCAAGTCAAATGCCATCATGTCCACGTAGTCTGGCAAGCCTGCAATCTCGAATACCGTTACTAGAACGACTGGGACATTCTGTTCGTGACTGAGAGTTAGCAGCGATTGGTACACAGACATTTGCTGAACGATGTCCGCAACTATGATGCCCTTCAAATCTCCGCTCGCAAAACCCTTCGCAGCCGCGTCTAGGACTGATGGCTTGATCTCCACATCTTCTCCAATGAGCACCATCGACACGTTGAGGCCAAATGCGTATGCCACATACTGCTCCTCGTAGAATGCAACGGCCACTCCCATTCCCTTGAGGCCTCGACTTGATGCGGTGGCGTCTATGAGCTGCTGCAAGCCGGCGACTCTGGCATCAAATTTCTGCAAGTTCGCCCTGTACGCTGTAGCGTACACAGGATCGATGCTTTCGAGCTTCTGTTCGATTGCCTTGGCAATGATTATTGCATTGGACGGCAGCAACCAGTATCCATGTATGTTTACTCCTCCACCTCTAGGCACTTCTAGGAATGTCATTTGGTCCTTCAGGTCTTGGTAGAGATCCAAGCCGATGTCAGAGAACGGGACGCCCTTCCTCTCACTAATCAGCTGTTCCAGCTGAGTCTCCCAGGACACGTGGCCGCTACTGACCAAGAGCTGGGACCCAAGAGCAGTGTCCACCATCGACGGGTTGAATGATAGGTCGTGGGGATCCATCGTAGGTGGGGCGAGGTAGCTGACCGCTACTCGATCTCCGCCTACAGCCGACACAAATTGCTCAAGCGCCGCTATTGTGACCATGACCTTCAGCGGGGTCTGGCCGTGAACAGACGAAGGTAGGAGGGCAAGAGGTGTCAGGATCACGCAGATAACCATCAGAATCCGAATCAATCTCCAAGACATCATCGTTACCTTCGAAGCTGACTCTCGATGGGTCTCCCTTCGCGTCGTGAAGGGGTTATTAACGAATAAACGTTCTGTTAATAACTCTCGCCTCGACCCTATACGGCAGCTATTGATGCCAGGATGGTGCGATGATTCTATGGCCATAATTAGCCTCTCGTTGAACGACACGATGCTGCAAGACCTAGATACCGTTCAGGAAGCAATGGGTTTCTCCGGGCGGTCCGAAGCCATCAGAGCGGCAATTCGGATGCTTCTCGGCGAGTTCAGAGAAGAATCACAGACTGGAAAGGTCAGAGGAATACTTCTCCTAGTTCACAAGCATGAAGCGGAGAGCCTAGTCACCAACGTGAAACACAATTTCCTCGACATAATTCACACCCAGCTGCACAACCGCTTCAAGGAGGGAAAATGCCTCGAACTCTTCTTACTTGAGGGCGAAGCAGACAGGGTGAGGGAGATGACACGAACATTCCAGAAAAATGATAGCATAGAGGTAACGAGGCTCGTCATAGCCTAGACTTCTGAATGATTACCGGATTCCGAAAGCTGAATAGCGTCTTGTCAGGGATCAGGAGCCTGTACCTAATGAGGGAGCAGCCCATGGCGGAAGGTGCGAATACGTGAGCGAAAGCAAGGATCCCGCAGGGAGCCAGCCTCAAGTATTGGAGATTGCCTCACTCGACGTGTACTCGTTGCTGGGCCTCTTTGTCGGAGTACTCGCTGAGAAAGCATGGCAGACTCTAGGGCTCAGAACGAAGCCGGGAACTGACAAAGTCGAAACTGACTTTGACCAAGCTCGTGTCGCAATCGATACGCTAGGCTTCCTTGTGGAGAAACTCCGGCCTCGTCTGCCGGACGACGAGAAACGACGTATTGACGGGCTCGTCGCCGATCTGAAGTTGAACTATCTGAGACTAACGAAAACATAGCTGATGCAAACAGCCAGCTATGCTCGGCCTAGCCTAGGAGCCCATCACTGTGGTTTCAGATTGCCCTGCGTGCTTCTCGTCGAATTCCGAGAGATCGAGACTGAGATCAAGGACCTTGCTGAGTGATTCCAAGAGTTTCTTCGCCGCTTGGGGGTCTGGGTATTCGGGATCTTCGACACTTGGCTGACTTCTGCCGAAAAGACACACTCCTTTGATACCTCTGAGCTTCGCCAACCCGAGAACAAGACCTGAGAAGCCCATGAATGGGCCTTCATATCCGGTTCCGATACCACGCGCCTTCAGCGCTTCGACAAGTTCAATCTCTGTTGCGGCACAGCAGACTTCCCCTTCGCCTACTCCGTATCCCGCTAACACGAATAGTCGCTTGACGCCATGCTTCTCGCAAGTGTCTAAGACCTGCTCGGCGACTTCGTACTGGCCTTGGAAGTTTGCGTGATACCCTCTTATCAGGAGGAGATTCGGCGAGCGTGACAGATAGAATTCGATCTTCGGAAGCACCGCGCCGCCCTTCTGGAGCCTGATTCCAGGCATTCCAGAGTGGTCGGGATGTGCGGCGTAGGAAGGTTGAGTCTCGTAGATTATGGGGAAATGCGTGGAGTAGAGCTCGTCAATTAGCCTCGGTTGGAGCTTCTTGATCAGATAATCAATTGCGATTATTCCTACAGATCTCATGCCGCGTGAGGCAACGATCCCCACAAGTTCTGTCATTTCAGACCACTCTAGGCACGCGTGATTTCGGATACCGTCAGGTGTACATCTGCTCCTTAGGCGCGCGTGAGGCCGCGGCCTTGCGGACCTCATCAATAGTGCGTTGTTCGATTTCTTCCATTCTCCGAATGAACTCCTCACTCAGCTTTGCCTCCTCATCCAACGGTTTCATGTCTACGTCGATTCCCAGCATCTTCGTCAACACCTCAAGCAGGGCTTTCGTTGCTTTCGCGTCAACGACAAACCGTCCAGTCGGTGTTGTGTAGGCTGGAGTCTCGCTGAGCAGGCATATGCTCGGGATGTCCTGAAGAGCAGCAAGCCCAAACAGCAAACCGTTTGTGCCGGTGATGCTGCCCGTATCCATAGGAACCACTCCAAACTGCTTCAATTCTTCAATCAAGCTACTGTCGGTGGCCGCGCCGTGAACGGTGGGTTTCTCCACGGGCTTCTCAACAACGTAGGCGGCGGTCGCGAACAGCTTCACTACTCCGAACCTCTTCGCGCGCATCACGGTCTCGTTGGCGACTTCATATTGACCTTCGGAGGAAACAGCCTGCGTATTGCCCGTGAAGATTATGAGGTCGTTCCTTGATTCGGATCTCTTGCAGTAGAAGAGCTCGTTTCTGAGGAGTTCGACGGTGCCATCTTTCTTTATCAGGACATGCGGAGGAAACGCGTCTGAATACAGCTCCTCGAATAGTTCTCCCTTGAGCTGCTTGACTAGATAGTCCGCTGATAGCTTCGCGACGCCCGCGGCGCCAGGTAGTCCTGTGACCATGCATGGACTCTCGGGCTTGATCTCCATTCGCGTCTTGGATCTCATAAGCTGTACTCACCATATTCGCGCACACGTGCTGAAGGACGGTTCATGACTGCTCGTGCTAAACATTTGTGTCCCGACATGTACAAATACATTCGTGGGTACGTACGGGGAGTCACGGTCACCTACTCCGGGTTGGTGCGTTTGAGTAGGAAAGTGAGTCTCAGAAGGCAGCTGAACGCTTTTGATGTCACGAACCTTGTCGTTGGGTCGATAATCGGGGCCGACATATATGTGGCCGCGGCGCTCGGCGCGAGGCTCGTTGGGCCAGCCTCCCTTGTTATCTGGGTCATAGCCGGCGCGATGTCGATTGTGATTGCCCTCTGCTTCTCATACTGCACCGCGATCCTTCCGAGGGTTGGCGGACCGTACGTCTACGCGAAGGATGTGGGCGGCCAGTTCACTGGATTTGCCGTTGGCTGGGCACTCCTGCTTGCTGAATGGTTCTCACTGGCCGTTTTTCCGGTCGCCTTCACTCAATACTTCCTGTCGTTCTTTCCGGGCTTGGATCAGTTCTCCCAAGTGCTGCTGAAAGGATTATTCATCGCAATCATACTCGTGACGAACATCCTTGGAGTAAGATCGGCAGGCAAGTTCAACGATATCCTCACGATCGGGAAGCTGGCTCCATTGCTCCTGCTCATGTTCTCCGGCCTGTTGTTCATCGGATTGCGCCCTGAGACTGCGTTACTCAACTTCTACCCTTTTGCCAAGGGAAGTCCACGCGACTTTGGGAAAGCGTTGGTGCTGATCTTTTGGGCCTATGCCGGTTTTGAGCTTTCGACCTTACCGGCCGATGAAATCCGGAATCCGAGAAAGACAATTCCTAAAGCCATCGCGGCGGGTATGATGATCGTCACAGGCTTCTATCTCGTCACGAACTTCGTCATAATCGGGACCGTAGATGAAGTCACGCTCGCCTCATCGCCTGCACCGTTGACCGTCGCGGCAGCACAGATATTCAGCTCGCCACTGGGGCTGGCGCAGGTAGGGAGCCTCGTGGTCGGCGTGGGAGCATTGGTCTCGATCATGGGGGCCGACGAATCAGGCACGATAGGCACATCCCGATTAGCCTTTGCGATGTCAATCGATGGCCTTCTTCCCAGAGCGTTCAGCAAGCTTCACAGCTCCTACCACACGCCGTACATTGGATTGATTCTCTTGTGCACGACGGCGCTCATTGCAAGTGTTGTTGGTTCACTGGCGGCACTCATCAACAGCTCGGTCTTTCTTCTCTCGTTCACTTACCTCGCAACCTGCGTCTCCGCGATATTGTTGGAAAGGAAGCATCCACAGCGCTCACGAAGGGAGAGGGAAAGACTGGCTGTTCCGGTGCTAGGCATCGCATTCTCGATCCTCTTGATGAGTCAAGTTGACTCGCAAGAGATCATAGTGTCGCTGATTCTCTTGGCCGTTGGTGTTCCCCTGTATGTGTTCTTCACGCCCAAGAAGGAGTTGCACAACCTCAAGGAAGCGTTTTTGGCACGAAACGCGATTCTTGAAAGAGCGTACGAACAAGGGGACAGATTCCTGGCTCATGGCTTGCGCCACGTCAAACTGCTCGTCTATCATCACAAGAGGGCCGAGAAAGCGTGGATCGTCGAAGAAGAGCATGCGCCCAGCTAGGCGAGAATAAGCATGTTTCGAATCAATGGCTTCTGAACCCAGTCTGCCCAGGTCATGAATGTCACAAGTGGACAGGCATGGACCCATGTCAAGATCTTGCTGAAGAATCTACTCCAGAAGGATTCCGGAAGAGATTCTCAACGATGACCACTTCCCGAGTCTTTCGGAGGTGACTATCTTCTATGATAACCAAGCACCACAGAACGTGTTCTGTGGGGGGCGGTTATGTCGTCTGGGCAAGCCACGCCTCAATTCCAGAGGAAGAAAGTCTTGCGATTGGTGAGACTGAATGAATGTTAGGAAGAGCCTGAGATACGGATGGTTCGTCGCAATCGTCCTGTTTCTGTTCAGATCTCTTCACACAGGAGATCAATTCGTAATCTCCGTTGTGCTTCCGCAGATCCTGGATGAGTTCCAGATCAGTTACACGGGTGCTGGCCTCATATTCACGGCCACGTTCTTCATGGCGTTCGCATTGTACCCGGTCTGGGGGTATCTGTATGATAGATATTCAAGAAAGAAATTGATCGCCCTATCCGGCGTGATATGGGGCGTCACGACTTGGTTGAATACTGTGCCGAGGACTTTCGCGGGCTTCTTTGTCACTAGAACCCTCACCGGAATAGATGATACTCCGCCGTCTGGCATGAATAGCTTAGTCAGTGATTACTTTCCACCTAAGAGCAGAGGCAAAGCCCTTGGGCTGATCAACGCATCAGGCGCTTTTGGAGCGCTCATCGGGACCATTCTCGGAGTCGTCATAGGATACGCAATGGGTTGGCGAGTCCTGTTCTATATCACTGGTGGAATAGGCATAGGTGTCGCACTACTGGTATGGTTCACGGTTAAGGACATCACGCGCGGAAGTTCAGAGCCCGAGCTCGCCGGACTGGAAATCAAGGACAGCACCTATAGGCTGAACTTCAAGGAGTACCTCTCGTTAGTCAAGCGGAAATCCCTGCTATTCCTGAACCTTCAGGGTTTCTTCGGCGTTTTTCCGTGGCAAGTTCTCCAAGCTTGGTTCTTCACGTACATGATGAAAGAAAAGAGCTTCAACGAAAGCGTTGCCTTGCTCGTGATGCTAGTACTTCTAGTGACGATGGTCGCAGGTAATGTTGTAGGAGGATTGCTCGGCGACGCGCTTTTCAGAAGAGACTTGAGGGGAAGAGCCATCGTCGGCGCCGTCACGGTGTTTCTGTCAGCTGCAACGATTTACTGCACAATAATGTGGCCGAAAGAGGATGTCATTGGATTTGCGGCAATAGGAGCAATTACAGCATTCATACTGCCCATGGCGGGCCCGAACGTCTCAGCAGCTGTAACGGATGTTGTAGAGCCAGAAGCGA
>Ga0315268_10007825_pt1 | contig 11211 bp, 11 predicted proteins | sample C1_top_MG_FD_204535 | JGI IMG/M metagenome (GOLD analysis project Ga0315268, IMG submission 204535) | Sediment microbial communities from Yellowstone Lake, YNP, Wyoming, USA - C1_top | ecosystem: Environmental > Aquatic > Freshwater > Lake > Sediment | place: USA: Wyoming | collected 2017-08-01 | reverse complement strand
TTGAGACGCACGACTAAAGTCGTGACTACGAGGAGTGGGATGATTGAGACGCACGACTAAAGTCGTGACTACGAAGGGTGGGATGATTGAGACGCACGACTAAAGGCGTGACTACGAGGGGTGGGATGATTGAGACGCACGACTAAAGGCGTGACTACGAGGGGTGGGATGATTGAGACGCACGACTAAAGTCGTGACTACGAAGGGTGCACGACTAAAGTCGTGACTACGAAGGTCGAAAAATGCCGAGGAAGAAGAGTCAATCTCAGTCCAAGATATGGGTTGCCACAACCCAAGCTGTGCAAGCGCGCGGTGCCGGGCTGAAGCAACTGGATATTGATCAGCTTGCCGTGAGCGTCAGACTGTTCGTGCAGCAGATGGGCGGCGTGCTCAAGAACACACCGGAGCAGCTCGGCAAGTTCCAGTTTGTCGAGTTCGAGGTGCACGCGGATGTTACCGGTGAAGGTCAGTTGGCCTTGCTGGGTACCGGTGCCAAGGTGGGAGCTACAGGCGGCATCAAGTTTGTGTTCCGCCGGTTACCGGCGTAGTAGTCAGAGCCGGGCGACGTGGTCAGTCTGAGCTTGCTTTGTGGTGGGGCGTCTGGGCATCGTGTGCCAGACCTGCCTGGGCCGACTGTTGCTCAGCTTTCTCTAGCTCGGCATACATGGCGCGCAGGGCTTGTTCGTCTTCCAGCATTGCGCTTGTGGGATCAGTGGCGGGCAGATAGGGCATCCGGCGGCGGATGTCGTCGAGGATTTCGGAGCGAGTCTCGCAGTCGGAAATGAGCTGCTGGTACTGGGCGAAGGGGAGGATGGCGACCAGGGGGAGACCGGAGCGTTCGACGATGACGGTCTGGCCGCTGGCGGGAATCTCGTCCAGCAGTTGGTCAAAGCGGGTGTGAGCTTCTTGGGCATCCAGGTGTTGGGTCATCGCGGCGCCTCTTTACAATGACTAAGTGGGCTCTGAAGGAACGAGATTCTTCGCTGCCCCTTCACTGCGTTCAGGGCCTTGGCTCAGAATGACAGTTCGGCGGTCTCAAAGTGAAAACAGGACGCCGGGGTGGGCGTCCTGTTTGGGCTCGGGCGGGCAGTCGCGCAGTGGGCAATCACGCAGGATACCCCTATAAGGGGGATTGCCCCTGCGCGACGGTATCAAGCCTTGCCGGGCTGATTCCACTTGGCCGTGTAGGCGGCGGCACCCAGTTTGTACCAGTCGGCGTTCATCTCGGTGTATTTCTTCCAGTTGTCTGGAACTTCGTCGGCGGGGAAGATGGCTTCGACCGGGCATTCGGGCTGGCAGGCACCGCAGTCAATGCAGGTGTCGGGGTCAATGTACAATTGCATTACTTCGGCGAACTGACCTTCGCTTTTGCCGGGATGGATGCACTCTACCGGGCAGACGTCGACGCAAGCTGTGTCTTTGGTGTTGATGCACGGTTCGGCGATTACATATGTCATGGGAACCCTCCTATGGAGTTTTGAATGATTTCGGACGTGGGCCGTCCTGTTGGTGATTCAAATATACCGCAAAAGTGATGCCCCGTCAAGACGTGGAGTGCGGTTGACGAACGAGATTCTTCGCTGCCCCTTCACTGCGTTCAGGGCCTTGGCTCAGAATGACAGTTAGGGCAAGATGCCATCTTGCCCTACGGGGTTGTCCGATATATAATCCAGGCCATCATCAACGATGGCGCGCCGATGGGTTGGCCTTGTCCAGAGAGGCCGCGCTGATACTTGGAGGATATATCATGGGTGCTTTGATTGGAGTCCGCCGCGAGGACAAGAGCAAGTGGGAGCGACGGGTGCCGCTCACGCCACGCAAGATGCGCGAGCTGCGGGAAAAGTATGGGGTCGAGTTCTGCGTGCAGCCTTCGCCCGTGCGGGTTTTCCGGGAGAATGAGTTCGAGCAGGCCGGGGCGAAGGTCCAGGATGACCTGTCGCCTGCGTCGGTCGTGTTTGCGGTGAAAGAGATACCGGACAAGTACTTTGAGCCGGGCAAGACGTATGTCTTTTTCGCCCACGTCATCAAGGGGCAGGCTTATAATATGCCGATGCTCAAGCGAATGATGGAGCTGGGCTGCAACCTGATTGACTATGAAAAGGTGACGGACGAACGTGGGCGCCGGCTGATCTTTTTCGGCTGGCACGCGGGCGTGGTGGCGATGATTGATAGCTTGTGGACGTTGGGCCAACGGCTCCAGTGGGAGGGTATCCCCAACCCGTTCACGGGCATCCGCGACACTTACACTTACGATAACCTGGACGCGGCCCGGGCGGACGTGCGCGCGGCCGGTGCGCTGATCAAGACGGAGGGATTGCCTGCCGCGATCACGCCGCTGGTCATCGGCGTGGCGGGGTACGGGAACGTGGGACGCGGGATACAGGAAATCTTGACGGACTTGCCGACGGAGGAGGTGCAGCCGGCGGACCTGGCGCGCGTGGCGAATGATCCCAAGGCATCGCGCAACGTCGTCTACCGGGTGACGTTCAAGGAAGAGCACTCGGTTGAGCCGGTGGCGGCTGGCGCAAAGTTTGATCTGCAAGAGTACTATCAGCATCCGGAGCGCTACCGACCTCGCTTTGAGCAGTATCTGCCCTACCTGACGGTGCTGATGAACAGCATCTATTGGGAGAGCCGCTATCCGCGCATAGTGACGAAGGAGCAAGTTCGCAAGCTCTTTCGTGACAAGTCGCCGCGCCTGCGCGTGATCGGCGACGCGAGCTGTGACATCGAGGGTGGGATCGAGTGCACGGTCAAGAGCACAGAGCCGGGCGAGCCGGTGTACGTTTACGATCCCGATACGGGCGCGACGACGATGGGGGTAGCCGGGCGCGGGCCGGTGATTTTGGCGGTGGACATTTTGCCGAGCGAGCTGCCGCGCGAGGCCTCTGAGTATTTCAGCGACATCCTGGGGCCGTTCATCCCGGCGATCGCTCAGGCAGATTTCAGCGCGCCGTTTGAGAAGCTGAATATTCCGCCCGAGATCAGGCGAGCGGTGATTTTGTATCACGGCGAGCTGACGCCAGAGTACAAGTATATTGAAAAATACCTGACCCCCTAATCAGGGCTGGCGGTATGAGAAACCCGTTTTCCGTCAGAAAACGGGTTTCTGTGAAACGTACTTAATAGCTTTGATCACATCACACGCAGGAGGAATCCATGAAAAAGGTAGTCGTATTCGGAGCAGGGTTAGTGGCCGGCGCTCATGTCAGGTATTTGCTGGAGCACGGGTATCAGGTGAGCGTGGCCAGCCGGACGGTGAGCAAGGCCAGAGAGCTGGTGGGCATCCATCCCAACGGCCGGGCGGTGGCGTTTGACATCGAGAAGGAAGGGGATGCCCGGCTGGGCGCGATTGTGGCGGAGCATGACCTGGCGGTGAGCTTGCTGCCGTATGTCTATCATCCTCGCGTGGCCAAGGCGGCCGTCGCCGCCTGCAAGCATATGGTCACCGCGTCGTACGTGAAGGATGAGATGCGCGCGCTGGATGGGGATGCCAAGAAGGCGGGCGTGACGATCTTGAACGAGGTCGGCGTAGACCCGGGCCTTGACCACATGACGGCGATGAAGGTGATCCACCGCGTGCAGGCGAGCGGCGGCAAGATCACGAGCTTTTCTTCGTATTGCGGCGGGCTGCCGGCGCCCGAGGCGAACACGAATCCATTTGGGTACAAGTTTTCGTGGAGCCCGCGCGGGGTGCTGATGGCGGGCAAGAATGCCGCGCGGTATATGAAGGACGGCAAGCTGGTCGAGATCCCCGGCCCGGAGCTGTTCAACAACTATTGGCCAGTGCAGGTGATGGTGGAGGGCAAGCTGCTCAACCTTGAGGGCTATCCCAATCGCGACAGTATGCCTTATGCGGAGACGTATGGGATTGCCTCCGCGCAGACCATGTTCCGAGGGACGCTGCGCTACCAGGGTTGGTGCGCGACGATGAAAAAGTTTATCGAGCTGGGATTGTTGGACGAGGCGGAGCGCGACGACCTGGCCGGCCTGACTTTTTCCCAGTTCACGGCCAAGCTGGCTGGGGCTGAGGGCACAGCGGATTTAAAGGCGGACGTGGCAAAGCGACTGGGAATTGAGCCGGATTCGTTCATCATCAGCAACATGGAGTGGCTGGGGCTGCTGGGCAACGATCCGCTGCCGGCGGGTCCCAAGTCGCCGATTGACATCATGACGGCGAGGATGCTGGCCAAGATGCAGTATGCGCCCGGCGAGCGTGATATGCTCATCCTCCAGCACGAGTTCGTGGCCGAATATCCGAAGAAGAAGGAAAAGATCACGTCCACGATGATTGACTTTGGCATCCCGCATGGGGATACGAGCATGAACCGCACCGTGGGGCTGCCCGCGGCTGTGGGGGTGCGAATGATCTTGGAGGGCAAGATCAAGACGACGGGCGTGCTGGTGCCGGTCACGCCGGAAGTCTATGAGCCGGTGCTGGAGGAATTGGAGCGGCTGGGGCTCCACTTTTCAGAAAAGACTGAGGTGCTGCAAGAGCGCAAACCCCGGGCGGCAGTCCGCAAGCCCAAAGCTGCGGTTCGCAAGCCAAAGACGGCAAGCCGCAAACCCAAGCCCAAGTCTACAGCCCGCCGACCAAAGAAGGTGTCCGTCTCAAAACGGGCTTCTACTGGCCGCAAGACAAAGAAGGCTAGTCGCTGACCAGTGACTTGTGCCTGCGCGAAAAAGCGGCCAAGCCGTTACTAGCTGAGAAGCGGGACATTGGAGACGCTATCGGACCTCCGAGGTTGTGTAGACCTCGGAGGTCTGGTGGTTTTGAGGGAGGAAACGGCGTGAGGGTCACATTGGCATATGGGAAGACAGGGTTGGAGGTGGAACTGCCGGATAGCGCGAAGGTGACCGTGGTCAGGCCCAAGTTCGTGGCCGGGCTGCCGGATCAGGCTGGCGCGATTCGGGAGGCGCTACAGCGGCCTATTGGATCCTCTCCGCTGAAAGAGCTGGTGCGGGCGTCGGACGAGGTGGGGATTGTCTTTAGCGACATTACGCGGCCCACGCCGAATCACGTCATGCTGCCGGCCTTGTTGCGCGAGCTGGAGCACGTGCCGGACGAGCACGTTGTGTTGTTCAATTCGACGGGGACGCACCGGCCCGACACGGAAGCGGAGCTGCGCCGGATGCTGGGAGACGAGATCGTGGAGCGGTACCGCATCGTGCAGAACGATGCGAGTGACCGTGAGTCGCACGTTCGGACGGGGACGACCCGAAGTGGGAACGATGTCTGGATGCACCGCGATTTTGTCCGGTGCGATGTGCGTATCTTGACCGGGTTCATCGAGCCGCACTTTTTTGCGGGGTTTTCGGGCGGGGGCAAGGCTGTGATGCCGGGGCTGGCGCTGGCGGAGACGGTGCTGCGCAATCACAATGCGAGGAACCTGGACAGCCCGATGGCGTGTTGGGGTGTCACACACGGCAATCCAGTGTGGGAAGAGATGCGCGAGGCAGCGGCGATGATCCGCCCGACGTTTCTTTTGAACGTCGCGATCAACAGCGAAAAGCAGATCACGGGAGTGTTTGCGGGAGATTGGGAGGAGGCGCACGCGCAGGGATGCGCGTTCGTCAAAGAGACGGCGATGGCGCTGGTGCCAGAGCCGTTTGATATTGTGATCGGCAGCAACTCGGGATATCCGCTGGACTTGAATATGTATCAGTCGGTCAAGGGGATGAGCGCGGCGCTGCAGGTGGTCAAGGAGGGCGGCAGCATCATTATCGCCGCCGAGTGTTGGGACGGCATCCCGGATCACGGGGAGTACAAGCGCTTGCTGTACGAGGCGCAGAGTTTAGAGTCACTTTTGGAGACGGTACGCGCGCCGGGCTTTCAGATGCAAGATCAGTGGGAGGCGCAGATTCACGCGTTGATTTGCCTAAAGGCGCAGGTGCATTTCTACAGCCACTGTTTGAGTGATGAGCAGATCAGGAGAGCGTGGCTCGTGCCCTGTCGTGACATCGGAGCGACCGTCGCAGGGCTGCTGCAAAAGTATAGGCCCGGGGCGACGATTTGCGTCTTGCCCGAAGGCCCGCAAACGATTCCCTATGTGCGTGCGTAGGGACGAGCGCAAGGGCGAGGCGACCTCGCCCCTACAGTGCGTCGCCGAGGAGAATGCCGATCAGCCCAATGATGACGCCCAGGTGCAGGAGCAGGTTAGTGCTGGCCAGGAATCCGAGCACCGGCACGTGCGTAAAGAACTGGACGACATAGTTCACGATGACGAACAGGACGCCCACAAAGACGGGCAGCCCTTTGTGGTGGGCCAGGTACTCGGACATCCGGTCAATGAATCGGTTCAGCATTCAATGCCCTCCGATTTGTAGAGATTCTTTTGCGCACAGAACGCGCTTACCCAGAAACTTGTTTGTCACCCTGAACGAAGTGAAGGGTCTCTGCCTCGTGTGAAAGAGATTCTTCGCTCCGCTCAGAATGACAGGTTGTGGGGATATTTTGGCCGCACTGTATTGGCTGCATTTTACAGGATTAATCTTGTAACACCAAATTCAGTGCGTAGGGCAATCTACTCTCGAATGCCAGCGGAAAACTGTGTTCAGGGTCGGGATAGGTCTCTAACGCACACGGAATGTCGTACTGCGGCAGGAGAGTCGCCAGTTGCTGTGCTATTTTACAACAATACTCGTCTCTCGTACTGCCAACGATGAAGGCGGTCAACTTGGGCGCATGACGTGCTTCCAGCAACGGGATTAGGCTCTCGACACTGGATAGGAATGCTCCGACCAGGATGAGGCCGCGCACCTTGATGGTGCCTCTCAAAGCAAGATGCGCAGCAAGCCCACCCCCCTGTGAAAACCCCGCGAGAACGACCCGCTCAGGGTCAACCGGGTACTCGGCGCAGAGAGTGGCATAGTGTTTCTGGATTTGTTGCGTCGCCCAATCCCAATCGTTCCAAGAGTAGGTGCCTGGCCCGTAGGCTTGCGACGATTGAGGGAGGCCTACGAACCAGCCATGCGAGACTGCGGCAGACCAATGACCGGCAAAAGATTCGACATTGCTTTGAGCGCCGTGCAAGGCCAGGAGCATGGGATAGGGAGGGGGCTGCAGAGTCTTGAGCACCGGCACGGCGTCTGCAATCGCCGACGCGCGTCGCTGTTCGCATATCTCTACCAATGGCCCGAATTCGGGCAGGCCATGGAGCAACTGCAAATCGGGGTCATCACGGAGGCCGCTATACCAGTGCCCGGCCGCGACTGCTTCTGTAAGCAGTTGCAGCGCCAGTGCGCTGTTGCAGAGGCGGCACGCCATGGTGATGCGCCACATGTAGACCGCATTTTGGGAATAGTCCGGGAATAGATGCGCCTCGCGGGTCACCAGGTCGAGCGCCACCGCATATGCGCCCTCTTGCGAGAGGCGGTGAAACTCTTGCTCGATTTCCTCTAGTCTTGACAGGTTGCTCATTCCTATTGTCGAATCGGGCAGACTAGCTATTGGGTATCAGAGACGCTTATCTCCGTCGTATCTCGAATCAGATAGGGCCGGAACAGGGCGACCAGGCGGCCGGGCAAGCGGCCTGAAAGCATGACGCCTTTTTCTTCGTGCTGCTCCATTTCCACGACGCCTTGATCGTGGAACAGCGCGATGAGGTCGCCCGCGCGATAGGGCAGCCGCACCTGCACTGGCGTCAGACTCTCGTAAAGCACCAGCTCGACTCGGGCGAGGAGGTCATCCAGCCCGATGCCGCGTGCGGCAGAAATCGCTACGGTGTGCGGCGATTCGGCAGCCGCCTGGCGCGCTTGCGCGGGATCACCCAGCCGATCAATCTTGTTGAGTGCGACGATGACCGGCACGTCTTTGACCTCCAGCTCGGCCAGGGTATCTTCGACGGCGCGCGCTTGCTCCGCCGCGTTGGGGTGTGTGATGTCCACAATGTGGAGCAGCAGGTCGGCTTCGGTGATCTCTTCCAGCGTGGCGCGGAAGGAAGCGACGAGTTCTGTGGGCAGCTTTTGGATAAAGCCGACGGTGTCGGTGAACAGGGCGACCTTGCCGCCGGGCAGTGTGACGCGGCGCGTGGTCGGGTCGAGCGTGGCGAACAGCTTGTCTTCCACGAGCACGCCTGCGCCGGAGACCGCGTTGAGCAGGGTAGACTTGCCCGCGTTGGTGTAGCCGACGATGGCGACGACGGGAATCTGGGCGCGCCGGCGTTGGACGCGGTGACGCTTGCGATGGGCGCGCACGCCTTCCAGCTCGTGCTTGAGAAAGGTGATCCGCTCGCGGATGCGGCGGCGATCCACTTCCAGTTGCGTTTCGCCGGGGCCGCGCAAGCCGACGCCAGCGACTCCGCCCCGCCCGCCGCCGCCGCCCACCTGGCGGGCCAGGTGCGTCCATTGCCGCGTCAGCCGGGGCAGGAGGTAATCGTACTGCGCCAGTTCCACTTGGAGTGCGCCTTCGCGCGTGCGGGCGTGCTGGGCAAAGATGTCGAGGATGAGCGCGGTGCGGTCCAGCACCCGGATGCGGTCGCCCATGATCTTTTCCAGGTTGCGCTGGTGGCGCGGCGAAAGCTCGTCGTCAAAGACGATCAAGTCGGCGCGCAGCTCTTCGACGAGCGCCTGCACTTCTTCGACCTTGCCGGGGCCGATGTAGGTGGCCGGGTGGACGCGCTCGAGCTTTTGCGTAGCCTGCCCGACGACCTCGATGCCAGCCGTGACGGCGAGCTGGCGCAATTCGTCCAGGCTATCCTGGATGGTGAGCAAGCCCCGGTCGCCACGCAATTCTGCTCCAATGAGGAACGCACGTGCGATGGGCGTTTCGGTTTCAATAGGTGATTTGGGCATTATTCTCTTTCGCGGACGTAGCGGATTTCGGCGCCTTCTCGGCCTGCCAGGGCGGCGCGCAGCACTTGCGTCAGCACGTCGTCCGCGCCGGATTCTTGCAGAACGTCCAGCTCGTCCTGGCTGATGTAATAGTCGCGGTCCTCGGTGCTTTCTTCTTCCAGGTGATCCATCAGGAAGCGCAACTGCGCTTCGCCGATCTGGCCGATGGGTTGATTGGATTCGGAATCAAAGAGTGTGATCATGGTTCCCTCCTGGGGCAGGGTCGCCCTGCCCCTACGGCAGCCCGGTCACGTTGACATCGCGCGGGTGCTCGACGCTAAAGTCGAAACGGGCAAACTGGGTGGCGCCTGGCTCAAGCGCCAGCTTCCACGTCAACTCGTTCAACTCGGTCTGGTCGGCCGGCTTGGGGTCAGCCGATTCCAGCTTGACCTTGATAAGCTCGTGACGCGGCACAGGCAATTGGTCATGGATCTCTAGGGCGATCTTGTCTGTGAGCAGGTTGCGCACCTCGATCTCGTAGCCATAGTGGAGCCGGCGCCTGTCTTGCAAGAGTCTCTTGTCCACCTCGCGCGCCTTGAGCTCGCGCTTGACGTACACGCGGTCATCCACGCCCAGGTAAAGCTCAAACTCTTTGCCGGGGGCGGTCAACTTGAGCGGCGTGCTGCCGATATAGTCGCCGGCGACGTACAGCGCCGCCTGGCCCGGCAGGAGCAGCAGGTCGCTGGCGTTCTTGACCTTGGCACGGCGGAAGGCAAACTCGGCCAGCTTGGGCGCGGTGACATAGTCCAGCCTTGGCTCGAATTTTATCATGGCGATAGTGACTTTGGTCGGCTCGCCATCGGCCGGAATGTTGACCTTTTGCGGCAGCCGGAACGTGACGGACGCGCCTGTGCTTTCCACGCTGGCGGTGACGGCTTCCATCTCGACCGGGGCGGCTTGTTCGACTTCTGCGCCGACCATTGCGGGCGCAGGCGCGGCGAGGGTCTGAGGAACCATTCCCATCGCGGCTGTCCGGAACGCAGCCGGGCCAGGCGGCGGCTGATATACGCCGATGTACCAGGGCTTGAGCTCTGGGAGCACAGCCGCCAGCGCCGGGCGCGCGGTGGAGAGCGTCAGCGACACGTCACTCCAATCCTCGCCTGTGCGCTGTTTGACCTGGCCCAGATATGTCAGCTCCAGAGCCTCTCCATCCAACCGCACGTCATACAGTGGTTGCCACTCGGCATCGGAGACCACATAGACCAGGTCAACTGTCAGCTCGCCGCCTGCGGTGGTCTCTACTTCGAGGGTCGCTGTATACCGCTCGCGACCCCGGCTGCCTCGCAACGAGTTGAGCTGGTTGCGGAGCCTATCCAACTGTTTGACCAGCTCGCGCCTTCCAGCGGCTATTTCGCGGATGCCCTCTTGTACACGGTCAAGTTCTTGCGCCACAAAGCCCATCAGCGCAGTCCCCTGCCCAATGTCCGTCCGGGCCCACGCTACACCGCGCGCAAATTGCTCGCCGGCTTTATCGGCAACCGAGCGCGCAAACTGGCTCTGCACGGTCAGTGTTTCGGATTTATCGGCGAGGGCTTTATCTTGATCTTCCAGTGCTTGAATCTGGTCTTCCAGTTCTTGGACCCGGGCGGCAGGTGTTTCCTGGTAATAGGTCTTGCGCACATCCACGCCGAGCAACCGTGCGCCACCGCGCCCAGCGCCCGGTGTAAACTTGCCGCTGGCGCGCACCGACGATGGATCGAGCGCCAGGGGCAGTTCGGCAATCTCGAGCTGGTGTATTCCTGGCTCAAGCATAGCCACGCCGCGCCGCGTCACACGTGCGCGGTCGGGATATACGGCTATCTCTACGATCTGTGTCTGCAACTTTTCCCCTTGATTTCGGATCTCGGACTGCGGATCGCCCAGGTCAGCGGATCCGACCCTCCAAGAACGCGATCACAAGTTCTTGAGCCGCTGCATTGCCTCTTGGATGCGGTCAGTCTTTTGCCCCAGGCTGATGCGGACGTAGCCTTCACCGTGCTGGCCAAAGGCGGGGCCGGGGGTGACCGAAACGTTAGCTTTTTCGAGCAACTGGTTGGAAAAGTCGGCGCTGTTGAACCCGGCTGGAATCTTGGCCCAGACGTAAATCGTGCTCTTGGGCGTGTCCGCACTCATTCCGGCTTCGGGCAATGCCTTGAGGACAATGTCACGCCGGGTGGCATAGACGTCGTTGCGCTCGGAAAGCCATTCCTGGTCGCCGGTCAGAGCTTCCACGGCCGCGTCCTGGATGCTACGAAAGATGCCTGAGTCAATATTGGTCTTGAGCCGTGAAAGCGCGCCGATGGCTTCCGGATTGCCTACAGCCATCCCCACGCGCCAGCCGCCCATGTTGTGGCTCTTGGACAGCGAGTTGAACTCGACGGCGAACTGCTTGGCGCCGGG